>Ga0180432_10008883_pt1 | contig 12377 bp, 16 predicted proteins | sample SS_ome_10_FD_132414 | JGI IMG/M metagenome (GOLD analysis project Ga0180432, IMG submission 132414) | Hypersaline lake sediment archaeal communities from the Salton Sea, California, USA - SS_1_MS_2 metaG | ecosystem: Environmental > Aquatic > Non-marine Saline and Alkaline > Hypersaline >...
GTCACAAAATACCTAGAGAGGACTGTTCAGAATTCTGTAAGGATAAATCAGAATATGATATAATTAAACAACATAGCGATGTTATCATTGCTTTAACCACATGGGAGACAGATGACGATGAGTAAATTCACTTGTTCTAGGTGTGGTGAAACATTCGAAGGTGAACAAAGGTTTATAGTTGGTAGGGAGGTATATTGCTCACTACCTTGTTACACCAACACCCCCTCAGACTTAGAAAAGAAGCCTAGTAAGAATGATTTAGGTGACTTACCTGAGAAAAGTAGTAAGATATTAGATGATGATAAATATGAAGAAAATCCCCTGCTAGTTGAGTGTATTGATGATAGTGGTTATGATAAAGAATATCTAACTACTGGTAAAATATATCGTGTTCTTATAGAGTATTCTGATAATACATATAGTATAGTAAGCGATTATGGTAGAATATCTACATTCGATAAATCAAGATTTAAGGAAGCAGAATGACAACATCATATATAAAATCAGATGCTTATATGTGGACTATATTAGTTGAGGATAGGTATAAACAAAGGTCTACTATATCCTTCCCTTCACTTTATGAGGAAAAAGAAGAATGGGGCATACAACAAGAACTTAAACTTCTTGCTGATATTGAGGTTATAAAAGTTAAAAGTGTTAAACCTCTGTTTTATTTTGATAGTGGTTTATAAAGGAGACAAAATGATAGAAAAAGAACAACAACCTAACAACTACGATATTATTCTAGGTATCGTTTTAGAGATGCACAAAGCTAAAGTTGATTCTCATATCGTCTTAGAGATAGCTCTCGCTGCCGTAGAATACGAATATGCCTTTTACCTTATGGAGAACTGGCTAGAATTTAAGGACGATGAGGACGCTGTTAAGGTCGTTTTAGAGGATATTGATAATTTCCTTAGTGGAATATGATAAAGAGCCATATGTGGCTCATTAACCTATCTTATGAGTCATATAGAGACATATATGACCAGTTATGTAAAAGTTCCCACTTTAAATACGCAAATAATGTAAAAACTCCCACATATAAATACAATATGTAGACTATAGAGGTTTCTATGAAAGACAACCAAGATTCTATCTATGATTGGTATAATTTTAATATCAACACTAATGATAGAACTTTATGGATTGGTAGTCATGATCATTTTGATGATGGTTCAGACACTGGTACAGATTACAAGATGGCAGAGTACACAATAAAAGGATTACAATACCTTAAAAGCTTAAATGATGAGCCTATTAGGTTGATAATGAACAATCCAGGCGGTTGTTGGTATGCTGGTATGGCTATATATGACTTTATAAAGACACTAGAGGATACACACGTTGTTGTTGATGTATTTGGAGATGCTAGTAGTATGGGATCTATAATAACACAGGCCGGTGATACTAGGAGGATGTCGAAACATAGCACAATGGTTATTCATTATGGTACCAATGGATTTAGTGGACATAGTAAGGATTTTGATAGAGCGGCTGAACAAAATAAAGTCATAAATAAAACTATGGAAAACATATATTTAGAGAGAATTAGAGAAAAGATACCTAGCTACTCAAAGAGTAGATTAGAGGGTTTACTTAGGTATGATAGATACTTATCCTCTGATGAAGCTTTGGAGCTAGGGCTTATAGATAAAATACTATAAATAAAATAGTAAGTTATAAATTAATTGAAATTAGGGGTTGACATTTCCCCTTAAATAGTTTATAAAAAAAGAACCAAAGAAGAAAAAAGAGAAAGCCGCGGATAAATATGACCCGACCACACCCCCTTATTTAACTTATACTATATTAATTTGATAAACTTAAATAACTAATATTACAATTAAAAAGAGAGAACGATGGATATCAACAAGGCCAAAAGGATTCTTAATGAGTTCAATCGTCGTAGTATCAGCCAAATTCAGTGGTTTGATCCTGAGTTTGAAGCGCAGAATAATTTCATTAAAGATCCTGCTAAACTAAAGGCGGCTCAATGTAGTAGGCGCTCGGGAAAGACAATGTCAGCTGGTATTTATCTATGTAAAGAGGCTTATGAAAATCCTGGTGTATCTGTATTATACGTGGCTCTAACTAGAGATGCTGCAAAGAGGATATTTTGTAAAGATATATTAGACGTATTAAACCGCAAATATAACCTAAGAATGCAGTCAAATAAGACAGAGTTGACATATACACTACCTAACGGATCAGTTATATATCTTGTTGGTGCTGATGCTAACCCAACAGACATGGATAAGATGTTAGGTCAAAAATATAAACTAGTCGTAGTTGATGAAGCAGCCTTTTACAGGCAGGACATGCATAAAATGGTGTACGAGGTGTTGATGCCAGGTACAGCGGATTATGAAGGTACTATATGTATGATATCAACTACATCAGACATAACTCAATCTTTATATTATGATATAACAACGGATAAAGAGCCTGGATGGTCTGTTCATAGATGGACTGCTTCTCAAAATCCATATATGCGAGAAAAGTGGCAAAATGAGATAGCCAGATTAAGGAAGATGAACCCAAACGTCGATGACTTACCTCGATTTAAACGTATGTACTTAAATCAATGGTATGTTGATTCAGAGAGTTTAGTCTACAAATACAATGACTTACTACACGGAATTGATGCTTTACCAGAAAAGAAAAACTGGAATTATGTATTAGGAATCGATTTAGGTTGGAACGACGCAACGGCATTTACGGTTGGTTGTTATGTCGATTACGAGCCTACCCTATACATCATTGATACTTATAAACAAACTAATATGTTTATATCTCCTAAAGAGGGTGTTGAAGATCCACCAGACAAACCATCAATATCAACCAAGATAAAGAAGCTAGAGGAGCAATACGGTCAATTTGATGCTATTGTAATTGATCATAACAAGCAGATAGTTGAGGAACTAAGGTCGAGACATGGTTTTGATCTTACTAATGCTGAGAAGACCGATAAAAGAGGTGCTATAGAGCTTTTTAATGCTGATTTGATAATGGGAAGGACTAAATTACTAAGGTCTGGAACTGAAGGGTTAAGGCAAGAATACAGCAACCTAATTTGGGACCCTAGAAAGTTACAACTAGGGAAGTACGAGGAATACGCGGGGGTTGATAATCACCTAACAGATTCAGCTACTTACATGTGGCGTTACTGTTATAATCATGCTTTCACACCATTAGTCGATAAACCTGATCCACACAGTGAGGAAGCTATCGACCACTTCTTTGAGCGTGAGGCTGCATTAATAGAAAAACGTAGAAATATGGATCAAATAGAATTAGATTGGGAGGACGATGATGAAGACCTTACAATGGGGTTTGATGAATGGTAGATCTTGATAAAATTTACAATATAAAACGGAAAGAGTTAGAGAACTCAACAATCTGTGCATGTTTTTATTGTTGTGAGGTATTTAGGTTTAAAGATATTAAAGCCTGGACAGATAGTGGTGAAACTGCTATATGTCCTTACTGCCATATAGATTCAGTCATAGGTAATAGTACAGGACTGGTTATCAACCAAGGATTTTTAAGAAAAGTAATGAGGAAATGTTTTGGATAAAATTAAATTTGTAGAGCAATTAATGGGCTTAGTAAATACCCATAAAATTGATGAATTAAAGGTTGATGATATTGTGATTATTAAGAGATCACATGAGATGCCTGGACTAGATAACTTACCAGAGCCTAAGACCGAGGAAGAAGAAGACGAATTATTAATGTATTCAGCAACATAGGCAATAAAATATGATTAATTCAGGTAATAATAATAACGGTAGCGGTCCCCCAAAAGTGACTACCAAATGGGTTGGTAATGATTCTGAAGTATTAAACTACAATAATGATTGGTGGAATTCAGATGATGAAGACCTATTTAATGATGTTAACTCGGTTGTTGATAATATACAACAGAATCAATCAGCACAGACATCTAACAATATTAAATACGCTAGATTATATGCTAACTTAGAATTGTTAGGTATGATTGGTGGAGGTGTTAATTTTAACCAATCTTCTAGAGGTGCTAGGAATAGGGTTACCTATAATGTAGTGAAGTCGGCTATCGATACCGCTGCTTCTAAAATATCTAAGAATAAACCTAAGCCGCAATTCTTAACAGATGGCGGTGATTGGAACCAACAGCAGAGAGCTAAGAAATTAACTAAATATGTCGAAGGTGTCTTTTACGACACTAAAGCATATGAGTTGGGACAGAAATCCTTTACTAAAGGCGGTGTATTTGGCACCGGAGGTATTAAGGTATATGTTAAAGATGGACGTATACAACTAGATGATGTATTCACTAATGAATTAGTCGTTGATGATTATGATGGTGCTTATGGTAAGCCTAGGCAGTTACATCAAATTAAATACGTTGCTAGAACAGTATTATTAGATAAATACCCAGACCATGTTAATGCTATTAGAAACGCCTCAACCGGCTTTACAAGTGATCAAAATTATCGTACGACGGTTGATATGGTTAAGGTGATTGAGTCCTGGCATTTACCTTCCAGTAAGGAAGGAACCGATGGTAGACACGCAATAACAATCGATACTGGTACTCTTATGAGTGAAGAGTATAAAAAGGAATACTTCCCCTTTGTATTTTTTAGATGGTCTGAGAGGCTTTTAGGCTTCTTTGGTCAAGGACTAGCTGAGGAGCTAGTTGGTGTTCAACTAGAGATCAACAAACTGCTAAAGAATATACAAATATCTCAGCATTTAATGGCAGTTCCTAGAGTTGCCGTTGATCAAAAGAGTAAGTTATCCGTGTCTCAGTTAAATAATGAGTTAGGTGCTGTATTTAAATACTCAGGCAATGCACCTCAATTCTTTGTAGCTCAAGCTATGAGTGCTGAAGTGTATAATCATTTAAAGTGGTTGATACAATCGGCTTATGAAATAACTGGTATATCCCAACTATCAGCAACCTCACAGAAACCAAGCGGTTTGGATAGCGGTGCTGCTATTAGAGAGTATCAGGACATAGAAACTGAGAGATTTATGGTTACGGCTATGAGGTATGAGCAAATGTTCATGGATCTAGCTAAGATTATTATAGATATGTCTAGGGATTTATATGAAGATAATAAAGACCTACAAATCAGCGTCCCTGGTGGGTCATTTATAGAGACCATAAAGTGGAAAGATGTTAATCTTAGGGATGATCAATTTATAATGAAATCTTGGCCTGTTAGTTGGTTACCTAGTTCACCAGCAGGTAGGCTTGCGAAGGTTCAAGAATTGTTACAAGCAGGTTTTATTAGTAGAGAGAATGCTTTACAGATGCTTGATTTTCCGGATTTGGAAAAATATGAGGGCTTAGAAACCGCTAGTAACAACCTAACTGAGAAACAAATAAACGGCATGTTAGATGGTGGAGATTTTGTAGTTCCAGAGCCAGAACAAAACTTACTATATTGTGAGGCTTATGCTACCAAGGCTTATATAGATGGTATAATTAGAAAAGTACCAGAAGAGAATTTGGAGAAGATTCACAGGTATATTGACCATGTCAAGGCAATGATAAAGGCAGCAAAAGAAGCGGAAGCACCTCCGGCACAACCACAGCCAACTATGGCTCAACCCGAGGCTTTGCCTCAATCTGATATGATACCTAACGTACAAGTATAATATTTTAACTAGAGTCACTTATTATTTGTGACCTATAATTTTTAAACACATGATAAAATTGGAGAAAATAACATCATGGAAAATGTAAAAACCGTAAACATCAACCCTCATGCAGCACCGGACATTTCACAGGTTATATCTGATAATATAACCAAACACCCAAACAGAGAGTTACCTCCTATTGATGCCAATAATGAAGACACCCCACCTGTTGTTGATACTCAAGAAGCGCCACCTACAGGTGAAACAGAGTCTAACGAGAACTTTGTTGATAAAGGAGTTGATGCCCAAGTTGATACTAAAACTGAGAGTCAAGAAGAAATAGATTTCTCTAAAAGAATGGCTTATTTAGCTAAACAACAGAAAATGTATGAAGAAAAGAGAAAAGCTGATAAAGAAGAGGAAGCTAAATTTAGAGCTGAAATGGAGGCTTGGAAAGCTGATAGAGAGAGGTATTCCAAGGAAGAGGAAGAGTATAAAAGTAACCCTATGAAAGCTTTAGAGCGATATGGGCTTACTATTGATGACATAATCCAACATGGTTTAGGTGAAGAACCCCAAAAAGAAGAGGAAGCGCCATTAGACGCTAAGTCTGAGATCGAAAAGATCAGGGAAGAATTTAAAAACCAGTTAGATGAATATAAAAAACAACAAGAAGAGGCGGCCGAGGCAGCTAAGAGAGAAGCCGAGGAAGCCCGCACAAAGGAACAAGAGGCGGCTATAGAGTCACACAAAAAGAGAATTAGCGACACTTTGAGTCAAGAAGCTGAAAAATATGAGTTAATTAATTTTCAGGGAGCTAATGATCTTGTTTGGGAAATTACTAATAGTCATTTTGATCAGACCGGCAAAGTACTAGAGCCAGCTCAAGCAGCCGAAATGGCTGAGAGTTATCTAGAAAAGCAGGTTGATGAACTAATGAAGATTGGTAAGATTGCAGCTAAGTTTAAATCTGTTTCAGAACCAACAACTACAGAGTCTAGCGAGAAAGACATAAGCGACGCACTCTCACAGCAATCACAAGTAAAAGCAAAGGCACCAGAGTCAGAAAAGCCTAGTAATTTAAGACAAACAACGCTAACTAGTGATTTCGCAGGTGTCCCAACGACATCAACAAGTAAGCCGCTTACTAAAGAGGAGTCTCTTAGGCAAGCAGCTAAGATGTTGAAGTTTAATTAGGACTAAAGTTTTTAGGAGTCTGGCCGATACGTATTGTAAGGTTAGACACAAATTTTTAATTTATGTTTAATTTATAGAAAAAAGGATAATATAATGAGCTTAGATATGACAAGCTTCGATGCCGCGTAAGTGTGTGTAATCATTAACTAAATGGAGAAAATGGTGCGTATAAGCGATAAACCCATGATAATATATTTTGTGTTCAATAAGAACGACGAAATAGTATATATAGGCCAAACTGTTATGACATTAGCCCAAAGAAAAGGGAAACACCTATCTGAAGCAAGAAAAGGTAGGGGTTCAATTCTTGGTGCTGGTATAAGAAAACATGGCGAAAAGTATTATAGATTTGAAAAACACTCTATATACTTTAATCAAATTGATTTAGATGAAGCCGAAAAACATTATATAAAGAAATATACTCCAAGATATAATGTACAAGAAGGCGGTAAGAAATCGTTTGAACCATGGAATAAAGGTAAAAAAGAAACTAGACCTGAGGTTTTAGAGAATATAAAACTAGGTGCAAAAGAAAGAAAGCGCACTAAAAGAGGTTCTTATACGGAAGAACACAAAGAGAAAATCTCTAAGGCGGGTAGAAGGGCTAGAATAAAACCATTTATATGTCATGAAAATAATAAGATTTATGAGACGAAAATGGATGCAGCGGAAGATCTAGGAATTGATCCTAGAGGTATAACTGCAGTTTTAAATCCTAAAACTAGAAATAAATCTCATAAAGGCTATACATTTAGTTATATAGATTAGTTAGCGCGGTTTAAATTCTCTCTAATTGACTTGGAAGCCTGGAAGCAGGTGACAGGGGCGAACCTTTTTAGGACGCTGAACGACTGAACGAGAGGACATCAACATGGTTGATGATGCGACAGTCTGCTCTCTACGCATAACAACATGAAGGTAGAGAAGTTGCTAATAATATGCAATGATAACAACAAGGTAAAACAACATTACACTTCTGACAGGGTTCTAAACATGGTTTATAAGGATTAAATGGTAGTCCCAGTGGTTGGTAACAACCATTTGCAAATCGGATGAATTCAGTGAAAGTCTCAAGTAGATAACACTGATCTAAGCCTAATGAATGGTATAAAAGTAATTAGGAAAGAGCAACGACTAACAGGTGAGCAACCTAAGCAATAACCCTGACACGAGCGTCCGACAACCTAATAGGTTGATGATATAGTCTGAGCTACATGGTGACATGTAGAAGTGAGGGATAAAAAGCCCACACGATAACAAAACTGAACCCATTTTTAGCACTTGTCGCAAAATACGAAGAATTTGGTGGAAAAAACCTACCAATACCACTAATTTATGGTAACCCTCAGAACCGATCTAGAACTTTTTCTACTGCTATAGGCGGTTCTACAAATTCTCAAATCACTGACTTCGTTCTTACACGAGTTAAAGATTACTCAATTGCAACAATTGACAATGAGGTGCTAAACAAGGTAGTTATTCTGGCAGCTTAACTATCGCTTATGGCACCCTATAAAGTAATTTATAGGTTCACATCGGGCAATATCGGTAGAAGTTCATTAATACTGGATAATACCGAGATAAATCAGATAATTAAAGTGATCTGATCATCGTAACGCATACCGGTTGATACTAAGACTAAAAAATAACTAAAGTTTTAGACTATAATACCGACTAGTATAATACTAGTTGTTGATGGAAACATCAATAGCACGAGTGTCCGATACCCCACCGAATAATGTCGAGGGTAAAAATGTATGCTGAGCTAACATAAAGATAAGTGATTATTATGAAGACATGTAATAAATGTAAAAGAACTTTAGATTTAACAGAGTTCTACTTTAAGAGAACAGCTAATTGTTATTCTTCTAAATGTAAAGAATGTTTAAAAGCGATTCAAAGAAGATATAATAAAACCCATAAAGAAGCTATATCTAAAAGTAAAGCTAAGTACTTGAAAGAAAACAAAGAACAGATTAAGGAACGTAAAAAGTTTCATACTATAAATAAAGAACAAAGATTAGAGTATAGTAGAGAGTGGTATAAACATAATAAATTAAGTTTCTCTCTCCGAGAAAGGACTAGAAAAGCTTTAATAACTTGTAAGGCTAGTCCTAGAATTCAAGGTATATTAGGTTGTACTCCTAAACAATTTAGGCAACATATTGAAAGACAATTTAAACCCGGTATGACTTGGGATAACTATGGAGAGTGGGAATTAGATCCCTATTTTCCTATATCTAAAGCTAATTTAGATGTGTTGTCTGTACTTTTATCTGTTTTTAATTATAGAAACGTTCGTCCTGTTTGGGCACTAGAAAATAAATCTAAAGGATCTAAAATAATCACTTAAAAGAGTGTTAGAAGTATAGGATAAAAAGCCTATACGGTAACAAAACTGAGAAGCCTCTAAAGGAAATGCTAACGCTTTTATGGAAGCAGCGGTAACTGAGATTGATGGTACTATCGACTCTCTTACTCGTAACCTCGCTATTTCTCTATATAGAGATAGCTCTGGATATGTAGGTCAAGTTAGTGCTGAGCCTACAGAAGCCGCTACAACAGCAATCACTCTTAAGTCTACTGGTGACGTAACTAACTTTGAGATTGGACATGTTGTTCTTATCTACTCTGCAAAGAGTGGTGGGACTCAAAGAATTTATGATACTAGTGTGTCTAGTGGTACTATTTCAGCTGTTAATAGATCTAGTGGTGTTATTACAGTTAACACTGCTTATACTTCAGACGGTACTATCGCTGCTAACGACTATATCTTCTTCAGCGGAGATAGAGGAAGCTCTATTTCTGGCCTTGAAGGTTGGATACCTGCTACGGCACCAACTTCAGGTGAATCTTTCTTCGGAGTTGATAGATCTGTAGACGTTAACAGACTCGCTGGATGTAGGCATGAGGGCTCTAGCCAGCCAATCGAAGAAGCGCTTATTGACGGAGCATCTTTAGCTGCTAGAGAAGGTGGAAAAGTTGATCACTGTTTCATGTCTTATGCGAAATATGCGGAATTAGAAAAGTCTTTAGGTTCTAAAGTTCAGTATATCGACCTTAGAATGAATGCTGAGATTGGATTCCGAGGAATTATAGTTAATGGTCCACGGGGTCCTATCAATGTAATTCCTGATCAGAATTGCCCTGAAGATGTTGCTTACATGCTTCAGTTGAATGTTTGGAAGCTATACTCTTTAGGAAAAGCTGTTAAGGTTATCGATACCGATGGTAACACTATGTTACGTCAAGCATCTGCGGACGGTGTAGAAGTACGTTATGGTAGTTACTCGAATCTTGGTTGTCGTGGACCTGGCTTTAATTGCCGAGTAGCTTTATAATTTTTAGTATTTGCTTCAACTGCGGATATTAAATACTTTAGGCCAGCTTCTTAGCTGGTCTTTTTTATTCTAACAAACGTTAATATAAATTTCTATATTAACACTTATTTTAATTTTGCTGCCCTCATGCCAGAGGCCAGACTAAACGGAAGGAAAACAGTAAGTTATGGCTAATAGAACATATAACCGCCATCAATCATTGGAAAAAGAAATCAAGAGTATTTACGCTGACTTAGCTATCGGAGCAACAGGTGCAGTCACTTTAACTAAAGGTTTAGGGATTGCCTCGGTAACACGAGATTCAGCGGGAGTATATATCATTACATTAGATGATACATATACCAGATTGATGTCATTCAACTGTGTTGCTTTAGACGACGCTACACAAGGCCTTAAATTTGACTTAGAAGCCGAAGATGTTGATGGAGAAAAAACCATCCAATTCAGATGTTTGGTTGATGTGGTCACCTTTGACGACCCAAACTACGTAACAACTCCAACAGAAACAGACCCCTCTAGCGGTGCTAGACTTTTGATTAACATTGACCTTAAAAATACTGGCGTAGGCGAGTAAGTAAGGAGAATCATTATGTTAATGGGAGGAGACCCTAAGAAAACAGCTATAATCATCCTAGGAGGAGGCTGTCCAACTCCTGGTATCGGTATACCTGAAGAAATGAAAGATGAGTCCTCTGACGAAGAGGAAGAGTCTTTTTATGGCGTGGAAGCGTCAATGAAAAAAGTAATGAAAGCGTTCAAGGAAGAGGACGTTAAAAAAGCCATAGAGGCTATGAAAGAGTTCATGGAATTGTGTTCGACATATGAACACTATAAAATGGATGAAAACTCAGAAGAGTATTAATTTATGAGGGGTTGCTACCCCTCCTTTATTTTAAGGAGAATTATTTATGAGCAATCCTGTGACATTAGCTCAATTAAGGACACGCATCAGGGAGCGTTGTGACATGGAACACTCTGATTTCATTAGTGATTCAGAGCTTCTTACTTATATAAACCAATCATATGGTGAGCTTTACGAGATAATCGTGTCAAGATTTAGTGATTATTTTACCGAAGATACTGCCGAAACAATAGCTACTGGCTCAAGTGTCATTACGCTACCAACCGACTTTTTTAAGTTAAAAGGTGTTGATAAATCTCTAGGTGGAGGTGATTATCAAACACTTACCCAATTCCGATTCAATGAAAGAAATTCAAGAAATAGAAATTACAGAAGATTATCACAATACCCGCTTGGGTTACAATATAGGATTGTTGGTAATGAGATTAGAATAGAGCCTAAAGATAGTGCTCCAGGTGACTACAGACTGTGGTATACCCCTATGTTTACTAAGCTAGTTGATGAGACAGATACCATTGAGGATTATAATGGTTGGTCAGAATATGTGGTGATCGATGCTTCTATTAAATGCTTGGCAAAAGAAGAGTCATCAACTACACACTTAATGTCTGAAAAGAAGGCAATACTAGAGCGAATTGAAGAGATGGCTTCAGACAGGGATATTGGAGAGCCTGATCGCATTTCCGATACATATAGTACTGACTATGACGATGGATTTTACTACTAATAGGAGGCCGTATGAAGGCTTTTAAACGCATTAGAACAGTACTAACCGATTTGAATAAAATACAAGATAACATAAAAGAATTTGTCACTCAGTTCGATTATACATTACTAGAGGGACAATTTATTAATAATATTGACTTAACTACGTCCGATACTCAAATTACTCATAAATTAAGTAGGGATTATAAAGGGTATATTATCGTCGGTAAAGATGCTAATCAAGATGTATGGTTAAGTGCTACTCAAGAATTTCCAGACAAGTTTTTAACACTCACCGCTTCTGGGAATGTAACAGTAAATATTTACATATTTTAGGAGGATTAAAATATGACAACAGATTTTATGGGGTTAGACTTACCAGAGGTTGGTGTAACAATTGGACCTTTATGGTCGGAAACCCTCAACGATGCTTTCGAAGATGTAGACTCTCATGATCATACTTCAGGTAACGGAAATACAGTTCCTACAGCAGGTATTAGTATTAATGATGATTTAAGCTTTAACGAATTTAAAGCTATTAGTGTTGGTGGTACAGTATACACAAGTTTAGCCGCTCTTTTATCGGATAACAATACTGTGTACGTAAAAGATGGGGATCTTTATTATAATGATGA
>Ga0180432_10008886_pt1 | contig 12377 bp, 9 predicted proteins | sample SS_ome_10_FD_132414 | JGI IMG/M metagenome (GOLD analysis project Ga0180432, IMG submission 132414) | Hypersaline lake sediment archaeal communities from the Salton Sea, California, USA - SS_1_MS_2 metaG | ecosystem: Environmental > Aquatic > Non-marine Saline and Alkaline > Hypersaline >...
AGACTTGGGCATTGGTATCGTGTTACTCATAGTCGCAATATTACCCCCGGGCCTGTCCAGGTTCCCGGTTATGGCTATCAGTATAGCCACGGCGCGTACGGCGTTATTGGAGTCCACCGCCTGATCGAATGCGTTTCCGGCATGGATACATGCTGACTTTGCTGTCCCGTATAATCGGGCAACCTCCTTAATCTGGGCCGATGGTAACCCCGTTATTGGCTCAGCCCACTCCGGGGTATATTTTTTAATGTGAGGCACGAGCTTATCAAAACCGTAACACCATTTTGATACAAAGTCCTTATCATACAGTTGCTCGTTTACTATCACATTCAGCATGGCCAGCGCCAGGGCGCCGTCAGTACCGGGCCGGATGGGAACCCATATATCTGCCTTGGCAGCATCCGGCTGCATTTCGGGTTTTATCACTATGAGCTTGGCTCCCTTGCTTTTCGCATCCAAAATCCCTTTCAGGCTACCCATAGGTGCACCGGCGTATACCGGGTTTGCTCCCCATACCACGATAACATCAGCATGCTTATAGTCCGCCACAATCCGGGGAGTTCCCAGAGTATAGGCAAAACCAAAAAATCGTTGTATTGCACAGATGCCGCTATGACCGTAGTTCGGGCTACCGTGTGCCATCAGGAACCGGTACAGATAATCACTATAACTCCGTCGCTGTGGCGAGAGAATGGCAAGTGACTCCGGTCCGTATTTCTCTTTTTGTTCCTTGAGCTTACTGGCAATAATCTCGAGAGCTTCGTCCCAGGTTACCCTCTCGAATTTACCTTCACCCTTCTCCCCCACACGCTTTAACGGGTACTTGAGACGTTGTGGCGAATAAACCCATTGCATGGATGCGAATGCTTTGGGACACAATTTACCATTGTTTATAGGAGACTCTTTCATGCCTTCAACTCTGACTAACCTGCCGTCTTTCACGAAACAGTTTAGCCCGCAGCCTGGCGACGGACCACATAGTGAACAGAAGGTAGGGATCATGCGTTCATCGGTTCCCTTGACGCGTGATGATTCTGCTGCGCTTCCCAAATCAGTCTCTTTTCTGCTCATGCCTCTCTTTCCTTTCCTCGATTCCAAGGCTCACTAGACCCGGTAATTTCCTCTTACGGCCAATCAATATCTACATGATTTCCGAGTTCATAGTTATAATTCCGCATTAGTCCCGGATTAGACAAATCTATCTTCGCCACTTGCCGAAGGATATACGGTAGAGCAAATAATCCCAGGAGTTACCCAGTAAATTGCCGAGCTTAATCATGTGGAGCATCAGCCGGATGGCTTCTGTCATTTCGAAACCGTATGTTGCCTGCAACTTCTGGTCCGCTTCGGGTTCAGTATGACCATTGGATTCAGCCCAGTGCTGGGCATAGATTACAGCCACCGCCTCATCTTCCGGGCAGTTGCCAATATCTCCCGATAGTAGCCGGCTTATCTCTTCCGGAGTAATCCCGCTTTTCAGCGCTTGCCTGGCATGGAGGTAGGAACAATATCGGCAGCCGTCGACTGCGGTGACAGCCAGCATGAGCCTTTCCCGAAAGGCGGGTGATATTAATCCCTGGTTCGTTACTTCCTTCAATCGCTTCCTGTTTCTGAAGGGAAACCAAAGGTCAGCTATTAACTCCCTGGCGCTGCCATATATCCTCTTATTGAATTTCATGGTCAATACTGTTTAGCTCAGCTGGTAAGGACAGGATGAATACTATGATATGGATAATCATAGCATAGTCATAGCCGGAGGAAAAATCATCATACCGATAAAGGGAGACCTCCTTTCGCTCGCGTCACAAAATATCTATTCTTGTACTATAGTAATCGTTCCACCGGAAAGTGTAGACCGGGTACGGTTATTGAGCTTGACTTTGGAGCTAGAGAGGCAGGCACTTCAAGTCAGAAAGGAGGCAAGCCGCCACCGCCTTTTATCCCGGCTATCCCGGGTTCGAATACTAGTCATTCAGTCAGGTTAAAATACTCCTTTCAGAGATTGCATGTACCATTAGACCGATATATAATCCGCTTTTAATTCTCATATCGCCTTAATCCGGTAAGTAGAGGGAGGTGTCCATGATGTAAATTCAGAGTAATCTAATCTGAGGCAAAGGTATTGGTTGCCCATTTTAGTTGAGTATATGTGGGGAGGATGGGAAATGACACATCTTACAGGTTTACGCTCTCTCGTTAACAAAAGGTATGTCACGTTAGTAGTCGCGCTGGTTTTGGTGCCATCGCTGGCAGCCGGCTTTTTACTGACCAATGGCGAAGTATTCAGCCAGGAGGAACACATTTTCGATGATCTGGTGCCAAACCTTCCCGAGGCTATGAACAAGTATGACATGGATATTCTGGCTCAAGCGGAAGGGGCACCGGCTGTGGACAGCTTCTTTGATGTCTTTGTTGAGCTGGACACGGAAAGCAAGAGAGCGATAGCAGCCAAAATAGACGCTTTGGCGGAGGAGATAATGGCTAAGGGGTACGCCATGTCCGGACTAAGGATACCCCGCGGACAAATTACCAGTTTCACTGAGTTTATGCAAAATACTCCGCGGTTTGGAGATGGTGTGCCGGGACGGCGATTGCCTGCCGAGCTGGTCCAGCTTGAACTGGAAGGTATTGACGGGTCCGTAATTAACTCCAGCAACACGAACAGCGTATATCAGACAGAAATTGCTATCCTCACGGTAGCCTGGGATATCAAGCCGGAGGACGGGAGTATGGCGGCTATGACCATTGCCTTGAACGCTCATGATCCAGGCATAACCCTGCTACAGGCCCACATCACCAACGTCTACCAGCTACAGCCGGAGCAAATGCGCAGCATCAAGGGTAGCGCCACGTTCAACAAGGAGCCGATGTTCTTTGTCCACGTAGCCCAGCCACAATTGGTTATTGACCCATACGGACAGAGTCGCATCAAGGTTGTCTGGTGGCGGTACTGGTGGTATGATTCCCACCTTCATAAAAACTGGTGGTACGGCGGATACTGGTGGTGGTGGTGGTATTACCAGTGGAGTGGCGCGCCCTGGGCATGGTGGTATAACTGGTTCTGGGGCTGGTATCACTGGAACTGGTGGTGGGGCTGGTGCAATCTCTGGGTACCGCCGGTTGATAGTACGGTGCCGCCCGTGCCGGGCGGAGTTCCACCGCCACCCGGCTAGCGTCAAGCCTGCAGATACGCCGAAACGCAGTGAAGGAGGGCGCCGGGTTTTAATGCCGAGCCCTCCTTCCTTTATTCTAAGAGTGCTTTACATAAAGGGGGGGGTAGAGGGGGGAGCTATTGATACCTCTCCCTTAATAGTTTATCATAGGTAAAATATATGAATCAGCAATTAATATGTAGTGCAAAAAGCTCGAAAACTGACTCAGTATTATCTACTTGCCGTGTACCAGACATATTTGTTAGAAAATCAAATGTAATTGTCCAAGAATGTACTAACAAAGAAGCGGACAACGTTTTTATGCAACATTATTGGATGAAACGGATACGAAGGTCGCGAAGACTTAGTTACTCGGTATTCCACAATAATGAGAAAGTTGCATGGATTCAGATTGCAGACCCATTTGGGACGAAAATCAAGAAACCTTTACAGAAATTTGAAATCGGAGAAGCTGTCGAAATCTGTAGAGGTTACTTTATTGAAAGCGCCCCTGCAAATATAGAATCGTGTGCTATTGGTAAGATATTGCGAGTCATTCCAAATGATTGGTATAGAAGATTCGGTGTTATAAAAAAGCTGGCAATTATATATCAAGATGTAGATGTTCAACAGCTAGGAATAGTATACAAAGCACTAGGATTCAAGTCTTATGGCTGTTGTGTTAGGGCAAGAAATTACAAAGCACCAACAAGAGGTAACAGCAAAGGAAATAAGATATTGTGGGCAAGAGGGTTGAGACCAGTAAGTGGGCACCATTATAAAGTGGTGATACCGGCAAATGACAGTAATAAATCAGAAAACGAACCTAGCCCAAGAGATGTCGATTTCATTTGTGAAATCGGACAATAAATAAATTATACTATGATAAAAAGGTTAGGGAGTCATTGATGCAGAAGAGTAAAACGTTGTTCTTATGTTTTAACGCTGATGGGCCTCATTGGGATAACATTCTGCGGTTACCAGGTTACCCTCAAGGATATTCTTATGTGAGACCATTTAGATATAAAGATAATTTGATTGAAGGAAGCCTTTTAGAGGAAATAAATAGCGAACAAGAACGCGAGAATTTAAAAGGACAAGATGTTTTTCTTTGTATGCGATTTCTGAATGAAGATAACAAGTGGTTGTTACTCCCCATCAGAGAAGTCAAGATTGAGCATATAGACCCCATGCCTGAAAATCAATCAGTGTATTTTAGCATGGGGTCAATGTATGATTTTACGGGAGTAAAAGAACTCTCTGATATATGTTTAGAAATAGATGAGTCAGAACGAGGAGAAGTAGGAGAGGCTCTTTTTTTTAGAGCGAAAATCATTGTTCCAAATGACAAATTTGAAGTAGAAAATGAAGACAGTGCATGGGTGGCTTTTACAAATCTAGTTGCTATGGACAGCAGTCTTTCTATTCATGAAAAGGCAAAGCATGGGTTATACATACGTTTCCATGGTCTGAGAAGCAATAAAGAAGCAAAGACAGAAGTAATACACGAGTCTGGGTCATTAGGTAAAATGTGGGGAGCGACATTATCAGAGGGGAATTCCTATGAGCTGATATTTTATCATAGGATACCTTGTTTAATAGGACAAAATAGGTCGATAAAACAGTCTAAACTAGAGTATAAGATTCCTTCAGGTAATCTTGAGCTCAATCATTGGGAAGAGGACTTAACAAGTAATTATCAGAAACATGTACTAAATGTATCAGCCTTAAGACCTTCTGGTACTTATGAGGAAATAAATATAGAGCTACCCGAAGAGGTAGCATCGGAAGATGATAAGACGATAATTACAACGGTGAAATTCCAAATTCCAGTAAAAGTAAAATTATCGCATATTCACCGTTTTAAGAAGACTGGTTTTTGGCTAATTTTGATATTCCTTACATTATTTGGAAATGTTTTCGTCGGTCAGTATTTAAGTAAGAATGCTGACTTAAAATTATACTTTCTTTCAGCTCTGTTATCCGCAGGTTCTGTAATGGGGTTGTATTTTCTTCAGCAGAGAGGCAAAAATAAGTAGTATGTATCATCTTGTTGCAGTACAAAGTTGACATCGAGTGAAGAAGTGAGGAGGATAATTGCCAAAAAGGAGGAAAGCTGCCTCCGGTTTTTAAAAGAGTGCTTTGCATAAAGAGAAGAATAGGGGGAGCCTTGTTAAGCTCCCCTTTATTTGTTTGAAGGTGGTTTTTATGGGGGCAGGATACCGGCGCGGGTTGCCTTATATCTCCGGGGGCGCCTCGATACTGGTATCTTCGAAATAGTCATCATCCAGCTGCCGCCGGGCAACACCCGACTCCATAGCGGCTCTGGCTACCCCGTGAGCCACGGCCAGGTGTACCCGCGGGTCAATGGCTGAGGGGATAAGCTCCCCTTCGATAGTGGCGTCGGCAATAGCTATGCTGGCAGCCTTATACATGGCGAAGTTTATCTTGGTGGCCATGGCGTCCAGCGTGCCCCGCCAGATCCCGGGATAACCCACCAGATTATTCACTGTCCTGCCGTCAACAGCCACCGCCGCCCCCGATTCCAGAGCAAGTTCCGGGTCGATTTCCGGGTACGGGTTGGACAGGGCAAAGATAATTTGCCCCTTTCTCACCATACCGGGTTTTATCAAACCGCTTGCCCCTGAGGTGCCGATGACGATATCCGCCTTTTGCATGATTTCATCAAGGGTGGAAGGGATACCACCGTGCTCGGCATGGCGGTTAATACTCACCTCAGTCCGGGCGGTGCCCATTGCCGGATTGCCGGTGAAACGCAGCAGGAATTTGCCGATAGCGAGACCGGCCGCCCCCAGGCCGATGATACCGACCTTTGCCTGCTCAAGGGGAATGCCGACTCGCTTGCAGACGTTGGTCAGAGCCGCCATTACCACCACGGCGGTGCCCTGCTGGTCATCGTGCATGATCGGAAGGTCTAATTCTTCTTCAAGCCTGTCCTGAATTTGAAAGCACCGCGGCGAGGCAATGTCTTCCAGATGGATGCCCCCGAACGTGGGCGCAATATTCTTTACCGTAGTCACAATTTCATCCGGGTCCGTGGTATTGAGCAGGATGGGTATACCGCTTACCCCCACCAGATGGTAGAGCAGGGCTGCTTTTCCTTCCATCACCGGCATTCCAGCCACCGGGCCGATGTTACCCAGTCCCAGAATAGCGGTACCGTCGGTAACGATGGCTACCGAATACGGGATATTGGTATAGGCGCTTTTCCATTCCGGCTGGTTCGAGATTAATTTGCATACCTCGGCTACGCCGGGGGTGTATACCTTGCTGAGGGTATCAAGGGAATTGATGGGTATGGTATTGACCATTTTAATCTTCCCGTGCTTGTGAAGCTCAAGCACATCATCTCTGACCTGGAGAACCGAGACATCGTGAAGTCTGGTAACCTCGTTTATCATCTCGGAAAGGTGCTCTTCACTGGGAATGTGGACTTCGATATCCCTGACTGTGTAATGCTGCCCGATGTGCACGGTGACTATGTTGCCGACGTCGGCGCCAACGTGACCGATGGCAGTGGTCAATTTGCCCAGCGTACCGGGCAGATTGCTGTTTTTAAAGCGCACGGTTCTGACTATTTTATAGGTTGGATTATCCATCTCAACTGCCCTCATATGTTACTGCCCTCTTATACGCGATAGAGTGTCAATCTTTCTCCCGTTGTTGACGGCTCAGGGCTACCATATCCCTTGCCATCCGGGGTGCCAGTCCGATATATTCTTCAGGTTCCAGCATACGGTCGATATCCGCTTCGGTGAAGTGCTTATTTATCATGCTGTCAGCCAGGAGTAAATCTCTGAAGCTGCTTCCTTCCTGTAGAGCTTTCATGGCATGTTCATAGACTGCCTCGTGAGCGGTCTGCTTGCCGATTATTTTCCCCAGCTCTATCATTACCGCCTCAGAGAGCAATACTCCTTGCAGAATATCGAGGTTCTTTCTCATTCTTTCCGGATAGACCGTCATGTTTTTCGCCATGTTTTCGCCGTAGGTAAGCAAACTGCCCATAATACGGCACAGTTCTTCCAGTGTCTCCCTCTCACCGACGAAATGCTCCAGGTTTCTCTCGTGGTCGACCACCATGACTTCGGTAATCAGTGAGGCGTGATACCTCACCTTTCGAGCCATCGAAATCATTTGCTCGGAAATCTGGGGGTTAATCTTGTGGGGCATGGTGGAGGAACCCACAAATCCCTTCTGCCAGGGCTCGCAGACCTCGCCGACTTCGGCAGCCATGAGCAGGTATACCTCCTGAGCGATGCGCCACAGGGTAGCGGCTATTATCGCCATGAGATTGGCGAACTCAGCCAGCCTGTCCCGCGAGGCGTGCCACGCAATATCGGGGACCCCCAACCCCAGGTCCTTAGCGAAAAGCTCCATGATTTCGGGTCCCTTCTGACCGAAGGCAGCCATCGTACCCACGGCGCCGGAAAGCTGAGCCACGAATATGCGCTCGCGGCATTCTTTTAGTCTCTGGATATGTCTCCGGATTTCCCGGGCCCAGATGGCTACCTTGTAACCGAACGTAATGGGAAGAGCCTGAACGGAGTGGGTCCTGCCTACCATGATGGTATCAGCGTGCTTTTCCGCCATGGTAAGCAGGTCATCTTCAATTCTTCTCAGGCTGTGGTAGGTTATCTCATGGGCATTCTTGAGCGCCAGCACAGTACCCGTATCCATAGTATCCTGAGTAGTTGCCCCCAGGTGGACGTATTCCCCGGCATTTCCTTCAGTGAGAGGGCGGAAAAGGCGGAGTAGAGCTACCATCGGATGAGCAATTTGCTGAAATAGTCTCCGGAATTCATTCAGGTCCAGAAGCTCTACTTTCGCTTTGCGGCTTATCTCGTCAGCCACTTCCTGCGGAATCATGCCCACCGAAGCTTGTGCCCTGGCCAGACTTGCCTCAATATCCAGCCAGCGCTGGAAGCAGGCCTGCTCACTGAAAACCTGATTCATTACTTTTTCTGGTGTATCTGGTGTCATCGCATTGCCTCCATTAAGCTTGCTCCACATCGCCGGGTCAAGCTCTTGCCACCCGTGACGATGAGGATAGATAACCAACCGGGTATGCCCGCTTGCATGCTAGCTATGCTCTCATCAAGCCCCCACCACAAATCAACCTATCCGAAACGGCCATGTCTCAAGCGGTAAGCGAGTTCCGTCATTAACTGCCGGGTATAAGAAACTTGCCATGCCCCGGTTTTCCGGTTACTTCTCCCTCTTCCATAATCACCTTGCCTCTGGAAATGGTATGGGTTACTTTGCCTTTATTTTTTCTGCCGTGGAAGCCGTTTAACTGACATCTGGTGTAGACCTTATCCGAGGTAATCGTCCATTCCCGGTCCAGGTCACAGATGGTTATATCGGCATCGGTTCCCGGAAGAAGTGAGCCCTTGCGAGGGTAGTACCCGAAAATCTTGGCACCGTTTATCGATGTTACCTCAACCAGTCGTTCCATAGTGATATTACCCTTATTAACCTCATTCAGCAACAAGTGGCCGTACCACTCGAGTAGGGGGAGCCCCAGGACGGATTTTAGCGGGTCGTCCAGTATGTACTCTTCTCTCGCCTGTGGCGCATGGTCGGTGCCGAGGAAGTCTATCGTCCCGTCATTGATGGCGGAAAAGACTTTATCCAGGTCGGTTTCGGCATCCCTGCCAACCTCCATCCATTCCCCGGTCGGGACATAATACAATGCTGTCGGTGTATTCATGGTAGGCATGACTTCATAACTGGCGACAACATCAATTGCCTTTTCCTTTTTCGCCCATCGGACCAGGTCGATAAAGCCAGGCTGCCAGCAGTGCATGGCATACCACTTCATCCCGGCTTTCTTGGCCAGGAAATAAAGCTCATAGGCGGCTCCGCTCATCTCTTCATCGGTATAGAGTAATGAGTGGTAGTTGCTCAGGTTAAATGGTATGCCCTTCCTCTTCATCATTTCCTGGATGTCGTCAAAGAACCAGTGGTCAAACGGATGGACCGAGCAGTACTTGCCTGTTGTAGCTACTGCTTTAAATGCTTCGTATATTTCCGCGGTGTTTCTGGTGCCGGCCGGCGTGGAGTAGGGGTAGGCGGCGGTTTTCTGGAAGATCTTAAACCAGGCGGCTCCCGCCGCTGCCAGTTTGGACACCTGCCCGTCTTCATAGCCCAGGGGGCTGGCAATAGAATTAAAATCTATCAGCGATTTTTGCTTTCCCAGCTCGACCTGTTGCTGATAGGCTTCCAGCGTGCGGGGTACCGGGTCAGTATTGGGCTGGGGGAAGACCATGGTTACACCACCGGCGGCCGCGGCCATGGTACCTGTGGTAAAGTCCTCCTTATGAGTATAGCCGGGTTCCCTCAGGTGGCAATGAAAATCAATAATGCCGGGAATGACATAGTTCCCATTGGCATCAACGACCGTGGCGGCATCTTCTATTGTACCGGGTTGAGTTACGGCGACAATCTCATCTCCTTTGGCTGCCACCTCCAGTTCCTTAAACCCTACCTCGGTGTAGACTTTTCCATTTTTAACCAGTAGATCAACTACACTCATCGTTTTCCCTCCTTACAATTATTAATTATGTTTAAGCCTATTTAATGAAGTATCTTGTCTCCTTCCAGGACAAGTTACCTAATTACCGTTCCAGAAAAACCTGGGATTGTATTGCTTGCCATAGCCGAATACATCATCCAGCTTGACAAACAGCGGGTCAATCCAGGGTGCGTGTTCAGTCATCCACCGGGCCGTCTGGTGAAGGGGGTTATCCTTCTTGTTGTAGGGACATACTCGAAGACAAACACCGCAGTTGGTACCAATCTTGGAAAAATATTCACGGCACTTTTCGGCGGCCAAGGGCCACTTAACCACGCCAGCATTATTGGAGACACTGGTAACCTCGGCAGTGGGTTCTCCCGAGTATATAGCCTGAGATGGGCATGCCTGGGCACACTTTTTGCAAACGGAGCAGAATTGGGCCACGCCAAATTCTATCGGTTTATCAGGCTTAAGCGGCAGGTCAGTGATAACCTTGCACAGTCGCTGCCGGGGACCAAACTGAGGGGTGATGAGCAGTCCCTGCCGGCTTAGCTCTCCCAGTCCGGCGTCAATAGCCATGGGCACGCTGAGCCCGGTATCGTTGAGCGCCGGGATGGCCCTATAGCCGAGGGTTCTTATGAATTGTGCCACCGCCCCGACCAGGAACGCCATCTTGGAATAGGTGAGCGAGACTACGGCCTGGTGCAGCGCGCTCGGGGCGGACCTGACCAGGTCGTAGTCCATCTCTTTTGCCATTACGATTACATACCGGTAACCCGGGTCAATATCGACGGGTTTACTCTCGCCGGTTTCCGATATGTAGTGATTGGAGTATACCCAGCGCATGTCGAGTTTGGCGATACCCACCAGGTCAGCACCAAAATACCGGGCTGCCCGCTTGATGTAGCCAGTCATAATTTCCGGTTCTATTAATTCTGGCTTTGTCTCCGGCAGCCTTAGATACGGATTGAGCGTCAGCTTCTCCCAGGAGGTGAACGCCCGGTTCGGTTGATTGATGTCAGCCCCCATAGACGACCCGAGGATACCGGAACTGGCGGCAAGCGCATATTCCTTGAGGCTGAAGCCGTTAACGTTCCGTTCAAGGTGCCGCAGCTTGGTTTCAAAGGTTGTCGGGCCGATGTGTTTCAACAGCGGGTCCCAGTTGGGCCTCATCATCATATTGTTCTTCTGGTCAAACCGCTGATACGAATCTAAAACCGTATACATAACTAATTCCTTATGTGCCGACCCGCCGGTAATCGCGCCGGTTTTTTCTTCCCCGTTATTACCGGTCTAGGTACCGAAGCAGTAAAGGTCGCGGGAGGTGTGTATTAACGGCTCATGGCCTTTTTCGGTGATGAGGAATGTCTCTTCACGGTGCACACCACCAATTCCAACCACCGGGGTCGGGATTTCTATCAGTATTACCATACCCGGTTCATACGGATGGTCAGCGCCGATATCCATCATCCGCTGGCCTTTTCCGGGCACTCTATTGGCAAAGGGGCCTTCTCTGGCTTCAATACCAATACTGTGAGAGAAGTAGCCGCCTACGTGATTGAACATCTTCTTTTGCATGCCCGCCATGGCGTCAAAGAGCTGGGATGGTCTGGTCCCGGGGCGTAATATTGATACACCGGCATTCCAGACTTCATTAAGTCCGTTCCATAGCTCTCTTTGTTCTTTGGAGGGCTCTCCCAGACATCCACAGATGCCGGTATCACCATGATAGCAGTTAACACCACAGCCGACATCAATGAGAACCTGGTCACCGAGCTTAAAGGCGTAGTTGGTGGGCGCTGCCCATATGCCGGCGCGCATTCCGCCGGCACAGGTAAAGAAGTCGAGCCAGCCATCTTCTTTGGCAACAAAGGACCGGTACAGCTTTCTCATCTGAAGCTCGGTAACCCCCGGCCTGATTGCCTTCATCATTTCTTCCAAAGCTCTCTCGTTGACTTCCGCCGCATATCTCAGCCGTGCCAGCTCATCCGGGGTCTTGATATATCGGATGAAGGCTAACAATTCCCCGCAATCGATAAACTCAATCTGCTTGAACTCTTCCCGTAGCGTTTCTTCAGCGTTTGGTGCCAGGTTGGCTAATTCGATGCCGACACGCCCTTTGGTTACCCCGTGTTTCTTCATCAGCTTGATTAAGGCACTTACCGCGTCCAGCGTGTGGATTTCTTCGTTCCGGTAGAGTGCAATCCAGCGCTCTACCTCTTCCGGCTGAGGTGCATATGAATCCGGTATACGGGTAAATGAGGTGCCATAAATATAGATATCGTCGACATCAAAATGGAAGTTGGTAAACTGGGTAGCTTCACTGAGGCCGTGTATTACCAGCCCGCGAGCGCCCTCCGGGGTTAACATCGCATAGTTCTGGAACCCCCGGTTCAGGGTAATGCCCCGGTAGGGATAAGCCCCGGGGAGCCACCAGTTTTCGTAGTCCGTCATGTAGGTAACATTCTCAGGCTGAGTTGCTATCAGGGCGCTGAGATTGTTCTCCTTCATCATAGCCAGCGCTCTTTCTTTATTTAACAGCATTTCCTTTTCCTCCTCTGTTTTGTTTTAGTATCGCATCGTCAGGCTGATTGTTTTGGCTTAAACACAATTGATGGCTTTAACTGTTCGGAATAGACAAAACCCTCAACCTCACGGATATCTCCGTATTTCGCTTTTAATTCCTC
>Ga0180432_10008887_pt1 | contig 12374 bp, 19 predicted proteins | sample SS_ome_10_FD_132414 | JGI IMG/M metagenome (GOLD analysis project Ga0180432, IMG submission 132414) | Hypersaline lake sediment archaeal communities from the Salton Sea, California, USA - SS_1_MS_2 metaG | ecosystem: Environmental > Aquatic > Non-marine Saline and Alkaline > Hypersaline >...
ACGACAGACGTGCCGCTGGGATCACGCGGCTTCATACTGGAGGATCCCCAGACCGGCACGATGACACAGACAGGGGTCACTCTACCGATCGGCCCGCTGTCTCTGTTCGGCGAGCTGCAGATATTGAACACGTTCACACCGGACAAGGGCCTGGGGGCGGTGTTGTTCTCTGGTGTGAATGTGTCGCTGTGAGAGTCATACGACGGTGGAGCTGTGCTCGGCTGCGGCGATGCTCGCTCTGCTACGCAACAAAACGGCTAGGAAGCGCAGTGATTTCTCGTTGCTCGGTTGCTTGTGTCCTCGTATTGACAGGTTGCGGGTTCCTCGCACCGGATGACGGTGTGGATTTTGAGTGGTCTTTGCCACCAAACGCGCTCGCTGCAGGAGAAGAACTAGAGTCGGTGGAGATCGACCGCGCTCCTGACGTTGTGATGGTTCGCGGCACGTTCACGCTGTGGACTTCATGTTACGGCCTCGAGCTCGACCACGAAGTCGTAATGGACGTTCTGCAACTACGCCTTACACAAAAAAAATCGCACACGGGCTGCCCTGCAGCGGAAGTGATGGCTCACTACGTCATCACAATCTCGGACGTCAGCATCGCCAGCAGGTTCGCTGTTATCCACGATTATCAAGGCAGCACAGAGCGTGTTGCGCTCCAGGGAAGTCTCTAGCGTTCACTATGGCCGATCTTCTGCGCGCCCACCAGTATTGTGCCCACCTCGAGCACCAGCAGATCGCACGGCAAGTGCAGGGAGGTGAAGAACTCGGCCACGAGGTGCCCCTTTTCCTCGAGTACGCCGTACACCAGCCGGTTGATGCCCTCATCGATGGTAGCCGAGCCTACGCATAGCCCGAATCCTCTGAGTCGCGTTCCGACTTAGCTAAACGTACGGGTGAGGGTGGGGTTGGTTCCCGAGCCGGTATCCACACCGCTAATGTTTCATCAGCTCATACATCCGCACGTGCTCTATGTCCAACTCGTCCACCCATTTCCCCAGGACGTAGTCGTCTCCCACATCCAGGATCTCGAAGCGATCGGGCACGGCAACGGCGCCGAGCATCACTCCCTGGGCGTCGAACACCGTCCACCGCGGCACCGTGTCGCCCGGGCGCCGGTATGCCTCCACCCACAGGTTGCCGCCCCGGTCCACGAGAACTCCGTCATACGCGGGCATGGTTTCGCGAATCGGCGTTGCATCGAGCATGTCGATCATCGTCTGGCGCATACCGGGGGGCATATCTCCATCGAGCTGCTGTTCTCGCGACGCGTCGATATCGGCATCGCTCACGGTTATGGGATCGTGCTGCCGGCGCACTATCGACCGAAGCTCACCGCCCCGTTCATGAATACGGACCTCGTAAGAGTCGTTCGCGGCCACAAAGAAACGGCTGCCGTGAATCGCATACTTCGTCGTCCTCCCAAACATCGGAGGGCCGAAGAACACCAGGCTATTGCCGTGAGAGGTGCTGCCCGCGGTGTACACCCACATCTCGTCTCCGGGAGAAACACAAATACTGTCCCCGCTTTCGCCTTCGGGACTCACCGTGTAAAGCGGCACCCTCTGCCGAAAGCCGTCAGCGCCGTCGTCCGGCGCATCCATCACCAACGCCGCGACGAGGACGCTGCCATCGTCGAACACGCCGAGTGCTCGCCCCCTATCGCTCGCGTCCATGCCGCGCACTGGAAATGAGCGACCGAACTGGCCGTCGGAGCCGAACACCGAGACACGCATCAGCCTCATATCGTAGGCGGCGATGGAATCCCCACGGTACCTGCTGACCCATGAGACAAGGCTGAACTCAGCCGGCCCCTCTCCTTCACCACCGGCATCGAGCAGAAAAGCGCCCGACGCGTCGTAATACCGGATCTCGTTTGTACCGCTGTTTGCAACGGCGATTCGACCATCCGTTAGTCTCACCGCGTTGGACACCCGGTATAACTCGTAGTCAGGATCGCCTTCCTGGCCGCCGATGTCGCGGACCGGTTGTTCGCTCAGATGCCACTCATCCCCTTCGCGCCACACCGGGGCAACATTCTCCACGATGCGAATGCCGGCGCTGTCGCGGGCGGTGTGGGTCTCGCTATCGGCTTCACCGCCGGCGCAGGCACAAACTGCGATCGCAAGAAAAGTCGTCGCGACGGCCTTCGTGTATCGCATGACGCTCCACCTCATTGATGGGATTGTGGGCAAGATGGAGCCATATGGTACCATACTTGAAGACCACGATACCGCACCGGCACCCACCTAACGTATGTCCACCCGCTTCTTCATAATGGTTTGATCGACGTCGCACTGAAGACGAGTGCCACGACAGCCAAAAGAGCGTGACGTGCGCCAGATAACGCCCCGTTTATGCCTCCTCTTGCATTCGGGCGCATCCACATTCCCGGTATCATCCGCCCGTCTCAAACGGCGTCATTGTATACATAGCTACATGCGGTTCGCCATCAGCGTCCTCGTAGGCGCCAATGATGTAATCCCTGCCAACTTCGAGCACGCGAGTGTCCGCGGGTAGGTACACGTCCCGCAAGAGCGTCCCTTCTCGATCGAGTGCCCGCAATTGAGTCGCCGAATCTCCGGGTACCGAAACCACGACCCACAGCATACCGATGTCGTCGGTGAACAGCCCCGTGTATGCCGGCATATACTCCGGCATAGGGATTTCACGCAGGCGCTGGTGCCATTCCCGGCGAAATTCCACCGTGCCGCCTCCGGCGACCTGCATGGCAATGCTGTGCTCGTAGTGACGCTCGGTGGGTCTACGACGCTCAACACCTATCGACAAAAGCGTGATGAATGTCCCGTCGGTGCGATAGAGGTCTACAAACGCCGAATCGGCACTCCCCACATACACGTAACCTGCGGACAAGGCAACACCAGCTACCTTCCCGAGAGGACGCCCCTCCGCCCACGGTATGTCTTCGAAGGTCTGAGAAACGTGACCCAATACATCAGCAATCCACAGCGGGGCCCTTGAATACGGTCCCGGATCGGCAGGCGTTGGAACACTCAATCGAGATGGCATGCCCCGCAGTGCAAACTCGCCCGAGCGTGTGCAACTCACGGTCGAAATCCTGGAGGTGATAGAGGGATCGGCAGGAACGCGATACTGTCTAACGAATTCACCCGATCGATTAAACACCGACATGCGCACCTGGCGGCTGTCCCAGACGAACACCGAATCAGGCGCGCACTGGCCAAGCCACGACACCGCTCGGAACTCACCGGGGCCACCTCCTTCGCGGCCAACTGTGCGGACCAGATTGCCATTTTGATCGATGAGGCGCACAGCGACACCGAGCCTGTCCGCAATCACAATCGCATTATCTGCGAGCCGCGTTGCGGCGGCGGCGTATGCAAAAACCAGATCGCCATTCTCAGCGGTTCCGGAAACGTCGAGCGCCAAATCGGTCACGGTCGAAGGACATGCATCGCTCTCGGCATGGTCTTGTCCCCCATCCACTCCACAACCACTCAAACCGGCAAGGAACGCGATCGTCAGTAGCCTTCGTTTCATCAGCAATTCCCTCCGAGCGGATGGTGCGGCGCGGACAAATCAGCTCTCCTTGAAGCGCATGGCACTCGACGCTGCTTCATGCGCCTTTTTGGGCTGCGGCACAAGGATATTTCCCACAAGCTCACGACGGCATTGTCAACTTGAGCCGGTACCATCCAGACTTCTTGCATGACAACATACACAAGCAGCTATCACGGCCACCGTTTCCCGCCCAAGGTAATCAGTCACGCTGTCTGGTTGTATCACCGATTCTCCTTGAGCTTCCGAGATATCGAGGAGCTACTGGCAAAGCGCGGAATTTTCGTCACCTACGAGACCATCCGCCGGTGGTGTAAAAAGTTCGGGCCCGAGTACGCACGGAACCTCCGACGTCGGCAGGACCCAAACGGTGACATCTGGCATCTGGACGAGGTGTTTGTGAAGACACCAAAGGGTTCTTTCGGAAGCTCCTGAAGGCGCAAGGAAGGAAACCGTGGCGGCTGGGGAGGCATCTGCTGCGAGCGAACAACGACCGATTATTGCGCGAACAGTCGTTAAGTGCATCGCTCAATGCAGCGGCGATCACTTCATCGCGAACGTAGTGCAGGCGAATCATCTTCGGAACGTCTTCATCGTCGTAGTGGCACCGAACGGCGTCTCGAACCTGAAATCGTTTGATGCGTCGGCGAGTACCTTGACACACGCCCGGTGCACGGTACAGTCCTTATTGCAAAGGTTTGCAATAGAGGAAGGATCCTGTACAAGATGACTTGCGAGAGAAGATTCGAAAGAGCGCTTCACGCTCGGGGACTCCGTATGACTCCGCAGCGCGAAGCCATCCTCTCTGTGCTGCACGGCTTCGATGCTCCGGTCACCGCAGAAGAGATTCACCATCGGGCCCACCGGATGCGGCCGGGTGTGAAGCTCTCCACCGTGTACCGGACCCTCGAACTGCTCAAGTCACTTGGCCTGGTCTCCGTCGTCGACGTGGGAGACAGAAGGCTTCGCTACATTCACGAGAGTGCAGAGGTCCCCCACTTTCATCTGAGCTGCCGTTCCTGCGGCCGGGTAGTCGGAGTCGGAAGCGAGGAGCTTCGAGAAGTCGCCGCCGCGATGCTCTCGCGGTACCAGTTCGAGGTGAACGTGAATCAGGTCACGCTCCCCGGCCTTTGCAGGGAGTGTCGATGAGCCGTGCGGTTCAGGCTCTGCCGGTCGGGATCCCTGGAGACGGAGAAATGCAGGGCTCGGCGAAACTGGAATTCGGCGAGAGGCGCAAAGCTCTGCTAGTCGTCCTCCTTCTGGTGCTCGTGATCGCGGCAGCTGTCGTAGCGACACTCTCCGGCACCTACGACCTCTCCGTTTTGGAGGTGTTGGAGACCTTCAGAGTCAGACTTCCGTGGGTGGCGGATGCCCGCGTCGACAGAGTTCACGACACCATCGTCTGGCAGATCCGGCTTCCGCGCGTGCTGGTGGGAGTACTCGTGGGATTCGGTCTGGCGACAGCAGGAGCCGTCTACCAGGGCACCTTCCGGAATCCACTGGTCGAACCGTTCATACTTGGCGTCTCCGCGGGGGCTTCATTCGGAGCGTCTCTGGCCATCCTATATCCCGGTCTCTTTCTGAATCTCCAGGTGGGGGCGTTTGGATTCGGGCTCGTAGCCGTTTCCATTGTCTACTTCTCGTCCCGGATCCATGGTCAGAATTCGCCGGTCAACCTCATTCTGGCGGGAGTGATCGTCAGTTCCCTGTTTCAGGCGCTCGTATCGATCCTCAAGTACAGCTCCGACGATGCCGCATTGCGGGCCATTGTTTTCTGGATCATGGGAGGTTTGTATTTCGCCGGCTGGAACGACATTGCCTACCTGTTCCCGGTTGTCGTCGTAACCATCGCCATCATCTGGGTCCTGGGGTGGCGTCTCAACGTGCTTTCCATGGGGGATGACGAGGCTCGCTCGCTCGGCATCCACCCGGGTCGGCTGAGGCTGGTTCTCATCCTGCTTGCCACGCTGATGACCGGCATCGTCGTCGCCTCGGTAGGTGTCATTGCCTGGGTCGGTCTGATGATGCCACATGCTGCACGTATGATGCTGGGCCCCGACCACCGCTTCGTGATTCCAGGCGCCGCTCTGCTGGGGGCCGCTTACCTATTGCTGTGCGACACGCTCGCCCGGACGCTGATCGGAACCGAGATCCCGCTCAGCATCATCACCTCGATTCTGGGCGCTCCCTACCTTCTCTACCTGCTCCGCAGCCGTGGGCGAGCGGTGTTCGGGGGCTAGACAGGCTATGACGCTTCGCGTTCAGGACCTTCATTTCAGCTACGGTCCGAGACCAATCCTCGAGGGGATTTCGTTCGAGATCGAGCGGGGCACCCTGAACGGATTGTTTGGGCCCAACGGAAGCGGAAAGACCACCCTGTTCCGGTGCTTCCTCGGGCTCCTGCGGATCGAAGCCGGGGAGATAGCCCTATGCGATCACGACATCTCGCGGCTTACGGTTCGGGAGAAGGCCCGTCTGATCGGGTACGTCCCGCAGGAGCATCGACCGCCGTTCCCCTACAAGGTCAAGGAGATAGTCCTGATGGGGCGCACTCCGCACATGAATGGGAATTTCTACTACCTCGGCAGGAATCATGGAGCGGCAGTCGCCGGAGCCCTGGAGACGCTGGGCATTCTGCACCTCGCCGACGAGAGATACGACCAGCTTTCGGGCGGACAGCGCCAGCTAGTGCTCATCGCCCGCGCCATGGCCCAGCAGACACCGATCCTCATCCTGGATGAGCCGACGTCGGCGCTGGACTTCAGCAACCAGATTCGGATCTGGCAGATACTGCGTCGCCTCGCCGGTCAGGGCACGACGGTGATCGCCTGCAGCCACGATCCCAACCACTTGCTCTGGTTCGCAGACCGCGTGCTCGCGCTGAACCGGGGCCGGATCGTGGCCGACGGCCCGCCCGCAACCGTGCTCGGCGAGCCTGTCCTGGATTCATTCTACAGGGAGGCCTGCGCCTTGAAGGAGCTCGACGGTACTCTCGTGGTCGTGCCGAGAGTGGTAGCGGAGAGTCGGGTTCAGGGCGAACCGGAATCGCATGCGCGGGGCAGCGACTTGGTCCCCTCACCTCCGCGGTGAGGTCGGGATGAAACGGGTCGGACCCGGCTCAACAGCCCTGGCGGCCGTGGCCGCAATCACGCTGTCATGTGGCGAGCCTGCGCCAGGCGCGACGGCAACCGCGCGGCATCCCGCCGCATCGAGCGATACGCGTACTGTGGTGGACAGCCGCGGGGCGGCCGTCGCAGTCCCCCGGAATCCTCAGCGGGTGGTCACGATCAGCGACTGTCTGATAGAAGAGATTATGATCGTTCTGGGCGTCGAGGATCGACTCGCCGGGGTTGGATCGGCCTGCCTGATCGAAGAGTTCCGATACGAATTCGAGGGCACCTCGCAGCGCTTCGCCTACTCGGGAGGCAAAAATCCGGCGCTCCTCTTGAACCCCGAGATGGCCGACCTGCCACTGTTCGTGCGTTCGGGCACCGAAATCAACTTCGAGACCCTGGCCGGACTCGAGCCCGATCTTCTATTGATCGATCTGGGCTCTTGCAGTCTGAACTGGAGAAACGAGCCCAGGGCGATGCAGCAGGGGCTGGAGCGACTGAAGGGGCTCGGCATTCCCACCCTGATTCTCCAAGGTCCGAATTCCGGCGGGAGTCGCAATGTCGAGAGCCTTTCCCGGGTCGCCAGAATCCTGGGTGAAGTGTTCGGCGAGTCCGACAAAGCAGCCGAGCTGGCGGAGACACTGGAGAAGTCGATCGAACCGGTCGTGGAGCGGACAAAAGGGGTTCCCGACAGCAGCAAACCCTCTGTTCTCCTGCTGGGGTTGAACCCCAACGTCCGCGGCGGGTCGGGAGCCATCGGACTCGCCTACGGGGCGCGGGACATCCATTCCCACATCGTGGATAGGCTGGTCAACGCCCGAAACGCCTACCGCCGCAACACTTCGGCGATCCTCAACTTGGAGCAGATCCTCAGCATGAACCCGGATGTTCTCATTCTGCCGACGTCGAACGGATTCCATCCGCCGCGCGAGCTTTACGACGTTTCCCATTTCCAGACCCTGGATCTGCTCGAAGCTGTCCGAGAGCGACGAGTCGCGGCGCTGCCCTGGAGCCCCTGCAACTGCGACAAGCGTCTCGAATACCCGATCGACGTCATGATCATCGCCAGCGCTGTCTATCCGGACCTGTTCGTGGACATCGAACTCGACGAGTGGATCCTCCAGTTCTTCGGATCGGTCTACGGGGTCGATCGCGCGACCGCCATGAGGATGCTGCAAGCGCTGTGGCTGGATTGGGTGCTGTGACCGAGGGAGACGCGGGAGCAAAACAGCATGAGTGCCTCGTGATCGCTACGTTCAGCGAGCCTCACTGTTGGACCTGCCCGTCGAATACGAGATGATGTCTTGCGGTTGCGGTGCAGTCGAAGATCCGACAGGCAATACGAAGGGATGAGTTGAATGACTGAGTGGACTACTTCACGCCCATCGTCGAGCAGGCTGGCGCCTTGCTCGTTGGCGGACACAGCGTGGAGGACCCCGAGCTGAAGTATGGGCTGAGCGTGACCGGCACCATACATCCTGCTCGGGTGATCAGCAACGCCGGCGCCCGACCGGGCGATCGACTGCTGCTGACCAAGTCATTGGGAACGGGTGTGGTGGCTACGGCGATCAAGGGCGGGATGGCCTCACCGGACATCGAGGCCGAAGCCGTGCGCTGGATGGTCACGCTCAACCGGGATGCCGCCGAGGTCATGCAGGAGGTGGATGTCAGCGCCTGCACCGACGTTACCGGATTCGGACTGCTCGGCCACGCCCTCGAGCTGGCGCTCGCATCTGGAGTGACCATTCGGATCGAGGCATCCCGGGTTCCGTTCATTGCGGGGGTCAAGGACCTGGCCGCGACAGGATTGATTCCGGCCGGTAGCTTCGCCAACAAGAAGTTCTTCGAACGGTCGGTTACCCTAGAAGACGGCGTCGAACCCCTTGTGGTCGACCTGCTCGCGGATGCCCAGACATCGGGCGGCCTGCTGATTTCCGTGGCCGAATCGAAAGTGGCCGAACTCCATGCCGGCCTCGAACGCCGCGAGGTCCCACACCACGAGATAGGCCGCGTCATCGAATGGTAATCGGAGCCAAAGCAGGATTCTAATTGGCCTTCGTCCGCCCGATGTTTTCAAGACACCGTTAGCCACGGCGCCATCTACGCGTACGTCGACAAGAGGAAGCAGCTGTCCGCACCCACTCCATACTACATGATTGAATACGACCCTGAACGACGTGCCTTCTGCGGTTTCGTTTACAGGGAACACAACGATCCCCGGCCTGGGGTCTTTTGGGCCCGGCCGATGGGTAAGGGTCGGGGACGGAATCTGGATGCGGCAGCGGCTGCGTGAGTGATCATGGCAATCCCAGGATCCACCGCACCCTCGTGTCATTAACTTGTCAATGCCCTCTGATGGGCTCCTGGACAGCTCCGTTTCGGGGCAACACACCTGGCGGGGCGAAAGGAATTTCCTATCCCGCTGCCCGAGTTACCATGCCAAGCGCCTGGCGCTCTGGGGAATCTGGCTCGAGGGAACGCTGCTGGCTGACGTACCTCACCGACAGGTCGTCCTCTCCGTTCCCAAGCGCCTTAGGCCCTACTTCCTCTACGACAGAAAGCTCCTAGGCGAACTCTCCCGTTTCGCAGCCCGCACAGTCACCTCGTTCATAAGGGCTACCGTTGGTGAGAAAGGTCTTTCGGTTGGCATTGTCTCATCGATCCAGACCCACGATTCGCTCGCCAACTGGCATCCCCATTTACACCTCCTTGTGACCGACGGCGGTTCTCGGCCCGATGGTACTTTCGTCCATATGCCGCTCCATGACGTCGCCACTCTCACCGAGGCGTTCCGCCGCACGGTGCTCAAAATGTTCGTGAAACGCGAATTGATGGACATTGACACGGCTCAGGGCATGCTCGCCTCGCCGCACTCGGGCTTCCACGTCCACGACGCCGTCTGGGCCTCAGCCGATGACAAGGACAAAATCCTCGAACACCTGCGCCGCACCCGTGCACCACGATGACGCCAACGAGCACTGCCGAGACGGTGGAAGTCGGCAACCAGTACAGCCTCAGCCCAGAGTCACACCAAATACCACGGACGTCCGCCGCTTCTGGCGGCCGTCGCCACGGGGTTAGTTGGGTTGCGCAGCTGTGCCAATTTCAACTCAGATTCCCACTTTCCACCCAGACATCCACCCTTTCTGGACCGTCGAGCACCGCCAAAACCTCACATATCCCTCTCCCGATGCCTGGACAGGTTCTTGCCACGCTCACATACTTCGCAGCGGTGAAAGGAAAATCCTATCCTGTTAGCTAGTTTTGGAAGTGCCGGCCAGGCCAAGGAACAACAGAATTGCTCGGTTCAAACGAACCATGTTCTCGTCTTCCATGTGACCGATTCGCTTGCCAAGCTTGCTTCGCGCTACGGTGGTCAGTTTGTCGACCATCAGGCTGCTCGCTTGCTGCAGTCCGTTCTGCTCCGTCGGCTCAACTGGTATTCGAAGCAACGGCGCCTCGGTGGGGTCGGTGGTGAAGGCGCACAAGGTGACCGACGAAGTCGCATCGAAACTGTCTTCCTGCACGATCACGGCAGGCCTCGGTTTCCCAGCGTAGCCACTACCGCCGGACACCGTCCAGATCTCCCCTCGCTTCACCCGAAGTCCAAGTCAGACACTGCGTCGATGAACTCCTGATCTTCACTTGCCTGCGCGCTCCGCGCCACCGCAAGTGACTGTTGGTGCGCCTCCTTCCGAAACTCAGGCAGCCGCACGTCCGGCACCCAGATCTGAATCGGGCGCAAGCCTTGTTGCCTGAGCCTAGCGCGATGAGCTCTCACCTTTTCCTTCGATGACTTGCTATTGCCAGATCGAGCCATCCGACTCTCCGCCAAGTGGTTACATGTAACCTATGTGAGTCGGGGTGATGCGTCCAGCCAGATCATAGCGGTGAGCATTTCGTTGCTTGTCACCAGAAAGGGCACAACGCGTGCCAATCCTATGCGGAGAGGCAACTATGATGGTTCAGTAGGTGGCAGTGAGGGGTTGGAGATTTCCTCAATCGCCCACTGTGCCGCCAAGCGTCGGAAGCGGGTGCATGGGAGCTGCAGCGGGCTTCGCACAGAAATCGCAGCCTCGGCAGACCACCGAGCCGAGCGGTGTCTACAGGCCGCGTCGACCTCAGGCCTCACCGCTGTACCGGCTGATCGAGGACTATTTCGACGATTTTTGCACCGTATACGATGAGGCCTCATCGAAGATCATCTCGACGAGTTCAGCGCGGTATGCGATGAGGGCTTCGCGCGCCGCCGGGGATAATGGCGCAAGGTCCTCGGCGAGGTGGTCGAGAAGTTCCAGGCCTGCGCGATTCTCAAGCACGGTTTCGCGCGTGTGCGTTGTGATTCTTGCAAGCATGAGTTCTTGCTGGCACTTTCCTGCAAGTGCCGCCACTTCTGTCCCAGTTGCCATGCCAAGCGGCTCGCGCTGTGGGGAATCTGGCTCGAGGATACATGCTGGCCTACGCGTCTCACCGGCAGGTGGTGCTCGCAGTTCCCAAACGTCTGAGGCCCTACTTCCTGTACGATCGGTGGAAGTCGGCCGCTAGTACAGCATCAGCTTACAACCACACCCGAATCCCCGGGCGGCCGTCGTTTCCGGGATGGCTGGGTTGCGCGGGTGTGCCGAGCGTCCTTCGGTGAACGCCCAATCGCATGGCAGTAACGCGAAATCACCGCTCGCTCGACCGCTTGTACCGCCAGCCGAGGGGCACAAGGCTCAGTTATGCGTCTGGACAGGCAAAATCCCCCGAAGCATACTTGCGAGGGGTGAATTGAAATTCCTCTGCCGATCGGGCCTGTCTGTTCGAAGAGCAGGCTGGGTGCAATCGGAGCCGGGAAAGTTATGAATAACTATCTCGACCGGATTCCCATGCCGTCGTTGCTGCGACCGGTCTTGTTCAGGTTGTGGCTCGCCTTCAAGGACCTGCTGCCGATCGTGATCGTCATCGGTTTCTTTCAGCTAGCGGTCCTTCGACAGCCCCTGCCGAACCTTTTTGAGAGCCGTTGTTCGGCGGCCTGCTGGTCGTTTTCGGCCTGATGCTGTTTGTCGAGGGACTGGAAATGGGATTGTTCCCGATCGGCGAAACCATGGCCCACGAGCTGGCCCGCAAGGGCAGCCTGTTGTGGCTGCTTCTGTTCGCCTTTCTGCTTGGTTTTGCCACTACCGTGGCCGAGCCGGCCTTGATCGCGGTGGCGAATGAAGCGGCCGACATCGCCGCTCGGAGCAGCCTGATTCCCGAATTGGAATCGGCCAGGATGCGTTATGCCATCGGGATCAGGTTGTCAGTGGCACTGTCGGTCGGTGTGGCCATTCTGATCGGGGTTTTGAGGATTCTCAGGGGATGGCCTCTGCATTATCTGATTATCGGGGGATACGTCGGGGTGATGCTGATGACGTTGATCGCACCCAAAGAAATCGTCGGCATAGCCTATGACTCCGGCGGCGTCACCACATCGACGGTCACGGTTCCGCTGGTGGCCGCCCTCGGTGTCGGCCTGTCATCCATCATACGGGGACGCAGCCCGCTGCTGGACGGTTTCGGACTGATCGCCTTCGCTTCGCCGATGCCCATGATTTTCGTCATGGGTTACGGACTGATCGTATTTCAATGATGCCGGGACTTAGTACTCCTGGGTCATAAGTATCCGCACGTATTTTAAGCTGCTTTCGCCAGATTTTGTGGTGGGTTCGTTGCGCTGGCGATCCGGTTCAGGAGGGCGTC
>Ga0180432_10008888_pt1 | contig 12373 bp, 26 predicted proteins | sample SS_ome_10_FD_132414 | JGI IMG/M metagenome (GOLD analysis project Ga0180432, IMG submission 132414) | Hypersaline lake sediment archaeal communities from the Salton Sea, California, USA - SS_1_MS_2 metaG | ecosystem: Environmental > Aquatic > Non-marine Saline and Alkaline > Hypersaline >...
ATTTGACCTATCGTTTGTGTGGCAGCCGATACGCAGATGTCGATACCATCGACAGCGTTGGAGGAGGACGACACCATATCGTGCGATGCAACCGCCACGATCCGGGCCCCAATAAGAGCGACGTATTTGTGTTGCTGCCGGGAGATAGCGGACACCCGCAACGGACGGATCTTCGCCGACGTCGATGAAAAAAGGAACGCGATCCATCCCCAGTTGGTCGACGAGGTCAACTCCTACGCCGAGATGGTCGAGTGGATCACCCGCAGCGACCGCCTGGAACAGCAGGAGAGCTAGTCCTCGTCCAGCCACGCGAACCGCCGCAGCCGCTCCACCGGGATCCCCGTGATCTGCTGCACCGCCAGGTAGGTGCCGTACTGCTTGTAGAGCCGCTTCACCCCGGCCCAGCGGATCGCGTGCCGCAGCGCCTTCGGGCGGTGCTCGATTCCGATTTCGGTGCAGGCGGCCCGCAGCTGCTGCGAGATCATCGCCCCGCCCCGGGCCGGCCGGCGGTTGGCGAGCGTGACCCGCGCGGCGACGATGTCGGCGATCACCTGCCAGGGAGCCGGCCAGTGGTGCCAGGTCTCGATCTCCTCGGCGATCAGCGCCGCCGGGATCACCCGGGCCCGCGACTTCGAACCCCAGATCGGCAGGGTGGCCTCTGCCCCGTCTTCCAGGTCGTGGTAGGCCCGCGCCACCTGGTCCATCGTCACCCACATCAGCTCGGCGGGCTTGGCCGCGGTCTTGATCACCGCAGAGCAGCACGAGTGCGCCCACGGATACTGGCCGCCGACCCGGTAGTGCCGGCTCTTCAGCTGCTGGAGCAGCTGCTGGATCTGCTCCTCGGGCAAGGGCTCCACCTGGGGGTGATCCTTGGCCTCGCGCTTGTCGCGCAGCCGCGGCCGTGCGTCGGGCAGCTTGTTGAGCTCGTTGAGCAGCTCCTTCCCGAACTGCTGCTCGACCAGTGGTCGATCCCCCGACGTCAGCAGCCACGACGCGAACAACCGTAGCGCCCCCCTGAGCACCAGCCGCTGCCGCCAGGCGATGTCGGTCCGGTAGAGCTTCTCCCAGGGGCGGTTCGAGGTCTCCCACATCGCCGTCCACGACAGCGCGACCACCTGGTCGGCCCGGGCGTCGCTCTTGCCCTCGAGCTCGACCAGCCAATCGCGGAACGGCTCGAGCACCGCCCGCCCCGTCGCCGCCATCCGCTTGCGCAGCTCCAGCAGCCGCGCCTGGTTGACGACGCCGTACCGCTGCACCTGGCCCGTCTCGTGGTCGACGTGCTCGTGGTAGTCGACTGCCGCCTCCTCGAGCATCTTCTGGTTGTCAGTCATCGATGATCACCTCGATGGGGGCCGCCCCGCAGACCGGGCACGCCTCCCAGTATCCGTCCTCCTGCGGCAGGTCCTCGGGCCGCTCGTAGATCTTCTCGTGGCCGTGCGGGCAGCCGCAGCGCCACGCCATGAACACGTCGAACACCTGGACCGCCAGCCGCTGCCTGACCAGCGCGGCGACATGCTCCCTGCGCTTTCTGCGGACCACCAGGGCCGCCTTCCCGCCCTCCTGGCCGATCACCCGCAGGCAGACCACCTTGCGGCTCAGGTAGCCCCAGACGTCCGCCTGCGACTCCGGGCGCCCCCGTCCCCGGGGGTCGCCCATGCTGTCCACCTCGAACTCCTGCTCCACCCGGAGCTCCACCGCGATTCGCGCCCCGACCTCCAGCTCCTCGGGCAGCAGCCGCAGGATTGGCGGCCGCCGTCGCTCGGGGTGGCCACGGGGCTCCCACTTGCGCCGCCGGTCGGCCCCCCGCCGCTGCACCCGCAGGTCGGGGTTGCAGTGGAGGACGGCCAGGCAGAAGGGATCACCGCACGTCTGGGACGTGTGGTGCTTCACCGGCTCCCCGCAGGCCACGCAGCGCCGCATCTACTTGATCGAGCTCCACAGGCGCTCGGCCAGCGCCCGGGCGTCGGCCCTCGAGACGTCGGCGTAACCGCCCTTGTACAGGTGGTCGTAGATGATCTCGGCCCACCGCTCGATGATGTCCTGCCTGATCATCTACTCCTCCTCGTCTTCGTCCGCCGACCCCTCGCGGATCAGCTTGCGCACCGAGTCACCCAGCATCCCGTCCTCCTCGACCACCTCCATCAGCTGGGCGTCATCCTCCCAGACCTCGATCCCCGTCACCGGCTTCCCCCCCTCCTCGAACTCCACCCTGACCTCGACCTTCTTGATGTCCACCAGATCGCTCATCTGTTCCCTCCTTGGTTAGAATCTTCCACCATCCGTCGCACCGAGCTCGGCCCGAACGGCTTCCCCCGGCGGTTGAGAAAACCATCGGCGGCGAGCTCCTCGGCGATCCGCCGTAGCGAATGCCCCTCGAGCTTCAGCGCGCGCGCCCGCTCGACCGCCGCCTGCTCGCGCCGGTTGGCGACGAGCTTCTTGCCCTGCACATGGTACCCCAGCGGACGGTGGCCGCCCAGGTACTCGCCCTGGCGGCGCTTGTGCTCCACCGTCTCGCGCACCCGCTCCACGATCTTCTCGCGCTCCCACTGGGCCACCACGCCCAGGATGTAGATCACCATCCGCCCGCTGGCCGTCGTCGTGTCCCACGCCTCGTGGATCGAGATCAGCTGCGCGCCGCCCTTGACGAAGTACTCCTCGAGCAGCTGCCCCAGGTCGATCAGCGACCGCGTCAGCCGGTCCAGCCGCACCACCAGCAGTCCCTCGGCCTTGCCAGTCCGCAGCGCCCCGAGCGCCTCCTGCAGCCCCGGCCGCTCGGCCGACTTGCCCGACAGGCCCTCGTCCCGGGTGACCAGCACGAGCTGGTGGTCGTGCTGCTGCGCGTACTCGCGCAGCGCCGCCTCCTGCACGCTTAGCGACAGGCCCTCGTCGACCTGGCGCATCGTGGACACCCGGACGTAGCCGACCAGCTTCATGGCTGTGCCCTCCAGAGGGCCACCCGGTGGCGGAAGTAGGAGCTCCTGACGTGCCGCTCCTCGCGGTTGGAGACGGCGTGGTCGTGCTTCTGCGCGAGGATCTCGCGGACCAGCACGTCGGTCATCCGCTCGCGCTGCTTCGGCCACAGCGGCAGCGGCAGCGCGTCAATCGCCATCCGCGCCAGCTCCTGCGCCTCCGTCAGCCAGTCTGAGTTCATGGCGGCGAACTCCAGCTTGTCAATCCTCCCCGTCGGCTTCATCCAGCAGTTGCCGAGCAGCGACGGGTAGTACGAGGGGATCGGCGGGCACAGGCAGTCCCGGCACAGCCACTGCCCCCGAAACCAGGTGAGGTCGTGCGCGTGCTCGAGGCACTCCTCGCAGGTACCCGAGGGCCCCCGGATGCTGGCGGTGCTATGGTATTGGCGCTTGTGTACGCTGTACTTTCGCTGCGGGGCCGCGGCGCGCTCCGCCTCGCGTCGCGCCCAGGCCTCCTCGAAGCTGGGGTAAATGGACAGCAGCTCCAAGCCGTCCCGGTCGCGCGCGCGCACGTACCATAACGGGTGGGGCGGAGACTGCTGGCCAAAGTCCTTCGGCATCTCACTCGTCGTCGAGCTTCCGCAAGAGCTCCCGCAACCGCGCCGCGCCACCGCGCGCCTTGACCAACGCATCCTGCTCGCGGCCTGCAGCGAGAATGTTTTCGTAGAGATCGCGGTAGGCCCAGACGACGGCCAGCTCCTGGTCGTCGAAGATCGCCAGCTCCTGGTAATCCCGGTTCTCACTGGTCTGGGCGTACTTGCGGGCCTCCTCCTCCGAGGTCACCGCCACCCCGAAGGGCTCCGGCTGGGAATGCAGCGTCATGTCGCCGTCGCTCATCAGCACGTACACTTTTTTCAGCATCCTGATCCTCCGTTCAGCGCGGTCCGCGCTTGCTGATCAGCCGGTGGCAGCGGACCGCGTTGCAGTCGGGGCACACCACCGAGCCCAGGTAGTCGTTCACGATGAAGCGCCGCCGGCCGCCGGTGTCGCTCTCCGAGTACTGCGCCCACGGGCTGACGTGGGGGTTGGCGTGGGCGCGGTGCTGCGCGCCACAGGCCCCGCACTGCCACACCAGGTCGACGCCGTCGCGGCGATCCCGCGCCTCGCTCTGCCGCCGCCACTCCTCGTACATCGGCATCTTCCAGGAGGGGATGTACATCAGAATCCCTGCTTCTTCAGCCAGCGCCAGCCCACCTTGGACGGGTGGTTGTGGATGCCGCCCTGGGCGACGACCCGCGCCGCCTCCTCGAGGTGCTTCTGCACCACCCTGATCTGCGCGTTGCTCAGGCGGTAGGCCTTGAGGCTCTGGGCCAGCAGATGGGGGTTGAGGACGCGCTTGGTGAGCTTGTAGTGCATCTCCATGTTGCAGCGGAGCGCGCGGACCTCCTTGTGCGCCCGGTAGTCAGCGTCGAACAGGTACTTGGTCTGATGCCCGACCCCCAGCCGGTCGTACTGGCGCACGTGGTGGTGCTCGTGCGTGCACAACTCGATCTGCTGCAGCAGCGGCACCGCCCGCCCACCCGGCTTGAACGGCAGGTAGATCAGCCTGCGCCGCGGTGAGCAGATCGTGATCGCGTAGTTCTCGAGGAACACCTCGTCGTCCATGATCCGCATCAGGTCCAGCGCGAACGCGATGGCCTTCATGTTGGGGTCGGACTGCTTGTGTACGTACGTCGTATCGTACACCTTGGACATGTGCTTGAAGTAACCCCTGGTGATGTCTCTCGTCAGCTTGGCCATCAGTGCACCAATCCTTTCTTGCGCTCGGGGATCGTCGCGGTGCCCCGCTCGTCGATCTCCTCGAGCAGCTTGATGATCTCCGCGATGTAGTCCTGCAGCGAGTCAACGCCGCCGATGTCCTGCTCTTGGGCGTACTCGTAGTACAGCCCGTGCACCAGCGAGTGAAACACCGACTCGCCGGGGATGCCGATCACCTCGCCATCGTCGACCTCCTCCTGGGGCTGAATGAACATGATGATGCTGTGGCCGCCCTCGGTCTGGCGGCGCTCGATCACCACGTCGAACTCGTCGAGCTGCCGCGCGTCGAATTTCTCCTTGGGGATCAGCATGGCTCGTGCTCATCGCAGACGGCAAACGGTAGTACGTTACGAAACTGCACGTTCACGGACCAGCCATCGATGTCGGCGGGGGAATCAGTCATCTTGCCGCACCCCAGGTAGATGGTCTTGCCGATGAAGGTGCTGTACTTGCAGTTTGCGCAGCACTTCGGTTCCGCGTAGCTGTCGGGTAGAGAGGTCAAGTGTTTCGAGTCAGACATGATATCCACATCTCCTTTCAGTCCTGCTTGTAATTCCAGACGATGGTGATCGTCTCCCTGTGCTGGTCGCAATTCCCCTCGATGTAGGTATAAGATTCGGCGTCGTACTTGAGTCTTCCCATGTCAGCGGCATCGGCAATTGCCGACAGTACAGCGCGCACGGTGGCGAGATTCATTTTGTGTCCGAGTCGATTCATTACCGGGGGAGAGGCCAGACGGTTAGAGTCAGACATGATATGCACTCCATTCTATCGCAGCAGGTTGCGGGAGGTGGTGACCCACAGGTACTCGGCGAGCAGCTCGTACAGAGCAGCTTCGCAATCTTCCAGTGAACCACAGGTGATCTGGAAGGTCGCTCCGCAGATGGTTGCGTGGATGGTGTAGGTGGTCAGCGGACCGAGATAGATCGGCATCGCCAGCCTGCGCCCCTCGCTGCGCTGGCCGTTGACCACGAACTCGCCACCCTGCGGGAAGTTACTCATTAACCATTTCCTTGCGGCATGAACCACATAGGATCTCACCCGCTGACAGCAAACGGAAACGCTCCACGTCCTCATTACTCGCAAAGCAGATGGGCCTGCTACAGCGTTGACACGCGAGCGTCACGCCTGGTTTGTCTTTGCTCTGGGTCTGGGTTTTGCTGTTGCAGCTGGGACAGAGATGATACACGCCGTCTTCATCGATGTGCCAGTTAATCATGACTGCATCACTACGGGATCGAAACCAAACCGACTCTTCTCCGCAGTTGTAGCATGTGTATTGCACCAAAGGATTCCCCCACGTGGGGCTATCGGGTATATCGAGTGGTGTTGTGGTGGGCCGTGCTTCGTCTGCGGGGAGCAGGCTTTCTAACACCTCACGGAACTGCTCCGTGATGTCCTTGATGGTTATTGTGAGATGACCTTCTTCATCGACACCGATCACGCATGGGCTTAGGTGTTTTGGTCTCTCATTCATCGGATTTTCCCTTCCGGCCGAACAGCCGCTTGTACCAGGGCTGCTTCCTGGTCGGCCCTAGTCGGCGAAACCTCGTGAACACCGGCAGCGTGGTCACCCCGGGCTGCTCCTGATCGCGTTGGGCGGTCAGGAGCAGTTCGCGGATCCGGTCGTCCACCAGCTGGTAGAATTCCTCGGGGGTCCACTCGTCCTGTACCTCGCAGTACATCCCGACGATGCCGACCGCCAGCGCCGTCACCGTCTCGTCCAGGTTTTCGAGGCGGGGCAGGATTGTGATCCGGTGTTTGGTGTCAAAGCCCTCGCGCGCGTACACCTCCATCGACAGCACCGGGTAGTAGTCATCCCAGCCGTCGGGCGGCGGGTTGCCGTGGTCGATCTCGTCGCACAGGTCGTTCAGGAACTCGGCGACCGAGACATCGCTGGTGAACAGCTGCCTGAGCTTGTCGGGCCTGATGAAGTCCAACACGGCGTTGCGACCGTGGAAGAACTCGATCCGCAGCTGGATGCGCTTGGGCTCATTCTGCATCGTCATCCCCCGACGTCTTCTTTTTCTCATGCATCTTGAAGAAGTCTCTCATGGCCATCAGTTGTGATTCCCTGAGCTTTGCTAGACACCAGCCGAGCACGACCACCCGCGGCATTCTGTGTGGTGGCACCTTTGAGTCTTTGCAGATCTTGAAGATCCTGCGTAGACGCTGAACCATCTTCTGCATGTTACTCCTCGTAGTCCGGTAGCGAGTCCAGCAGCGCCTGCTCGTGCGGCTCCAGCGGGATGTCGAGGCCGAGCTTCACCTGCGCCATGAACAGCGTGTCCACGTCGGCCTTGGCCTTGGTGACCGCGGCCTGGAACTCGCGGATGTCGAGCTCGCCCTGCTCGTTGCGCTCGGTCGGCAGCGGCAGGCTGATCGAGAAGGTGAGCATCTGGTGGTCGAGCTTACTCATCGCTTCTCCTTCAGGCTCCAGGCGTGGCAGATGCCATTATCAGAAACCGTGTCGTGCCTGTCGACTGCGGCGCCGAGATGACAGACTGGTCTATTCCAGTAGCCGCGATGCTTGCAGTTCCAGCAGCCGTCCTGAACGCGGTAGGAGGTCGGGTGTACCACCGGGTGCAGTCTGTTGTAACAAGCGATGTGCAGTAGATCTTCTGGGGGCAGCTTCCGCGCCTCCTCCATCTCGTCCGCGTAGATGATGATGGGCCTACCGCAGTGTGCGCAGAAAAACTCAGGGTCTTTGCCGTAGAGCTTCATCCTACTTTCCTCCGTCGCGGACCCTGCAACATGATCGTGGTTGCGTACATCGGCAGGCTAATCGAGAACGTGACCATCTGGTGGTTGAGCTTGTCACTCATCACCTATCACCTCGAACTCCGTGATGTGCCGCGGATAAGCTCCGTAGTGCCCTACGTGCACGGTGAAGTCTCCATAGTGCCGTCCGATCTCTTTGGTGTCGTGCACCGACAGGATTCCGCTGCGTACGTGATCGTACCGCTCGCCGTCATCAGCCCGCCACCGGACACGTATCCTGCACAGCTTGCCGGCGTGCTGCTCGTAGAATTGGCGCTGCTCCCGAGCCGGCCGCCGCAAGACAACATCTTTGTGTGCTTTCCATGCCGCGTGTAGCTGAGCGGTGATGTCCTTGCCGTCCATGATCAGCCCGAGGCGACCATCCTCGTCGAGATAGATCTCACAGTCCCCACCGTCAGGGAAGGAGATGGTGTGATAGTTGGGCTTGTCGCTCATTCGATGCACCCCTCCTCGAGGTAGCAGGCGTACTCGTCCGCGCCGGTCCAGAGGTTGTGACCTAGGCAGCAGACCCACTCCTGGCCCTCGTCGCCCTCGATGGCGTCGCAGTTGGCGATGAACTCCCACTCGTTCGAGGCGTTGCAGATCTCTGACCGCTGGCCGCGGCAGCGGAGCTCCTCGGGCTCGCAGCCATCGTCGCATCCCATCAGGAACAGCACGACGAGGGCGATCACCGCCACCGCGAACGTCCCCACGATCAACATCAGAGCCGGATCCTTCTTCATCTTCTTCTCCTTTAAAAATGCGGAGGCAGCCCCGCCCACTTCGCATCTCCGCAGCGCCTTTCTAGGGCGCCCCTCCCTCATCGAATGAACCCGGGCCATCCGACGCTCTGGGCGTGCTTTATCTAAGCACGGGAACAGTACCGCGTCAAGTGCCTGCTCGAGCACGGCCAGGAGGCCCCTTTGTTCGCTTCCCAAAGCACGGGAACAGCAGGTATACATTGTATACATGTCCCGGCCGACTGAAAAGGGCCGCGTTTTGCACCAGGCGCTCGAGCGCAAACTGTTCCCGAGGCTGGGCGAAAATTGCGCGGTGGACGCGTTAAGGTATTGCCATGTGCTACACGCGGTGCTACTGTTGCGGGGCTACAGGAGGTATCATGGACACCAACGTGCAACCCTTCCGCAACTGGAAGAAGAAGCGCACCGAGCTCGACGTGCTCGTCGTGCGCATCGCGGATCGCCTGAAGCAGATCCGCGCGGGGATCGGTCCGGCACAGCTGGCCGCGTTCGTGGCGAGCTGCGGCGGACCGTCAGAGATCTCGAACACCCAGGCGATGGCGCACCTGATGTGGAGTGATCTCGACTCGGAGCTTAAGATCGACAGCGGCATCACGCTGATCGAGGGGCTGCTTCCCGGCCTGATCGAGCACACCTGGTACGAGGTGCGGGGCAAGGTCGAGGAGGTGTGCGATCCGCGGTGGGTCTACATCATCGACCCGTGCCCGCCGGACGTGCGCCCCCAGGTGCCGATCATCTTCAATCCCAACTCCCCCTACCAGCACCTGTTCATGCACGCGCAACCGAAGCAGGACGGCGCGGGATGACGCAGGAGTTGCTCGAGCAGCTGGCGCCCGGCCAGATCTGGATGGTGGACCGGACCATCCGCCGGGCCGGCGAGGACCGCACCGCGCACACTCACATGATCGTGCTGGTCGCCGCGCACCCGGACTGGATTGACCGCCCTGGGCTCCACCGGTCGCACCTGCGCCACGGTGACCTGTCGAAGTACACGCCCGAGCAGGCGCTCGACAACATGGAGTACCTCTACACCACGCCCCTGCGGAAGACCGACTGGAGCCCGTGGCTGCTCCACTACGGGCCGAAGAGACTGAGGTACCGCGAGATGATCGGACAGCTGTGATGGAACAGAACAAGCTGGAAGCGATGATGTACGAGATATCGTGCTCCCTGGGCACGCTGTTTTGGAGTGTCTGGCAGCGCAACCGCCAGCGATTGATCGACGAACATTGCCTCGCCGCCACCAGCACGGCCCTGACAGCTCAACGCTTAACTTGCCGCTGGTTCGAGTCGCTGTCGTACGAGGATGTCGACGAGCAGCTCGAGGAGGAGATGGCGCGCGTCTTCGGCCTCAACAAGGGGCACGCGTTCGCCGCCAACCTGCTCTCTGGGCACAAGCGGTGCAATATCCTCTCGCTGCTGGTCTGGTCCGACCGCCCGTATTCCTGGTGGCCGAACACTCGACAGGGATGGGATCCACCGATCATCAACAAGGAGGAGCCATGCACTGGGTGAACACGGAATGCCGCATCCCGATCAAGTCGTGGTGCGAGGACGTGGAGGGCAACGCCATGTACCAGGCCGCCAACCTCGCCAAGCACCCGGCGACGGTATCGCACGTGGCGCTGATGCCCGACTGTCACGCCGGGTACGGGATGCCCATCGGCGGGGTGATCGCGACCAGGGACGTCATCATCCCCAACGCCGTCGGCGTCGACATCGGCTGCGGCATGTGCGCGGTCAAGACCGACGTCGCCGCGTCCGATCTTGCCACCACCGATATCAAGGAGGTGATGGGTGACCTGCGCAAGGTGATCCCGGTGGGATTCAAGCACCACCAGGACGAGCAGGAGTGGGTCGGGTTTGATCGGGCCCCCGACATCCCGGTGATCCAGCAGGAGCTGCAAGCGGCCCGGCGGCAGCTCGGCACGCTCGGCGGCGGCAACCACTTCGTCGAGCTCCAGGAGAGCGACGATGATCGGCTGTGGCTGATGCTGCACTCGGGCAGCCGAAACTTCGGGCTGAAGATCGCCAACGTCTACCACAAGGCCGCCCTCAACCTGTGTCAGCAGTGGTACTCTGAGCTCCCCGACCCCGAGCTAGCGTTCCTGCCGCTCGCCGAGGACGTCGGTCAGGACTACGTCACCGCCATGAACTACGCGCTGGAGTTTGCGGCCGAGAACCGCCGCCTGATGATGTACCGCGCGATGGGCGTGCTGGAGGCCGTGCTCGACTGTCGCTTCGAGAACGAGATCATCAACGTCCACCACAACTACGCCGCGCTCGAGCACCACTTCAACAAGAACGTCTACATCCACCGCAAGGGAGCGACCGCGGCGCGCGCCGGGCAGCTGGGGATCATCCCCGGCTCGATGGGCACGCCGTCGTACATCGTCGAGGGCCTCGGCAACCCGCAGTCGTTCCAGTCGTGCAGCCACGGCGCCGGCCGGCGCATGGGGCGCATGCAGGCGAGCCGCGAGCTCACCGTCGAGGAGGCCGACCGCGCGATGGAAGGCGTGGTGTTCGGGAGGTGGGGCACGAACCGCAAGGGTAGCACCGACCTCGGCGAGGCCCCCCAGGCCTACAAGGACATCGACGAGGTGATGGCCTCCCAGGCCGACCTGGTGCGGCCGCTGGTGAAGCTGCGGCCGCGGGGAGTGATCAAGGGATGAAGATAGGGATCGACAAAACAAGTTACGTAGCCTTCGAGCTATCCAACCTCTGCAACTACGGGCACCTGCACCGGAAGTGTCCGGCGCGCGGGGTAGGCGACAAAAGCGCGCCCCAGATCCTGCCGGGAGTGATCGTGGAGGATGTCCTGCGCAACCTGGGGTCTGCGGCCTATTCGCAGAGCATTTCTTTCGCGGTGCACAACGACCCGCTGTGCGACCCGCGGCTCTTCTCGTTCGTGGAGCTGGCCCGCGAGTGCTGTCCCGACGCGTGCATCGTCATCGGCACCAACGGATGGTACCTGACGACCGGCCTGGCCGAGGAGCTCTTCGACGCCGGGGCGACGTTCTTCCTGGTGTCGGCCTACAGTCAGTACGAGCAGCGGCGGCTGGAAGCGATCCGCTCCGACCTCGCGGCCAAGGTCGAGTACCTGCCTCCGCGGGCCTCCTTCTCCATCAATCCCACGCGGACGGCATTCGATGACCGCATGTCCATGTACTACGAAGGGACACCCTCTCCGCGACCCTGCAACGCTCCGCTCACCGAGCTGGTCATCACGTCAGACGGGAAGCTCGGACTGTGCTGCGTGGACGTCTGGCGCAAGTGCATCTTCGGCGACCTGAAGGCGCAGTCATTCGGGCAGGTGATGGAGTCGGCCGCCCCGCAGCTCGAGCGGCTCCGCGACGAGCTGCGGAAAGGCCAGCGCACGCTGCCGGTCTGCCAGAGGTGCACCTTTGTCCAGCGGTGGTGGCAGGCCATCGATCATGGTGACCGCCGCTGGGAGCGCGCGTTGCTTTCAGAGATGCCGCGATGAAGATCTCGTACCTGACGCCGACGCGAAACCGACCAGAGTTCATGGAGTGGCTGGCCTACGTCTACAACGCGCAGACCTGGCCCGACAAGGAGCTCGTGGTGGTCGACGACTCGGACGACTACAACGAGAGCCACGATATTTTGGCAGGGCTGGTTTCGGAAAACGAACTCAAGTGGATCGGAGTTCACCCCGACAACAAGGACCGCCCGTGGTGTATTGGCCGAATGCGAAATGACCTTCTTCGGAACGCTACCGGCGACTGGATCACCTGGCTGGACGACGACGACTGGCGCGCGCCCCAGCTCGCCGAGCACATGATGAGCCACGCCCAGCTGACCGGGCCCAACGGCAAGCCGACGTCGTTCATCAAGAGCATGGGCACCTGGACCGCGCTGGACCTCGCGACGATGAAGAGCGGCGAGCAGCGGCACCGCCCCGACGTCTGGTGTATGGGGTTGTTCCGGCGCGCGTTCATCCAGGAGCACAACATCCGCTTCCCCGAGACCGGCCGCATCGGCGAGGACTCGATCTGGTACGGCCAGTGCCACAAGATGGCCTACTTCTACGGGCAAGCCGCCGAGGTCGACTGCCAGGATCTCTACCTCATCCTCAACCACGGCAGGAACACCTCGGACGGCGGG
>Ga0180432_10008889_pt1 | contig 12371 bp, 12 predicted proteins | sample SS_ome_10_FD_132414 | JGI IMG/M metagenome (GOLD analysis project Ga0180432, IMG submission 132414) | Hypersaline lake sediment archaeal communities from the Salton Sea, California, USA - SS_1_MS_2 metaG | ecosystem: Environmental > Aquatic > Non-marine Saline and Alkaline > Hypersaline >...
AAGTACCCAAGTATTACGGTAATAGGTTTCCGTTTTCCATATTAACATATTTCCTTCTTTTTGTCAATAGCTTACCTACCCACTCTGTACTATAGCCACAAATATAGCCTTACTCAGGAAGTAATCTCATTCACCCCCTCTTACCGGGAAAGTAAAAAGCAAATTATTCGGAAATATTTACTGGTTAATTGCCGTATTAGACTAAATGGAATGATTACTATTAACGCACTAGCCGAATAAAATATTATTATGTCAACCGTGCTTGGTGAAAATTTTTTGGTTTGCGCATTCCGTGTATTATTGCTACAATACTCTGGTGATAGCGTGAAAGAGGTTTCGAGGAATAAGAGTAGCTCTTCGCTGAGTGTGCTCTGGGGCGGAGGGCTTTTCTTTGTCGGAGTCGATGATGGTAACCAGATATAACCCGCAAGAAATAGAGAGCAAATGGCAGCAGAAGTGGGCGGATGACCGGCTGTACGAGGTTAAGGAAGATGATACCCGCCCCAAGTGGTACGCCCTGACCATGTTTCCCTACACTTCCGGTGACCTCCACATCGGCCACTGGTATGCCATGGCGCCATCAGATGTCCACGCCCGCTTCAAGAGAATGCAGGGCTACAACGTGCTGCACCCTATGGGATTTGATGCCTTTGGACTTCCCGCCGAGAATGCTGCTATCAAGCGAGGTATCCACCCTTTCACCTGGACGATGCAGAACGTAGACAACATGCGCCGCCAGCTTCGCAGCATCGGCGCTATCTACGACTGGAGCCGGGAGGTGGTTACCTGCCTGCCGGAGTACTACCAGTGGACACAGTGGTTCTTCCTCAAGCTCTATGAAGCCGGGCTGGCTTACCGGGATAAATCTCCGGTGAACTGGTGTCCCTCCTGCCAGACGGTACTCGCCAATGAGCAGGTGATCGGTGAGGGTGTCTGTGAACGCTGCAACACACCGGTAACCCGGCGCGACCTGGAACAGTGGTTTTTCCGTATCACCAACTATGCCGATGAACTGATGGACCATACCGGCATCGATTGGCCGGAGCGGATAAAGATAATGCAGAATAACTGGGTGGGCAAGAGCTACGGAACGGAAATTTCCTTCGCGCTTGACCATCCCGGCATTGAGGATAAGGAAATCAGGGTATTTACCACCCGCCCCGATACCACCTTCGGGGTTACCTTCATGGTGCTGGCGCCGGAACACCCGCTGGTCGCCAGGCTGACTTCCCCGGATAAGAAAGCCGAGGTCGACGCCTACATAGTCAAGTCCCGCCGACAGAGCGAAATCGAGCGGCTGTCAACCGAAAAGGAAAAAGACGGCGTGTTTATCGGTACTTACTGCACCAACCGGCTTAACGGCGAGAAGGTGCCTATCTGGATTGCCGACTACGTGCTGCTGGGCTACGGTACCGGTGTGGTGATGGGGGTGCCCGCCCATGACGAACGCGACTTTGCCTTCGCCAGGAAATATAACCTGCCCATACCGGTGGTCATTGCCCCACCGGGCTGGCAGGGTGAGGAACTGGAGGAAGCCTATATTGAACCGGGTACCATGGTAAACTCGGGGCAGTTTAATGGACTCCCCAACGAACAGGGAGTGAAAGACGTATCCCGCTACCTTGAAGAAAAGGGCTGGGGTAAACGAACGGTGAGCTACCGGCTGCGCGACTGGCTAATCTCGCGCCAGCGCTACTGGGGAGCACCGATACCCATTATCTACTGTGATAAATGCGGTACCGTGCCCGTGCCTGAGAAAGACCTGCCGGTACTGCTCCCGGAAGACGCCGAGTTCAAGCCCACCGGTGAGTCGCCACTGAACTACAACGAAAAATTCGTGAATACCACCTGTCCGCGCTGTGGTTCACCAGCCAGGCGGGAGACGGATACCATGGACACCTTCATGTGCTCTTCATGGTATTTTCTGCGCTATACCAGCCCGCATTACCACCCATCCGCCTTCGACCCCGAGAAAGTAAACTACTGGCTGCCGGTGGACCTCTATACCGGCGGTGCCGAACACGCGGTAATGCACCTCTTCTACGCCCGCTTCTTCACCAAGGCAATACGAGATATCGGACTGGTAGACTTCGATGAGCCATTCACCCGCCTGTTTAACCAGGGCATTATCATTGCCGGCAAACATAAAATGAGCAAGTCGAGAGGCAACGTGGTCACCCCTGATGAGTATGTGGCTGAGATGGGAACCGACACCGTCCGCGCCTATCTCATGTTCGTTGCTCCCTGGGAGCAGGGCGGCGAGTGGAATGACAGTGGTATCGTTGGGGTGAACCGCTGGCTCAACCGGGTCTGGAATCTGGTGCTGGAAGAATACCGTAAGCGCCCGGAAACCGGAGAAGATGAGACAGCTGTCGCCGAGAAGGAGCTGGCGCGAATTACCCATCAGACCATAAAGAAGGTAACGGAAGACCTGGAGAAAATCCGCTTCAATGTCATGATTGCCGCGCTGATGGAATTTACCAATTATCTGAGCAAGGTCATGGAGACGGGTGCGGTGACCCCGGCGGCGTGGCGCACATCAATAGATCACTTACTGCTCCTCCTTGCCCCCTCCACCCCACACCTGACGGAGGAACTGTGGGAGCGTAGCGGTTATGAATACAGCATCCATAACCATAGCTGGCCGCAGTGGGACCGGGAGCTGGCTAAAGATGAAGAAGTTACCCTGGTCATTCAGGTGAACGGCAAGCTACGCGACCGCCTTGCGGTGCCACCGGCCATAACCGAGAGCGAAGCCAGGCAGATGGCAACGGAACGACCACGCGTCAAAACCCATCTGGACAACAAAGACATTGTAAATGTCATCTATGTACCGGGGAAATTGATAAACTTTGTGGTGAGGTAAGTAAAAGGAGTGCAGCTAGGCGTTATCGGCGGCGGTACGATGGGTGAGGCCATGCTCGCCGCCATTGTCAACAAAGGGCTGAACACCGCCGGGGAAATTTGTGTCAGTGACACTGATGAAGACCGCCGCCAGTACCTCGAGCAAACCTACGCCGTCAGGGTAACCGCGGATAACCGTCAGGTCGCCGACGAAAGCAAAATGATTATCCTGGCAATCAAGCCGCAGAACCTTGCCGATGTCATGGCAACGCTTTTTGGTCGGATTGAGCCGACCAAACTGGTCCTCTCCATTATCGCCGGCGCTAACGTCAACACCTTACGCCTGGGCCTTAACCACCGGCGCATCGTGCGCTGTATGCCCAACACACCGGCCCAGATTGGTCAGGGTATGAGTGTATGGACCGCCACCCCGGAGGCAACCGAGCCGCAGAAAAAAAAGGTGCGTTCCATCCTTAGCGCCATGGGTCAGGAAATGTATGTTGATGATGAGAAATACCTGGATATGGCTACGGCGATTAGCGGCAGCGGACCAGCCTATTTCTTCCTCTTTGCCGAAGCGCTGATTGAGGCTTCGGTAAGAATCGGTATTCCCCGGGATAATGCCGGTGAGCTGGTGCGGCAGACAATGATGGGGGCGGCACAGCTTATTGAGCAATCCGGCAGAACGCCCGCCGAGCTGAGAAAGATGGTTACCTCGCCCGGTGGCACCACTGCCGAGGCCCTGCTTCAGATGGAGAAAGGCGACTTCAATAAATTGGTCCTCCAGGCAGTTCAGGCAGCCTATAATAAGGCGAAGGAACTGGGCAAGCACGCATAATAATTTACCGGTTTCGTCTACCGGCTGTTCATTAATTTCAGTCGACTGAACCTCCTGTGAACAATAAAATAAATTCAATAAATTTAGTATTGACAAAATATTCGATAATTATTATAATTAATGTAAATCATATTAATGGGGTAGAATGCTGAATTATCAGACAAACCGGGAGAAAGACTTCGTAGAACAAGCCGGTATTGTTTTTGAACAAACCGGTCTGCCCCGCATGTCCGGCCGTATCTTCGGCCGGCTGCTTATTGCTAACCCTCCCTACCAAACATTCAATGAGCTCGCCGAAGCCCTGATGGCCAGTAAGGGCTCCATCAGCAGCATGACCCGCTTGCTTATCCAGATAGGCCTGATCGAGCGTTTCACCATTCCCGGAGAACGGCATTGTTGCCTCCGCCTGCGGCCGGACAGCCTGCGGAATATGATTCAGCGCGGCCTTGAAGATGAAATCAAGATGTTCCGGCAGCTCGCCGAACGCGGACTGGATATACTGGCAGAAAATGCGCCTCCGGCGCGAACCTGGCTGGAAGAAATGCATACTACGTACACTTTCCTCGAGGGAGAATTTCCCGCCCTGCTTGAGAGCTATGAGGAACTTCGCAAACGGAATAAACTACCGGTCCGGCACGCTTTGAAAAAATAATCAAGTCGTCCGGGCAACATGGAGGACCCGAAATGAAAAGATGGAGAATCATCTCAGGTATTCTATTGCTATGTCTGCTTCTGCCCGGAGCTATTGCCTGCGCCGGAGGTGGTGATGGTGACCAGGCCAACATCCAGATGGTAAAGGTGGTACGAGGCGATATAACCGTGAGCGCCACCGGTAGTGGTAAACTGGAAACCTCCCGCGAGGTGAGCCTTGCCTTCGGTAGTGGCGGTACGGTAGACCAGATAAATGTTACCGAGGGCGAGTATGTTACCAGGGGACAGGAACTGGCCCGACTTGACACCACCCTCCTGGAACAATCAATTGATACGGCACAACAATCGGTTGACGCCACGGAACAGGCGGTAACCACCGCCGAACAGTCAGTGACCACCGCCGAGCTAACCGTTCAGGCAAGAGAACAATCGGTAACATCCGCCAAGCTAACATTGGCAGCCGGAGAGCTGGCCGTCACCGCTGCTGAAATTGACCTGGAACTGGCACAAAACAGCTACTACCAGCTGATTACTCCTTACCCTTATACCACACTCACCTTTGCCCTTCCCGATTCCCTGGCGGCGGTGCGAGACGCCCAGCAGCAGATAAAGACAGCCCAGGAAGAACTGAGGAAAGCCAATGCCGGCGAGGACTTCTCCCTGAGCGAGATAACCAACAATCTTAATCTGGCCAAGGAAAACCTGACCGACGCCGAAAACAAGTTATCCTACGGACTGGGTGAAGGGTCCAAACCCCCCAATATTAGCTACTGGACTCTCAGGAATACCCAGCTCCAGGCAGACAAAGCCCGGATAGCCTATGATAAGGCATTGAATGATATTGAGAACCTTAAGAACAATGTGGCGGTAGCTGAGAACACTCTGGAAAACGCCAAAAATAACCTGGAGATTACCAGGACCAACGTATCCGCCAGTAAAACCAACCTGGCCAAAGCTAAAAATGAACTGGACAGAGTCCGTGATGAGCTGGAAAAGGCGGTAATCGAAGCCCCGTTTGAAGGAATAGTAGCTATGGTTGGTGCCAAGGAGGGAGACACGGTTGCCTCACCAACCATGGCACCCTACACCATCATTCACCTGGTTGACGCCAGCATCATGGAGCTGGTGGTAGAAGTGGATGAAATAGATATGCCGGGAGTCAGGCTCAATCAGAAAGCAGTTATCAGCGTCGATGCGCTACCTGATGCTGAGTTTGAGGGCGCGGTCACCGCGGTGTACCCGCTGCCAAAGACCGTGGGTGGGGTGGTCCTTTATAATGTGAAAATTAGCCTCGACGTGACTGAGAATTCAGAACTCAAGGCAGGTATGAGCGCCTCAGCCGACATTATTATTGAAGAACATATCGACACGCTTCTCGTGCCAAGTCGCGCCGTTGTAGAAGACGAGTCGGGGAATACGCTGGTAAATGTCCTGGTCAATGATCAGACCGAACCGAGACCGGTGGTCACCGGACTCAGTGATAGTATACAGACCGAAATCGTCCAGGGCCTTAATGAAGGGGAAACGGTAATCATCGAACTGAGGACACAGCAACAGGCGGATGGAGGCATGTTCGGCTTCTAAGCATGAATCGAAACGATTGATTGAGTGAGCCATTATAATGATTAAAATCGAGAATGTAATCAAGACCTATCAGATGGGTAAAATTGAAGTGCAGGCGCTGCGGGGGGTGACATTAGCTATTGAACCCGGTGAAATGATCGCCATTATCGGCGCCTCCGGCTCCGGTAAATCGACATTGATGAATATTCTCGGCTGCCTGGACAAACCTACCACTGGTAACTACTTCCTGGATGGTGCTAATGTCGGTCGTCTCAATGATAACCAGCTTGCCGAATTACGCAACAAGCGCTTTGGTTTTGTCTTTCAGGAATATAACCTGCTATCAAGAGCAAGCGCGCTAGCCAACGTAGAACTGCCCCTCATCTACAGCAACCAGCGGCAGAGACGAAAACTGGCTTTGGAAGCACTGGAGCGGGTGGGGCTGGCCGGCAGGTCCAGCCATAAACCGACTGAGCTATCCGGCGGTGAGCAGCAACGGGTGGCTATCGCCCGGGCTCTGGTAAATAATCCGTCGCTTGTTCTCGCCGATGAGCCCACCGGTAATCTGGACAGCAAAGCCACCGAGGATATTATCTCTCTTTTCTGCCGATTGCATAGCGAAGGTATCACCGTAGTCCTGGTGACCCACGAGCCTGATGTGGCTGCCCGGACCAACCGGATTATCAGCCTCATGGACGGACAGATAACCAGCGATGACGAGAATGAATCCCAGAAGGTATGCACATATTAAACTATCGGGAGACTGCCGTTGAAACTGTTTGATTCTGTGGTACTCGCCATACGGTCGCTATTTGCTAACAAATTGCGCTCCGGATTAACCATGCTCGGCATTATCATCGGCGTAGGTGCCGTCATTACCCTGATGTCAGTAGGCAGAGGCGCCGAGGCTCAAATTACCTCCACCATTGAAGACATTGGCGCCAACACGCTCGCCGTCATCCCGCAGACGCCCGGCGCCCGGGGACTGGCCGCCATGCAGACAGCCACCCCCAGCCTGACCATAGACGATGCCGAGGCCATTCTCAACCGTGTCCCCTCGGTCACCGGTGTGGCTCCGGTATCGGAAAATTTCATTGAGATATCCTATGGTAATGAGAGCGTCATGGCGGTTGTTGAGGGGAGCACCCCCGAGTTTGAACAGCTATATAACTACTCGACAATTTCGGGAAATTTTTTCACTGACCGCGATGTTGCTACCAGAGAGACTGTCGTGGTCATCGGTGCTAAAATAGCCCAGGACCTGTTCGGTGATGATGATCCCGTAGGAGAAACGGTAAAACTCAGCGAACGCCGTTTTACCATTATCGGTGTGCTGGAGGAGAAGGGCGGACAGATGATGGGTGTCAGCATGGACGCAATGATAGTGGTACCCATTACCACCTACCAGGCAAGGCTTTTCCCCCGGCAAACACAGCGAGGTGAAGATGCCGTACAGACCATCGCCGTGAAGCTGGAGAGCACTGAACTGGCTCCTCTGGTCACCGCAGATATTACTGAACTGCTACGGAAACGGCACCATATCGGCGAAGATGAAAAAGATGACTTTGCCATTATCAGCCAGGAACAGATTGTAGGCATCTTTACCGAGATAACCGGGATATTTACCATCATTCTGGGGGCTATCGCCAGCATATCACTGCTGGTCGGCGGTATCGGCATTATGAACATCATGCTGGTCTCCGTCACCGAGCGTACCCGTGAGATAGGCATCCGCAAGGCAGTCGGTGCCAAACGACGTGACATCCTGATTCAGTTCCTTTTTGAAGCCTCAATACTGAGTCTCGCTGGCGGCGTAATAGGCATCATTGGCGGCTGGCTACTGTCAAGTATAATCGGTCTGATTGATTTAGGCGGGACAACCCTGCACACGGTAGTATCGCTCGATATCGTCATCCTGGCGGCATCCGTCTCTATTTTCATCGGCCTTGTCTCCGGCATGTATCCGGCACTGAGGGCCTCCCGACTCAACCCTATTGATGCTCTGCACTACGGATGATATAATGTGCCCAAACATGGATAATATTAGGAAAACGTAGTGAACTGGCTGGATATAGTCGTCCTTGTATTGATAATTGTTCCCGCCGTAATCGGATTAAAGATAGGGGTTATCAAGGCGGTACTTTCCCTCATCGGAGTGATTGTCGGTATTATCCTCGCCGGGCAGTATCATGAAGCCCTTGGCGGGCAGCTTACCTTCATTTCGCAGACAAATATAGCCGATATTGTTGCCTTCGCTCTCATCCTGTTTGCCGTAATGATAGCCGCCGCCGTAATCGCCACGCTGCTGCACAAGATAGCCTCAATGGTTCTGCTGGGATGGGCTAATCACCTGGGGGGTGCTATCCTCGGCCTGATACTGGGTGCCCTGTTCTGCGGGGCACTACTGGCTATCTGGGTTAAATTCCTGGGCGCGGGAGCTACCATCACCGATTCAGTACTGGCTACCTTCCTGCTGGAACGGTTCCCGCTTATCCTGTCACTGCTGCCGGCCAAATTCGACAGCATCCGCCCGTTTTTCCAGTAAACAACTTCCACCCGGCAACAGTGAACGAACAACTCACTGACACTCCCCAATCACCGTGAGCAAGGGAAGTCCAGATTTACCACAAGTTTTAATTTTGACCGGCAAGACATGAACCATGAATACCGATACCGGCGCGCAACTAACCGGTCGACGGAGTTTCACCCGGATGCAGCTTTTTCCACTTCTCCAGTAGCGCTTCCCGGCTTTCCTGGTGTTCAGGGTCCGGCTCGGCAGCATCAACCGGGCAGACTTCAGCACATTTGGAAGACTCATGAGCACCGACACACTCAGTGCACTTATCGGGGTCGATTACATAAATGGTCTCCCCCTCACTAATTGCTCCATTGGGACACTCCGGTTCACAGGCTCCGCAGCTAATACACTCGTCGGTAATCTTGTATGCCATTTAATTTTCCTCCTATTTTCCGGGAATAATAAATTGCCTCTTCTGGTCCAACAAACCCTTACTCACTCGCTGCTTTCTGTCTGATAGCCTGCGCTACTTCTTCAGGCACAAGACAGCTGATATCACCCTTCAGACTGGCAACCTCTTTGAGCAGACTCGAACTGAGGAACTGGTACTCCTGACTGGACATGAAACAGACCAGCTCCAGAGTGGGGTCCAGCTTCTTGTTCATCATCGCCATCTCAAACTCTCTCTCAAAATCAGCACTCATACGCAGTCCTCGCACCATAACCGAGGCCTTTACCTCCCGGGCAAATTCAACGGTAAGTCCATCGAAAGACCGCACCTCAACATTGGGTAAATGGGCTAACGCCTGCTGGGCCAGCCTTACCCGTTCTTCAGTAGTGAAAAAGGTGTTTTTTGCCGGGTTGCACGCAATGGCGACAATTATTTTTTGAAAAAGCCTGGCGGCTCTGGTGGCAATGTTAATATGGCCGTTGGTTATCGGATCAAACGTACCCGGATAAATTGCTATGGTCACCGTTTCTACCCCTTTTGGTAAATTGCTATGCAGCTATCCCCGTGACGGTGCTCCTTGATGAGGGATAATTCGGCATAACTGGAAGTCAGTTTCAGGCGAGGAGAATGGGTTACTACCACTACAGAACTTGCTCCAACCAGACGTGAATTAGCCAGCTTGGTGATAACATTACCTATCTTAGAATCAGAATAAGGCGGGTCCATTAATATGATACTGTACTCCTTCGTAAGAAAGGAAATTGCTTTGTCTACAGCACAGCAATAAACGCGAGCTTGAGCATCCAGCTTTGTCTTTGCTAAATTTTCCCTTATTATAGCACAACATTTGGGGTTACTTTCAACAATATCAACCCAGCCAGCACCACGGCTTAACGCCTCGATCCCCAAAGCACCGCTCCCCGAAAACAAATCCAGCACCTCATCCCAATTATCAGCAATCGTGGCGAGAATAGAAAATATCGCCCCTTTTACCAGATCAGTCGCCGGGCGAGTAGTGGTACCCCTGGGAAATTTTAGTCTATGTCCTTTCGCCTTTCCTGCAATTACTCGCATTCTGTATGTCTAGTAACATTCAGTTACCGTCGATCTGCTCTCCGTATCTCAAAGACCCGGGTCATGGTCCATCCATACTACAACAAATAATAGGATAACTTCTGGGAACGGAATTGTCAATAATGGAGGTTTTATTTGCATTTGGTTGAACAAATTTATAAGAAAGGAAAGGAATTATGAGGAACTGGATTAAAGGCTTGATAACACGGATAAGAAATAGTGGATACCGATTATCAAAAACACGATTTGAGCAACAACGGTACTTATTGAAATCAGATACCACACCCAAATATTTACTCTGCCCTCATTGTCTTGGAAAAGTCGCAATATGCCACTTTCAACCCAACGAACAACACCAAGAGCAAGAAACCACCAGAAAAGCGCACGTGCAAGGTCAGGAGTGTGAGGGTTGTCAGGAAACCAAAGAATAGCTATAAGAGCACCAAATATGAATAGGATTGATAGAGAGCGTATTGGCAATTCAAAACTTGGCATGGCAGAAAAATTATAACATAAACTTGGTTTAATACAAGGAGGGGTAACAAATGAATAATATTAAATGCCCATATTGTGATAGTAGTGAGGGAATATCTAAATACGGTACATATAAAGGCGTGCAACGGTACTGGTGTAAAATCTGCCAACGCAAGTTCAAAGCTGATGATACTACCTTTCATATGAAAACATCCGCTAACCAAGTAACATCGGCACTCAATATGTACTATGAAGGCATGAGCATCAAGGCTATTCGCAGGAACTTACAGCAAGAATATGGCAATATGCCTTCACCCGCTACCATCTATGAGTGGATACAGAAGTACACCCAGTACGCTACTGATAGCATCAAGGGTTATCAGCCTAAGAAAATAGGCGATACTTGGATAGCGGATGAGACAATTATTGAGATAGATGGGCAGAATGTCTGGCTATTTGACATTATAGATGATAAGACACGCTTCCTGTTGGCAACTCGCATTGCCCGTAGTCGCACAACCCGTGATGCTCAGATGCTCTATGATAGAGCCGTCAAAACAGCAGGCAAAGAGCCAGACAAGGTTATTACTGATAAGCTAGCCTCTTATCTAGACGTGCGATATGGCAAAGACACAGAGCATATTCAGAGTAAGCCATTTGCGGTTGAAGATAATACCCAGATGATAGAACGCTTCCACAGTACGCTTAAACAGCGCACGAAGGTTATGCGTGGGTTAAAGAATATTGAGACTGCGCACGACTTTATTCTAGGCTGGCTGGTGCATTATAACTATCTCAGACCACATACAGCCTTAGATGATAAGACACCCGCAGAAGTAGCGGGGATAGATTTCCCATATAAGAACTGGGCAGATATTATCCACAAGCATACACCATCAAAGCCCATTACTGTATCTCACGTTGAACGTGGCACAATGCGACTGGAGAAAAGCCCGTTTGGGATTGGCAGACGGGCACGCAGGTTGGGAATTAACCCGAAGCCACCACGCATTACACCTCCAACCCCACGTATAACCCGTAAATCACCAAGCTTAGGTAAGAATGAAGTCTATATGGGACGTGGTATGGTTAGCAGGCGTTATTTCAGAGGAGCAAAAAGAAGGAGGTTGTACTAGTGATTGGGACAATAATGATTCTCATTGGCATTATCTTCTCATCTCTGATGATAAGCGCAATATTTATGATTGCTTATATTAAAGCATTATCGGTATTTACAAAGTGGTTAGAAAATAAATACGGCGATGTAATTAGGAATAGTAAATTATATGCCAAGTTTTTTCCCAATGTAGGTAACAAGGGAAGCGAGTCCAGAAAGGATAGTAAGATAGAAATCGGCTGTATCTATTGCTTTGAAAAAACTTACGACTTCTTTAAGGCCAATAAAAGGAGAGTTAGCAATTTTATCCAGAGCTTTATCGGGAAAGGTGATATTTGTGAAAAGGCAGGCAATCAAAACGCAAAAAGCAAAAGTAAATATGGCACTACTAATAGCGAAAGCTTTTTCCACGATAAAACCTGTTGAGTGTATTGTAAAACGCTGTAAGAGGGGTGTCAACCAAAACCGAATAATACCATAATGGACATACCAGCCCCAAAGAAAAAGGCCATAGCAACTGACATCCCTATAGCCTTTCACCAGAAAAAAAAGATATAGCCGCACTAGTAACTACGCTAGCGCGTAGTTACCCGATACAGTCCACAGCACTGGCAGCGCTCATACTTGCGGGAGACATTGTAGAAGCCCCTTTTGCCACAATACGGGCAAATCCCCAGCTTCACTCCACTGCCACCGTCAATGCCCCCCGTCCGACTACGCCCGCCTTTCGTCCTATATGAAGGCATGCCGACATACCCCGCTCAAGCAGTCATAATTACTATTACGCTTCCCCAACATATACCCTGCCTTGGTCACCCCAAACTCGGCAATACCACGATTC
>Ga0180432_10008890_pt1 | contig 12371 bp, 13 predicted proteins | sample SS_ome_10_FD_132414 | JGI IMG/M metagenome (GOLD analysis project Ga0180432, IMG submission 132414) | Hypersaline lake sediment archaeal communities from the Salton Sea, California, USA - SS_1_MS_2 metaG | ecosystem: Environmental > Aquatic > Non-marine Saline and Alkaline > Hypersaline >...
GCCCTGGATCAATAGGCCGGCGTGTGCGAGCTCACGGTTCGCGAAATCAAGGAGGGTGTCGCCGTCAACCTGCAACTCGGCGGCGGTAACAGTCGTGGTCACGCCCGCGCCCGGGAGCTCGATCGATCCGGTCGCGTCCATCACGATCGCGTTCAGGTTGGTGATCCATGCCCCGTTGGCGTTGGCGTTGCCGTCCAGCTTAAGCGCCTTGATCGGCGTTTCGCCGTCCGCGAGGGCTCCGCAGACGGCCAGCGCAGCGACCGCGAAGGCTAGGCGATGAGTGTGGCGGGAACAAATCATGATGCGGCCTCTATGATGAGGTAGTCGAGCTTGTACCCGGCCCCAGGCGTCGTAGCGCTGAGGTCGACGATAAAGCCGTCGTCCGAGATGCTGTCGTCACGGACCGTGGCGAAAATGTTGCTCCCGGCCGCGGCCGGCTTCCGAACGGTGACCAGCACCTGGGCAGGCGTGAAGTCAAGCGCAAGCCCTGTGACCGTGTGGTCATCAACGCCGGAGGCAATGTCCTCGGTGTCGCAATACTTTACAACGAGGCTGCCGGGCGCAGGGTATTCCGGCTCGGCTGGGTCCGGGGAGCCTTCCCCGGCATAGGACTGGTGGCGGATGATCGCATCAAACTGGTAGGTGAGGCGGCGGGTGTTGCCGACGTTCTGCACTTCGATGTCAATCCTGACCGTGATCTCTCGATCTGAACCGATCGCGTTGGTCAGGTTCGTGGTGTGCAGATCCAGGTCTGCAACCCAGCACGCATCGTCTCCGGTGCCCTCCAATGCGAAGGAGTCGGCGCTGAACAGCAGCGGGCTGGTATGGATAGTGGATTGCTTTCGAGCCGCCAGGACCATGACCGCGGTGGCCGGCATATCAATCGCGGTGGCCTCGCCATCGGACCGTGTCCTGAAGAACAAGCGCAGGGAGAAGTGATCGCCTTGCACCCAGTAGGGCGACGTGCCGTCGCTGACGCTGGTCCCGTCGATCGCGAGCAGAGGCATTTCACCGCCGACCTTTGCGGTGTCGATGTATAGGTCAACCTGTCGTTCCCACGTCATGACGATGCCATCCTTGCATGCAGCGCGCGATCCGCGCTGTAGTTCTGGCGGTTGTGGGGCTGATGCATCAGTACCGAAACCCTCCAGGCACGTCATATCGCAGCACGCACCTGGGCCGGTAATTGAACTGAATGGTGTCGATGGCGTACCCAAGGATGGACCATGAGCTTGTTGTCGGCTCATCGCACCAAACCGGGATGGCATCGATCGGTCCGCCGATAGAGATGGACACCGTCTCGTTTGTCCCTGTTTCGCTGCCGACGAATACAGTGCGATCCTGCACGGCGACCGTGTTGCTGTTTGCGTTCCAGAGCGCGGGCAACCCCACATTGATGGGGGCGCGGAATGTCACGTAGAAATCCGTCGCATGCAGAGCATTTGTGCCCAAGGGATGGGTCAGGCCGAGCCACCACCTCGAGGCCCTGGCATGCGCCTGGTAGGTTGCGCCGTTGTAGGTGCCCAGGGTTCCGAAGTCTGTCTCGCCTAGCAGCTCCTGGGGCGGCGGAGATGTGTCGACATTGGCCATTGCGGCCTGCCAGGTCGCGCCCGTGCCGTACCAGTAGGTGTAGTCGTTGCTGACAACCGATGCAGAGGCCCAGTCCCAGGCAATGCGGCGCATGATGCCGGTCACGGGACGGTAGCCGTAATCGGACGTTGTGAAGCCAAGCGCCACGTCTGCATTCGTGGATGCCCACGTCCACGTCTGCCCGTTCGTGCCGACCAGCAAGCGCACCCCGCCCGTGTAGTCCAGCACGGACTGCGTCGCGACGCCTGAGACATGCCTGAAGCTGTAGGAACTGGTCACTACGTGGCCGACACCGGGCCCCATGCCGCCGAGGTCGAACGTGGGGGTGTACAGATCATAGTTGGACGGGGCGTTCGCCGCCCAATACACACCTGTCACCGTAAGCATTGGGAACGCCGATGAGTTCGTGTGCGTCGAGAAATAGGCATCGAACCTGTTGGAGACGGCCGCCGTAGTGTTCACCCACGTCATGCCGGGATCGTCCTGCGCACGCAGCCATGCCTTGAAGTCGACAAGGTTGTTCCGGGAGACCTCGTCGACCCAGTGCACGGACGCAAGTTCCCCGTCGTCGAAGTATCCGGGCGAGAACTCCATCAACGGCGCTCCGCCGTAAATGGGCTGAACCGCATCGCGTTCCTGCATCGCGTTGTGCAAATCCCATGCCCATACGTCCTGCACATTCAGCGCCCAGTCGCGACGCTGCGCATGACGCGACCAGGAGAGCGTGGTTGTCACAACACCGGTCACAGCCCCAGCCGCAAACGAGTATCGCGAGCTCGATGTGTTGAAGCCGATATTGGTCCCGAGCGCGGCAATCGTCCCGGCCGACATGTCTGCCTGAAGGAAGTGCCAATAGATGTTCGTGAAGGCGCGGGCGTTCGTCGCGACGTTGCCCGGGACGCCCCACTCGTAGTAGGGGTGGGACCACCACAGAATGCCGTTCGTCGGCGTCTGCGCGGCGGGAACATCAGGAATCCAGTTAGTAGTCGAGATCTGGCACCAGCGATCCTCGTTGCGCTGCGCCCATACGTTGGTGACCAGGAGGAAATCGTTCGTGGTCAAGAAAACGCGCTGTGTGTCCGTGGGCCATGCCTGCGGGTGCCAATTCGTCCCGGCCGGAGCAATCTCAACGAGTGTACCAGGCGCCCCGAAGATCAGACTTGCGGCGATAGCGCTTGCGAGCCGGCCACGGAGACGACGGTGCCATCTCCACTTCGCGAAACGCGTATGTCTCTTCGTCATACTCCACCCATCTCTTGTCGGGATCGGAATTTAGCCCCGTGGTCATCGCTCCGTTTTCGGCGAAGGCCACGCCGTCGAACGCACGGTCGGACTCGCCGGTCCTTGGGGATAGCACCAACGTGGTCCCGCCCGATGTCCGGCTCAGCCGGTATCCCACTCCGGACCGCAACGTTATGGATCGAACGTAATCGCAGAGCTGGCGAATCCAAGGTGCGCGAATAGCGGTGCCGGCGGGCAAAGGCGGGGGAGGCGTCATGGCGCGACCTCGGTGGTCATGTGGTACAGATCGGGGTCCCATGTCTCGGCCCCGGTCCACTCCTCGATGCGTTCCCACGCGCCGCGGTTGCCGGTGCGCGTGCATCGATCCGCGGTTTTCAAGTAATACAAATCCACCTCTTTCCAGGCTGAGGACCGCTCGACCCACAGCGTGATGGGGATATCGACATACCGCAGCTTCGCCCTGAGATTCTTGGCCAGGATCTGCGTGTTGATGTCTGAGGCCGTGCTGGGAATGTTCGTGGTCCGCGTGCGTCGCACCACGGGGTAGAACACGAGATACGTGTCGACGCCCTTGGCTATCTTGTCCGCCAGATTCTGTGCGTTCTCGCTCAACGTGGCATCAGGATCCGACTCCGGCGTAGTGCGGTACTTGCGATCCTTGCGGGCGGCCACGTTCGGCTCATTGCGCCATGCGTCGACGGCTGCCCGGTCCTCATCCGACAGCTCCGACGCCCCTCCCGTGCCGTATCGCGGATGCTGCTCGATGGGCTTTTCTAGTTGCACCCACTCGATCTCGTATTGCGGCTGACTCTCCTCCCGCTCCCGCACCGACGATGCGTAATCCATGTCCTCTGCGCTAACGCGCAGGCGACCGCGGCCGCCGGGCAACTTGGAGAGGACAAACGACGTCACCACGCAACGCCCGGGGAGGTCCTCCACCCGTTGCCCCTCCGTGGGCTGGCGATCCTGCAGGGCTGCATATTCGCCCAGGAATGTGCGATTGTAGACGCGGCGGCCTCCCCGTGTATCGATCTCGGGGGACTCTGGCGTCTCCTGCACACGATCGACGCCCTGCTTCCATTTCCACGTCGGTGTCGCCATGGCTATGCTCCCACCACCGCCACGTCAAAACCACCATTGCCCTGGTTCAGATCCACCAATGTCTTCGTCAGCTTCACCAGGGTTTCGACGCCTGTGGCCGTCTTGCGGGCCATGGATACGCCCACATCGCTGGCCGCCCCTCCGATGAAACCGCCGATGCGGGCCAGGCGGTCGAACCGTGCCATCGGGGCGCCACGCGCCGGCGTGTCCGCGGATGCCTCATCCACGGCCGCCGCCCTGGTCTCTGCGTCGACAATCTTCTCCGCCATGGCACGGGCGTTGGCTTCTTCTCTCGCCCGCAGCTCCGGCGTGGCGGCCAAACTGTCCAGGAGCTCTTCCGTCTTCTGGCGTACCGCCAGCTCACGCTGTGCCGCGGCCAACGCCTCCGCGTTGCCGGCCGCCTTTTCCTCCAGGACCCGAAGCTCGAGCTGATACCGCGTCATAAAGCTGGCGCGATCTTCGCCTCGTTTCGTCCATTCCGCCACAATCTGCACGAGCTCGGCCTCGCGTCGGCGCAACGCCACCACGCGCTCCAACTGCGCCGCCACCTGCTCCGGCGAGTTCTCGCCGGTTGCCATGGCGCCGTACAAATCCTGTTCCTCGGCGAGGGAGGCGCGCGTCTGCGCAAGCCGCACGTCGGCCAGCCCCGGCATGGTCGTGCGCATCTGCTCCAGCTCGGTCCGCCAGTTCTGTTCGGAGGTGAAACGCTCCACATCCGCGCGCACGTCGCCCATGTTCGAGAGGTTCGCCGCGCGGCGCGCTTGCTCGGCCTCCGCGGCTTCTTGCGCCTGCCTGGCCTCGACCTTCTCGCGGTGCCCCAGAATATCCGCATCCGACATGCCGGCTACGGCCTGCTGCATACGCGTCATGGCCGCAATCGCGATTTCCGCGCTCTGGCGAAAGCTCTCTGAACGGCCCGATTCGGCTGCAAACTCCCGCTGCTGATCGATCTTCGCCTGCAGGTCTGCCACGATGCCGCTGCGGCGGCTCTCCGCCGTCTCCCCTTCGCCGAACGCCGCCGTCAACCGCGTGCGCACCATCGTCGACGCGTTCGTCATGTCGCCGATAGACTCCTGGCTCGAGGCATTCATCTCGCGCAGGTTGCGCTTCATAAGGAACGTCGTGAAGCGGTCGGTAGCCGACTTCCATGCCTTCCAAAACACATAAGCTAGTGCTATGGCAAGACCGGCGCGCGATAGCGCCGCGCCCCAGTTCACCTTACTCAACCCGCTCAGTATTCCGCCACGAGTGGCGGCGCGCAACGCGGCTTCCATTCTCAGGACTCCAGACACTTCAACCATCTGCCCTGATGCTGCCGCTGCCGCCTGCGCCGCTGCGGCTCCCGTGGCGGCCCGCGCCACAAGCGCCCATGCCCCGGCCAGGCCCCCCACCACCGTGCGCAGCACGGCCAATCCGGCCCTTGCCGCCACGACCAAGGCCAGGGCCTTGGCAATCGCAGCAATCGTGTCCGCGTTTCGCGCCAGCGTCATCGAGAAGTTCATCAGGCTCCCGGCCGCGTCGGCGATCACCTTCCCCAGGTTGCTCATCGCGGCTTGGAACTCCGGCCCGGCGATCACCGCCTCCAGCTCCTTGAACTTGGCGGTCAGCGTATCGGTGAGCCGCAGCATGGCGTCGCCCATGACCTGCTGGAAGCGATCCTTCAGAGCCGAGAGCGCAACGCTGAACTTTTTCGACGCCACCTGCCCCGCCTCGGCAAACGCCGAAAGCCGGGACCGCAGAAACTCGTACAGCCGCCCCTGCTCCTTAGCCGCATCGATCTCCTGCTTGCGGATGCCAAGGATCTTGGCCGCCATCGCGTTCTCGTTGATCATGCCCGTGACCAAGGCACGCGACTCCTGCAGGAGCTGCTCGTTGCGAATGCCCAGCGCCGCGAGAGACTGGCTCATCAGCACCACCAGGTCCACCTGGTCGCGCATCGCAATTCCGCCCGCCGTCATCGGCCCGGCCAGCCCCTTGTACGCCGCCGCGAGGTCCTCGAACGACCCCGGCGCCTCCACCGCCTTTGCCTTCAGCGCCTCCACCGCCACAGACGCATCCCGCATCGCCGCCGCGAAGTCCTGGTATCGTCCCGGGTTGAACTGCTTGTAGATCGCGGCGATGCCGATGCGCGCCTCGTCCAGCGTCACGTTGAACCGCACGCCGTCCGCCACTGCCTGGCGGAACGCCCCGGCCAGGCTTTGCACACCCGCGATCATGCGCTGGCCGATGTCGATCGTCAGCACCGTCGACACAAGTTGCTTGAACCGGCCGAACTCGTCCCGCGCCCGGTTCAGGCCGGCCAGGCGGCTATCGAACGCGATCGTGTAGTTCAGGGCTGCCGAGCTTGCCATGGCTATAAGGTCCGGTTATGCTGCCAGTATGATCTGGTTCCTGCTCATTCTGTGGTCCGCTGCGCTGTATGCGGGCTGGGCTGTGATTGCGATCGCGTGCTGCGCTGCCGGCTCGCCGATCGCTTCCCGCGAACGCGCGCGCGCCGTTTGGGCTCTGATCGTGACGGCGTTTTGCCTGCTGTTGGGGGCCGCATAGTTTCCAAGGCCTGCATGGCGCGCCTCTCATCCTCGGTCGGATTCTCGAAGTCCTCGCCGTCCGCCTCGCGCAGCATCCCATCCCAGACGAACAGGCGACAAAGCGGCATCGAAAGCAGCGCATCCTCCGCCCAGCCAAAAGCCTTGGCCAGGGAGCCTATGGCTCTGAGGACGGCGGGGTAGCGGGATCGGCGTGGCGGTCCAAAGGGTCCGGATCGTCGTCGCCTCCGCTGGCAGGACGCATCGCAGTGCTGAATGCCCGGTCCAGGTGAGCGCTCAAGACCGCGGGCGCCTCCATCATGCCGCCCACGCTCATCCGTCCCGCGAACTCGTCCACCAGCCCCCAGAACGCATCTACGCCGCCCGCCATGGCGCTCTGCACGCCGTCCGGCGGCAAACTGCACAGCAGCAATCCGGCCGCCACATCGCGCGCCGTGCACTCCCGCCCCGTACTGACCAACGGACTTTCGATGCGTTCCAGGGCGATGTAGTGCAGGAATGTGATCGGCTGCAACGGCACGCCCGAGACCGCGAGCTGCTTTGGCAGAAACGCGTCGAGCACGCTCGTATCGATCGTGCTCGCGCCCTTCTTCCGTGCCGCCGTCTTGCGTGCGCCCATGCCCCTGACTCTCCCGTCACACCAGCGTGTCGGTGAACTTCGTGGCCGTAACCGTGAGCTTCTTCGTGCTCTTGTTGTCCCACTTCAGCTCCGCGTCCATCACGATGCCGGTCACGGCCGGGCTGCTCTGGAACGTGATCGAGTCGCCCACGCTCGGCTCGGTCATCCCGCTCTTGCACACGATGTCGAGCAGCAGCTCGCTCTTCTCGTCGAACAACACCATCCCGACCGTGTAGCCCTGCTCGTCCTGGACATACTCCTTCTCGCTGGTCTTCTTGCGAGACGCGGCCGTCACGATGCCGAAATTCGCCTGCGCGGTGATCTCGCTCGTGCCCCACACGGCGGTCACACCCGCCTTCATCTTCATGGTTGCAGTCGCCATCGGGTTGCTCCTTTACGCGGGCTCGTCGGCCACATCCACGCCACCGGCCGCCGCCTCGGTGACGAACGTCAACTGGTATGTACGGGTGAACCGGTCGTTCTCCTCGTCGACCGCCGTCGACCGCGCAATCGTCATCCTGCTCGGACGATCGTCCGATGCCGTCGCGAGCCACTGCTGGTAGAGCTTCTCGCACCACGCATACAGGATCTTGCGGATGTCGCCGGTGGCCGCGTCGGCCTCGGCCGCCGTCAGTTCCGGGAACGTCGCCAGCGGCACGGTAATGTCCGTCCCGTCCTCGCTCCAGTTCTCCAGCCAATCGGTCGGTACTTCGCTGAACGCCATGACTATTCCTCCAGGCTCAAGGCCACATCATCTCCGAACGGCACCACCACATGCAGCGAGAAACGCAGCCGGTAGGCCGCGAGGTTCAGGCCGTCGGGCGTCGTCACCGGCTCGCACCCCTGATACTCCAGGCGCCGCAAGCTCTCCGCGTCGTCAGGGAACACCCAGGCTAGGGCCAGCGCTCGCACCGCCTGCACATGCTCGATCAATCCGGGGCGACCGCCACGGCCCACCACCAGGCGCCAATCGCGCGCCGCCTCGGGTCCGATCGGCGTGCCCACGATAATCTCGATCTGCTCCAGCGCCTCCGGATACATGTGCTCGATCTCGCTCACATCCTCGCCGGCCACATCGCTACCGGAGAAGTGCACCGCAATCCGCAGCCCGCCCACCGGCCCGAAGAACATCTCAAGCACGTCGAAAGGGTCGCCTGCGATCTGCAGCGCCGCATGGTGCTCGGCCGCATACGGCGAGAGCCCCTGGTGCACCAGCCTGAGAGTGTCCTGCAATTCCATGGTCAGACCATCAACTTCCCGGTGGGTGAGAACGTCCGGATCGGCTCGCCGATCACGTCCTGGCCCTCGTCCGGATCCTCGGCCGTCAGCGAAAGCTTCCCTTCACCGATCAGATCCAGTTTCCGCTGCAACCGCTCCGCCTCGCCCGACCACGGGTTGTGCTCGTCGCCGCGGCCCCACCGCTTCCACAGCAGCGACGCCCCGATCGCCCGCGCCGCCGCCTTGATCAGCGCCGGCACCGGCGAGACGTTCGGGCCGTAGCGCGGAGAAATGCGCCCGTCGATGTCCTCGTCCACGGCCGCGATGATCTTCTCCCATAACCCACTGTCCTGGGAGCCGTCCTCATCATCATCCAAGCTGCCCTGGATCCACTCATCCGGCACGAGGGCCGCCAGTTCATCTTGTGTGATGTAGGCCATGGTCTCTCAACTCATCCGGCAGGGGGTGGGAGGGCGCCGCCTCGCGGCGACGCCCTCCCGAGCGTCGGCCATGCGTTAAGCCGCAACCAATCCGCCAAAGACCAAATGCGGGAACGTCAGGAACGCCTCGCCCCTGGCGTCGGTCCCGTAGTAATACTCGTTGCGCATGAACACGTTCTCGTCCGTGTCGCGATCCATACGCGTCAGCACCGGCTCCTTGCGCTTCTGCACGTAGGCGCCCTTCATGCCGTTCTGCTCGCCGAACACGAACCAGTAGTTCGCATACGTGCCCACCAGGCGGCGCGCCACGCGCAGCTCGCACGCGCCCTGTTGCGCGTTCTGCTTGTTGCCGCCCTTGCCCGTGCCCGTGGTCACCCACTGGTTCTTCACGATGTCCCACGCCGTATCGCGCAGCGAGGGCCCCACAACCAGCAGCCGCGGGATCACCTCGCCGGGCTCGCCGCCATGCAGCGTGAAGCTCTCCATCGCGTGCCGCGCGGCCGAGAACGTATCGGCGCTCAGGGCGTCCGTCCCCGTGTTGGCGATCGTGTTGCCCTCGCCATAGGAGCGGTCCGCTTTGAAGAACGCCTCGCCGTCGGCCCAGTTGCCGTTGCCGACCAACGCATCGATCACCAGCTTCATCCACAGCGAGCCCGCACTCACGCCCATCGCCTGGATCAGCGGCGTGTACACGCCGTACTGGTCGTCCTCGATGTCGTTACGCGGCACCGTCACCGTCTTCTCGAACGGCCGGTTGCTCACCGTCAGCTTGCCGCTCTCGATGTTCGAGAGCACGCGATCGCCGATCCACTCGCGCATGCCGCCGATCTGGTTCAGCCACGCGTGGATCACCGCAGCGCCCGAGCTCGTGCCCATCATCGCCAGCTCGTCGACCGTGAGGTCTTCGGGCGTCGGGCGTCCGCCGGCGGACTGCATGCCCATCGAGAAGGCCGCGTTGTAGGTCTGGAACAGCGCATCCATGTTCGCTCTGTTGATGTCCATCTCGTATCCTCTTTCGTTGCGTTCTCAGCGCATCGCGGCCGCACCTGGCCGCGCGTCTCGTCCCTTACAGAGTCCCCAGCGTTCTGCCCACGTTCACCAGGATCGTGTAGACGTTCGCCCCTGTCGCGATCACCAGCAGCGAGTCGCCGGCATCCGCGAACGTGATCTTGTTGTTCGTCCCGTCGAACGTATCCGTCCCGTCCGTCACGACCACCAGGTCGCCGTCGTCATCCTGCAGCGCGATCGCGAACAACTGCCCCAGCACCGTGCTCGCCTCCGGCAGCGTATTCGTGGTCACCGCCGAGGTGTTGTAGCTCAGCACCAGGTCCGTCGTAGCGTTCGTGTAGTTGCCCGTCTTGTTCGCGTACGCCAGCACCAGCCCCTGCTGCAGGTCCAGGCCGCCCTGCACCTCCGTCTCAACGCCCGCGTCGCCCACTTCCACCTTCGTCGCCGTCGCGGCGCCGAGCAGCAGCGTCCCGGCCGTCTTTGTGTCGACCCCGGCCGCCGCATCCGTGGTCACGTAATCCGTATCCAGCCCGCCGTTGTGCACGGACTCAGCCGTGAACGTCGCAACCCCGGTCACACCCAGCGTGCCGGCGATCGCCGTATTCCCGCTCGTATCGGCCACCGTGAACTTGTCCGTGTCGCACGCGATTCCGCCGTCTGCGCTCATCGCGCCCGTCACGCCCAGCGTGCCGCCCACCGTCGCGTTCCCGCTCACCGCCAGCGAGCTCGGCGCCGATGCGCCCTGGGCGCCGATGTCATACGTATCCACCCACACGCCCGAGGAATCCACGTCCAGCACCACACCGGCGATGATGTCGGCCGATGCCGCCGCCGCCTTCTGCACCGTCTGGTCGTCCTCAACGAACGCCAGGTCCCCGATGTCCGCATCCGTGAACGTGTCTCCGTTCACCCACCGGAACACGCCCCTGGCCACCGTCACCGAAAGGGTTCCGCTGTCCCCGGCCCCCTCCGCGTTCACACGGTTATCGACCGTCTCGGTCGCCATGCCGATCACGTTCAGCCCGGAGCTGTCCGCCGCCGCCACCGCGTAGCCGTTCGTATTGATCGCCACCATCGCGCCCGCGAAGATCCGCGTGTTCGTATATACGCCGATCGACACGAAGTTCCCGGTGCGCGCCGGCGTATCCCGTGCCGCCGTCAGCGCCGTCGCCAACACCGACGGCACGAACCAGGCAGCCGCGATCAACACCACCAGAACCGCCATCACATTCCATCTCAGCTTCTTCACTCGACTGCCTCCTGTGTGAGCCGACCAGCCCGGCCCGTACCTCTCGGCGGCCCTACGCCGCGTTCAGTTCCTTCACCTTCGCGGGATCCATCCCGCACTTGCGCGCCACCGTCTCCAGCGCCGGCGACACCGCCGCGGCCGACAGCGCCTGCACGTGCTCCGGCGTCCGCTGCGCCAGCGGCACCGTCACCGGCAGCTTGTCGATCATCTCGCCCAGGTCCTTTACCGCCATCCCCGCGATTTGCTCAGCCGACAGCGGGATCACCTTGCCCTCGCGGGCCGCACGGGCGCACTGCGCATCGCGGTCGCGCTGCGCCAGGTCCGCCTGCAGCGTGCTCACCTTGCCCTCCAGCGCCTGCACCGTGCCCGAAAGCGCCACGATCTGCTCCGCCGCCTCCGAACCCTTTTCGCCCACACCCAGCCCGGCCATCTTTGTCGACAGCGCGTCGATCTCCCCGTTCAACGTTGTTACCGCCTCGTGGGAGCCGACCGCCTCCGCGCACAGCGCCGTGATCCGGGCCACGAACCCTTTCGCCAGATCGTCATCCGTCGCGTCGGCCTCCTGGCCGGTGAAATTGCAGAGAAATGCCTTCCAGTCCATGCCCGTGTCTCCTGTTGCGTTTGCGTCCATGCTGTAAAACGACAACCCTTCGACTGCTCCCGCCCGCGTCAGCGCCACCGAATGCATCAGGTCCACTTCCCCCTTCGCCTCGTCCAGATGGACTGCCGGCGAAAGATCGATGTAGTTCCGCGCACTCTCGCGGCCGGAGGGGGTCCACTCGATGTCCTCGAGGAACAGCCCCTGCCCGGCAATAAGCAGCGGTCTCCCGTACCCTGCCACGTCGCGCGGCTCCTTGCTCTCGCGATACGCCGGGGTACCCTTGACCGTATTGTGCTCGTAGTCGATCGCCACCATGTCCAGGTTCTGCGCCTGCATCAGACGCGGGAACATACGGACGGAATGGGCACCGACTCGCGGGGTGATGCCGAACGGTGTGGGGTTGTCACCCCACGCCAGAATCTTCAACCGCGTTGGCAGCTCGCGGGCCGCGAGCGCGCCGTTGGAGATCCGGAAGCATGTCAGCTTGATGCCGTTCATCACGGGGGCGAGACTACGCCCCCCGCATGCATCCGTCCCGGCTCTGTGGCGAATATGGGGAGATATCCTGATCGCGCCCGTCAACCGCCGGCCAGGGCGCGCAGCTTGGCCCGCGCCGCGGCGCTCACCCGCCGCGTGCCAAGCGCCGTCATGCTCCCGTTCGCATCCACCGGGAAGAACGGCCGAGCAGGAAGGCCCGGGTGGTTCACGGATCGCACCGGGTGCGCCGCCCCCTTCCAGAACAGCGCCGCCGCGCTCC
>Ga0180432_10008892_pt1 | contig 12370 bp, 9 predicted proteins | sample SS_ome_10_FD_132414 | JGI IMG/M metagenome (GOLD analysis project Ga0180432, IMG submission 132414) | Hypersaline lake sediment archaeal communities from the Salton Sea, California, USA - SS_1_MS_2 metaG | ecosystem: Environmental > Aquatic > Non-marine Saline and Alkaline > Hypersaline >...
GATAGTCACTGTATCACGCCCAATCAGTAGTTTAGCAATATTACACGCGCTTTTCAAGTTTGTCAATAGGCTCCGTTTTTACCTCCATTTCTTGACTATAAAATTACGAATAACCCTCGATTGACTTGACTATGTGCCTGTGCTATCATCCGTGAATACGGTGAAGGCGGGTCATGATTGAGGAGAGAGTCGCTGGTATCCCTCCTGATAGGCGCTGCTACCGGCCTGCTGGCCGGGCTTACCGGTGTGGGTGGGGGGGTGTTCCTGGTGCCGCTGATGGTGGGGGTGCTGTGCTTCCAGCAGCATTACGCCCACGGCACCTCGTTCGTGGTGATCTTTCCCATGGCCCTGGTCGGCGTGATCACCTATGCGCACTTCGAACATATAAACTGGGCGCTGATGCTGTGGCTGTCGCTGGGTGGGGTGTTCGGGGTGCTGCTGGGGGCCAGGATAATGGCTATGCTGCCGGAGAGGAGGCTGAGGTGGCTGTTCGGAGTCTTCCTGCTGATAGTCGGGCTGGTCATGGTGGTAACCTGCAGGGGAGTAGAGGGTGGCAATGGTACAGCGGGGGGTGTCAACGGAGGGATAGCGGTCGGCGTTGGCTTCCTGGCGGGGATACTGTCCGGTATCATGGGTGTAGGTGGTGGGGTGGTGCTGGTACCGGGGATGGTTATAATCATGGGGGTGGAGCAGCATACGGCGCAGGGGGTATCGCTCGCGGTGATAACCCTCACGGCGTTTATAGGTATACTGGCACATTATCGACTGGGCAATGTCAGGCTGAAGCCGGCGCTGTGGATCATACCTGCCGCCGTCCTGTTCGGCTTCGTGGGCAGCCTGCTGGCGCACCTGGCGGGCGAGGTGTTTTTGCGCCAGCTGGTGGGTAGCCTTATAATTATCATGGGGACCGTAATAGTTATAAAGGATCTGCGAACGAGATGGGTGCCGACATGAGCCAGCTGAGCCGAATAAATGAGGATATCGTCCGCTGCCAGGATTGCGAGCTGCACCGGCAGCGGCAGCGCGCCGTGCCGGGCGAGGGCTCGGAGAGCGCTGCCATCATGTTCGTCGGGGAGGCGCCCGGCTGGCATGAGGACCAGCAGGGGAGACCGTTCGTCGGGCCGGCGGGCCAGTTCCTCGACGAGCTGCTGCGGTCGATAGGGCTGAAACGGGAGGACGTGTACATCGCCAATGTGATCAAGTGTCGCCCTCCGCAGAATCGCGACCCGCTGCCGTCGGAGCTGAAGGCCTGCCGCAAGTGGCTCGAGCGCCAGATAGAGATAATCGATCCCAAGATTATCGTCACGCTGGGGCGCTTTTCCCTGGCGCAGTTCCTGCCCGACGATGCCATCAGCAAGATGCACGGCCGTGCCAAGACAAAGGGTGGCAGGACCTATTTCGCCATGTACCATCCCGCCGCGGCGCTGCACCAGGGGAGCCTGCGCAAGGTCATAATGGAGGACATGCAGAGGATACCTGAGGTACTGAAAAGCGAGTCGGCGGTCGAAGAGGTGGTCGGGAAAGGGGAGCCACAGCCCGAGCAACTGTCTATGTTCTAGGTGAAGTCTATGGCGAAAGGTAAAGGCAAGGATAAGTCGATGGGCGGCTCGCCGCAGGGCAGGCGCCCGATATACCTGTGGCTGGCTCTGTCGCTGTTCGTGCTGCTGGTGGCGGTGGTCCTCGTCGTCTTTTTCGTCGAGCCTGCCAGGAGCGGTCTGAGCGGCGTGTGGGAGGATATCCTCGGCGCGGTGGGCATAGGCCTCATCCTGGCGCTGGCCGCGATCATCATCTGGCTGCTGTGGCGCTGGCGCGGCGCCAGCGTCCCGCACAACCTCAACCGCTGGCTGGGGGCCATCGTCCTCATCTTTGCGCTGCTGGGTTTCATGTCGTTCTTCAAGGCATCCGGCGGTTCGCTGAGCCAGCACGGCTACGGAGGCTGGATCGGCCACCAGATCATCGGCGATTCCCTGGCGGTGGGCGTCTTGCGCTTCCTCGGTGTGGTGCTCCTGGGCGTGTTCATCATAGCGCCGAAGGCCACGTGGAACGGTGCCAGGCGCGCCCTGTCGGCAATCGTCGCATTTTATCGAAAATATCCTCTGCACACATATGTTTGGGCATTCCTGTGCTGGCTGGTGTGGGTGTACCGGCGCAACCCGCTGCACCGCTACCTGGTGAGGCGGCTTGATCCTGAGAGGAGGCGCGCTGCAGCGGCGGCGCGGCCGCGTCCCCGGGTCGTAGCGCAGGTGCCTGACAAACCGCTGCCGGCCCGGTCGAAGGTGAAGGAGACGCCAGCCGCGGCCGCGCCAGCGGGGGTGGAGGTCGCACCCGCTGCAGAGCCCTTGCCCGCGCCGGTGAGGGCGGCCGGCGATAAGTATCAATTGCCGTCGCTGTCGCTGCTGGAGCGCAACCCGGAGGTGGAGCCGGTGCCGGTGGATACGGTGCGCGGCGCTAAAATAATCGAGGAAGCCCTGCGCAGCTACGGAGTGGACGCCAGGGTGGTGCAGGCCAATGTCGGACCGGCCGTCACGCAGTATGGCATAGAGCCGGGATGGGATATCAAGACCAGGGAAGTTAAACGCAAAGATAAGGACGGCAATATCACGGTGCAGGTCGAGGAGGTGTCGCGGACGCGGGTAAAGGTGGAGCGCATCGCCTCGCTGGCCAATGACCTGGCGCTGGCTTTGGCGGCGCCGTCCATCAAGATAGAGGCCCCCATACCGGGAAAGTCGATGGTTGGCATCGAGGTGCCCAACCCGGTGGCCAGCTCGGTGAGCCTGAGGAGCATGGTCGAGTCGCCGCAATTCGAGAAATTGAAGGCCAAGACACGGCTGCCGCTGGCGCTGGGCAAGGGCATGTCCGGGGAGCCGATAGTCGCCGACCTGTGCAAGATGCCACACCTGCTCATCGCCGGCGCGACCGGCAGCGGCAAGAGCGTGTGCATAAAATCCATTATAGCCACCTTCCTGATGTTCGATACGCCGGATGAATTGCACTTCATCATGATAGATCCCAAGAGGGTGGAGCTGGTGTCGTTCAATAAAGTGCCTCACCTGAAGTCGAAGGTCATCGTGGATGTGGACAAGGCGGTGGCGATACTGAGATACCTGGCGCGGGAGATGGACCACCGCTACGAGCTGATGGCGGCTGTAGGGGCCAGGGATATCGAGAGCTATAACAAGAACCCCAGGGTGAATGCCCCCATGTCATACTTGGTACTGATCATCGACGAGCTGGCCGAGCTGATGATGACCTCTGCCGATGAGGTGGAGCGCTTGCTGTGCCGCCTGGCCCAGCTGGCCCGTGCCACGGGGATTCACCTGGTGGTGGCCACCCAGAGGCCTTCGGTCGACGTGGTGACCGGGCTGATCAAGGCCAATTTCCCGGCGCGCATAAGCTTTGCGGTCGCATCGCAGGTGGACTCGCGCACCATACTGGACACCGTCGGCGCTGAGAAGCTGCTGGGGCAGGGCGACATGCTGTTCCTGCCGCCGGATGCTCCCAAGCCCAGGCGGCTGCAGGGCAGCTTTGTTTCCGATGCGGAGATTGAGCGGCTGGTAAGCTTCTGGGTCACCCAGAGACCCAGAGAGATGGAAGAGATCTCGCTGGACAGTGAGATAGCTCAGGCAAAGTCCGGCGACTCCTCCGACGATGTCCTGCTGGAGAAGGCCAGGGCGCTAGCCAGGGATCACCGCTCGATATCCACCTCTTTCCTGCAGCGCAGGCTGGGCATCGGCTACCCGCGCGCCGCTAAGATAATGGACCAGATGGAAGCCCAGGGTATCGTCAGCCCCGGCGAGCCCGGCAAGCCGAGGGAGGTGCTGATGGGCGATGGTGAGGGGGGGGAGGTCGGGTCGGCATGATGCGGGGATTCTTCGACTGGATCGTCGGGCAGCGCGGCGAGGCTATCCCCAGAGGCCCCTTCGCCGAGATGAAGGAGTGTCTGTACTGCGGCATAGACCTTACCACGGCAGACCTGTTCAAGAGCTATCGCATATGTCCCGGCTGCCGGTTCCACTACCTGATGCCGGCGTATGAGCGCATAGACCTGCTGGCGGATGACGGCACCTTCATCGAGATCAACCGCGATATCGCCTCCATCGACCCGATATCATTCTCCGGAGGCTCCTCGTATCAGCAGCGCGTGCTGGAGGCGCAGCAGCGTACCGGACTATCAGAGGCGGTCGTCACCGGCGTGTGCCAGATAGAGGGCATGCTCACCGTCATCGCGGTGCTGGATTTCGGTTTCCTTGCCGGCGGCATGGGGTGCGTCGTGGGCGAAAAGATCGCCCTGGCATTCGAACACGCAACGCGGAAGAGGCTGCCTATGGTGGCGGTTGTCTCCAGCGGCGGGGCGCGCGTGCAGGAAGGGGTGCTGGCATTGATGCAGATGGCCAAGACGGCGGCGGCGGTCAAGAGACATCAGGTCGCCGGACTCCCGTTCATCTCAGTACTGGCCAACCCGACCACCGGGGAGATATATGCCAGTTTCGCCAATCTGGCTGATATTATCGTCGCCGAGCCCAACGCCCTCATCGGCTTCGCGCCGCTGCGGCAGGTGGAAGAGGCGGAAGGACGCGAGCTGCCGTCGCAGGCGCATACGGCGGAGTCTCACCTGCAACACGGCATGCTGGACATCGTGGTGGAGCGCACCGGACTGCGCCAGCTGCTGGCTGTCCTGCTGGACCAGCTATCGTCGCGGTATCGGGTGAGCATTAAGCGGCGCTTCGGCCCTTATCCGCCGATATCGCCCAAACGCGAGTCGGCATGGCAGAGTGTACAACTGGCGCGACATGAGGAAAGGCCCACGTCGGTGGACTATATCGGCAGGCTGACATCCAGCTTTATTGAGTTGCACGGCGATCGCCTGTACGGAGACGATCCGTCGGTCGTTTGTGGCATCGGCGATGTCGGCGGTGTGGCCGTGGTGATAATTGCCCAGGAGCGCCGCCGCGGCGAGGAAACGGGTATCGGAATATACCCTGAAGGCTTTCGGAAGGCACAACGGGCGATGAAGCTGGCGGGCAAGTTCATGCTGCCCCTCATCACCTTGATCGACACCCCCGGCGCCTATTTCGGGCTGGAGGCGGAGGAGCGCGGCATCGGCGGCGCCATTGCCAACTGCCTGTCGCTCATGTCCGATCTGCCCGTGCCAATAATTGCAGTCATTATCGGCGAGGGCGGCAGCGAGGGAGCGCTGGCATTCGGGGTGGCTGACCGCATGCTGATGATGGAGAACGCCATCTTCTCGGTCATGCCGCCGGAGAGGGCGGCAGAGCTGCTGTACCGCGACGCCAGCCGCGCGGAGGAGATTGCCCCGGCCCTCAGGCTGACGGCTAAGGATTGCGCCGACCTCGGCGTTATCGATGTGCTGGTGCCCGAGCCCAAGGGTGGCGCCCATGTCTCGCCGGATGACGCAGCGCGCCAGCTCAAGCGGATGCTCCTCGATGAGCTTGCCGACCTGCAGGAGATCAACACCGGACGGCTGGTGAAGGAACGCTATGACAAGTTCCGCGGCATCGGGCGCTACAGCTCGCGCTTGAGCGTCGCCCTGATGACGATGACGGATCGGGAGAGGCTTCAGGGCTATATATTGAAAGGGCTGGGGGAGATCAAGTCGCACTTGCTGCCCCGAGGGCGGGTTGCAGATGCAGGCGATGAGATACCCTTAATCGAGGAAGCACGCGATGAGGAGAATGAAGTCCCCCCTGAGGACCTCATACCCTGAACTCATTTCGGCGTGCGCCGCAGGCGCTTGAGGATAGCGTCCCGGATATTCTATTCGAAAACCTTCACTATTTCGGGGTATAAACCGGGACCGACGTCTGCGATCGCTTTTCGTCGGAAATCATTCAGTGTTGCCATTCTCCTGTCGAACTCGCCCCGCGGGTACATAATTTCCGGATGGAAGAAGACATCATCCACCTGGCGTACGGCTGCAGGGACTTCCACTCCGCCAACCGATTCCATCCAGTCTTCCAGGCCGCCGCGTAGCAGCGAGTCGAGGATACCTATCGTATGTTCCAGCTTAATCTCGAGATACCGTTCTCCCTCGCCGATACCGCCGGTGTTCAGCAGGAAGTAGCGCATGTGCGGCAAACCCTTCAGGATATCGTAGAGGCGGTTGGCATGCTCGGATTTGCTCCCTGCCATGAACGGATCGTAGAAGAATTCCGAGCGGATGGCGCCGGCGCGAGTGGGGTCACCGGCCGAAGACTCCATTGACTGCCCCAGGATCATGAAAGCCACGGCCTGTGGCATGGTTAAACGGGCGATCGCCGGTATAATCGGGCCGCGGGTTATGAGAATCAGGTTATCGACGCGCTCAACATCGATGTACTGGCTGGTGTGCAGGAAATCGCGCCGCGGTATGACCGCACGCCCGTTAGCCGTACCTTCCAGATTGTAGAAATCGAAGTCGCTGTCTTCGGTGACGTGAACATTCTCGGCGACGGTGTCGGGTCGCAACAATCCATAGTATATCTCGAACTGGTCCCCCGGATTGACATTCTCGGTTTTTACAAAGACGCCGCCCTGCTCGAAACCATGGAAGGAGCCATCCGGCATGAGTGTGCCGCCATCGTCCTGCACCAGCCAGGACTTCTCCTTGCCTTTCCTGGCCAACACTTTACTTGCCGTAGTGGTTTTGCCGTTGGCGCTCAAGGCTACCAGAAGGGAACGCGTCGTGTGGTATTGCCCGTGTACGGATTGCAGATAGTCTTCGCGGCAAGCAGCGTGTAAAAAAATGCCTCCGCGGTAGGTCTTGGCCACCCAGTCCTCGGCGGCAAAGACACCCTTTTTGAATTCCCCTATGTAGTTGCCATTACGGATGATCTTAATCACACGTTCGTCAGGCAGCATCGCCAGGCGAATGGTGATATCTTTTTCAGGCAGCGGTTTGTCCCGGTTTTTCTCGAAGTTTTCATCCTTGAAAAAGACGATTTCATAATTCGGCTGCTTGACTTCACCCTTCACCGGTGCAAAAAGCTTGCCGCCGCCTAAAACCGTATGAGCAAACTCCTCCGGTACGGTTACCCGAACCACAACATCGCTATCGTAGTTTCCCACAATTCTGTCGATGGAGATCAGCTTTTTCTGACCCAGGATCTCTTCGCATTGCTTCAGCAGGTCTTCCTCCGCTTTCCCGAAAGTATCGTCAACGCTGTTTTTAGTGAAGGCCTGAGCGCGAGATGTCGGATCGCCATAGGCCACCAGGCTCCCGTATTTGGTGCGCTTGGCACCCTCCACCTTCTCCGTCAGTTTTTCCAGCACATCGTCGGGTGGATCGTCGAGCAATCTGTTTTCGGAGATCGCTTTAGCCCTGATCCGTTCTACGGTTTCAGCAAATAAGTTCACGTTAAAATCTGCCATCTTGCCCTCCTGAGTTATGGCTCAATTATAACACGAGTCTCCTTTTGAGAAGTGAGTCGGGTGCGGATATAACCTCCTCCCGGAGAATTCAGGGGTGCTCTGTGTGTTCGATAGTGAGTGGATGTTGTGCCCGCTTCCATCCGATAATGGGATAATCCGGTGGCTTGGGCACCAGCAGGGGTTCAGCATTAACTCCGTTATTAACATCCCTCAGGGTCGTATGGCGTATGACGATCCGACTTCAGATCGCCTTCAGCCGGATGCTTCGCGTGTAATGCTCCTTTTATCGCTGAATGCGAAAGGGACGGTGGAGTTGACGTCGCATCTGCCATCTGTGGGCGGGCTGCATGTGAATTCTATGGAGCATCTGCTATCGAGGAGGCTGGCGCGGAAGAGAATCAGGTTCTCCTGCAGACCTCGTGCCCTGAACTCATTTCGACTTGCGCCGCAGACGCTTGAGGATGGCGTCCCGGTAAACTCGCGACAGGCTCATGCCGTGCTTGGGCATCCGCTCCCGTTCACTGCGACGGCGTTTCTCCCTGCGTTCCTGTCTGGTACTGTCTTCTTTCTGCTCACCATCGTGCATCAGAGGCCGTACCTCTGGTTCAGGTATTGACGCCAGCCTGTAAGGTCCAAGGGCAAACTGCGCTCCAGCGTGGCGAAGAAGTCCTGCAGGGTGAAGGCGTGGAAGGTCTCCGGCTTGTGCAGCAGGGTGGGCCACACCTTGAAGGGGTTGCGTTCATCGTCGAAGGACAGCGCCATCTGGAGCAGCTCGCTGTTGCTGGCATGGTACAGAATGCCGAACTCCGCCCGGTCGTACCCCGACTTGCTGTCGCTCTGGATGCAGTGTGCCAGTAGCTGCCCGCGCATCAGGTGGAAGAAATCGTAGCGAAAGGGGCAGTACTTTTCGATGACCAGTGAATCCTTCCACAGGGGGCCGCTGGCTGAATTTATGACGTCCCAGTAGCGGCGTCCCTGCTGCACCCGGTAGCACTGCGATCTGGGCGAGCCGACAACCTTGCTGGACACGTAGCAGCGCTTGGGGTTGGGGTTGCCCGCCGGGCTGCACTCGCCGAGGTTGGCCTCGGCGAACTTGAAGGACAGCAGCAGCAGGTTCCGGCGTTTGGCCATATCGACCCAGGTAATGGACAGGTCGGCGATGGGGGGTAGCCCGCGATCGTCCCTCTCGTGGAGGTAGTTCTTGTGGCTGACGAAATTGAAGTTCAGGTCGACGACCTCGCCCACGTCCAGCTGACACGATTGCATCCAGGTGTGGATCACGTTGAGATGCTCTCGCAGCGGGTAGAAGATGTTGGCGCACAGCACCTGCGAGCTGAGCATGTTGTGCTTGCTGGGGTGCCACACGATCTCGGACTGCGCGAAATGTTTTATGGCGTCGTATGCTATCTCCCGCCACAGGTTGAGGGACCAGGCATCCTCGGGCAGGACGTGCGGGTATGGATTGCCCCGCAGCAGGCCCATCTGCTTGATACCCAGTATCTCGGTCTTGAAAACGCTCTGTTTATCCTCCATCCGTTCTCGGAACGTTTGCACCGGCATCGTCATGATCCATCTCCTTTCTGAGCTCGATGATGCGATCCCGCAGCAGGGCTGCCTTTTCAAACTCCAGGTTTCTGGCCGCCGCCTTCATCTGCGACTCAAAGTCCTTGATTAGACGTAGTATATCATCTTTTTGCAGATTGGCAAGCCTGTACGGTTCCCGCGCCTCGGCGACCACCCGCACGCGGTCGGTGATGTCCTTTATGGCCTTCCTTATCCCCTGCGGGGTGATCCCGTGGCGCTCATTATATTCTATCTGTATATTGCGCCGCCTGTAAACCTCATCGATGGCCGCCTTCATGGAGCCGGTCACCGTATCGGCGTACATGATCACGTGGCCGTCCACGTGGCGCGCGGCGCGGCCCATGGTCTGTATCAGCGAGTCGCGCGACCGCAGGTATCCCTCCTTGTCGGCGTCCAGGATGGCCACCAGGCTGACCTCCGGCAGGTCGAGGCCCTCGCGCAGCAGGTTGATGCCCACCACCACGTCGTGCACCCCCAACCGCAGGTCGCGCAGGATGTCCACCCGCTCCAGCGTATCGATCTCGGAATGCAGGTGATGCGTCCTTACTCCCATCTCCTTGAGGTAATCGGCGAGCTGCTCCGCCATGCGTTTGGTCAGCGTGGTCACCAGGCAGCGTTCGCCCCTGCCGACGCGCAGCCTTATCTGCTCCATCAAATCGTCCACCTGCCCCTTTATGGGCTTGACCTCCACCGACGGCTCGAGCAACCCGGTGGGCCGTATCAGCTGCTCGACTATCTGCTGGCTGTGCTCGTGCTCGTACGGCCCCGGTGTCGCCGAGACGTATATCGCCTGGTTCACCCGCTCCTCGAACTCGGCGAAGCTCAGCGGGCGGTTGTCCAGCGCCGACGGCAGGCGGAACCCGTAATCGATCAGCGTTTTCTTGCGCGAGGTGTCGCCGCCGTACATGCCGCGTATCTGGGGCAGGGTCATGTGCGACTCGTCGATGAACAGCAGGAAGTCGTCGGGGAAGTAGTCCAGCAGGGTCCACGGCGGGCTGCCCGGCGCACGCCGCGCCAGGTGCCGCGCGTAGTTCTCGATGCCGGTGCAGTAGCCCACCTCCTGCATCATCTCGATGTCGTAGTTGGTGCGCGCCTCCAGCCGCGCCGCCTCCAGCAGCTTCCCCTGCGCCGTAAGCTCGGCGAGGCGCTCGGCAAGTTCGGCACGGATGTCCTCGATGGCGGACATCAGCTTGTCGTGCGAGGTGACGAAGTGCTTGGCCGGGTAGATGTCGATGGCGTCGCGCTCCGCCAGCAGCTCACCGGTAAGCGGGTCGATCCGGGTGATGCGCTCCACCACGTCGCCGAAGAGCTCTACCCGCACCGCTACGTCCTCGTACGCCGGCTGTATCTCCAGCGTGTCGCCGCGGACGCGGAACCGCCCGCGGGTAAAGTCGATGTCGTTCCGCTCGTACTGCATGTCCACCAGCCGCCGCGCCAGCCGTTCGCGCTTGATGTGCTCCCCCTTCTTCAGGCTGACCACGAAGGAGCGGTACTCCTCCGGCTCGCCCAGCCCGTAGATGCACGACACCGATGCCACGATGACCACGTCCCGCCGCTCGAACAGAGCGCGCGTCGATGCGTGGCGCAGCTTGTCGATCTCCTCGTTGATGTCGGTTTCCTTCTCGATGTAGGTGTCGGTGCGCGGGATGTAGGCCTCCGGCTGGTAGTAGTCGTAGTACGATACGAAATACTCCACGGCATTGTCGGGGAAGTACTCCTTGAACTCGGTGGCGAGCTGCGCCGCCAGGGTCTTGTTGTGCGACATGACCAGCGCCGGCCGCTGCATGCGCTCGATGACGTTGGCCATGGTGAACGTCTTGCCGGAGCCGGTGACGCCCAGCAGGGTCTGGTGCCGGTGGCCGCGCTGCAGCCCCTCGGCCAGCCGCTCGATAGCCTGCGGCTGGTCGCCCATGGGCTTGAAGTCGGATACGATCTTGAAATCGGCCATGTTATCGAATCTTTACGATTGCATCAGGTCGCGCAGTGCGGTCGGATTCATACACCTGCTGCGCTTTCCCGCGCTACGATTATACACTATCGGCCGCCGCGGCTGCTGTCGACGGGGGTCGTCATACGTATGTCTGTCGACAATCGCCCGCGATAAAATGGCAAATCGCCCCCAGCTGTGTATCGTCGCGAGGGCGACTGGCTGTATGAATCTATCGATGCAGGTCGCAAACTGTAATTTGTGTGTCTAGTCGACAGTTACGGAGAGGTTGAATCTGGCTGCCGGCTCGCCTGACTCCCACGGCCGGGAGTACATCATCTCGATGGTAGCGCTGCCCGCCTTGAGAGGGGCGAAGGTCCATATCTCCTCGCCGCCTGAGCCCACCATCGGCTCGCCCGTCGGCGTCGGGTAGGGGACGTACTCATCGCTGACCTTCTGCAGCACGCTCTCGTCGCTGATGCTGACCAGCGACCAGCTGTAGCCCGTCGTCGGGTTCGAGGCCATGGCCAGGATCAGCGAATCGCCCAGCTCCAGCGTTACGTAGCTGCCCGAGTCCCGGTCCGTGACCCACACCTCCTGCCCTGCGGGCATCTGCGTCGGCTCGGCCGTCGCGCTCTGGAGGTTCTCCTCCACTCCTGCTCCGCAGGCGATGCCCGCCGCCATGCATGCCACCAGAACCGCCGGTATCATGATAGCTGCAATCTTCATCGGCATCCTCCTTTCATATATGCACTGATGTTCAGGCATTTATATATAAAGACGAACGCTGTCGAAAAGTGTCATGTTACTGATGTGAGATGAATTGTAGATGTGTTGGGCGTGGGTGTCAAATGGGGGGACACTTGCCGAAAATCTGCGGTTCATTATAAGTAAAAGCCCCCTGGATCGTGACCCAGAGGGGGCCAGCAGATTTCTCCACTGGTGATGATAGCGAAATATTACACATTTACACAGGATTTATCAAATTTTCCCAAGTTTATTGGATGGGCTAATAGATCCCCTCAAATATTTAATTTCACGGCCAAACCCCCTGGTAGCCGCTCTCATTATTTGCCCAGCAATCATCGCCAATGCACACCGAGCAAACGTAGCCATTTCTATCAACCAACCATACATAGTGACCGTTATAAGGATTGGTGCAATTGCCGGTATAGAAGTTAGTACCCTCCTGCCCGGCCTGACCGTAGCAGCATTCTGGCAACTCAAATGGGAAATATTTATAATCCCCATATCCTGTATAGGATAGCAAATAGCAGAAATCTAGCACGTAGCCTCCATATTTCCACCCGCCTTGGGGGTAGGGTGGGATATCAACTTTACACTCGCATTCTGATGTATTTACTATTTCGCCGTGAGAGGGTAGAAAACCCGCTTCTTCCACCATATATTCCGTAACCACATTCTGCATATAAGCTTGAGCCCTGTTGTATTCATCTTCCGGATCTACCGGATTTGCACAGCCACTCAACA
>Ga0180432_10008893_pt1 | contig 12370 bp, 8 predicted proteins | sample SS_ome_10_FD_132414 | JGI IMG/M metagenome (GOLD analysis project Ga0180432, IMG submission 132414) | Hypersaline lake sediment archaeal communities from the Salton Sea, California, USA - SS_1_MS_2 metaG | ecosystem: Environmental > Aquatic > Non-marine Saline and Alkaline > Hypersaline >...
CATCAGGGACCTCCAATATATCAACGTCGGCCGGGGACGACCGACCTACATCGCGCCCAAGCCCATGTCGCTCGAACATAAAAAGCAGATCGAGCAATTCATGCCGATCTGGACCTTCCAGATCAAGCGGAATATCCAAAAGAATATTTTTAAATTGAGATGCGGCCGCCACGACCTGGCCGAGCTGGATCGGGATACCTGGAGCGATAAGTGTGTGACGATAATCGGCGCGGGGCCGAGCCTGAAATCGGAGATTGAAAACATCTCGAATGAGACAATTCTTGTGGTAGTTGATCGGGCGCTCGAGTATTGCCTCGACAACGATATCCACCCCGACTGGGTTGTCTCCTGTGATCCCCAGCTCCACGTGGGGGAGTTCTGGCACAATCTATACACTAAAAACCTCAAACTAATCGCCCCGATTTCGATAGCTAATGAGGCATTATTCCACTGGCATGGCCAGATATATTTTTATTGCGATCCCCCCTACAACCATCTCGGGATGCAGCTGCTTCAAAAGGCCACCGGCATCAAAGGATTCCTCTCCCCCGGCGGGACAGTCGGGGCTACGGCCATAGCTTTTGCCTACAGGTTCCTCTGGCCGGCGGCCATTTTTATGGTTGGCATGGACTACTCGTGGAAGGAGAAGTTCTACGCGGACGAGAAATACGAGGACAGGTTCAAGCTCGATGATGCGGTCGAGGTCGAGGACGTGTATGGGGAGACCGTCAGAACTTTCTCCCCGTTCCAGAGGAGCGTGGAATCGATTCATCACCTCATCCATACCGCCATCCAAAATGATGTGAAGAACATCTCACGCCAAGACGCAAAGGCGCAAAGAGGAGATGAGAATAAAAACAAAATAACTAGGTTCTATAACTGCTCCGGGGGGATAATCTCCGAGCACGTCATCATTTCAAATCTGAAAGATGCTTACAAAAAGGAGGGAATATCAAATGGCGATCCGGGTTTTTAAAAACAAGGTTGCTTGTATCTACCTCGACGTTTATGGGACCGCAGACTCGGGGGACAGCACTAACTTAGTGTCGAGTACGCTCTCGAACCTCTCAGCCGATCTCTACAACGACGGCATACTCGAGATAACAGAAGGGGTGTGCAAGGGTGAGCGGGTGACCATCTCCAATATGTCGAGCGACGGGACGATCTCGTTTGCAACCGCGCTCAGCGACTCGGCTATCGCTGGTAAAGGTTTCAGGATCAGCCCACCCCACGACGCCGCGTCCGCGCGGAAGTACGTACTCGGGGGCGTTCTCGAGCACAATGTCGATGCAACTATGCTCGAGCGAAAAGATTACTCGACCACCCTAGATCAAATGGCCGCTGTGAACGCCAGGAACATCGCGGAGTTTATCATCAAATCCGAGATTAAGGGCCAGGGGGCCGCGGGCACCGAGGCCGAATATTCAAAGATGCTCCAGGCCGCGAACTTTACAATGAGCAACTTAACCTCCAAGATCCAGTACACTCCCCACTCAGACGAGGGGGAGTCCCTCACTTGCTATATGTGGCGGGATGGTGAGCGGTTCGTGGAGCGCTTCGGCAAATGCAATCTTTCCCTCAAATGGACGGCCGGTGAATATGGCGAATTCAGCTGGAACATCAAAGGCATCTGGGAGGAGCCGGTGGATCATGCCAATCCAACCCCGAGTTACGATTCGACCATGCCGATCAAGATCGCCCGGATCGCGTTCAAAATCGGCACGAGCGTGTATCCCATCATCAGCTCGTTCGAGCTCGATATCGGCAACAACATCGCGATAGTCGATGATGCCACCGGGACAGAGGGGGTCCACTCGTTCAGGATCACGGACCGCGATCCCAGGGGCAAGATGACCATCGCCGCCGAGGCCCAGACTATATATGACGTCTGGGATAAGATGGTCAACAATACCCTCGAGGCAATCCAGGTGATCATCGGGGATGTCTCCGGCAACATCTTCGTGCTCGATGCCCCCAAGATGCAGATTTTGAATCCCCAGATCGGGGAGCTCGAGGGGTACGTCACGCTCGATATCGACTTCGCGCTGAGGCAGAATGCCGGCAACGATAGCGTTGTGCTTGCAACGAAATAGGGCAGGGCGCGCCATGCCTTGTAGGTCGGTCGTCCCCGACCGACTGTAGCGGCGGCCTTTACGGCCGTAAAAAAAACGGAGGTGGTAAAAAATGAGAGCCTATGACCCTGACATCGTCGATGTTATCCTCGATGAGGACACTGATATTGAGCCAACGATCTGGAAAATCCAACGGCTCAACGCGGACCAGATGAGACACGTGCTCAGCCAAACCAATATCCCCTCAAGCAACTATCAGGCCACGCTCCTGGGGCTCAAGGGTTGGGAGGGATTCCCCGATAAGCAGGGGAATGAGGTCCCATACAAAACCTGCAAGATGAGGATTTCGGGCGTGCTCCATAAGATCGTTCACCCGGATGTGCTCAGGATGATCCCCGGCATGGGGGTCCAGCTATTAGGGAATCGGATTATTGAGTTGAGCGCGCTCACGGGACCTGAAGCAAAAAACTCAGGGTCGCAGTCGAGGTCACTAGAGCCGCCAATGAGTTCGACTGCGATGCCTGCAACGACGAGCTCAAACGACAATTCGGATGCATGAGGAGGGCAGAGCACATTGTATTCTCGATTGTCGGAATCTCTAAAAGACCCATCAATTTCTATCGGTGCCCGCTCGCGCTCTGTCGATACCCCCCATTCCAGCGAGTTAACGAGTATCTCAAACTTTGGCGGCTCAGGGAGAAGGGTATCCTCCCCAGGTCGGGGGGATGGTACGAGCAGGAATATCTCTACACACAGGTCATGGAGCTCCTCGACATCGAGATGGCTCGAATCGAGAAAGAAAGTACGTAGAACGCCTCACGCAAAAGCGCCTCACGCAAAGGCGCAAAGAAAAGCGATTTAACATGGAGAACAAAAACATAAAAAACAATACTTTTATATGTTTAAAGCGTTTAGTTTTTATAATAATACGCCTTTTTTTGCGTCTTTGCGTGAGAGGAGGTTTTTAAAATAGCAACCACCGCCGAACGCCACGACATAATCGTCACCCTTCGAGACAAAGCCTCGACAGGGATCAAAAGGATCAACTCCTTCTTGACCCGGAACGTGAACGTGATGAACCTTGTTAAGGTCTCGGCTGTGGCTGTTACAGCCGCGTTGGGCGCGCTCTCATACATTATGTATAAGGCCGCTCAGGCGGCCCAGGTCCAGGAGGATGCCGAGAACTCGCTCGCGTATGCCCTCTTTAAAAAAGGCGAGTACACCCAAGAGGCTTATCAAAATATGCTCGATTACGCCTCCGCCCAACAGCAAGTCACCGGCACGGGTGATGAGGTTTTTATCTCCCAGATGGCGCTCCTCGAAAACTTCGGGGCGGTCGGCGAGCTCCTCCCCCAACTAACCTCGAGCGTATTAGATATGAGCGCGGCGCTCAAGATTGACTTCACCGCCGCGGCCACCACGATGGGCAAGGTGCTTGGGGGCAACGTGGGCGTGATTTCGAGATATGGAGTCGTACTCGATGCCGCGCGGGTTAAGACTGAGGGAGCGACCTATGTTCTTGAGGCTTTAAACGAGCAGTTCGGCGGCGCCGCCCAAGCCAGGATGAATACCTTCAGCGGCCAGATCGCGCTCATGAAAGCCAACTTCGGGGACCTCCTGGAGAAGATAGGGGATACCATAATCCACAACGAGACGCTCCTGACCATCATCGCGGATGTATCGAAAGGGTTTAATCTTTGGGGGGAGAACATCGAGTACAACTCGATCAGGGCGTCTTTTACGCTCGACGATTTCATCGTTGGCGCGGTTGACGGGTTCGGTTATTTTCTCGAAGCGCTCTCGACAACCACTCTGGCGCTCGGTAATTTCTCCGCGGGTGCGAACGCCTCTTTCAATGCGGTCAATACAATAATAAAAGGCGGGGTTTACGTTATAAATTTCGCGGAGAAGGCCTTCGGGATCGCGCTACACGGGATCTCGATTGGATTTTATAAACTCGCCGCCGCGGTTGGCCGGGCCGAGTTAAAAATCACTTACGCCATCCAAAATATAATCGATCGCCTCCCCGATATAGCGGGTGAATTCGGGCTCTCCGTGAGCGGCACAATCGCCGGGATAGAGGATAATATCAGGGAGGCCGAGGCGTGGATCGCCGCGCTCGACGGCTCGATAAGCGAGCTTAGGGCGAGCATGAGATCCGGGGGACCTGAGTATCTCGCCATAACCGAGCGAATCGAAAACGTGACCGATGCGGGGACCCTCGCGATTTCAATGACCGAGGATTGGGCCTCGAGTATGGAAGATCTTAGAGAACGGGTTGGTAGCTATAGTGATCGACTCGCCGAGACTATTGGCGCGCATAGAGATTTTGGCGATTCATATAATGGTATAACCGGAGCGGCGGATTACGCCTCAGATGCGCTCGATGAGGCCTCAGAAAAAATGTCCGCCGCTGAGAAGGCCGCGGCTCGCGCCGCCGAGCAAGCCAACAATCTCTGGGCGCAGCTCCAGAGGATGGAGCGGGTCCCGACCGCGTACCTCGAGGGTATGATCGAGGCCGAAACCCAACGGCTCGAACTTACCGCCCACGTGTTCGAGGAGATCGAAAGGATGCGGCTCGGCGAATACCACTACGCCAGGTCGCTCCTCCATAGGGAGCTCGACGATCTCAGGGCCGCGGGTATCGAGAGCGTGATCATCGAGGAGTATTATATCGGCCGCAAGCTCGAGCTCGATGAGCAGTATGGTAGAGATCGACTAACCGGAACCATGGGGATCGCCGAGCAAATAGCGGATTCGGAACTCGATATTTTTAAAAGCGTCGAGGATATGAAGATTAAGATCGCCTCGAGCGCCTCCGAAACTATGGGTGATTTTTTCTACGACACGATGACCGGGCGGTTCAACTCGATCGAGGATTACGCGGATCGGGTCTTCGACTCGATCGCTAAAATGGCCGCGGACTCTTTAGCGGGCAAGCTCTTCGGGGGGGGCGGCTCGAGCGGATTTGGGGACTTGGGCGGCATCGTATCGAGCATTTTTAACGTCGGCGGCCGCTCCGCTCCAATCTCCCAAATCGCCCCGATCTCTAAAGTCGCGGCAGGTACGGGCACGGCGCGCCGTGCCCCTACCGAGACGGGCGCTCACGTGACTGTATCGGTCGACAACATAACGATAACAGGGGCCAAGGCGCAACAATTTAAGGGGCTCACGGAGAAACAGGTGGCCGCAATCGCGATTGGCGCCGTGGCCGATAACCTCAACAGGGGCGGCGGCCTCAAAGGCCAGGTCCGAAAGGCGGTTTATTGATGGCTGAAACCTGGACTCCCCCAGTCGATCCCTGGCCCGATTACGAGCTCGCCCAAAAGGTGCTCGTCACCGAGTTCGAGTCCGGCAAGGTCAAAACCAAAAGGCTTTGGGCCTCTGAATACACCCGCTACGATCTCCCTTGGATCAATATCTCCACCACGGACAAGGAGACCATTGAGGCGTTCTGGCAGGCCCGAGATGGCGCTTATGATTACTTCCTCTGGACCCCCAAAGGGGGCGTCCAGGGCAATTACATTTTCGACCCTGATTTCAACCCGCGATTCAAACAGACCTCCTCCAATACCTGGGACGTCACGATGCGAGTGAGGGAGGTACCTATATAGATGGCGCTCGAGCGCGTTTTAAATGCCACATTCCTCGCGCGATTGCGGGAGATGGCTATCGCCCCCTGCCCACTCGTCGCGTTTTATTTTGGCTCCGGCACGGTACGATACGCCGCCCATATCGCCGATGTCATCTGGGACTCCCAAACGTGGAACGCCAGGGGCATGAGGATGGAGCCCATCGAGCAGGACCTCGATTTGATGATCCCCAAAACCACGCTCCATATCGACAACGTGGACGAGGCGGTCAGCGGCTACATAACCGCCAACGAGGACACGATTGTGGGCACGAGGGTCGTCATCTACGTCGTGGATCTCGAGTTGTTGGGGAGCGCGGATTATAAGCTGATTATTTTTGATGGCACTGTCCACGATTTCGAGGTCTCGCTCGCTAAATGTACATTCTATCTCAGATCTTACCTCGACATCGATCGGATCGTCCCGTATTTTCACTATCAACAAAACTGCATCTGGGAGTTCGGCTCGAATTATTGCGGCTACAACATCGGAGCGGGCTCGAATGGGGCGGCTGACGCGGGCTCCACCGCGAGCACGATCGTCGATGTCTCGCTCCTCACCCAGGCGGATAATTATTGGAGGTGCGGGGTTATCGAGTTCACATCAGGCTCTCTGGACGGGGAGATCAGGGAGATATTATCGAGCGATCAGGCGGCGAAAAGCGTGACCGTCGAGTACCCATTCAGCGCCGCCCCCAACGTGGGGGACACCTTCAACGTCAAAATTGGATGTGGGAAAACTGTGGCTGACTGCGTGGATCGCTCCAACGATGCGAATTTCGTGGGCTTCCACTGTATGCCGAGCCTGATCGAGCCGGGGAATGTGTAGGGGCACGGCGCGCCGTGCCCGTACATAAGGCCCCCATGGCCGTAGGGGCAGGCCCCCACGCCTGCCCAGAAAGGAGCTTTAAATGGGAGGTATAGGAGGTTTTTTTGAAGGCCTCGTCTCGGGCGTCGAGAATTTTTTCTCCGGCGACTGGGATGCCCTCGACGTCAATCCCCTCGCGGTTGTGGGTGCTCTCCTCGGTGGAGGGGTCGGGGGATTCGCGTTCTTCGGGCTTTCCGCCCTCGAGGGCGCCGTGCTGGGGAACGCGGTATACTCATTTCTTGGAGGCGGTCGCTCCTCGCTCGATCGAAGCTCCCCCACATATGCGGGGTTCGGCCCCCCGACAACAACCGCCACCCAGAGGGTTCCGATCGCGTTTATCTACGGCAAAAATCGCCTCGCCGGGAATTATATATATTTTAAAGAGGATGCTTCGGGACAAACCGCCAAAGCCGCGATCGCATTAGGATCAGGCGATCTCGAATCGTGTACCGAGTTAAAAATCAACGATATACCGATCGCCGATCTCCCAGGGTGCTCCTACTCGTTTTATACAGGCACAGGCTCGCAAACGATAGATTCAAGGATCGCCTATCATGCCGTGGATAATCCCGATGGCCAGAGGGGCAACCTCCACAGGATCGCTTACCTCGCATTGACCTTAGCGGTCTCGGATCAGTTGAGGGGGGGCTTCCCCCAGGTCACGTGTATAGTCGAGGGGCGGAAGATCCCTACGTGGAACGGCTCGATCTGGACCGGGGCCACCTACTCCAATAATCCCGCCGCCATATTGAGGGACTTCCTCCTCAACGGCTGTCTTATAGACTCCGCCTCTCTGGATGATGATTCATTCGGCACTGTCTATGATTATTGCGATGGGATGGTCGATAATGACAATGGGGGCACCGAACATCGATATGAATGCGATCTTGTTATTGATGCGCTCACGAGCGCGAGCGATGTTATCAAAGCCATATTAGCCTCATTTTATGGGTTCCTCGTTCCAAATTCCCAAGGAAAAATCAAACTATATTGCGAGGCGGCCTCGAGCTCGGCCTACGATTTCACCGACGATGAAATCGTCGCGGACTCGGTCTCATACAGATCGTACACTCAGGGCCAACGGCCCAATACGTTCAGGGCCTGGTGGATCGATCCATCGAAAAATTATGAGAGGGTTCAATTCGAGGTCTCAAACCGGCTAGATCAGGAAACAAACGGCACGATCTATTCCGATCTCCCCCTCCTCGCGGTTCATCGACAATCCCAGGTTTCGCGGATGCTGAGGACGGCCAAACTCTTCTCGATCTATAATAAGTACATCTGGTCGTTCGATGCGGATTTCGACGCTGTCAACGTGGAGCCGGGCTCAATCGTCACCATGCAACACGACCTCACGGGGGAGACCCAGAGATCGATGCGAGTCTCGAAAATCAGCGAGGGGAGTTCTGGGAATCGCCACATCGAGGCCAGGGACCACGACGCCTCGATCTTCACCGACGATCCATTAGATATGCAGTCCTGGACGGGATCGAATAACCCAAACCCCGCCTCCGCTCCCCCCCAATGCACCAACCTCACACTCACAGAGATGGATTCATCGGGCCAATCAGGAGCCGCGAAAGAGACGGGGCTCAAGGATGGCACTTACATGCCTCAAGTTAATGTGACTTTTGATGTGCCGGGGACCGATATCTATTGGCATCACGCGGATATCGAGCGGAGGGACTACGACGATTCCACATATCGGGTCATCGGGCGATCAACTGATGGCACGTATTACGACTCGAGAGAGCTTGTGCCCGGGGCAACCTATTACTATCGTGTAGTCTCGGTCAACGAGTCAAACGTCAGGGCTGATGTCACCGGAGCCCCCACTGCCAACATCACGATCGCGGGCAAGCAGGTCCCTCCATCGGACGTGAGCGGATTCAACGTGCTTTGGAATGAGACGGGGTGTCAGCTTTATTGGAATGACGCCTCGGATGCCAATAACGATCTCAAGGATTATGTTTTGAAATTCGCTACCTCCGATATCGGGTGGGCGGGAGCTACCGATCTCGCTATCGTCGAGACAAACCAATATGCCATCAACCTCAAAACGCTCACAGCCGCGAGGAGCTTATGGTTTTATATCAAAGCTCGCGATCGTGCCGGCAATTATTCGACTAATCCCGCCTCCACGAGCGTCTCGAAAAACGCGCCCAACGCCGCTCAACCAACCCTCACTAACGCCCCTCCTATGAGTATTGACGTTTCGATCACTCCGATCGAAACGTCAATACTCATAGGTTACAGGGTTTATGCGTCGGCAACACCAGGGTTTACCCCCGCCGCCGCCAACCTCATCGGCCAGGCATCACCAGCCACGTCAAGCGGCGGTAAGGTCCATTACGTCTTCCCATGGCCTACCGAGGAGACGATCTATGTCAAGCTCATCGCCTATGACCAGATCGGCGATGGGGCCACAAGCTCCCAACAGTCGATTTTGGTCAGGCTTATCGAGGGCGACGACATCGTCGTCAACACCATCACTTCGGCCCATCTCTTAACCGCGGGCATCGATGTGGGGGGGGGCGGGTCCAAGCCGATCTATCTCAGGGTGTGGAATTCAGTGCCGGCGCTCGTCGCCTACATCGGCCAATTCGTCCGAAACGCTGTCACCTATTACGGGGCATGGTTTAAGACTTTAGCGATCGGCGGCACATCCGCCGATAACGCCCCCATTTTCGCCGATGAAAACGGGGGCGTCACCATCGGCGCGGCCACGGATGATGAAAGGCTCAATCGGCAGTGGGTCAACTCATCGAGTGAGTATCTCCATACCATTGATGACGCCCAAACGTTCAAACCAGTCCACACAACGCTCGATAACGCTCATAACTATTATTTTCTCACCTCCCCTGTTGACGGAATGTTCGACAAGCTCAATTTCTCGATCCTCTTCCGCCAAACCGCTGCCACCGCCGATAAAAATTTCGCAATCGGGCTCCTCAACGAGAGCTCCTACAGCGCGACGATCGACGGCTGGCTTATAAACGCCAAGAACGCGGGGGCCAACTGGGTCGTTCAGGTCTATAAAATCGAAAACGGTACACCCACCAAAATAGGGGGCGACCACGACACAGGAACGAGCGCCGCCGATACCGAGTGGCATAGGCTCAGGGTCGTACTCGACCAGAACTCCTCGGGAGGCGACGCTTTCCTCGAGGTATATTTCGACGAGGATAGGGAGGCGTCTCCAACAGTCACCGAGATGGGAGCTATCGCAAGCGCGGTTAGGGCGGGGTATCCCGTCTATTCCCTATCAGGCACCAACTCCGATCGCGTGGCCGAGATAAGAGTCCAGCAACAGCTCATCGGAGGGCACATAGATCGATATATGACAGACTTCTCAATCATCAACAACACACAGATCCCCGAGAATCTCATTTTCAACGGCCGGTTCATCTCAAACCTGGGGGATGGCGAATCCTCCAACTCCGCCACAGATCATTTCGGCCTTATCGAGGGTTGGATCGATCAATCGAGTGTATCGGCGGGCAATGTAACCGTGGCCGATGAGGGGGCAAAACCCGGGGACTGGCACGTCGAGCTCCAAGCCGATGCGGGTGGGGCCAAATATGCGCAGATTATATTTAAATATTTACGGGATCTCCTCGCGAGTGAGGATTACACGATCCAGCTTTACCTCAAATCCGGCGATCCGGGGGTCAACGATCCAGTGGCCAGAGTCAGGATCTATTACTACACCGAGGCGGACGTCCTCATCTCCTCGGAGTACATGCACCCGACGAGCGGCAATTTCCAAGCGGGCGCATACACCTGGACCGAGGCATCCGCAACCTATGCCTCGAGGGTTGCGTATTTTACCCCGCCCGCCACCACGGCCTACGCGGCGCTTTACATCTCCAATTATCTCCCCACCCCCAACTCCACGCTCCACGTCTCCAGGGTCCAGGTGGTTAAGGGCAGGTACACCTCCTCCTCCGATATGCCGATTTACACGGACGGCCGCCGAGACCCCGCCTGGCAGCCAACCGGGCTATATTTCGATCAACAGGGCCTCACGGTCCAGAGTGGATATGAGACGACCCAGATAGGCTCGAGCGGACTCACAATCGACTATGATGAGGGAACCGGGACGGGCAATCTCAGACACGCATCTAGAGCCAATTATATGATGAGGGCCAGGCATACAGGGGCTAAATGGCAGATGGTCTCGTTCGAGGGGATCGTGCCCGCCGCTCTCCCCGTGGCGTGCGACAATTTCGTCGATCCTGATGGCGCGGCGTTTTCTACCGATGATATAGTCCATTTCATCGATCAGGGCCAGGCATCGAGCATCTATTTCCAGGTGATGACAGCAGATGGCTTGTTCGGGGTTACCAACGAGGGGGTCCAGGTCGAGGGCCTCTCGACCAACCTCGCCCAATCCGTGAGCGCGATCAAACTAGATGATATCACGGGATTTACCAGGATCGGCGACTATTGGTACCTCGCCACCAACCCGGGCGGCGGCGTCACCCCCATGCTCTGGAAGCTCCATATCGGGACAAGGGTCCTCACCCAATTAGTGGCCGACCTCGGGGGCACCCCGGGCGGGATGAGCAATGATGGCACTTATCTCTATCTACTCAGGGGCGAACTCATCGAGCAGAGGACCGTGGCGGGAGTCGTCAATAACACTTGGGACACCAACTCAGGGTTGATTATCGGAATCGCGTATAAGTCGGCTATCGATTTTTTGATTTCGAGAACCGATACCAACAAGGTCTATATCGTGTCACGGGCTGATCCAACGACTTTCACCGAGGCGTTCGACGCCTCGACAAACGCAACCGGAGCGGGGTGTAAATATAGGGGGGCGATGGATCTCATCGGGATCGACTATAACTCCGATGCGGGGCGGATATGGGTTGTTGATTACGCCTCCTGGCTGATTTATGAGTACAACTCGACGACTTATGCGTTCACCCAGATGCTCACGAGTCCCCAAGTCCAACCTCAGGAGCTCCATATTGAGTGCAACTCAGGGGGGGACCTGAAAGGCATCTACACTGTTTGTCGGGAGACCCAGAACCAAGGCGTATTCGGCTATCCGCTTGCAACGTAGGGGCACGGCGCGCCGTGCCCATAAAGGAGGAGTTGAATCATGACTGACGACGTAAAAATTTTTGGACGAGATAAACGAGTTTACAGCTCTCTCACGGGGATCTGTATTCAGGACCGGACCGGGCCTGATGACGAGCGAGTTCCCCACCCCGACTCAGGTCCGGGGCTCGCTCAAATCCTCTTCCATGACCACGAGGTATTCCTCGACAATGACGATCTATACCTGCTCCAGAGTGCGATCGCGCATTGCCGAATTCACGGCCACCACGCCCTGCAGACCTTCCTAACGGATTACAAATCGGCTGAATAAGCAGGTTGGGAGCGATTAATGGCTGTCACATTGAGAGGGGATGAGTTTGATAACGATCATCGGGAATATAGATCATCTGTAAGTCACGTATCGGATGGCTGATTTGGATATGTACGAATATCCTGTGGGTGATAATCGACGTTCTTATGGGGGTTTATGCCCAGGCAGCTCTGTTCGTTGTCTTCACAGGCTTGGCTGTTAAAGGCTATCTTGATTGGGGGCGGATATACACCTAAATAAACCCCTATGCAAGAACCGTGCCAACCCACTTGGCATGGAGCCCCGCCCCTCTCCACACCCCAAACCAGAAAAACGATTTACGACACTTTTCGCACGCAAATACGACATCCGCCATAGCCGTCTCCCCGTTGGGCTTGGGGTCGAACAAGCACCATAATGACCTGTTCGGCATGAGA
>Ga0180432_10008894_pt1 | contig 12369 bp, 9 predicted proteins | sample SS_ome_10_FD_132414 | JGI IMG/M metagenome (GOLD analysis project Ga0180432, IMG submission 132414) | Hypersaline lake sediment archaeal communities from the Salton Sea, California, USA - SS_1_MS_2 metaG | ecosystem: Environmental > Aquatic > Non-marine Saline and Alkaline > Hypersaline >...
CTCGGCGACGATGTGTTGCGCCAGGGTGGTCTTGCCCGCCCCCTCCGGCCCGTAGACCTCGGTGACGCGACCGCGCGGTATGCCGCCCGCGCCGAGGGCGAAATCGAGCGCCAGCGAGCCGGTAGGGATGGTCTCGACCTCCAGATGGGTAGCCTCTCCCAACCGCATGATGGCTCCCTCACCAAAGCGCTTGGTCAGGTTCGCCAGCGCCACGTCCAACGCCTTTTCACGTCCATCTTTGGCCACTGTTATCTGCTCCTCGTTGAGAGCTGGTTCGACTTTTGACTAGTTTGTAAAGTGTACACCAAATGCAACAAAAAGGCAAATGGACTTGACCTATAGCCCGCGATGTGATAAAGTGTGATTCAATGGACATAAAGGTGCGGAGAGCTTGCCCGGCGGACTGGCAAGCTGTCGAGGAACTGGTTCACAGGGCGCGGCGCAAACTGCCCCGGTTGTGGTGGTGGGAGGAACATCTCGCCGATGACTCGTTTATTGTGATCGAGTGCGAGGGAGCAGTAACCGGGGCGCTCCTCGCCTGCCCCGACGAGTCGCCTGTGGCCTGGGTGCGGCTGGCTGCCCTGGGGAACGGGTTGGATATTGGCGCGTGGCTCGACTGGACGCTTTCCCCCGTTCTCGATGAGTTGCGCCGCCGTGAGGCGCAGTCGCTTAGTTGGATGGACTATGGAGGCTGGGCGGGACCTAATCTGCAGCACAGGGGTTTCAGGCGTTTGACAGACGTCGTCACTTTGGCCAAGTTCGATCGTGCCCTTCCCCACACGAGCGGGGCGGGCGTTCGTTTGCGCCCGGTGGCAGACGCAGACATTCCCGCAGTCGCGGCTGTGGATCGGGCGGCGTTCACGCCGCACTGGTGGAACAGCGAGGACACTGTGCGTCGCCGGGCTGCCTCGTCCTCCTGTTTCGTCGTGGCGCAAGTGGCAAACTCGGTGATAGGCTACGCCGAGGGGGAACTGCGCCTGCCAGCGGCCCATCTCAACCGCATCGCCGTACATCCGGCCCATCAGCGTCTCGGCATAGGCGCGCTGCTCCTGCGCGATGCCCTGCTTTCTTTCTGGCGCAGCGGGGCCAACCAAGTGACCCTCAACACCCAGACCAATAACCTCTCCTCTCAGCGGCTGTACGTCAGTTTTGGGTTTGAACCAGTGGGAAGTGATACGACAGTATGGGAACGGCAGTTGTAGACCAGTAATTCCCGTTTTGAAGCCGCACCGCCGTAAAACAGGCGATGCTGGCTAGTTTTTTCCTATGCGCCCAAGCTAGAATTGCCAAAACGGGAATTGCTGGGTGTAGACTAGGAGGAGCCTATGACCAGGGAACACCGTGATCCAGAGGAGTGGCGTTTCACCAACGCGCTGATGCGCCAGGCCATTCTTGCCATTGGAGAAGTGATGGGCGAACAGGGCCTCAAGATAGTGCTGCGTCAGGCCGGGTTGGAGCGTTACGTGAACGAACTGCCGCCCAACGACCTGGAGCAAAAGGTAGCCACGGTCGAGTATGCCGCGCTCAACCAGGCAGTGGAAGAGTTCTACGGCCGCGCCGGCAAGGGCATGTTGCAGCGCATCGGACGCGCCTCTTTCCGCTACGGCGTGGAGGAGCAGGCGGTGCTGATGGGGGTGGCTGGCACCGCGCTGAAAGTAATGCCGCAGAAAACGCGCATCAAGTTCATCCTCACCCAAATGGCCAAGTCACTGATGGACGTAAACGAGGAGACGGAAATCGAGGTACAAGAGGGGCCGGAGGGATTCGTCCTCACCGATTTCACCTGCGGCGTGTGTTGTTGCCGCCAGGCCGAGCAGCCCATCTGCCATCTCTACGTCGGCTCCATCGGCGAAGCGGTCAAGTGGGCCACCGGCCAGGATTACGAGGTGCGCGAGATCGAGTGCCGGGCGATGGGCGCGGAGGCGTGTCGCTTTCTGGTGGCGGCGTGACGACGGGTTGGCTGGCGAAAGTGGAGGCCCTGATGTACAAACGTATCCTCAAACTAACTCCCCTGGACTTGCCGCTGGTGCTCTTTCTGCTCAGCGCCTTTTTGGGCCTGTGGCCGGCCTACGACCGCAACCTATGTCGGGACACACTAATAGCTCTGAGCGCAGGTTGTTTGCTGTACGTTCTGATCTCCCGGCTGGCCGTGTCCCGGAGCTGGTGGCGCGCCATTGCGGCGGTCATCGCGCTCACGAGTGTGCTTCTGTCGCTGTACTTTGTCACCCAGTATGCCCGCTTCGATTATCCCGCCAAGATCGAGGCGCTCAATCGCTTGGGCGCGCTCATCGGCAGGATCGCCCCACCAGTCGGCGTCTGGGTGCCCACGGCTAACAGTGTGGCGACGTTTCTCGAAGGCGCGATCTTTCTCGCGGTCGCTCTGGCGCTCACGGAGAGAAAACTGGCGTGGCGCGCCGGCTGGGCCATCGGTGTGGGTCTGATCGGGCTGGCCCTGCTGATGAGTGCGTCGCGTGGGGCGTGGCTGGCCGTCGTGGTAGCGTCGGCATTGTGGTGGGCCCTCTACTGGCGACCGGCGCGTGTGGCAGCTATCGTCGGCGCTATCGCGGCGCTGGGCTTGGTGATCTATGTGATCGTGCAGGGCGACACCACGCTGTTGGACGACATCCCGATCATCAACCAGACGCTAGCTCCCATGTTTGTGCGCCCCGACCGGCTCGAAGTATACCGCGGCAGCATTTACCTGATCCAGGACTTTGCACTGACCGGGATTGGATTGGGCGAGCAGTTCGCGATGGTGTATTCCAAATACGCGCTACTCTTGCAACATGCGTTCCTTTTCTACTCCCACAATCTCTACCTGGAAGTATGGCTCGAACAAGGGCTGCTCGGCATCACCGCCTGGCTATGGTTAATGACGGCGCTCTACCAGGCTGCCCGAACGCGCGCCAAGCCCGGCGCCGATCTTTTGTATCAGTCCACCTGGATCGGTCTCACGGCCGCCTTCGTACACGGCATCAGCGACGCATGCCAGTACGTAAGCTTGTGGTGCTGGTTCCCGTTCTTTGGTCTGCTGGGCTTGAATGCGGCCATTCTCCTGCGACGGGATCATACAGTCGCCAGGACGCGGGGCTGGATGGTCCCCACTGGCGCAGTTGTAGCCTTTCTCGTCGCGGTCGCGGTCAGCCTGCACCCTCTGACGGCCACGTACCACGCCAACCTGGGCTGTATAACGCAAGCTCGCGGGGACCTGCTAGAGTCCCTGGACGACGGACAACGAGCCGCCCTGCGGCAGCAGGCGGCGGACCACTACCGGCGCGCGATTCAGATCGCCCCCCACGACCGCACCGCCCGGCAACGACTGGGCTTGATCCTGATGGACGTAGACCGGTTCCAGGAGGCAGTCGAGCACCTGGAGATAGCGTGGCAGGCGGACCCTGAAAACACCACTACGCGCAAAGCGCTGGGGTTGGCCTACGTGTGGGTGGGCGAACTGGGCAAGGCGCAACCTCTGCTCCAAGGTGTCCCCGACATCGTCTACGAACTCAACATCTGGGGGGGATGGCGGGGTAGACAGGGGCAGACGGAGCAATCGCTCAACGCATACCGCATGTCGCTGCTTTTGGAAGCGGATCAGCCCCAGGTGCGAGAGATGGTCGAACAGCTCGAAGACGAGTTAGCACACTGAGACCAGGGCAGTTCAGTTGTATCCTCTCAAAAACCTGGTTTCTTTCCCAGAATTATCGAGATGATACGTTCAGTTCTTGCACTGGATTGGTTTCTAACTAGTCCCCAGCACCGCCTGTTCTACGGCGGTGCGGTTTGCTACGTGCTCGCGGGCCGCTTCCAGCGGCAGGGCTCTCGGTGGGCCTTGTACGGCAGCACGATGTGGAACGTACTGCCGGGGCATTGCTCCTCGTCACATCCCCTGCTCTCCACCCAGACGCAGCCGCCGTGCCCCTCGATCACGCCGCGGGCAATGGGCAGCCCCAAGCCCGGGCCGCCCCCCTTGAACTTGGACTGACCCGACGAATGGAGGTTCACGCTCCCCACGCGGTAGAACTTTTCAAAGATCAATTCCTGATCGGTCGAACTGATGCCGACGCCCGTATCGGCTATTGTCACCTCGAAGTGTTCGTCGTCCAGCGGATAGGCCTTGATGGTGACCCGTCCTCCATCGGGGGTGAACTTGATCCCATTAGAGATCAGGTTGCTAAAAGCCTGACACAGACGCTCCGTGTCGGCGTGCAGGGGCGCAATATTCTCCACCCCCCATACCGTCAGGGTGATGTTCCTCTCTTCGAGCGCAGCAATCCACGGCCTGAGCGCCTCACGCATTGTTGATTCCAACGTAGTGGGCGCAAAGTGCAGTGTCAGACCCTCGGCGTCAATCTCTGAGGCGTCTATCATCGCGCTGATGATGTGCTCCAAGCGCCGGGTGGGACGGGCGATGCTCCTGGCGAGGGCTAGCGCCTGATCTTGGGGCAGTGCGTTCGCCTCGGCCATGTCAATCAGAACTTCCAAGTAGCCCCGCATCTGGGTCAGGGGAGTGCGCAGTTCGTGGGAAGCGATGGTCAAAAAATCACTCTTGCCCCGATCCAACCGTTCCAACCGCTCGTAGGCAGCGCGCAAACTCTCGTTCAACTCGGTGATGCGGGCATTGCGGTCGAGCAAGCTCTCAAAGAGACGGGCGTTCTGGAGCGCCACGCCGGTCTGGTGGGCCAGGGTGGAGAGGAATTCCACCGCGCGAGGATCATAAGGCTCACCGGTCCCCTGGGGACCTAGAGCCAGGAGGCCGGTCAGGTCCCCCTGGGAGCGGATGGGCAGGTAGACCTCCATCTCCAAGCCACGCAGCCAATCCCGCTCCCACGATCCTGCTTTCTGCAAGCCGGGGTGCTGCTCCACCTCGTACTGGAAGAGAGGAGCATCGTTCTGAAGGATATGGGCCAGGATGGGACTTTGAGGCTCAAGCTCCACCGGCACTTGAGAGACCCTCCCCAGACCGGATATTGGCTGTAGGCGCAGCTTTTCCGTGCCAGTATCCATCATCACCAGAAGCGCGCCCCGCTCCACGCCCAGCACATCCGCCACCGTGTTAACCGCTGTGCGCGCCAGTTGATCCAGGTTGAGGATCGTGCTGATGGTCTGGCTATACTCTCGCAAGACCTGGGAAGGGTCGAAACCCACCCCCGCCAGCAACCGATTCACCAGGCGCTGGAGCCACTGGTACAGGGGCAGGTAAAGCAGGGCCGCGACCACTGCCAGGACGACGACCAGGGCAGTGTGAGAGAGAGGCAGCAACCCGGTGAACCACTCCGCCCCCAACACGACGCCCAAAAGCAGGAGCGCAGTGATGACAAAGAGAAGCAAGAAACGGAGCAGGGAACGGAGCCTCGCCTTGATGTTGGGGAGCCAATAGCTCGTCACGCCGCGCATCAGAGCAATGCCGCCGGCGAGATTCAGGACGAGACCCAACACCCGCAACGGGCCGACGGGCAGAAGGCTGAACGCCTGCCCGGCAACCAGGGGCTCCGTTGTCAGCAGCCAATATAGGGCGCGATTGCGGTGCAACGCCAGGCGACTGCGCGACAGAGTGGTCGCCAGCAAGCCGATCAAAACCGCCGTGATCAGCGCCCATCCGATCTGGCTCACCTGAGAGAGCGGGATAGGGGGAGCAGGAACGTCGAGAAAGTAGAGGGTCGCCATGAGCAGGATGGCCGTCCACGTACCTCCGACCGCCGCTGCAGTAGAAAGCCAGGAGACCTCCAGGAAGGAGCAAGACAGCACGAGGTACGTCACGGCCAATGCAGTGACCAGGACGGGTACGAGGCGACCGGCCGGCTCGGTGACGGTGGGGAGGAAAAGCGGGGTGGTCAGAGTCGCCGCCGCTCCCCACAGCAAACTGAGCCCCAGGTAGAGCAAGGCCACTTTCTCCCCCATCGCTTTGCCGCGCCGTAACAGAACGATGACAAGGAGAATCAGGTGTCCCAGGCCGGCGGCCACTATGCCGGTCACATACGGCCAGATTTCCACGATTGCCTCTCCTCAGGCCTGCCCTATGCTAATCATAGTCGTAGAATCCCTTGCCCGTCTTGCGCCCCAGGCGGCCGGCGGCCACCATGCGCTTCAGGAGCGGACAGGGGCGGTACTTGTCGTCCCCCAAGCCCTCCTGGAGCACGTTCATCACGTTGAGCACGATGTCCAAGCCGATCAGGTCGGCCAACGTCAGCGGCCCCATCGGGTGGTTCATACCCAACCTCATCACCGTATCAATCGCCTCGGCTGTGCCTACGCCCTCCATCAGCGCATAGACGGCCTCGTTGATCATGGGGCAGAGGATGCGGTTGGAGATAAAGCCGGGGTAATCCTGCGCCTCCACGGGCGTCTTGCCCAGCTTCTCCGAAAGGGCAACCACGGCAGCGGTCGTCTCGTCCGAGGTCTCTAGCCCGCGGATGACCTCGACCAGTTTCATCAGCGGCACCGGGTTCATAAAGTGCATACCGATGACCTTATCTGGCCGGTGGGTGACAGCGCCCAACTCGGTCAGCGAGATGGAAGAGGTGTTGCTCGCCAGGATCACCTCGGGACGGGTCAGCTCGTCCAGTTGGGCAAACACCTGCTGCTTGACGTCCAGCCGTTCCACTATCGCCTCGATGACCAGGTCGGCGTCGGCAGCGGCGGCGACCTCGCCGGCTGTGGTGATGTTCGCCAGCGCCGCCTCCCGCTGCTCGTCGCTCAGGCGGCCCTTGCCGTGCAGTTTCTCCACCGACTTTTTGATCGTGGCCGTCGCCCGCTCCAATTGCTCCGGCGCGACGTCAATTAGAGTGACCAGGTGGCCGTAGGTGGCGCAGACCTGGGCGATGCCGTTGCCCATCGTGCCTGCGCCGATGACGGCGATGTGGTTGACGTCCATCATCATCTTTTCCCCTTTCACGCTTTACGTTTTACGCCTCCAACTCGATAGCCATCGCTACCGCCTCGCCCCCGCCCAGGCAGAGGGTAGCCAGGCCGCGCTCCAGACCTCGCTGGCGCAGGGCGTAAATGAGCGTGACCAGGACGCGAGCGCCAGAGCAGCCGATGGGGTGGCCCAGCGCGATGGCCCCGCCGTTGACGTTGACCTTATCCCAATCTAGCCCCAGATCGCGCCCGTCGGCCAGGCACTGGGCGGCAAAAGCCTCGTTCATCTCGACCAGGTCATAGTCCTCCACGGCAGTATTGGTCTTGGCGAGAACTCTTTGCACGGCAAAGATGGGGGCGGTAAAGATTCTGAGCGGCTCAACCGCCGCCTGGTCGTAGGCCACGACGCGGGCCAGGGGCTCAATGCCCAGCTCCTCCACCCTGGCCCGGCTCATCACCACTGTAGCGGCAGCCCCGTCGGTGATGCCGGGGGAGTTGCCGGCGGTGACGATGCCATCGGGCTGAAAAGCGGGCCTGAGACGGGCCAGGGCCTCCAGAGAGGTATCCCGCCGGGGCACCTCGTCGGTATCAAAGAGCAGGGGCGCCTGCTTGCGCTGCGGCACCTCGACGGGCGTGATCTCTTCCTCAAAGCGCCCCTCGTCAATGGCGGCGATGGCCTTCATCTGGCTGTTGTAGGCGTACTCGTCCAGCTCCTCCCGCGTCAGATTGTATTCGCGGGCGATCCACTCGGCGCTGTTGCCCATGTGGTGGTTCTCGAAAGCACACCACAGTCCGTCGTGCACCATCGCGTCCACCAACTCGCCGTCGCCCAGCCGGTAGCCGAAGCGGGCCTGGGGGAGCATGTAGGGGCCGTTGTTCATACTCTCCATCCCGCCGGCGACGAAAACGTCGCCATCGCCAGCCGCGATCATCGCGGCGGCCAGCATCACCGTCTTGAGGCCGGAGCCACAGATCTTGTTGACGGTGGTCGCGCCGACGGTGGGGGGCAGCCCGGCCTTGATGGCCGCCTGGCGAGCCGGGGCCTGGCCCTGCCCGGCCAGCACCACGTTGCCCATCAGCACCTCGTCAATAGAGGCCGGCTCCACTCCGGCCCGCTCGACGGCAGCGCGGACGGCCACCGCCCCCAGGTCGGAGGCGGATAAGGAGGCCAGCGTGCCCTGAAACCGCCCGACCGGAGTGCGGACGGCGGAAACGATGACTGCTTCACGGGGATTTTCGGACATGTTGTTTTCTCCTTTTGAGCCACTGAATTTTAGATTTGTTGATTTGAGATTGATGGATTCACCGGTCTACCATGGCCTGATTGACCGACAAAACCGCTGGCTATCCAAAAGAAAAAGGTGGATCCTGTGATCCTTCAGCGTAGATTACGTGTACATCAACGTTATCTGCGTCCCCCAAAAGATTTGGGTGTGTTTCATTTCAGCAGAGGCCCTAGACCTCGGAGGTCTCTGTCGAGCTTGTGCTCGCCCAAAACGCCGATTCGGGCAGTTTTTGAGCCTGAAAACACATCATTAGACCTCCGAGGTCTTGCCCAACTCATTTGAAACACCCCCAAAAGATTTGTCAATCACCCAGCTACCACGCCCTGTCCTCAATCTCCCAATCTTAACTGCCCATCCGCTCAAACAACGGGCGCAGCCGCTCGTAGGTCTGATCCAGCCATTCGGGGATGACGCGCGTCTGGCCCAGCGTGGTCACATAGTTGGTGTCCCCGCCCCAGCGGGGAACGACGTGGAGGTGCACGTGGTCCGCAATTCCCGCCCCGGCCACCTCGCCGATGTTCAGCCCCACGTTGAATCCCTGGGGGCTGTACGCCTCCCGCAGCACCCGCAGACTGAGTTGGGTCAGAGCCATCAGCTCGGCCAGCGTCTCTGCGTCCAGGTCTTCCAACGTCGCCGCGTGGGCATAGGGGACGATCATCAGATGACCATTGTTGTAGGGGAAGCGGTTCAGGATCACATAGCACAGCCGATCCCGACAGACGATGTGTGCTCTGTTATCCTCCAATTGAGGTTTGACGCAGAAGAGACAGCCTTCCGGCAGACGCTCCTCGCCCTGGAGGTATGGCATCCGCCAGGGGGTCCATAGCTGATCCATTGCGGCCCGATTGTACATCAAATTGTCGCGAATGGCAATTGCCGCACGCACAATTCATGGTTGACAACTCTGAACATTTGAGTTATCCTCCCTCGGCAAATTCAACTAGTTTGGAAAGGCTTATGCTCAAACAACTCGTTCACAACGGTATTATGGTGACTCGACCCCAGTTGCCCTCTCACCTCGAACTGACGATTCGCGGCGCGCGCAGGGAGCTATCTGCCCAGCAGATGGAGATGGCGCTGGCCTGGGCCAAGAAACAGGGCACCCCTTACGTGGAGGATGCAAAGTTCGCCCGCAACTTTATGCAAGATTTCAGCGCCGCGCTGGGCATCGCCCCGCCATTGAAGGAGGGTGAGGTGGATTTCGGGCCGGCTCTGGCGATCGTGCAGGCCGAACGGGCCGCTAAAGAGCGGTTGACCAAAGAAGAGCGGAAAGAGTTGGCGGCCCAACGCAAAGCAGAGCGGGAAGAGATCAAGGAACGGTACGGCTATGCCATCGTGGATGGCGAGCGCGTCGAGATCGCTAATTACGTCGCCGAACCCAGCAGCATCTTTATGGGGCGCGGCAAGCATCCCCTGCGTGGCAGGTGGAAGGAAGGCCCTCGGCAAAACGACATCACGTTGAACCTGAGCCCCCAAGCCCCCCATCCCCCCGGCGACTGGGCCGAGATAGTGTGGCAGCCCGAATCACTGTGGGTGGCCCGTTGGAGGGATAAACTCTCCGGCAAACTAAAGTACGTCTGGTTGAGCGATACCGCCTCTGTGAAGCAAGAGCGAGAGGCCGCCAAATTCGACCAGGCCGTGGAATTAGGCGAGAATCTGGCGCAGGTTCGCGCGCACATCGAACGAGGACTGGACGACCCAGACGTCAAGCGACGCATGGTGGCGACGGCCTGCTATCTGATTGACGTCCTGTGCCTGCGCGTAGGGGACGAAAAAGGCGACGACGAGGCAGACACTGTGGGTGCGACCACGTTGCGCGCCGAGCACGTCACACTGCACCCAGACGGCACGGCCGAGTTCAGATTCCTGGGCAAGGACTCGGTACTATGGCACAAAAATGTCACACTCCCCGCGCTGGTGCGGCGCAACCTGGAGGAACTCGTTCACAAAGCCCGACCATCCGGCAACGACGAGCGCAACAAGGCGCAACTATTCCCCGAGATCGGAAGCAGCGACGTCAATGCCTACCTTTCCGAGGTCCTACCTATACTGACGGCCAAGGTCTTTCGCACCCATCACGCCACTCAGGCCGTCCGCGACAGTCTACTGGCTTCGGAGGTTGAGGCGTGCGATCCGGAATACAAAAAGTGGGCCGCCGCTTCCCAGGCCAACCTCGAGGCCGCCAAGCTGTGCAACCATTACAAAACAGCGCCGGCCAAATGGCGAGAACGCCGCCAGCGAGCCAAAGAACGGCTGACAAAGAAGAAGGAGCGAGCTGCACACTATCGCCAACAAGTGCGCGAGGCCCAAGACGCGCTGACCGAGTTGCGGCGCGAAGCGCGAGAGAAGAAGAATGAGGCCAGGTCCAAGTCCCAACGCGATCGGCTACGGGGCCGTTACGCTAAAAAGATAGAGCGAGCCAAAAAGAAAGTAGAGACCGCCAGGGGCAGATTGGAACGGGCGCAGGTCGCCCAGGACAAGTTCAAGACCAAGGACTCTATCGCCGTCCAGAAACGCACCTGGAATCTGGGCACCAGCCTCAAATCCTACATTGACCCCCGCGTCTTTTACGAGTGGGGGGAGCAAGTAGACTATGACGTTTTGGAACGGTACTACCCCAAGGCTTTGCGGAGCAAGTTCGCCTGGGCGAGGGGGGAGGAACAGGTAGATGGCCCCCAGGAAAGCCGTGCTGATGGATAGAATCGAGACAGCGTTTGCTCCCAGGCGGCAGCCAAGATCGCCCCGACCATCGTAGTTGGGGCTGTTTTGCGTCACAGAGGAATGGTGGGTGACGTGATGTGCGTCTGACTTTTGCATAAACTTGCACTAAATTTGTGGCTAAACTGAAGCCTGCTGGTTTTTCCTCTTGGAGGTGCGACGTGGCTATGAAATTGTGGCGCCAGGTGATCTACCTGCCCGCCACCGGCTCGACCAACGACGTGGCAAAGCGATTGGCAGCCCAGGGCGCTTCGGAAGGGACGGTCGTGGTGGCCGACGAGCAGACGGCCGGCCGGGGACGCCTGGGGCGGCGCTGGTTGGCCCCTCGCGGCGCGTGCCTGCTCTGCTCGATCCTCTTACGTCCACAGTTGCCCCCCACCCGCGCCAACCGGCTGACGATGCTCTGTTCCCTGGCCGCCTCCGATGCGGTAGAAAAGGTGGCCGGGTTGCCGGTAGCCCTCAAGTGGCCCAACGACCTCATCACCCAATCTCCAACCTGGAAAAAGTTGGCGGGCGTGCTGACCGAGACGGGGATAGTGGGAGAGCAACTGGAGTTTGTAGTCGTAGGAATCGGCATCAACGTGAACGTGCCGCCAGAGACACTGCCCACACTAGACCCCAGGGCCACCAGTATCCTGGCGGAGACCGGTAAGGAGGCGGACCGGGTAGCCCTGCTGGCAACGCTACTGGCGGGGGTCGAGGCCCGGTACGAGCGGTTGCGGACGGGCGAAAACCCCTGCGCCGAGTGGGTCGTCCGGCTGGCGACGTTAGGGCAGCGCGTGGAGGCTACCACCTCCGCAGGTACGCTCGCCGGCGTGGCCGAATCCGTGAACGAGGACGGAGCGCTTCTCCTGCGCACGCCCGATGGCAAGCTGCACCGGCTCCTGGCAGGGGACGTGACTCTGTCTCGCCCGTAAAGCATCGGACGATATAACAAAAAGCCTGCAACAGAACAGCTCGCCGAACAGAAATGGAAATGGGGTGCTTGACTTTAGGCTCCAGCTATGTTAAACTCCAATTGTTTTATTTCAGGAGGGTTTCGACCGCATAGCGAAGGGGGGTGGTCAACCGGGCGTGATATCCACATCTGTAAATCCCACGTACTAGAACAAGTTGATTGAACCGCTACACAAAAAGGAGAGAGAAAATGAAAACAAGCAAGATACTGCCTATCGTGATGGTGCTGACGATAGTGATGGCGATGATTGCTGCCTGTGGCGCGCCTGCCGAGGAGACGCCCACCAGCGAGCCCCCTCCGCCCACCGAAGAACCGACCGAGGAACCAACAGAGGAGCCTATGGAGGGTTACGACCTGGGCGGTCTCGAGGTGAACATCGGCGTCGAGAACGCCTACCCGCCCTTCAACTACATAGACGAGGCGACCAACGAGGCCATGGGCTGGGACTATGACGCCTGCCGCGCCATCTGCGAGGTGCTCAACTGCACGCCCGTCTTTGTCGAGGCGGCCTGGGAGGGCATCTTTGAGGCCACCGCCGCTGGCGAGTACGAC
>Ga0180432_10008897_pt1 | contig 12368 bp, 9 predicted proteins | sample SS_ome_10_FD_132414 | JGI IMG/M metagenome (GOLD analysis project Ga0180432, IMG submission 132414) | Hypersaline lake sediment archaeal communities from the Salton Sea, California, USA - SS_1_MS_2 metaG | ecosystem: Environmental > Aquatic > Non-marine Saline and Alkaline > Hypersaline >...
ATTGGATACACTAAAGGATCTAATAGTAAAAACAATACCGGTAGGAAAAATATTTCTTTTTGGTTCCTATGCTGATGGTAAACCAGATGCCGATTCAGATCTTGATATTTATGTAGTAATGTCTGATAAGGCAGATATAAAAGAGATTGATGCCATGAAATTGATACGCAAAGCAATCAGAGATAAAAAAACGATGCCGGTTGATATTGTTGTGGGAAAAGAAAAAAAATTCAATAGAAGAAAGTCCTCTATTACCATAGAGAGCCAGATCGAAAAGAACGGTATATTGATATATGGTTGATATAAAAGAATATAAAGAGTGGCAAAGACTTGCCGATATGGATTTAAAAACAGCAGAATATCTCAAGGAAATGAAGCCACTGCCAATCGAAATAATCTGCTATCATTGTCAGCAATCAGCTGAAAAATATCTTAAGGGATATCTTGTTTTCTCTGGAGAATTACCACCAAAAATGCATGACCTGGATGAATTGTGTAAACTCTGTATAAAACACTCTGATTCATTTAGCAATATTGCGGATAATTGTTCAGATCTTACCGCATATGGTGTCCAACCCAGATATCCAATGGAGCTTTCTCTTGATGAAGATGATATAAAGCAAGCTATTGATGGTGCGGAGAGAATAAAAGATTTTATTGTTAATATAATAAAAGAAAAAATAGAAGAGGATAAAAAACAAGCTGAAGCAGAAGAAACTGAGTAACAAACTAAAAAATATTCATCCTGGTGAGATCCTGAAAGAGGAATTTTTAGAACCACTAAATATCTCAGCGTACAGGCTTGCCAAGGAAACAAATCTGGATCAGACTCGTATTTCAGAGATAATCCATCAAGAAAGAAGGATTACTGCAGATACAGCCCTGAGATTGGCAAAGTTCTTTGGAAATACTCCACAATTCTGGCTGGGTCTTCAGAATGATTATGACATAGAAGAAGAAAAAATCCATAAAGAAGTTGAGCTAAATAAAATCAAAAGATTTCAGGTAGCCTGAGTATTATTGTAATCTATTCGCTATATTTGATAACCCGTAAAACAGTAGATTCGCTTATATTCAATTCCCTGGCTATCTTTTCATAAGACATCCCTAAACACCGAAGTTGCTTTACTCTGGTAGATAGCTTCTCATATAAAGGAATCTGGATTATCAGCAATATATTAATATGAGCCTGTATTTCAGAAATAGTTCGAATTGGTTGCATCCGGGTCCGCCAGTTAAATCTCAACTTATCAATCAGTTTTTCCCTCCTACCAAAAAAATTCCAGTTTATGATAATATAAATACAGAGGTCACAAAACAAAATTTCACTGAAGGAGCTATAAAACTTATCCTAATAAAGAAAAGACCAAAAAAATCTAGACCTTTAAGATAGAAAAAATATAACTATATAAATGTTTATACACTAGTATGGAATATATTAATCTGAGAAATTATTTCTACCACAGCCTCAAAAATAAGGATGCGAGTTTTTACTACCAGGATAAATTCAGGACCTGGAAGTGGTCTTTTGATGAAGTATTATCTCTCTCTCAGAAGTTTTCTTCTCTGCTTAAGGCATCTGGTCTAAAAAAGAAGGACAGGGTATTATTAAAAATTCCTAGCAGCCCTTACTGGGTAATAGTCTTTCTGGGCTCCATTATGTCAGGCACTCCGCTGGTCCCTATTGATAATAATGCAGAGGATAACTTTGTAAACAAAGTCATAGAAGATGTCAGACCATCTTTATTGCTAGTATCCGGAGAAAAGTATGCAAAAAATCCCGAAAGCATCCTTAAGCATGGCATAAAGACTTTTTTCATTGAAGATATTGAAGATGAAATATCTGGCTATCCAGAGTTTGATTACAATAAAGTCAGTATAAGCAAAGATGATATACTGGAAATCGTATACACATCAGGGACAACCTCGGCTCCAAAAGGTGTGGTCCTTACTTATGGCAATATAGGGGCCAATCTCAAAATGGCCCTTCCGGTGATAAAAAAATGGAAAAAATTTTTCAGGTTTTTATCAAATTCAAAGCTATTGACAATAGTCCCTCTTTCGCATATGTATGGACAGGTAGTGGGGATATTCATTCCAGTATCCATTGGGTTGCCCGTTCTGTTTACAACAAATATGGAGCCTAAAAATATTTTGGAGATCATAAAAGGATTTAGGGTCATAGCCATATCAGCTTTGCCCCAGCAGCTAAAAATCTTAAAAGACTATATCATTAGCAGATTTGGCCTGGATTCAGATGCCTTTAGAAAGCTATTTGAAAAATACAGGCAAAAAAAATGGTGGATAAGGCTTATAAGGTTTTTACCCCTTCATATGAGGATAGGGATTTCCTTTCTTGGCATAATATCTGGCGGCGCTCATATGAAACAGGAGGTTGATGAATTCTTCAGGACACTGGCATTCGGCATATTCCAGGGCTATGGGCTTACTGAGACCGCGCCTCTTCTCACTCTTTTTGATCCTTCTAAAAATCCGGCCGGGTCTGTAGGAAGCTTTATTGATAGCAGCAATATAAAGATAAAAAATGGAGAGCTTTATGTAAGGGGAAGTTTTGTGTCTCCAGGATATTATGGGGATAAAAAAAATAAAGGAAAAAGACTCAAAGATGATTGGTTCAGGACAGGAGATGCAGTAGAAGTTGATGCTTCGGGCAATGTATTTGTCAGGGGCAGGAAAGATGACATGATAGTAAAGGAAAGCGGAATAAATATCTATCCCTCAGACATTTCAGAAAAGTTCAGGAAGTATAGGGAAGTAAAGGATTGTGCCGTCCTGGGACTGGAAACAGAGAGGGGGACCAGGATAATGGCAGTACTTCTTCCAGACCAGGACGGACTTTCCAGAAAAAGAGTAGAAAAGATAGTAAAGGCAGTTAATTTAAGCCTTAATGTGAACCAGAAGGTAGATGACTACCTTATATGGGATGGTGATGATTTTCCCAGGACACCCACAATGAATATAAAGAAAAGAAAGATCCTGGAAGCGATAAAACAGGTAGGAAAATCAAAAAAGATCGGTCTCTCAAAAGAGAAAAATGGAAAGGACATCTTTGATATAATTGAAGGCATAAAGACTATAAGGGGAAACAGGGATAGGAATGCTTCTATTGAAAAGGACCTGGGGATGGATTCCCTGGATATTATCAGCTTTTCGTCGGAACTGGAAAAAATATATGGTACCTCTGCATCACAACTTGAGATTACCCATGATACAAAAATCAGTGAAATAGAAGAAAGGCTGCAAAAGCCTTCCAGGAAAGCCCTGGTCCTTCCATTTTATAATTTTTCCTATAGCAGATTTTTCATATACCTCAGGACTTTATTCCAGTTTCTGCTGTTCCCTTTTATAAGGATGCTGTACAGGACAAGAATAGAAGGAAGTTCAAATCTGGGCAATATCCATATACCCTCAGCATTCATATCAAATCACGTCTCAGTGATGGACACCCTGGTAATCCTTTATTCACTGCCCCTGCATATAAGGAAAAAGATCGCAGTTGTCATGTCTACCGGCCATCACTTTACCAGCTATTTCAGCAGGAAGGGTAATATTCTTAAAAGGGCAATAGAAGCAATGGGGTTTTACCTATTTATAAGCCTTTATGTAAATGTCATACCTTTATCCAGGGTGTACGGCTTCGACCAGGTGTTTAAGAATATAGGTACTGCTGCAGACAGGGGATGGAATATACTTATATTCCCGGAAGGAGCAGTTACACCCGATGGAGATATCAATGATTTTGAGCCGGGCATCGGCATAATATGCAAGGATATGAAGATGCCAGTTATGCCTATGCGAATTTACGGCTTGTATAATATATTGAGAAACGGCCTGCTTCCATGGGGGCACCTTCCAAGGATTCCAATGGTAAGGGTGGTGATCGGAAAACAAGAAAGCTTCAGGAAAGGCAATTATGCTGAAATAGCCCACAGGCTTTTTAAAATAATAAAAGACGGTTTAAAGCCGGCAAAATGACAGGATTGGTAGGTTATGATAAATAGACACATAAAAACCAGGATAATAATTTTGATTGGTACTGCTATATCAGTTTTATTATTATCCACTACTGCATCCTGCAGCATTATCCAGCAAGCCGGGTCATATATAAGGTATTCTTTATCAAGGCAAACAGATGAAGTGGAAGAAAATGATCCCGAGAATAGGTTTGAAGGGGAAGAGATAATGCTTCCGGAGCCTGAAACCAGTAAAGGTATACCGGTTGAAACAGCAATGAAAAAAAGGAGGTCTGTCAGGACTTTCTCAGAAAAAGAACTGGAGATAGAAAAGATTTCCCAGCTTTTATGGGCAGCCCAGGGAATAACCCAGAAATCTACAGGCTACCGTACAGCACCCTCAGCAGGTGCTCTTTACCCGCTTGAATTATTCCTGGTAAAATGTGATGGAGTCTATCACTATAGGCCTCAAGGCCATAAGCTTATAAAAATCATGTCAAAGGACCTCAGGATAGAACTGGCTGAAGGCTCTGTTTTCCAGGGCTTTATTGCCGCTGCACCTGCATCTATTGTAATAACCGGAGTATTTGAAAGGACTATCCAGAAATATGGCCAGAGAGGTGTAAGGTATGTTTATATGGAAGCTGGCCACAGCTGCCAGAATATACTTCTGCAGGCAGTATCCCTGGGACTGGGCGCAGTACCTGTCGGGGCTTTTGATGATGATTACCTGCAAAACCTATTATCCCTGCCTCCGGAATATGAGATCCTTTATATAATACCGGTTGGATACCCTGGATAGGATATAATTGCTATAAATATCTAATCTATTTTTTCTTAAGAAAAGGCTTCAGCATCATCCTGACAAAGGGATTAAGATAACGCCTTTTTTCAGTGAAATAGGTAATGTACAGGTTAAGGCATCTCAGGCTATAAATAACTGTAAGAAATACCATGAATATGGGCCAGTAATAGTTTCCTTTCCATGCCCACATAATAAAAGAAAAGAAAAACATGCCTATTCCCACACCCAGGAAAGAATCTTTTACCAGGAAAGAGGCTAGAGGTATAAGGATAAGGAATAGTACCGGTATGGAAAAAGGGGCCAGGTATATAAGGGAACCTACAAGTACCCCTGTACCCTTACCACCCTTAAACTTAATTGGGAACATCCAGTTATGGCCTATGGTGGTAAATACTACCGCCAGCATTGGAATGAATGGGTGGTAAAATGAAAAAATGGAAGCCAGCCAGACTACCAGTAGTCCCTTACCAATATCAATTATCAATACTGCTATTCCCAGGGGTTTTCCCAGCACGAAAACGGCATTTGTACCGCCCACATTTTTATTGCCAGCCTCACTAATATTTATTTTCTTTATTTTTCCGGCAATATAGGCAGTTGGGAAAGAACCAATAAGATAGGCAGCAAGGAATATGACAAAAGAATTCAGAAAAAAATTTTCAAACAGCAACTATAATCCTTTGTAAAATAATATAGGTAAAAAAAATAATACCATAATAATAATGCGGAAAAAACTATCCCCTGGATTTTAACTGGCTGATTGATCTATCGGATTTTAACCATGCTGTGGTAGAATAAGCTCAAGGTCAATTACAGAAAGAGGATATGGAAAAAAGAAGGTTCGGGAAAACCGGTCTTGAGACCAGCTTGCTGGGCATGGGAGGATTTCACCTGCTGGAAATACATCTGGAGGATGTAGACCGGCTTTTAAACTATTATCTTGATAATGGCGGAAACTATATCGAGACTGCAGAGAATTACGGCAATGGGCATTCTGAAGAAAAGATAGGCAGGACCATTGCCGGAAGGAGGGATGATTTTGTCCTGGCCACAAAGACAGCGGGAAGGGATAAAAGATCATATATTAAAAGTCTTGACGGCAGTCTGAAAAGGCTAAAGACTGATTATGTAGACCTTCATATAATCCACGGGATCGGCGCTATGCACCCTGAAGGAGGGAACAGGTTCGATGATCTAAAAAGTATATTGGCACCAGAAGGAGCCCTGGAGGCAGCAGAAGAGGCAAGAAATAAGGGTAAGATCAGGTTTTTGGGAATATCCATGCACGGTCAGCCGGATGTCCTCATTGAGTCAATTAAAAGTTATCCTTTTGACGCGGTAATGGCAACCATAAACTATTTTGACAGGTTTAATTTCCCCAGGATAGAGGAAGTCCTGGTACCGGAAGCATTAAAGAAGGATATGGCGATAATACTCATGAAGCCTTTAGCTGATGGATATTTGTGGAAGTCAGCTGCTGATGCATTCAGGTATGCTATGGACCAGCCAGTTTCGGTCGTGGTCACCGGGGCCAATAATGAAAGGATGCTAAGGGAGGATATGGAATATGCCAACAATTTTAAGCCACTGAAAGAAAAGCAAAGGCAGGAGATATTCGAGAATGCTTTAGAGCTGGGTGAATATGTCTGCCGTCAATGCGGTAAATGCATGCCCTGTCCCGAAAATATAAATATAACTGAGATCTGCAAGTTAGAGGGCTATTTTGACCGGCAGATGGATAATGGAATTGTAGATAATGCCTCTGATTATGCCCTTAGGGAGAGATTAAAACACTGGTACGGCGGTCAGGACATTGCCAGGCAGGCATATGAGAAGCTGGATAAAAAAGCAGACAGCTGTACAGGATGCGGGGAATGTCTCCCCAGATGCCCTTATAATATCGATATAATAAGAAAGCTAAAAAATATAGACTACAAGCTTGGAGATAGGACTGTTTACTGATCCTTATCTTTCTTCTGGGAGAGCTTGCTTATTTTTTCAGTAAAATCCTTTATTTTTTCATCAACGGCAAAGTTAATGGTGTCTTTGGGAAATTTGCCGTTCTTTCCCCGTTTTCCCGCCTTTATGCCAGTAAGCACCTCAATGCCCTCATCTATAGTCTTTATCCCATAGATCTTAAATTTATTATCCCTTACTGCTTCAACAATTTCTTCCTTGAGCATCAAATTCTTTATATTACTGAGTGGTATAAGGACTCCCTGCTTTCCATTAAGGCCCTTTATTTTGCATATTTCAAAGAAACCTTCTATCTTTTCATTTGCTCCGCCAATAGCCTGTACTTCGCCTTTCTGGTTGACAGAACCAGTTACTGCAAGGTTCTGATCTATGGCAATCCCGGAAATGGCAGAAAGCATAGCATACAGCTCAGCGCTGGAAGCGCTATCTCCTTCAACGCCGCCATAGTTCTGCTCAAAGACTATCCTGGCTGAAAGGTTTAAGGGGCGGTCAATGGCATATTTTTCTGTAAGGTATCCTGAAAGGATCAGGACGCCTTTGGTATGGATGGGACCTCCCAGCTTTGTCTCCCTTTCGATATCTATTATACCGGCTTTTCCCATGCCTATGGATACGGTTACCCTGGAGGGTCTTCCAAATGCATAGTCACCAGTATTTAATACGGAAAGGCCGTTTACCTGGCCGACCATACTACCGGAAGTTGAGATAAGGATTGTTCCATTTTCTATCATTTCCCTTATTTTTTCCTGGATAAGGTTGGAACGGTAGTGTTTTTCATCTATAGCTTTCTCAATATGGTCAGCCTCGATATATTCCTTGCCGTCATTCCTGGCATAATAATCAGCTTCCGTTATTATATTGGATATCTCTGAAAACTGGGTGGATATCTTATCCTGGTCTCCTGCCAGCCTTATTCCGTATTCCAGGATCTTGGCTACCGCATCAGACCTCAGGTGGCTTAAGCTCTCCTTGGTACAGAGAGTGCATATAAACCGGGCATAATCCCTTATGTTCTTATTGCTTTTTTTCATAGTCAGGTCATAATCTGCTTTGACCTTAAAAAGCTTCTTAAAATCACTGTCCATATTATAAAGGATATTATAATGATAAGGATTTCCAATAAGTATTACTTTTATGTTTAAAGGTATTGGCTGGGGCTTAATGCTCTTTGTAGACACTACCCCAAGCTTCTCGCTAGTCTCCTCGATTATTATCTTTTTATCCCTTAAAGACATCTTAAGGCTGTCCCAGGAAAAAATATTTTTAAAAAGGTCTTCAACCGGCAGAACTAAAAAGCCATTATTGGCTTTATGCAGGGAGCCTGAACGTATCATGGTAAAGTCAGTGGAAAGAACTCCCAGCTGGGCTTCTTTTTCAATCCTTCCAAACAGGTTTTTATGTGATGGGTTTTTTTCTATTACAACCGGTGCACCCTTAAGTTTTGAATTATCAACCAGCACATTGACCTTATATTTCTTGAAGGGCAGCTCCTTCATCCAGGGAAACATCATCGGGGCTGCCTTATTTATGGTTTTAACTGGAAGGAAGTTATTAAGGTTCTTAAGTATATCATTCTTTATATTTTCGATATATTCAAGGATCTGCTCATTTTCAGTATATTTGTCCAGGAAGTCTTCAAGATATTTCTCGATTGTATAAAGGGCTACTTCCTGGTTAAGCTTCTTTGTTTCCTTATGGATATGCCTATCGAGATTCCTTATAAGATTTACGGTATCTTGAAGTTTCTTATTTATTCCTGCTTTTTTCCTCTGTATTTCATCTTTTTCCCTCTGGGAAAGATTCATATACTGGTCCTCGCTAAGGGGCTTGCCGCCTGCGGCAGGGACCATAAACAGACCAATCTGTGTGGATTTTAAGGCAAATCCCTGTTGATGTGCTTCCTTCCTCAAGTCCTGCATTATCCTGTCTTTTTCTTCCTTTATATTGCGGGTGATCGACTCCTTTTTATCAGTATAGTCCTTGCTGGAAAAAGTTTTAGGAAGAAGATCCCGCACTGAGTTAATAAGGCTATCCATATCCTCGGCAAATTCACGGCCTTTTCCGGCAGGGAGCTTTATGGCTATAGGCTCATAAGAGTCACTAAAATTATTTACATAACACCAGTCGGGGGGAACAGGCTTTGCCCGGGCCAACTCCTTTACAAAATCCTGGACCCCGGTCATCCTTCCGGTTCCAGTATATCCTGCTACAAAGATATTAAAGCCTCCATTTTCGATATTCAGTCCGAATTTTAGAGCCTTAACAGCCCTTTCCTGGCCTATGATGCCTTCCAGCGGTTTCAACTCATCCGTTGACTTGCAATCCATTTTATCGGGGTCAAAGCTTAAGCGCAGTTTTTCCGGGGAAAGACCTGAGATCATTTTACCTCCAGTTATCGGTTCGCGAAATCCTTGATAATAATAATATCATTAAAGATTTTATTGTAAAACAAAAACGGACCGGCATGAATCCATGGCTTTGCCAGGAAGACTTAGATAAATAGATGATAAATATATTATTATATACTATAATTACTATAGTAATAGTATTAAATAAATTATTTGACTATCAAAGACAAGGGTATATAATGTCTTGGATAGCAGGGGGGAGAACCCTCATATGATAAATTAATAATATTAGGATTTGGGGTTATTATGGCAGATAAATATAATGCAGAAACCAAACTTGAAGAAGTGCTTAAGAAGCCTGAAACGAGTGCTATTATATCAAAATACCAGCTACCGTGCCTTCACTGTGCAATGGCAGCATATGAGGCAAAGGTGCTTACCCTGGGACAGATTGCCAGCACCTATGGCATAGATCTTGAAGGCATGCTAAAAGAGCTTAATGCGCTTGACTAGCATATGGTTGCAGGCAGATATTAATTTATATAAAACATTCTGGTGTTAAAATAGTCCATAATATAGGAAAGTACTATGGACTATTTTTTATATTATCAATATATAATAACGGGCCTGTTGTCTCTCATCCTGGTAAACTTTATAATTAATAATTTTTATTACAGGAATCCGGCAAGCTTTCGGCTGCCAGATAAATTTTCAAAAAAGACTCCTCTTGTATCAATCCTTATCCCCGCAAGAGATGAAGAAAAGAATATAGGAAGGTGCCTGAGGTCTCTTGTAAAACAGGATTATAGTAATATAGAAATACTGGTCCTTGATGATAATTCTACTGACTGGACAAGTAATATTGCAGAAAAATGGTCCCAGAGGGATAAACGGATAATACTCTTAAAGGGAAAACCGCTTATAAAGGGTTGGAAGGGAAAATCATATGCCTGCCACCAGCTATCAAAAAAAGCCAGGGGAGAATACATTATTTTTACCGATGCGGATACCCTTCATTTCCCTGATTCAGTATCTTCAGCAGTGGCAGCCCTGGAAGCCAGGAAGCTGGATGCCCTATCAATATTTCCCAGGCAGATAATGGTCTCGGTGCATGAGAAGTTGGCAGTAATATTTATTAACCTTGCTGTTCTTGGTCTTTTGCCGATATACCTGATGCGTAAAATAAAGAGCCCCAAGCTTAGTATTGCCAATGGACAGTTCTTCCTGTTTAAAAGAAGCGTTTATGACAGTGTCGGCGGACACCGCAATATAAGGAAGGATATTGTGGAGGATGTCGCCCTTTCCAAGCAGGTAAAGAAATGCGGTTACAGGTTCATGATATTTGATGGCCGCAATATCATCCACTGCAGGATGTATTCCGGCCGCAATCAGGTTGTTAGAGGTTTCTCAAAATTTATTTTTGCAGCTATGAACTATAGTTTTTTTAACCTGGCTTCAGTAATAATAATGATACTAATACTCTTCCTTCTTCCGGCTATTTTTTTACCGCTGGGCCTGTATTTATTTGATTGGCCCTTATTAATAAATATTAACCTTTTTACCCAGGTCTCGATCATACTTCTAATAAGAGTGGTAATGACATTCAGGTTCAGGCAAAGACTTCTTGATATAATACTTCATCCTTTTTCAATGCTTTACATAGTAATACTGGCAGTTAATTCAGTATACCAGGCAAAATACGGCAAGGGCATATACTGGAAAGACAGGTATTATAATATTGATGACCCGGAAGATGCTGAAATAAGGGATATTGAAGCCTGAAAAATATAAATATTTGTGATGATAAAAATCCATAAATCTTTTAGAATATATAAGTCGCGCGCCTGTAGCTCAACTGGATAGAGCAGTGGACTACGAATCCGAAGGTTGGGGGTTCGAATCCCTCCAGGCGTGCCAGTTATTAAAGTCTTATAAAACAGATATGGAATAGTCTTGCGGGGGAACGTGGTGGATCCACATATTTTTTTCATTATTAAAAAGAGGTTAAGATGAAGAGAGCAACTGTTAAATTTGCCGATATAAAATTTAAGAAATTAGATAAGGAAGCTACCCTTCCGGCTAAGTTTGAAAGATTACTAAAGAGCCTTCCGCTAAGTGAGATGGTCGGGGAAAAGACAGTTGCCCTAAAGATGCATCTGGGAGGCGGTCTGGGTTATACAACCATACACCCCTTATTCGTAAAGATATTGGTTGATGGATTAAAAGCTGCGGGAGGCAAAATATTCATAACTGATCTATATCATATAAATAATGATAATTTCGGTGTCAGGGGTTCAGAGATCAGGGGGTATTCTCAAGAAATTCTGGGAGTACCTTTTTTACCTGTAGCGGGTCATGCAGACAAATATTTCTATATAAAAGAAATAGGTTTTAAAAACCTTAAAGAAATTGAGATTGCCGGCAATATCCATGATGCCGAAGTCCTTATAGACTTCTCTCATGTAAAAGGGCATGGGGTATGCGGCTATGGCGGAGCGCTTAAAAACATTGCCATGGGATGTGTCACCCAGAAAACAAGAAGGGACATCCATTCCCTTGAAGGCGGTATAAAGTGGGACGAAGAGTCATGTGACCACTGCCAGAGATGTATTGAGGAATGCCGTTACAATGCTAATAAATTCAATGAAGAAGGCAAATATGAGCTTTTCTATCACGATTGCACATATTGCCAGCATTGTATTGTGATCTGTCCAAATAATGCCCTTGAGCTTAGCGGAAAAGGCTTTAAGGATTTTCAAAGAGGAATGGCACTTACCACTGGCGAAGTCTTAAAAACCTTTAACAAAGATTCAGTCTATTATATAAATGTCTTGTTAAACCTGACTATGCTCTGTGATTGCTGGGGATTTTCTACCCCATCCCTTGTACCGGATATAGGCATAATGGCTTCTGATGATATCGCTGCCATAGAAAGGGCTTCGCTAGATGCAATAAAGACAGAGGATCTTCTGCCTAATTCCCTACCTGAGGGAAGGCAGTTAAGGGAAAGCGGTCACCTTCTGGAAAAAATATTTGGTAAGGATCCCTATGGTCAGATAGATGTACTGGGTGAATTGGGTCTTGGAAATCCTGATTATATAATAGAGGAAGTGGAGTAAGTCATCATTTTTGTTCGACCTGAAGGCTCCTGAGTCTATTTATTGCAGCTGCCACCTCAAACTTTCTGGCATAGGCAAAACTTCCCGGGTGCCCGTCATGCCCTGATAGGATTTTAAGGCCTTTCTTTTCAATATCAGAGAAAAC
>Ga0180432_10008898_pt1 | contig 12365 bp, 6 predicted proteins | sample SS_ome_10_FD_132414 | JGI IMG/M metagenome (GOLD analysis project Ga0180432, IMG submission 132414) | Hypersaline lake sediment archaeal communities from the Salton Sea, California, USA - SS_1_MS_2 metaG | ecosystem: Environmental > Aquatic > Non-marine Saline and Alkaline > Hypersaline >...
CGGCGGCGGAATGATTACTAAGTGGCCGCCGCCTGAATATCTTTATGCTGTGCGCGCGGCTTTGCCGCGCGCACAGCATAAAAAAGTAAAATTAGCGGCCGCCCTTCGAATAAGTGATTGCGGCCGCAATACATTATTTTCGATTGGATACCTGTTTTGCTGATGCTAGGTGCCTATCGTCTCAGCAGCACGTATATCGCCCCGGCCCCGCCGTCGCAGGGCCTGGCCGTGGCAAAGGCCAGGATCTTCTTCCGCAGTCCCCGGCGGGTGAACCAGTTGCGCAGCGAGTTCTTCAGGACCGGATCTCGATCTTTCGAGCCCAGGCCACGGCCGTGGATGATCAGTACGCAACGCTTCTTGGCCAGCATTGCATTGTCGATGAAGTTCTCTACCTCTGCGCGGGCCTCCTCGCGCGTCAGCCCGTGCAGGTCGAGATGGTCCTGGACCGAAAAATCGCCCTTCTTCAGCCGGGTGACGATGCGCGGATCGATTCCCTCTACCGCGCCCTCTATCGCCTCGTCGGTCTCGTGGATCGAAAGCCGTGCCTCGCCGTCCACGAGATCCTGAAGGTGGCTCATCACCTCTTCGGCCTCTAGTTCGTCCAAATCCCTGGAGGGCGGTTCGCGTGTGGCGCCAGCAATGTGATCACCGCGGTCTTCGAGCGGCGCAATCCCGGTCATGGCCTCGGCAAAGAGATGCTCGTCGTTCTCCTCGGATGACGGCTTCTCGCCCGGCACTCGTTTCTCACGTGTCGTCTCCCTTGCCGCGGGCGCCTCCAGTTGTCCCAGGGCTGCCAGGGGTCGATTACGGAATTTCTTGTCTGCTCGCCGTGACTTTCGCCTGGCCAAGGGTTGTCTCCAGCTCCGGGCGGCTAGACGTCCAGGTTCTCGAAATGTTGTCCGGCTTCTTCTGAATGTGCCGCCTTCTGGAATTGCCGTTACGGGGGTGGACAGATAGTGTAGTAGCGCACGGACCAGTAATCGTCTCCGTGCCGCTCTCCGAAATCCAGGTAGAAGAAGCAGTATCTGCCACCGATATGAATGGCCTGCAAGGGCCAGAAGTCGTAATTCAGATCCCAGGCCTCTTTCACGAAATTGAAGGGCCCCCAGTCGGAAACCACGCCATTGGAATCGAAGGCCCCCATGAACAGGCCCTGGTCCTCGATGTTGCTGGTGCTGCGCTCGATCCAGAAGATGCCGATCTCGTCGGCCGGCGAGCCCTCGACTATGGCGCCGCCGTAGGCATCGCGATAGTTGGCCGCGGCGTCTGATACCTGGAAGGGTTCTTCGAGTTGCGCTCCCCCGCCATTGAGACGCGCTACGTAGATCTCGCGCCGGCTTCCCGCTTTCTGGGCATCGAATCCCAGCATGAAGGCGGCCGGCCCGGCCGGGGACGGCACCAGGGTCGGGTTCATGGCGTCCGAGAACTCGTCGGTGGAACTGTTGATCGTATGAATGGAGCCGACACCGACCCAGTTGTCCCAGCTCTGCTCGTTGTAATTCAGCTGCACGTTGCGGATGCGGTGATTCGTTCCGGAACCCTCCTCCCAGGTGAGCAGCCAGGTGTTGCCGCTGCCGCGCAACTGCAGCTTGGTCGGGTTGGAGGCTGCGACGATCTCGTGCTCGTAGTAATACCAGGGCTCGAAGTGACAGGGATCATCGTACCAGCTGTCGGCGCAGGAGCCCTCACTGCAATCAGAGTTCTCGGAGCAAGAGCCCCCCACGCAGGCACTGTTGTTCTCGCAGGTCCACTCCTCGGGGCAGTCTTCGTCCGTATCGCAGTTCATGTTGATCTTGCAGTTGCCGTCGTACCACGGCACGTCATCGCAGGGATCGTAGTAAAGGGCCCTGCCGTCTTCGTCCAGTGCGGCGGCCTTGATGCTGTTGTTTTCGGTGAAGGCAAGGATGTAGCGATCGAAGTTGCCCGGATCCTTGGTGGGGGCGACGACTGGTTCACCCGGCGATCCCGACCACCAGTTGCCGAAGACGGTGACCTCGTCACCAGGCGAGCCCTCGGTCGAAACCGTAACGAACTTCATATTACCCGAAGATACCCATACTATGGCATAGCGGTTCGTGTTGGTGTCCCAGGCAATGTTGGGCTCGGTAGCCTCGGTCCACCAACCCGAAGAGACGATCACCTCGTGATTTCTGTCCTTTTGCAGGGTAGTCGTTCCCGACTGGGATATCTTGTCGTAGACCACCTTGGGTATGTGGTAATCACGCTGGTCTTCCACGACGAGGCCAAAGGAATCCCCGCTGCCCGGCCAGGCCATGCGCGGCCTGCGGCGAGCGTTGTCCTCCTGGACAATCGACAGGTCTGTCATCTCGCACTCGCACCCGTCGGCTATCTCACCGTTCATGTCGAGCCACGGGTAGAGGCAGTTTTCTATGGTGCATTCGGAGCCCACGCAGTGCAGGGTCAGGGCGTGGGGAGGCGGATCTTGTATGGGGCACGGCATGCAGGCATAGCAGGTGCCCCCGCCGCCCTGATCATCAGGGGGGCAGAAGCAGGTCAGGTCGTTTGGATCACAGCCTCCCCCGCAGCGGCCGAACTGGCAGATGGTATCTCCCGAGCACTGGTGCCCGCAGCTTCCGCAGTTGTCGTTGTCGGTCTGCAGGTCGACACAATCCCGGCCACATGCGGTCAGACCGGTACCGCAGCCCTCTTCGCAGTTGCCCTCGTTGCAGTAGGTTCCCGGTCCGCAGACGACTCCGCAGGAGCCGCAGTTGTCGCCGTCGCTTTCGAGGTTCACGCAGGAGCCCGAGCAGTTGGTCAGATCGTCCTGGCAATCGTTGTCGCAGCGGCCGTCCATACAGACGCCGATCGGATCACAAGCGTTGCCACAGCTTCCGCAGTGATCGTGATCGGTGTTGAGATCGACACAACTGCCGCCGCAGTCGGTTTCTCCATCGGTGCAACCGCTGGAGCAGGAACCGTTGCTGCACACCTCGTTGCTGGCGCAGTTGTTGCCGCAGGCCCCGCAATGAGCCGGGTCGTTCATGATGTCTACGCATGCTCCGTTACAGGGCGTCGAGCCGGGGGAGCAGTCGAAGGCGCACTGGCCGTGGTCGCATACCTGCTCGGAACCGCAGGGCTGGTTGCACCCACCGCAATGGCGGGGGTGCGTCTGGGTATTGACGCAGGCTCCCTCGCAGCTCGTGTATCCAGGCGAGCAGCCTTCGACGCACGCGCCCCGCTCACAGGCCGTGTCGGGCCCGCAGGAGAGGCCACAGCCGCCGCAGTTGTTTGGATCGGTGAATATGTCGACACAGACCTCATCGCAAAGGAGCAGGCCAGGTTCACAGATGGGTTCACAAGAACCGCCGCTGCAGTGCTCGCCGACGTCACAAACCTTGTTGCACTGCCCGCAATGGTAGGGGTCGTCGTTCGTATCGGCGCAGGCTCCGTCGCAGTTGGTCAGCGAACCCGGACAACCCTCCTGGCAGACCCCGCCGCTGCAGACCTGTGACCCGGGGCAGGTGTTGCCGCATGAACCACAGTGAGAAGGATTGTTGGACAGGTCGACGCACGAGCCGAAGCACGATACCTCGTTGAAGGGACATTCCTCCTGGCACACTCCCCGGTGGCAGACATAACCCGCGCTGCAGCGGATAGCGCAACCGCCGCAGTTGAAAGGATCAGAGTAGGGGTCGACGCATGATCCGGCGCAATCGATTTCCCCGCTCAGGCAGCCGGCGGCGCAGGAGCCGCGGCTGCATACCGTTCCCGCCGGGCAGTCGTTGCCACAGCTGCCGCAGTTGTCGGGATCGTTTGAAAGGTCGACACAGCGATCCCAGCACTGTTCTGTTCCCCAGGGACACTCGTCGAGGCATATCCCGTTGCCGCACACCTGTCCATCGGGGCAAGAGGTGGAGCAGTCTCCGCAGTGATCGGGATCGTTTATCGTGTCGACGCAGCCGCCGCCACAGTTAGTCAGGCCCTCCGAGCAACCTTCGGCGCTGCAAGTGCCGCCGGAACAGACCTCGGTTGGCTGGCAGGGCAAGGAACAGTTGCCGCAGTTGTCGGGGTCGGAGTCGATATCTGTGCACTGGCCGCTGCAGCAGGCATCGCCGATGTGGCAGCTTGCTTCGCAGCTTCCGCAGTGCAGGGGATCGGAACCAAGGGCAAAGCAGCTTCCGTCGCAGTTGGTCTCGCCCGGCAGGCAGCTTACGCCGCAGGAGCCGCCGCTGCAGACCTGGCTTCCCGTGCAGCCGGATGTGCACGACCCGCAATGATCGTGATCGCTGTCGAGATCGACGCAGTCGCCGAGGCATTCGTCCAGGCCGGACGGGCAAGCGGACGAGCACTGTCCCATGTTGCAGACCTCGCCGGGAGCGCATGCCTGACCGCATCCGCCGCAATGCTCGAAATCACCCATCGTGTCTACGCAGCTTCCGCCGCAATCGTCTTGCCAACTGGGGCAGTCGGATGTGCACACGCCACCGGTGCAAACGCCGGTGGGGCAGGCGTTACCGCAGGCGCCGCAGTTGTCGCGGTTGTTGTTCAGGTCGACACACATGTCGGCGCACATCTCGGTGCCTGGAGGACATGAGTCCAGGCACTGGCCGTGAAAGCAGGCCTGGCCGTTGCAGGACAGCCCGCAGGTGCCGCAGTGCAGGGGGTTGGTCATCAGGTCGATGCACTGCCTGCCGCAGGCCGTGGTGCCCGGCGGGCACTCTGCTACGCAGGTGCCACGCCCGCAGTACAGCCCGCCGGCGCATACGTTGCCGCACAGGCCGCAGTTTTCCGCGTTGGACTGGATGTCCACGCATGCCCCGTCGCAGTCGGTCAGGCCGGGGTCGCAGCTCGCCTGGCAGGTGCCACGGTTGCAGACCTGGCCGTCTGCGCACTTGTTGCCCAGTTCCCCGCAGTGATCCGGGTTCGACGACAGGTCGATGAGAACCCCTCCGGCGCAGATGATGCCGGGGTCGCCGGCGTTTCCACAGCTGCCGCAGTTGTTCACGTCGTTGTTCAGATCCGTGCAGTAGCCGAAGCAACAGGCTTGCCCGCCTGGGCAGCTCGTTTCGCAGTCTCCGCAATGGCTCGTATCGGAAGACAGATCGACGCAATCATTACCGCAGCGATGCAAGCCGGCCGGGCAGGCCTGTCCACAACTGCCGTCTACGCATGATTCGCCAGGGTCACACTCGTTACCGCAGGCGCCGCAGTTCGACTCGTCGATTTCCAGGTATACACATTGACGATCGCACTTTTCCATGCCTGCCGGGCAATCCGAAAGGCACATGCCCTGGTAGCATGCCTCGTCCGGGCCGCACTTCGTCCGGCAGTCACCGCAGTGATTGGGGTCGTTCGAGACATCTACACACTTCGAACCGCACGGTTGCCAGCCATCTTCGCAGACGGGTGTCCCGCCTCCGCAGGAACCGAGTGCCGCCACCAGGCCGACCGCTAGCAACGTAACGAACAGCCAACGAATCATGTAGTGCTTCTCATCTCGTCTGAAATCGATCATGGCTTCTCCAAGTCTCGAGAGGTTCTTGGACTGCCCTGGATAATCTGACCTAGTATAGCGAAAATCAGCCCTGGAGGCTATAGGGCAGGTAGCCCATCGGACCCCAACTTGGTGGGAAAAGGGCTGAAGATCTCGGCGCTGACCTGGATCTGCCGATCGTCCAGGCCTCCCGATATCAGGATCGTCCCGTTGCCCAGCCTGGTGGCGCTGTGCCCGGCGCGGGGCAGGAGCATCTCGACCGGTGCTCCGCGCAGCCAGACCAGCGTGAATCCCTCGCGCTCATCGTCCCAGCCCTCGACACTGGCGGTGGCCTGGTGATGGGTGTCTGCGTCGGGATCTATGCGGATGAACCCGCCGCCAACGAGGGCGTAACCCGAATCACCGACGGGAGTGAGGGTGTGGAAAACACGCGCTATGCCGAGCTCGTGGTCGCCGTCGAGCAGTTCGAACTCATCGGTGCGCGGATCGATTTTCGCGGAGCTGCTGAGCGGTTGGGGCAGAAAGGGGGTGTCCTGTGACAAGAACCTGCCCGGCAGCACCCCGCCCGCGACGACCAGTCTTCCCGGCCGCAGGCGACTGGCCGCGGCGTGCATGACCGGCAAGCCGACCCCGGCCGCCGCCTCGACGAAACCGGGCACGTGGGTGAAGACCTCGCCGCTGCCGGCGATGAGCCTTTCGGCGAAGGCACCCGGATCCGTGGGGGAGGGGGCGTTGATTCCTCCCAGCAGCATTGCCTCGGCCGGTTGCTCGCCGGGCGACGAAATGACGGCACTCGTCGGCGAGCGGCGCCCGGCCGACAGTACGAGCGGTATCTCGGTAGCATTCACCGTTCCACCGCTGGCGTCCACCATGACCGCCCGATCGACGACCTTGCCCTGAAGGTCGCGGCCACCGGCCAGGACCAGCCTTTCCTCGCCCACGGGCAGTTCTCCGGCGAAGAGGGAGAAGGGAATCTCGAAGACTTCCGTGGCTCCCGAGGCCGGGTCGATGATCTCGGCCGTCACGGCGGCCGGGCCCGGAGTCAGACAGCGCAGTGGCGAACCGGGTTGATCGGCATCGGCGAAGGAAGACTGCAGGCTGGCGATCTCGCATCCACCGGCAAGCAGCACCTTGCCGTGCGGGAGCCTCATCGCGGCGTGCAGGCCGCGGGCGTGGGAGAGATCGCCGAGAGCGGTGAAAGAACCCTCGGCCGGATCATAGATCTCCACCGACCTTGTCGCCTCGAAGGCCGCGCAAGGTCGCGAGCATGCGTTCGAATGGGTGAGGGCGGTGTAACCGCCGGCGATGAGTACCCTGCCGTCTTCGAGCAGTGTGGCCGTGTGGAAAGCCCGGGCCTGGACGGGCAGGCAGGGTGTCTCGGTGAAGTCGCCGCACAGGGTCAGCAGCATGCTGACCGGGGTGACCCCCTCGTGCTTGATGTCCACCCCGGTTACCCGGCCGCACCACAGTACGTCGCGCTCGAAGGTTTCAGGATCGGTGACATAACCCTGGAAGGTGACTACGCGATCCTTGCCCGCCGGAATACCGCCGACTCTGAATGTGCCGGCTTCCAGGTCGGAGAAATCCTCGCACACCAGCTTCTTGCCACTTGCATTCTGCACGCAGATGCGAAAGGCCTCTATGCCCGGCGGAGCTTGCCCGCGCTCGGGTGCCGGCCCGCCCCGTATGGAGCTCAGGGCTTGTCCGGCCACTGTGAGCCGCAGGTCGATCTGCGGCCCCTGGGGACCGCAGGCGGCCAGAATAAGGAGCGTCAACCACAGGCCGCCGATGATGGCCCGCATTTTCATGGCCCGCATTGTACAGCCGGGTCCACGGGTTGGCAACCGTGGCAACCGGGCCGGTCCCTTTTTCGCTTGAATACTGTACATGCGTTCAGTATATTCAAGGATCCCATGGGAGCCCTTCCCAAAGAGGCCCGTGACGGGGTCGTCGCCCCGGCCCACGAGTTGCTGCGCCGCCTCGAACGCGAGGGTCTGGTGCTGCCGGCGAGCGAGATGCGGCAAGCTTCGCTGCCGAAGTCCTGCGGCATTGCCTCGCTGGACAGGCTCACCGGCGGCGGCCTGCCTGCAGGCGGGCTGAGCGAGATCATCGCGCCCGTCGCCGGCGGGGCCACCGCGCTCTACCACTGTCTCTCGGCCGCCACCTCGCGGGGCGAAGTGGTCGCGCTGATCGATCCCGGCGACGGCTTCGATGTGCGCTCGGCGCAGGGCGCGGGTATCGATATGGAACGCTTGTTGTGGGTCCGTTCCCGGGACATCTTGCAGGCCTTGCGGGCGGCCGAGCTGATCCTGGCGACGGGCGGGTTCGGGCTGGTCGCCCTGGACATGGGCACGGCTCCGCGCCGGGGGCCGCACAGGCCGGCGCCGGCGGCCTGGGTGCGCATCAAGAGAAAAGCCGCCGCTTGCAAGGCGGTCATGCTGGTGCTCTCGACCGCGAGCGTGGTCGGCTCGTTCGCTTCCCTGACGGTGGAAGTCTCCGGGGCCCGGGCTTGCTGGCGGGGCCGGGCGGCGCGCCAGCGCTGGCTGGAAGGCGTCGAGCTTTCCTTCGCCTTGCTCAGGAAACGACATGGCTGATCGGGCCCGGCGCATCGGTTGCCTGTACGTCCCCGACTTGTCCCTGGCCGCCCTGCTCAGGGCCGAGCCGGGGATCGAGGGCCTGGCCGTGGTGGTTACGGACGGTAACGACGCGCGCTCGGCGGTGGTGGCCTGCAGCCCGGAGGCGTTCGAGGCGGGCGTGACTCCGGGCATGACGGCCGGCCGGGCGGCCGGCTTGCACCCTGAAACGATAGTGCGCCCCCTGTCACGGGCGCAGGTGCGCTCTGCACGGGCCGCGCTTCGCGACGTGGCCCGCTCGTTTTCCCCGCGCCTGGCCGAAGAGCCGGGCTCGGAGGTGTGCCTCGATCTCGGCGGGCTGGGTCAGCTCTTTCCCTCTGAAGAGAAGCTCGGCTGGGCACTGGTCGAAGCGGCCGCCCGTGCGGGCCTGGCGATCCGGGTGGGCATCGCTTCCTCGCGTCTGGTGGCCGTGCTGGCCGCGCGCTGCGCCCGCACCGGGCAAGGCACGGGTGAGGTGCGGGTTGTGGCGCCCGGTGAGGAACGTGCCTTCCTGGCGCCCTTGCCGGTCGAGTTGCTTCCGGCCGCGGCCGACCTGCAGGCCGCCTTGAGGCGCTTCGGCATCGAGCGGCTCTCGCAGCTGGCCGAGCTTCCGTCCCGCGGCCTGGGGCGCCGGCTGGGGTCCGCCGGGCTGCGTCTGTGGCGCCTGGCCCGCGGGGAAGATCCCCGGCCGCTCGCGTTCGAGAAATCCCCCGAGCTCTTCGTGGAAGAGACGGATATAGGCCACGCGGTCTTCGATCTCGAGTCGGTGATGTTTTTTCTGCGGCGTGTTTACGAGAGGTTGCGCGAGAGGTTGCTGATGCGCGGCATGACCGGCCGCGGTCTGTTCCTGAGGCTCGATCTCGATCCCTCGGGTCGCGACGAGCGTTTCGTCGGGCTCGCCTCGTCCACCTGTTGCGCAGAGACCTGGCTCTCGGTGACGAGGCAGTCGCTAGAGCAACAACCGCCGCGGGCGGGCGTGGTCGGCGTGCGGGTCGAGGTCGAGCCCGTGCCCCGCCGGCATGCCCAGCTGGATCTCTTCACTCCCACCGGCCCGTCTCCGGCCGGGCTGGACGACACCATCGCGCGGCTGATCGCCCTGAGCGGCGACGAGCAGGTGGGCTCTCCGCGCGCCGTGGATTCCCATGTGCCGGGGGCCTTCGGCCTGGTGCCTTTCGGCGACGGGTCGCGAGCTTCGTCGGCGAGTGAGGGCGAGGCGGGCGGCCAGCCTCTGCTGCGCGCGGTGCGGCCGCCGGTGAAGGTCGAGGTGACCGAGAGCCGTGGTCGGCCGCTGCGCCTTTTCTCGGATCGTTTCCGGGGCCGGGTGATGCAACTGGCCGGCCCCTGGCGCCTGGAGGGAGGCTGGTGGCTGGCCAGGCGCATCAACCGCGACTACTACGAGGTCGAGCTCTCGGACGGGGGCATTTACCGCCTGTATCTGGACCGCGACCGGCGCAACTGGTTCATCGACGGTATCTGCGGCTGAACGGAATCTTCAAAAGCTTCTGGAGATTTTGGGGATACAAACTTGGAGATGCTGGTGATTTTCATTGAGCTCAGTGGCCATCACCAGAATCTCCAGATTTTCATCTCCACATCTCCTGTTGCTTTTGACCTCAATGGTTCCGAACAGAACCCGCTTCGGGTACAGTAGTTTCAACCGGTATTCATTTGATACACACCGCCCGCACCTGGGCGAAGTCGGTGTGGCCCTGCAGGACCTTGACTATGCCGTCCTGCATCAGGGTGGTCATCCCGTCGGCGACGGCCTGGTTGCGGATGTCTTCGACGGGGGCTTCCTTCTGGATCAGCCGCTTGACCTCGTCCGTGCCGATCATCAACTCGTGCAGCGCCATGCGCCCGCGGTAGCCGGTCCCGGCGCACTCCGGGCAGCCCGTGGCACGCCTGAGCTCGAGATCGGGCGTGTACTTGATGCCCGTTTTCTCGAACTGTTCCATGCCGTAGGCCTGGGCCAGGGACATGAACTCTTCCTCGCCGGGGTGGTATTTCTCGCCGCACTTGGAGCACACGCGGCGCACCAGGCGCTGGGCCATGATACCCAGCAGCGAGTCGGCGAAGTTGAAGGCCTCGATGTCCATGTCCAGCAGACGGGTGACCGTCTCGGGCGCCGAGTTGGTATGCAGCGTCGAGAGCACCAGGTGCCCGGTCAGCGACGCCTCGATGCCGATCTCGGCCGTTTCCTGGTCACGCATCTCGCCGACCATGATCACGTCCGGGTCGGCGCGCAGAAAAGAGCGCATGGCCCTGGCGAAGTCGAGGCCAATCTTGGGTTTCATCTGCACCTGCCTGAGACCCGGCTGGGTGATCTCGACGGGATCCTCGGCGGTCCATATCTTGCGCTCGGGGGTGTTGATGTGCCCCAGGGCCGAGTGCAGGGTGGTCGTCTTGCCCGAGCCGGTGGGGCCGACGCAGAGGATGATGCCGTAGGGCTTGGCGATGATCTCCAGAAACTCGCCGAGGTTGCGCTTCGAGAAACCCATCTCTTCGAGCGGGATGGGCTTGGAAGCGGCCAGGATACGCATGACCACGTCTTCTTCGCCGCCGGCGGTGGGGATGGTGGCCACGCGCAGCTCGATGGTGCGGTTTTTCATCCTGAACTTGATCTTGCCGTCCTGGGGCAGGCGCCGCTCGGATATGTCGAGGTTCGACATGATCTTCAGGCGCGAAACCAGGGCCGCGCGGTGGCTGGAGGGCACCTCCTGGTAAACGTGGCAGATGCCGTCGATGCGGAACCTGATCCTGGCCGGGTGGCGCGGCCCGTAGGGCTCGACGTGAATATCGGAGACGCCGCGCTGGAAGGCGTCGATTATTATCTGGTTGGCCAGGCGCACGACCGCCGAGTCGCCCTCGTCGACCATGTCCAGATCTTCGTCGACGACCTCGACCTCCTTGTCGGTCTCCAGCTCACCCAGGATCTCGGAGACGTCTCCCAGCGGCCCGTCGTCGGACATGCCGTACGAGACGTTGAGGTAGTCGGTTATGTCCTTGCGGATGGCCACCAGGAACTCCTGGCGGGGCGCAAGCTGCATGATCCTAACGGCGTCGATCTTGGCCAGGTCTGAAGGGTCCTCGATGGCCACCTTGACCGTGCTGCCCTCGACGGCTATCGGCGCCACGCCCATGTTCTTCAGGTAGTCGTGTTTCAGGCGCTCGGTCAGCTCGTCGGGCATGCGCTGGGTGCCGTCGTAGGAGAAGTATTCGGTCTGGTAGTACGCCGCCAGGCTCTTGAGCACTTCCTCCTTGGAGATGCGATACTTGTCGACGAGCACCTCGGCCACGGGCAGCTTGTTCATCCGCGAGTAAGAGACAGCGTCTTCGAACGCCTCTTCGGTGATCAGGCCCTTGTCGATCAGCTGGCCGAACTTGTTGGGGCTGGCGCGCGGCTTGAGCCGCCTGCGGTTGTAGAAGGCTATCCCGAGAGTCTTGGCTATTTCCTCGGTTGCCTCGACGTCGTCTTCCGAGAAGGGCTGCTGGTTCTTGTGGTTCAGAAGCTGCAGCACTCCCATCAGGTACTTGTCGTACATGATCGGGGTGGTCAGCATCTGCCGCGTGGTGAAGCCGGTCTTTTCGTCCCAGCTCGAGTCGAAGGAGAGCTTGGGATGGTAGGCCTTGAGTTCGTCGGCGTCGTAGGCGTTGGTGATGTTCAGGGTCTGGCCGGTCAGGGCCACGAAGCCGACCATGGAGGAGGTCGTCCGCGGCACCCTGATCTCCTTTACCTCGTCGCCTTCCTTGAACTGGCTGTAGACCTGCTGGTTGCGGGCGTCGACGGCGTAGATGGTTATGCGCTCGGCGTCGACCAGCTCGAGGATTTTCGGCCGGATGTTGATGATTATGTCGCTGATGTCCTCGGCGCCGTGAATGAGGTTGATGATCCCGGTCAACCTGTCCTTGAAGTCCAGTGCCTTTTCGAGATCTGCTTTTTCGGCGACGGCTCCCATGCTTGCCTCCGTTTCGCGTCTTCGAAAGTTGCCCGCCTTGCGTGAAGTGTCTTCAATACCACGGGCTTCGGGGCCGATACAAGCCAGATTCAGAGCTCCGTCTTGGGTAAAGAAGGGAAAGAAGAAGGAAAGAAGGGGGACGTTGGCACATTAAGAACATTAAATTGAACCGATACGCTTCGGACACGCCACTCGCCAGAGTCGTACTGCGGGCGCCTGATGCGGTGCAATGATAAGCTGGCAATTATACTCTACAGTTGCATAAAAAAGCGTGATTCTCGAGTTGTGAACTCTTGAAATTGACACGCAGACTGAACATGAAAGATCTCATAGATGAATCAA
>Ga0180432_10008899_pt1 | contig 12365 bp, 7 predicted proteins | sample SS_ome_10_FD_132414 | JGI IMG/M metagenome (GOLD analysis project Ga0180432, IMG submission 132414) | Hypersaline lake sediment archaeal communities from the Salton Sea, California, USA - SS_1_MS_2 metaG | ecosystem: Environmental > Aquatic > Non-marine Saline and Alkaline > Hypersaline >...
AGCAAAGGTTATTGGAAAATCTGTTTCTAGCTTATCTCGGATACAAGGCTTAACGCCTCCAGTAGATTCCGCAACGAAGATTTTGTGGCACTGTGATGGAACAAATGGTTCTACAAGTTTTCCGGATTCTTCTGGGAATGGAAACAATGCTTCTGTGTTGGGGAATACACAAGTAACAACTTCTGTAAAGTATTTTGGAACAGGGTCATGCTATGTAGACGGAGTTGGAGATAGATTATATGTCACTACTTCGGACCTTGCGGTTGGAACAGGAGATTATACTATTGAGTTTTGGTGCAGATTTCCTGTTTTACCTGGAACATACAATACTTTTATGCAGCATGGTCCGTATTATTACACGCATTATGCAAATAACCCTCCGACTCAGTTGTGGATAAATTACGTTGGACAAGGGGCTTATTTTACACAGTCATATGCCTTCAGTTTAAATACGTGGTACCATCATGCTTTTAGCAGGTCTTCGGGAACAATGCGGGTGTTTATTAATGGAGTGCAGCTTGGTCCGAATTCATCTCATACATATAACTATACAGAAAACTACATTTATATGGGATTGGATGGAACGACAGGGCAGCCTTGGAAGGGTTGGATTGATGAGTTTAGATTTAGCAATGTCGCTAGGTACACAAGCAACTTTAGTTTGAAGACTGCACCGTATGGTCAGATTTCTAAAATAGCGGGAGTGTAAATATGAGAGCTGGAAAAATAAATCCAATAGGTAAAGTTAGCCAACCAGGCTGGGAAAAGATATTCGAGACTGAGATAGGCGCATCCACGCCAGCCTCACAGTTGCTACTGACATTTCAAGGAATGGATGGAGAAACGCCTTCAGCTGGAGATACAGGACAGACTATCACGTGGGCAGGGACATCTAAGTTAATTGGACCAAAAGATGTGTCACCAGCAGGAACAGCTGTACTTGATGACATGAAGCATGCAGTTACCTTTAATGGAACAGCAGCGATAGATGATATAGCACATCAGCCAACTTTGATAGGAACAGCTCAAATTGATTCAGCACAAAAGAAGTTTGGAAGAGGTTCGCTGCTCCTAGATGGCAATTCAGACTATGTAACAATCCCTGACAGTGAAGATTGGAGTTTTGGTGTAGAAGACTTCACGATAGATTTTTGGGTTAGATTTAATGCTATTGACAAGAGTCAGATTTTTGTAGAACAATATGAAGACGGTTCGAACAGATGGTTTTTTCAAGTTGATGCCAACAATAAACTTTTCGCTTACTGGCAAATAGGTGACATAGTTAAAGGAAGATACGCTTCAGTATCTGCACTGCCTGGAATAGCAACAGATACTTGGTTTCATATAGCTTTTGTTAGGAACGGAACAACTGCTTTAGCTTTTTGTAATGGAGCTAGCGTACCTTTGACCGAGGTAGTACCATTTAGTGGAAACGACGTTGGAAAATTATCTGCAGTTTTAACGATAGGAAGATACATAGCTTCGCCTACATACTATTTAGACGGATGGCTAGATGAATTTAGAATCAGCAAAGGAATAGCTAGATGGACAAGCAACTTCACAGTTCCAGATAAAGCATATGTACCAGATTACTACACAAAGTTATTGCTACACTTCGACGAGAACGATGGAGATACAGATACAAAAGATGCAGCAATACATGTACCGATTGGAAGCACAGCATGCTACTTCGATGGGAATAGCGACTACTTGACAATGCCGGATTCGGTCGATTGGTATATTGAGACAGGAGATGCTTCAATATTTACAATAGATTTTTGGATAAAGTTTAATGATTCAACTGTTCAACAAAGAATTTTTGCTCAAGGCACAGCAAATAACCAGACTTATCTTAGATGGACAGGTGTCAACTGGAATTATACTTCTGACACATCATCGGGAAATGCTTATTCTTATTCATCAACGAATGCAGTAGTTGTTGACGACGTTTGGTATCACGTGGCTTTTGTAAAAAATGGCTTAAATTTTTATATATTTCAAGATGGAGTGTTATTAGACGTTTCTGATGGTAGTTCTGGTTCTCCAACTTGGGACCACGATAGGACTGGAAATGTATACATAGGAAAGAATGCAGTAGCAGATAACTACTACTTAAATGGATGGCTCGACGAATTCCGAGTATCCAAAGGAATAGCACGTTGGACATCTGACTTTGCAGAACCTTATCCTTACGCTTGGTATAAATGCAATGACAATACGAACGATACAGTTGTATATGATTCTGGAAGTGGTTCAAACAATGGAGTAGTAAAAGATGATGCAGAGTTGATTGTAAACTTCAATGGAGCAGACGCAGCAACTACATATACAGCAGAGTCGGGACAAACAGTTACGTTTGGCGGAACGGCACAGTTGGATACAGCACAGAAGAAGTATGGATTGTCATCGTTACTGCTAGATGGAAACTCTGATTATGTTACAGTACCAGATAGCAATGATTGGAATTTTGGGACAGGGGATTTTACGATTGATATGTTTGTTAGGTTTGCGTCTTTAGATGGCACGCAAATAATTTATAGTCAATACGTTGATGATAATAACAGAATTGAACTAGACCATTATGCCGGCGATAAAATGAGTTTCAATGTGACAAATTCCTCAACTGTAAAGGCAGCATATAATACTCCTAGCGCTATTGGACTAACAATAAATACTTGGTATCATGTAGCTGTTGTTAGAAGTGGTACTTCTTTAAAATTGTACATAGATGGAACTGAAATAACGTTAACCGAAACAACTGCGATTAGCACCAATAGTTTAGATGACGTTGGTAGTGCCCTAGGTATTGGTGCAAGACCGGGTGGTGTTGGTGGTGGCAGATATTTTAACGGCTGGATGGATTCAGTTAGAGTAACAAAAGGCACAGCACTCTGGACCTCAGCATTCACACCACCAGCCGGAGAACCAGAATCCTCAGCGATAATGTCTACAACAGGAAAGATAAATGAAGCGTTAGAGTTCAATGGGCTGACACAGACTGTTGACACGGGAGTTCAGTTAAACAGTAGTTTGCCCTTTACATTTTGTGGTTGGGCTAAGGTTGTAGACAAGAGTTTGCAACAAGGGTTTATTGGTTGTAATGACTCCAGTACGAATAGAACATATATTGGTTTGAGAAACGGTAATTATTGGATGGGTATTGGAGACTCACAAAAGTATACATATTCCGCTGACGCAATATCAGAAGGCGAATGGTTCCACTTCGCACTTGTTTCAGATGGGTCTATTGCTACTTATTATGTGAATGCTTCTTCTGTAGATGCTACATCGACTTTTACAGGACAAGGTCAACAATCAAGCGATACAAATCATATTGGAGGACTTCAAGCGAGTGGAAATGTTTCTGCGTATACGAAAGGAACATTAGACGACGTAAGAATATACCAGACAGCTTTGTCCGTGGCTGAACTTGAAGATATTTACAATGAAGGAAGTGGAAAAGAATCAGTACCAGCATTCCCAACGAATACACCTTACGAACCAGACGACTACACAGTATTGCTACTGCCTTTCGAAGGATACGATGGGGATACAACAACAGAAGATATGGCAAGCCAACCGAGATTTAGCGATGCAGCTTTGTATTGCGATGGAAGTGCTTACATTAGTTTACCGAACTCAGATGACTGGGTTTTTGGAACAGGTGACTGGACTATCGATTACTGGGTTAAGTTTGAAGATTTAACTGTAAACCATGCAATTTTACAACATCATACAAGTGCTGATGATAGGTTTGAAATATACAATACGCCAACTGCAATGTACTTTCTTTCAATTTCGGGAGCTGTAGAGATAGCTAGATATTCAAAAGCGTTTACTTGGTCTTTAGGTATTTGGTATCATGTATCGATAGTCAGGAATTCGGGAACATTAAGTCTTTACATAAACGGTATAGACCAGTCGTGGACAGCTACAACACCTATAGACAGCAATACTGATTTTACTGCTATCGCAAACACTCTTAAGCTTGGTATTGGTTATGGTGGAGCGGACTTACATGGGTGGCTTGGCGAGTTCAGAATCTCAAAAGGAATAGCTCGCTGGACTTCAAACTTTACAGTCCCAACTGAAAGATATGAAAAAGATGAGTACACAGCAGCCTTGCTACACTTCGATGGATTGAATGGAAGCACACACATGATAGATTCAGCACAGAGAGGGAAGACAGGAAGCTCGGCACTGTGGCTGGATGGGAACAGCGACTATATTACATTACCTGATAGTACTGATTGGGATTTAATTGGTAATAGTTCTGAGACTTGGACTGTCGACGGCTGGTTTAAAACTACTAACTATACATTAGAGCAAGAACTATTTTCACAGTGGGAGAGTGGTACTAAATACTGGGCAATAAGACTGTCATCTAATAAGGTACAGTTTTTACTTAATACGACAGCTGGTGGCTCTAAATACTTCTCAGATAATACGACATTATCGAATGATACTTGGTATCATTTTGCTCTAGTTAAAATAGGAACCGATTATGGTCTTTATGTTAATGGCATTCAAGGTGGTTACATGAGTGACTCATCGACAGAAACACTTGCTGCGGTATTAAATATTGGTAGAAAAGGTGACAATACACAGTTTTTTAATGGGTGCTTAGATGGAATGAGAATATCAAAAGCAAATGTATTTGGTGCGACACCAGTTGCTGGCTTGACAGATACACTCACACCACCAACGACACCAGAAGATTACGTAGGAACAAAGGCAGTAACGATATTTGGATTAGAGGGAGATAAAGATGAGCAGTATATGTTGGATATATGTGGTATTGACGATACGACAGTCGCTGGTTGGAGAATGAGATTAAATAACGATAGCGGAACAAATTATGGTACTCAATATTTAAGAGGCAATAACACAACAATTTCAGCAGCAAGAGCGACAGCTAATGAAATAGCTGTTGGTGGAACAAACGCTGATGATAATGTTACTCAATGTAATTGTCTTATCCATGCAAAAAGTGGATATGTAAGAACCATACTTAACGAACAATCAAGAACGATTACAGGAACAACTGTTACTGATTTGTTTGTATTTGCTTATTCTTGGAATAATACGGCTGATGAGATAACATCAATGTCTATTTATGTGACATCAGACAATATGAATATTGGAACACTCATATCGCTTTACAGGAGAATAGAACAATGAGATTTGGAACGTTAAATGGAAATCTTGAAGGGTTTTGGGTAGTGGCTCATGATAGTGGAGAGCTTGCTTCTGATACTAATACGTATGAGATTACGGGGTTAGACGGAGATGCGGACATTGAATATCAGCTAATCGTTAGGTATATTCAACCAGGAGCAGTAAACTTACTGTTGAATTTTAATAACGATACTGGAGCAAATTACGGAAAGCAGTTTATATTTGGTAGAGATACAACTGCGCAGTCTATAAGATTTACAGGACAAGGCGAAATAAGAATAACACAAGCTGTAAGTGGCTCATCAGGCGATATTGCCTTTTCTAATTCTCATATCTTTGCAAAGAGTGGGAAAGAACGAACTCTGATAAATATGAATTGTGCTGATGTGAGTGGAACAACAATAATCAATGTTGAAAAATCTTCTAGCGTTTGGAACAATACAGCTGATAATCTTACATCAATGCAGTTTTCTCAATCAACTGGAGATATAAAAGCTGGCTCTCGCTTTATCCTACTCAAAAAAGTCCACGCTACAACCGGCATGAAGCTAGGAGCAGCAAGACCAAACAAGCTAGAGAATGCATGGGAGAGGATTTATGCTAAGACACTTACGAGTGCTGTACCTGATATTGATATTAAAGATTTGAAAGGTGACACAGATTGTGTGTATAGGTTAATTGTAAGACCTATCAGCGGAACTGCAACAAGTTGGACAGGAAATTTAACCTTTAACGGAGACAACGCGGGAACAACGTATGGGATTCAAAGATTGCGGGGAACAGATACGACTGCAGACGCAGGAAGGTCTGTGGGAATAAATATTATAAATCCCGGTAGATGTACAGGGTTAGGAGAGCTTAACCACATAGAGTATTTGATATATGCAAAAAGCGGGTATGAACGAACAGTTTTGTGCACCTCCGCTATAGAAATATCTGCGACTACTATTACAAGGCTCTCGTTGTTTGGAGGTGTTTGGAGTAACACTACAGACGAGGTTATATCTATACAATTAGGAAGTTCAAGTGTAGCGGATGCTTATGGTGTTGGTTCATCAATAGAACTTTACAGGCTTAACTTATGAGACTAGTCCTCAAACTAAAATGGGTAGAGGGAACGCAAAAGTGGCATTTGATAAATCCGGCGACAGGAAAATTTATTTACGATTTATTTGATTGTGAGAACATGAACAGAATATTTGATTACCCAAAGAAGGACGAAGAAAAATTATACGTAATTGACGTTCATAAATTTGTAGAAGACGATAGAAGGAAAATAGAACAGTTATGATGGATGACAGAGAACCAACAGTAGATAGTGATGCACGCCGAGCCATTTTGGAGACTTTAGCGGCTAAACAAAAACAAAAAGAGCAGCCAAAGAAGTCATTTGATTCTAACTCGGAAGTGGATGAGACAACTCCATTTAGTGAACTGTTGGAAAGAAGCCTCCAGAAAAGAGATGAAGTTGCTGAGATTGATGAATCCCATAAGGATGAAGCAAGAAAAAATGCTATTGAGAATTCCGACATTGATATGATTGGTGAACTAGTAAAGAGGATGAGATGACAAGAAGCCAACAACTATACAGAGCAACAGTAGTTTTTGATGGTTCAAAATATGAACCGACTGTTAAGAAAATGGTTGAGTCTTTTGTAGGAAAAGATTTTAAGAAGTTTGATTCACTGTATAAGACTTTGCCGACAGATATTGAGCTGTTGGATACTATATTGGAGAAGGTGAAAGGAAAGAGAGTCTTCAGCACATTAAAGAAGACAGTATCTGAATCCATTGAGGACAGAACAGAAGCCTTGATTGGTTTATCTTCCTTGTTGACCCATGTCGCCATAGAGTGTAAAACAAACCGTGAGTTTCGGGCTTTGCTACCGGATATACATGAGAAGGTTGGCGCCCTGATTGGTCAAGTATAAAGGAGTTTAAAATGATAAGAAAATTATTTGAAAGTTTGTTAACAGCATTGGATGAAGATGTTTATACTCCAAAGTCGAGAGTCCAAAAGGTTTTGAAGCAAATCATTGACCGATGGGGAGACAAGATGGACCAGCTAACTGGGACAGGACCAGGAGACCGTCGGAGCTCTAAGAAAGGTTTGATGTATGCTTTTCATGACGATAGCAGTATTGCTACGGATGGCGACCTCTACGACATCCTGAATTATGGTCATGGTGATTACAATTATGGACAAAGCCTTTCTGATGAAATTCATCGGAAGCTAGGGAAGATGGGTTATTCCTTGGAGAATGCCGGACAAGGGATTTTCAATATTGTTAAGGAATCCTTACAGGAAAGAGTACAGAAGGTTAAGGAGTCTCAGATTAAGGAAGGGCAGTTTAGCTGGAAACTTCCAAATGGAACTCCGATTTACAATGAAGGTCCGAAGAAGCAAGTTGTGTACATGTATGATGACAAGGGTAATGTTTGGAAGGAGCCTGATTACGAAGGCTATGGTGTGTTTGGTGGAAAAGACTTTTATGACTTGCTTGCTGAGATGAATGGTGTTACAGAAGCACCGGAAGGAAAAGACCTCCGGGATATTGGTATTGATATTGCCTTTAACGATAACGGAAGTGGAGATAATACTCCTGGTGTTAAGTACCCACGGTTTAGCCTTAGACCGAATGACAAATATGAGTTGCTACCGAATCCGATTAGCGACCCGAATCAAGGTTGGTATGACGATGATGAGTGGGATGAAGATGAAGAGGATGACGAAGGTTCTTGGAGGGATGATGAATCCGTAAAGGAAGCTGAGGAAGACCTGATTGCTAACAAACAAACAGACCCCGCACTGAAAGGTCTTGCTAAAGAAGTCGAAGATGAAGAAGAGCACGACCTTGAAGAAGTTCCCGATGCCCCAGAAACAGAAGAGGAAGAAGATGAATACCTTGACAAGGATGGAAGTAAAGAGTATTTGGGAAACAATGACCACGATACGTTCTTCTACCTTATTAAGATTCCAAACGAAGAGGGCGGAGTAAAGGAATTACAGATTGTCGATGCCGGTGGGGATGTTCAATATTCTTCCGAAGACAACAAGATGGACGTGGCAGATGTTAAGAATTTTATTCTGGAAGCTTTGAAAGAATTGGAGATTGCCAATTTGTCTTATGATATTACGCTGAAGTATTTGGTTCCAGATGAGGATGAAGTTGAAGCCGAGGAAGAAGGAACCCAGAAACCACCAGAGAATCCTGAACCAATTGCTGGTGCTGAACCTGAGTTGCAACCACCTTCTGGAGCCAGAGAGGGAAAACTACCTCCAGACCCGTCAACAGACCCTGAAGGATATATTACATATTTACGAGAGAAGCATTTAACAGAGGACCACACTCCACTGAAAATTGTTAAAGCTGGGTCTACTGGTTGGAAGATTGAAGGGGCACAGGGACACCGGGTATTTACTTCAAGAGAAGCGGCTGTGAGTTACGCCAAAGGTTTGGTTCAAGCTACACAGGAATTGAAATCGCCACAGCCCTATAAGATTGTAGCCGAGGAAGAGGAAAGAGATGTAGTGGATGAAGAGTTTGAGGATATTACACAACAGCTTATTAATGCGCTACAAGTTATAATGCAAGACCCGAAAATAAGTTCTTGGTTGAAAGAAAACGACCCGAAGGCATATGAGCAGGCGATTCTAGCGTTGGATTCCGCGGAAGGTTACGGGGAGGAAGAGGGTAATTATTATCCGGAGTTAGAAGAGATGGTAGTTAATGATGGAAAATTACCACCTGACCCTTCTACAGACCCTGAAGGATACATTGGGTATTTAAGAGAGAAACATGGGTTGGATGAAGAGAGAGGCAAATATGCGGATGGCACTCCTTATACAGATGAGGAGCAAAGACAGATGGATGCTATTGCGGCAGCGTCAAAGGAGTACGGATTTGGCACAGTTGCATGGCAAGATGCTTTGATGGAAATTTACCACGATGCAGTGGATAGAGGAGCACCGGTTTCAAAAGGTTTAGCCTCGTTTCTTAAGACCCAGATTGAGCACATGCAGAGGGTAATTGGAGACAGAGAAAAAGAGGGAACAGAGGAGCTAACAAATAAGTGGAAGCAATATGATATGCGTGGAGACGAAGAGGTAGAGGAGGGCAAATTACCTCCGGACCCTTCGACTGACCCCGAAGGCTATATGAGTTACCTGAGAGAGAAACACGGGTTGGATGAGCAGGGTGTTCCACCAATCCCAACGAACAAAGGATTGCCACCTGAAGAGGATATGGCTCCGGAACCAGAAGGACCAGAGGTGCCACCGGAAGAACCGGCACCTGGTGAATCCGGAGAAGAGATTGCACAGCCCCCAATGACCGTTGAGGAAGCTGAAGCACAAATTCGCATGGACTATCCAGAGGAACCATTTACAAGTACAGCGCTTGCCTATGCGGATTTGATTGTGGATAATCCTCAAGTCTTTGGAGCCATCAGAAATTTACATTGGGATGGCGTATACACCGATGGAGATACTTTTGTAAAGCAAGCGAAGATTATTGGCAAGTACAATAATTTCGATGACAGTGAAGCTCAAAGACTAGTGGATAGGGTTAGACAGTCCGGTAAATACCGGTTGGCACGGGATGGAAGCGTAGCAGTGTACATTACGATTACTGACCCGAAATACCAGACATCCTTGGAAGCGTTGAAAGCGGTTGCTAATGCTGACAATGTTGAGAAGACTGGACAACCTGGTGAAGTAAAGATTTGGTGGGATTAAACAGCAGTTGTAGACCGCTAGTACTGGTGAGGAACTGCGGTTGTACTGCGTTATAAGATAAAAAGGTATAAAGTATATTAAGAGACGGAAAAACCGTTTAAAACGAGGAGTTGGAAGATGCCAAAATACAAAAATACATCGACTAGTCAAATTGTTGTTGGTAGCCTTAGATGGGAACCGGGTGAGACTTTAGAGACGCCGATTTGGTTAGCTACATTGCCGTCTGGAATTTCAAAGTTGGCAGATGAGCCTTATTTTGACCCGACAGTGCTATCTCAAAAGGTTACGTCTGATGAGACAGTGACTATCCCCGATGTTACAACCGGTAGCTATAAGGTTAGCGTCTATGTAACCACCGGTGAGGTTAGCTTGAAGTTAAATTCCGATAGCGGAACGGCGAGACTACTTGGAGTGGGTATGTTATTTGAAGCAATTTGCCTTTCCAGAACTATTAATGATTTGCGGTTTACGATTAGCTCCGGTACTGCTTATGTGACCGTAGAAAAGATATAAGGAGAGCACAAATGGAACGACTATTAGAACGGTTTATCTCCGTAGGGAGTATGGTGGAGGCTAGCAAGGCTAAGCTTCCTGATGGTGTTTTATGTATCGCAAAATACCAGATATGCTCCATGGGAGAACGAAACAGGAATAACCGTATCTATGAAGAGGCCGTTTGGGATAGGGTTCTCGAAGATGCGGAAGTGCAAGAGAAGTTAAAGAATCGCTCTTTATTCTTCCATGCAGAGCATCCCGAAGAGTCTCAGTCGAATACAGAAAAGGTCGCAGGAATTGTTAGCGAGATTCAAGTCGATAAACCTGCTAAAAAGGTGTATGCGATAATGGAAGTGCTGGATACACCTTATGGTAGAATTGTAGATACCTTATTAAAGGCTGGTTGTGGAATTGGCGTTAGCACAAGAGCTGATGGTGAGTTAGAAGAGTGCATGGACGAAGACGGGTCTAGTTATAGCCGTGTGGTTCCAGAAGCATACCGGTTCATTACAGTAGACTTTACAGCTGACCCGAGCTCTTATGGTTCGGAATTACCTTTAGAGGTACAGCGTGGAGTTACAAAAGTTGTAAAAGAAGATTTGGATAATGAGAAAATTGATAGGGCATTTGCTACAAGTCTTTTAGAGCACATTGATATTTCTGAAGCGAAGACTATTTTGGAAAGCTTGAAAATGGACCGTTGTCATTCCGGATGTGGTTGCAAGGTAACTGAGAAGCATTGTTTGGAATGCTCCAGAAAGGATGAAGCCCTTTCAGTGGACGAGGAAGGGAACAAAAAGAAAACAGTTGGTTCATACGAAATTGAAATTTGGGATGGTCGAGAAGAGGATGGTAATTGGACAGTTTACATTTCGCACTATGACAATGCAGGTAAGCATGAAATTGAAAGTCAAAATGTTGATTCCTTGGAGGATGCTGAAAAGGTGTTTCAACAGTACATCAAGCAGGCAGAAGAGCTGAACCAGGAAGTGGTTGAGACTGTTGTTAAGAAGGGTGATAAGTGGCAGGTCCAATCACATAGCGGGAAAAACATGGGGACATACGATACTAAAGAGGAAGCTGAGAAGAGGCTTGGACAGGTTGAATATTTCAAGCATAAGAATGAATCCATAAAGCAGAATCCAGCCGTAGTTATTGATGGAAAGACATACAAGATTTTCCGTAGTGAGTTTGCAGTAGCCGAACTGGGAGATGAAGAAAATAAAACCAGCATTCATGACCTTCCGCTAGATGTTAAGAAAAAGGTTACAAAACGGTTGGAAGAAATGACCGAAGAAGAGGCGGAAGAGTTAACAGCGGCAGTTGCCAATGCGACGGACATTGCTAAGAATGCTGAAGGTAGTGTACGGGTAACAGAAGCTTCAAATATTAAGAAATGGCAGAAGAGAGCACAAGATTATTACAGCAGAATCAATTATGTTCCTGACCAACAGGACATTTATGACTTTATTGCTGGTGCTATTGCAGATGAAACCGGTATGAGTTATGAAGATGCCTTCAGCATGGTTGAAAAAGAGCTTGGAGAATTGGAAGAAGCATGTGGTTGTAAGGATAAGATGGTTAAGGAAGCTGGTTATGATTATGTTTACATGCACAATCTTATCCGTATGATGAAGAATAAAGGATACGGTCCTACAAAAGCAAAGAAAGTACTGACTGGAAGTGGTGTAGATGACGAAACGGCGGCTGAACAGGTTGCTCTGGTGTATAAAGAGGACCTGAATGCGACACGAGAATCCGTGTTAGCCTTTGCAAATCTGTTGGAAGACCGCACTCCAGTTGAGTTAAAGCAGTTGATGAAGGATTATTACAAGGATGTTCGGACTCCACATGGTGAAGTTGAGGAACCGATGACTCATAGAGAGGCTATTAAGCATCTAGCATTGGTTACGATGAGGTCGGAGAAGGAAGTTGAGAAGATTTTAAGGGAGAA
>Ga0180432_10008901_pt1 | contig 12364 bp, 11 predicted proteins | sample SS_ome_10_FD_132414 | JGI IMG/M metagenome (GOLD analysis project Ga0180432, IMG submission 132414) | Hypersaline lake sediment archaeal communities from the Salton Sea, California, USA - SS_1_MS_2 metaG | ecosystem: Environmental > Aquatic > Non-marine Saline and Alkaline > Hypersaline >...
CGGATCAGGATCTCGCCGTCCTCGGCGATGCGGCACTCCGTGAGGGGCAGGGGAGGACCCGCGGTCCCTATCTTAATCGGTGCATATCTTTTGTGGGTGTGGGAATGCGTGACGGGTGAGGCTTCGGTCATGCCGTATCCGGTCAGCCAGTCCACCCCCATGGCGAGGAAGAATTCGTGAACATGGGAGGGCAGCGCGGCCCCCCCGACTCCGGCCGTGGTCAGCCGGTCGATCCCCAGGGCACGGCGCAGCTTGGAGAAGATCAGCCGGTCGGCCGCCCGGGCCCGGAGCCGCAGCCCGCGGGGCATTCTTCGGCCCGAAGCCAGAAAAGGGACGGTTTTCCGCCCCGTCTTTTCGGCCCAGTGAAAAAGCGTCCGCTTGACCGGGCCGGATTTCCGGACCCGGGCCTGCAGCCCCTCGTACATCTTCTCCGGGATGCGGGGCACACAGAGCAGAGCGGTGGGCCGCACACGTTTCAACTCGTCGAGCAGGAATGTCGGCCCCTGGGAAAAAGCGATGATTCCCTCGGTATGGAGCAGGAGGTGATAGATGATGCTCGGCTCGAGGGCGTGGGCCAGCGGGAGCACGGAGAGGGCGATTTCCCGGCGGGGATGGGGTTGATGACGGACGAAGTGGATGACCTGGGCCGTCATGTTCCGGTGCGACAGCATGACCCCCTTGGGAAGGCCGGTGGTTCCGGAGGTGTACATGAGGGTCATCACGGATTCCGGATCGATGGCCCGGATGCGCCGGTCGATCTCGTCCTCCCGGGGTCGAAGTTTCCCTTCCTCGACAACGTCGCTGAACCGCACCACCAGGGGATCGTCATGCTCGGCATCGTCGAAAACGATGATTTTCTCCAGCCCGGGCAGGTCGGATTTATGGGCGAGCAGGTTGTCCACCTGGGAAGCTCCTCCGCAGAAGCAGAAGCGGGAATCGGAATCATGCACGATGAACGAGGCTTCGTCCGCGGAATTGACGGCGTATATAGTGACATCCGCGCCGCCCGCGGCCAGCACCGCCTGATCGGCGTAGATCCACTCGGGCCGGTTCTCCGAGTAGATGGCGACCTTATCCCCCTCGTTCAGACCGGCGTTCAACAGCCAGGACGCGACCGCGTCCGCCCGGGCCTTGACCTCGGTCCAGGAGATGTCTTTCCATTTTCCGTCCGGACAGTGCCTAAGAAAGGTCTGATCCCGGCCGGTCTCGGCCCGATTTCGAAAAATGGCGGGAATGGAATTTTCAGCATAATACGCAAACATACTCAAATACGGCTCCTGCGGCCGCCTGACGGCAGTCCGGCTGTCGGAGACGGCTGAATTATAAACGCTTATTGTGCTCGATCCGGGGAAAATAGTAAAGGGCCGGGGGGGATTCCGAATGGGGGATGTCGTAAAATCCCTTCTGGCCTTTTTGTTATATTTATATAGTTATAAAATTATATTAAATTAATTGACGATCGGTCCCCGGATTTGATATACATAAAATATATATGAACATCCGGAGGGGCAGTCCGGCTCCCCGGGGGGAGGAAAACGTCATGCGCCGAATCGCCGCCTTGAGCTTCCCGATCCTGCTGATCCTTGCCACCGCCGGATGCGGGCCGGGTGAACAGGCCCCTTCGAAGTTTCCGGCCGTGTTTTATGACTTCCAGACCAGCGACAGCCTGGACGCCTGGGCGATCGATCCCGCGTCCGACCAGGCCGCTATGCGGCTGGCGGAGGATGATGAATCCGATGGCCGGTGGCTGGAATTGACCAGCCAGGGGGAAGAAAAGGATATTTTCAGAGCCCTGCTGACCCTCGACTCCCGCCCTCCGGAAGACGCGTATTTGAAACTGTCGGGACGGGTTCGCTCCACCGCTCAGGCCGGCCTCAGCCTGATCGCCGACACGCCGGATCCCGAGGGGCCCCGATCGGCGGGCAGCTCGATATGGCAGAATCCGACGCCTCCCGACGGCGAGTGGCATGATGTCGAGGTCAAGATCCATGTCCCGGTCGGAGCCGAGCGGCTGCGCATCGGCTGCGTCGTGCGGGGGCCGGGAGAGGCGGCTTTCGATGATTTGTCGATCGAACCTACGGGTTGGGATTTCGGAATTCGCCAGACCCTCGAGGCCCCCGGGATCGCCCGGGCCGTCGGCGCCGATGATTTCCAGGCCGACCGGGCCGTCGAGCGTTTCGAAGTCACCTTCCCGCTGCCCCTGATGACCGAATACCAGTGCCCGCTCAATTTCGTGATCGAGGTGGATCCTCCCGATCGCTTGATATCCTGGGAAATCGTCCACCGCTCCGGCCCCAACCGGGTGTGCCGGTTGGTGCTCGGTCCATTCGAGAAGGAAGAGATCATTAAGCTGCGTTATGGATCGGACGTCCTGCTCACCGCGGCGGATTTTTCCGGGATACCGGAGAAGGCGGCCGTGCCCGGCGTGGTGGAATACCCCGGCGAGGTTCTCCCCTGGCTGGAGGAGACGATCAGCGTGCAGAAGGACCATGTCAAGATAGCGGCGGCGGCGGAAAAAATTCTTGAGAAGAGCGGTGAGAACGATGCCATCGCCTATATCCGGGAGATGCTGGCTTTTATTCGTCCGATCGAGTTCGGACAGCCCGAAGGCTGCGACGCGGTCAGCATGCTGGAGCAGGGGGGGGCCTGCACCTCGCATGCCAATCTGGGCGCCGCCCTGTGCCGCCGGGTGGGAATCCCCGCCCGGGTGATCGCCAATTATCCCACCTGGAACACCGCGCTGCAGACCCATTACACCATCGAGGCCTATATCTCCGGCTGCGGGTGGGTTCCGGTCGAAACCGCCATGTATGACTTCCCGCATGATCCTTTCCGTCAGATCAACATGTCCCGGGTGACCATTCCGGATGAGAATGATTCCTTCGAAGAGAACCGCATGGCCGCGCCCGGCGTTCCCCGATGGAGTCTGAACGAGCACTTCGCGGACGCGGGGATACGCACCATCGGGGCGCCGTTGAACGCCGCCTACTGCGACCACATCGCTTCTCCCCGGATTCAATTCCGGCAGGATAGACATCTGGGGAAGGCCCTGGCGCTCGCCCGGAAGATCTGGTCCGCCTACCTCGAATCCCGGGGGGCGGGGTCGGAAAACACTCGGCTGACGGATGCCCTCGAGAAACGGCTCGAGCCTGTGCCCGATTCACCGAAGGCCCTGCTGAAAAACCTGCGCGAAATCGAAACCCGGCTCGATTAGGCGCCGGCTTCCGTCATCGCAACCGGAGAACCGGCGCAGGGGATAGCCGCCGCGCTCGCACCGGACGGATATCGTCCGGTCCCGCCGCAATTGCCGGTAGAGGCCCGGCCAACTGCCCGGATCTGAGCCATGTTGGATTGACAGTCCGGCCCGGCCGCCCTTTGGGATCATTCGAGGGGACCAGGAGAGATTTGAATAGGACCGGGGGGGACGTCTCAAAATCCACGACTTGAGCGTCGGGGATCCTTTGACGACCCGCCCGGAGATCTATCGTCACCCCGATATCGAGCATGTCTGAGCGGTTGAATCCGGGGCGTCGGGTGCCTTCTGACCGCCTTCGGATTCAAATGGGCCGGTTGGCCCTCTGGGCTTCGTAATCGACCAGGATCCTGGCGTACTCCGTGTTCATGAGGGAGGAGGAAATCATGAAATCCGCGGTGGACCGGTTGCAGGCCATGGGGATGTTCCAGACCACGGCCAGACGCAGCAGGGCTTTTACGTCCACGTCATGCGGCTGGGGCTGCATGGGATCCCACAAAAAAATCATGAAATCGATCCCTCCCCCCGCGATCTGCGCTCCCACCTGCTGGTCGCCGCCCAGAGGACCGCTCTTGAAGCAGGTGATTTTCAATCCGGTCTCCGCCTGGAGGAGGCTCCCCGTGGTGCCCGTGGCATAGAGCCGGTGCTTCGCGAGGGCCTCCCGGTTATAGGCCGCCCATTCCAGAAGGTCTTTTTTTCGGTTGTCATGGGCGATGAGCGCGATGTTCTTTCGGGGGAGGAGAGGGATGGTTCTGGTGGACATAATGATCTCCGGTTGTGGCTTTGAATTTTCCGGTTCGGAATCATGAACGGGTCGATCCTGTCATGGTCCCGAACCATGAAGCGATTTCTCGGTTTCAGGTGCGTTTTTTTCCCGTGAAGGCGGCCTCGCCGAATTCCAGGGAGAGGGTACCTTCCATGTAGTCCCGGTCGATGGAGGCGGAAAAAGAGATCTCCATACCCACATCGACTCTGAATTCAAGCATATTGTCCTCGAACTTCAGCTCCTGCATCTCGGCATCGCCGGATCGGCCCGAATAGAGCCCCTTGAGGATTCCGTCTTCCAGGGTGAACTCCCAGACGAAGGAAAAGGCCCCGTCCTCGGTCTCCACGTCCCAGGTGCCCAGCAGATCCGATACGGGGGCTTCCTGGGAAACCGGGGCGGCCGGGGCCGTTCCCGCGATCAGCAGAAAGGCCGGGAGCAGAATCAGAGCGCCGGCTGCTCGCATGCCGGCCTCCTATTCCTCGTCTTCGAGCAGCTCTTTCAGCTCGTCCATGTGCTCTTCGATCTGCGCGAGATCATCCGGATGAATATTCTCCTTCATGGAAGCGCCCTGGTCCGCCATCATGCCCTGGGCGGCCTTCATGCTCTCTATGAGCTGAGCCTTCATGGCCTCGGAGAGCGCGGGATTGGATTCGATCTCCTTGATGGAGTCCGCGATTTTCCGGTCGATTTCGGGCTGCTGTTCTCCGTAGGCGAGCGCGGTGTATCCCTGCATGATGATTCCCATCACCGTGAAGAAATTTTCATCCCATCCGTGTTTTTTTAGGATTTCCCTGAGTTTCGTGTCGTATCGAAGAGAGTCCGGGATATCGTAATCGCCGGTTTTCGCTTCGTATTCCATGCCCAGGTCCTCGAGCTGTTGAGAAATCTCGGGGTAGGTCTGGATGAAAAGCTCCACATCCCCCTCCTTCAGCATGGGCACGGGATCATCCTGGGCGGTCGCGAAGCCGAACAGGGAGGCCACAAGGAGCAGAGCGGCGATTTTTTTGATCATTGTCGGGTTCTCCTTCATTTATTAAATTCGTTTGAGAGTGAATGGGCGATTCGGCCCCAATGTAATATAATTCGTTTTCGGATGCAACTCGCCGCGCGGAATATCACAGGAAATTAGAGAGGAAGGAAAAGGAATCCTACATCAACTCCTCATAGGAATAGAAGCTGGTCCCGCATTCCGGGCATTCGTACAGGTATTCCGTTCCGGATGTGAATTTGATCTGGGATAGAGCGGCCGGCTCCAGGTGGCCCTTTTCACAGACAAAACATCGACTGGTTTCAGCCCGAAAATAACGCTTGGGACATGTCCGGCAGTATTCGTCCATCTGATCAATCTGTTGATTCACACTTTCCTGGGCTTCGACGAAGCCGCTTTCCCCCTGAGTACCGAACCAGACCGGCGCGGAATCGGCCCTGCACTCCGAACTTCCCCAGTTTCGGCAAATTTTCATTAAACCCCGCATTATGCCCTCCATACACAAAATAAGCCCATGGAGGAGTTTGTCAAATCCGGGCCCGGCCGGTGCTTATTCCTTGAGATCGAGGTTGTTTTTCAGGAAGGCGTCGAGATCGAATCCGGATTCTGATTTTCCCACCGGCTCCCGGGAGGAGGCGTCCGCTTCCTTATGTATCTCGGGGGCCGGACTGGATGAGGCCGGCTGGTCGGGAAGGGGCTCTTCGGATGAAGGGGAGGGGTTTGTCAGGGATTCTCGAATTCGTTGGGGTAGAGATTCCAGACCGGTATTCAACAGGCGCAGCTCGAACAGGATTTCCCGGAGAATTTCTTCGGTATTTTTCATCGGGTTGGTTTCAAACATGGATGCCCCCTGATAGGAAGATTAATCACCCTCTATTCTTCAACATTTTTTCGGATTTGACAAGCCGGCATTATCCACCATCCGCCGGGTTGCGGGGATTCTAAAAGAAAGGTAGATTAGAATAAAGGTTTTTTCGAACAGGCCGGAGAGAATGAAAACAACCGGAGAGAGCGCTTTGTTTATGGAGTTCTCTTCCCAGCCCCACGGACGCTGGGAAAGTCTTCGGTGCCGGATTCGGGAAAACCGGGCCGCCGTGATCGTGGCGGCCGCCGCGACAATGGGAATCCATGCCGCCGTTTTCGGTTTTTTCGCATCTATTCCCGACCCCCTCCGGGAAGCGCCCGCCCGGATGAACGCGGCGTCTTTCCCGGCCCGGAATCCGGATTCACCCTCTCCGGGGCAGCGGTTTTCCCCGCCTCGGGAGAGGAGCGAAGGCGAAGTCCCCCGAAGAGAAACGGCGGCGCTGTTCGACCGCCGGGAATCCCAGGTGAAATCCGGACCAGACTCTCCCCCCGTTCCGGCGGCGGGAGATCGATCTTATTCAACCGACGGTTTCGAGCGATCTTCGGATGTGATTAAACGGGCGGAGTCGCTTCGCCGGAATCGCCGCCTGGCCGGCAGCCGTCAAGTCCGGGTGGCAACGGAACGGGGGGACCGCTTCGTCCCCTCCGAATATTTTTTCCGGACCAGCCCCTTCCGGGAGCTGTCCGGAGAGGGCGGAGGGCTGTTTTATATTCTGGACGGTTTTCCCAGCCTGTCCGGAGAGAAGTCCCGTCCCCCCACCCCGCCGGAGGCCATGCGTTCGGTTCGCCGGAAAGAGAGGCGCTTCTCCCCGGGAAATGATTTCCGGGTCGAAAGAATCGCCGGCACCGGTTTCGTGAAGGATACGGAATGGGCCGCCGTTCCCGAGCGCAGCGGGCGGGCGGTGCCACCCGGACCGGTGGATCCCCTCGGGGGAGAGGTGTTGAACGAATTGATGCTTTTACCAGAGGTCGAGCAGTTCCGCCTCTTCAGGCGCCGATTTCTCGACGACGCCGATCCGAATGACCGCGAGCTGGCGGATTTCTCCACCCGGTTCATCCGCCACAACCTCAGCAGCTCTTTCGTGGTGGTCAGCGATGTTTCGGCCGCTTTTGATTTCGTGGAGGAGGTTCACTTCAACAAGGCCCTGGACCGGGAATTCGCCGAATACTGGCGTAGCCGGCCCGGGAGCCGCACCGGCGCCGCCTTCCTGCTGGCGCTGGCCTCGCATTATGAGTTCGAGCGGCGGGCGCTGGTGAAGCTTTTTAAGGCCGCGGCGCCGGCCGAGGCGTTTCTGCGGCGCCGGTCGAAAACCAGCGAAATTCACGACAAGCGGGAAAAATCGGCCGTGATCAGGAAGGTCCACGACAAGCTGGTCCGGGGGCTGGAAAAGAGGGGCTTTCGGTCTTTCGAGGAAGTCGCCCGTCGCTATCGCGAGGAAGAAGAAAAGATCTACCGCCGATTGATCGAGATGGGAGGAGAGGAGCGGGCCGCGGGCCTCTATGCCCTGGGGAACCTGAGTTGGGAGAGCCGCCGTTTCGAGGAGGCCCTTGACCTCTGGGGCCGGATCGCGGCGGACTATGCGGACAATCCGGCTCTGCAGGAGATCCGGTATCTGCGGGTCCGCCATGAAGAGATCGAGGATCTCGTCCCCCGGATCGATGCCGTGCTCTTCTATCACGCCCACCGGTCCGCCGTCGACCTGCTTCTGCGCCTGGTCACCTTCGGAAGATGGAACATCCGTTCCCGGAAATAGGTTTTCCCGGGCGCCCGTTCCCTCTTACCTTCGTCCAGGCGACCGGCCCAGGGGCCGGACCATCTCGACGGTGATTTTTCTTCCGGGGAGCTCGGGGGGCTCGATCTCTCCCGGCGATCCATCCAGGAGAACAAGCCTCAGATCGGGGGCGCCGCCGATGCGAAGTCTTTTCTCCAGCGCGGCCAGCCGGGCGCGGTCCCATACGACCGGATTGTCCAGGAAGGACACTCGCACCATCCGGCCCCGTTCCCGGGCGATAAAAGGATTGTTTGTCAGAAAGGCCCGGCCGCCGGGCGTGTCATCCCGGATTCGAATCCACAGACCGTTCTTCGTGGCGGAAAAAACGAAACCGCCCCACTTCCGCTTAAACTGCAGGGAGCCGTCCCGGATGAACGAACGGGAATTTCCCAGGCGCATCCGCCGGTAGCCCCGGCGTCCGATGTGAGACACGCAATCGGCGAACATCAGGCTGGTGACCCCCGCCTTCAGGATACCCGGATCCCCGTCCCGTATCCCGATCAGAACGGCCCCGGCCTGAGAGCCCCTGAAAAGCCGGAATACCCCCGCGACGTACTCCCCGGATCGTTTGACCAGCAACAGTTCTCCCCGGGAGGCGTGTTTTTTCAGCCAGGCGTCGCCGGAAAAGGCCGCCGCTTCCCCGTGGGACCGGCGGATGTAAGGGACATACATGCGGTGATAGAATAGATCGAACAGGGCGGGATCGGTGGTGATTTCGGGGACGAACCCGGCCTTTCGGGCTTTTCTCAGGTCGCTTTTCACCCCGGAATGGTTTTTGATCCGGCGGCGGGCTTCGGATATATCCAGCTTCAGGCCGACCCAGGACGGGACGAAATATCCATCGGAGCGGGGATATATCCGGAAGAAAAATCGGGGGGTTTCGAGAACCGCCAGCGGGCAACGGGGAGCCTCTCGAGCGCTGCTCCTCAGAGCGGCCGGCAGCCAGGCGGTTCCCCGTTCCGTCGCTTTGGGAGCGGAGGCAAACGCCGTCTTCGAGAAATACGCCCGGCCCCGACGACGGCCCGCGTAGAGGACTCGAAGCGGGAGTCCGGTTTCCCGCTCTTCTCCCTCCAGTTCCCAGATGCGAAGTCGAAAGCGGCTGATCAGGCGGCGCGGTTTGTGCATCGCGGCGGAGAAGCGGGCGGCGGCCCGTCGAGAAATTTCCATTTTTTCACCACTCGGGATTATTCATGAAAAATATGGATATTGCCAATGTTTTCCAGGATTCCTTTAAGCCCTCAGAGGGTGAGAGCCCGCCCGAAGGGAACGGGAGTGGAGGGAATGTGCGAGATCGGCTCGGAAGAGATAAGGATGAAGCCGGGCCTTCGGGCCTGGTGCAGCCTGTAGTAGCCGTTGTTCCGGGAGGCCCGGCTGAACGCGGATATCCGCTCGCCGTCGCACAATCCCAGGTTGAGGGCGGATATGTCCCGGGAGTGTTTTTCCAGGATCCGGTTGAGGCGGGCCAGAGCCTCCGCGGCGGAACGGGTTCTCAACAGGGATCGCAGCAGGTGCCAGATCTTCTGGGAGCCGATCCGGCCGGGAAGCGGACGGGGGAAGGTCACTCCCCGGATCAGGCCGTTGAACACGAAGGCGACTCCGTCCTTAACGAAGGGCTGGTTGAACTCGATATCCCCCCGGTGCCGGGGAAAGGAGGCGCTGCGGGCATGCAGGATCAGCGTGCGGGCGGGGGGGATTTTTTGTCGCCCTTCGTCGTCTTCCCAGATGGGGAGGGGGGATTTCCGGGTAGACCAACCGCTCTCGGGTTCGAACCAGGCGGTTCCCCACCCGTCCTCCTGGCGATCCCCGTCGGGAGAGCGGCTTTCCCGGCACATGCGGGAAAAGCCCTCCACCACGGGCCCGGGCGGACCGGGGGCATCGAACCTCGCCATCAGGAAGCGACACATGGGGCGCTCCGGTTTTCACCGCGGTCGGTGCGGGGCGGTCGGCGGATCCCGGCCAGGGCGTCCTTAAGCGCCGCCAGCGCGATTTCCACGTGGCGGGGGGTCAGGATATAGGGAGGGAGGAAGCGGATCGTGCTCCCTCCGGCGGGCGCCGCCAGGATCCGCCGCCGCTGCAGCCCCTGAAGAACCGGGGTCGGATCGCCCTGGATGCCGACCGCCAGCATCAGGCCCCGTCCCCTCACTTCCCGAATCGATTCGTCCCGCAGTCGGCGGATCCCCGCTTTGAAGGCTGTGCCCATGGCCTGAATATGCTCCAGTCGATCGTTGTCGAGAAGTTCCAGTACCGCCAGGATGCCGGCCGAGGCCAGGGGATTTCCCCCGAAAGTGGAGGTGTGGAGCAGGCGGGGGATGCGGGAAGAGATCTCATTTGTGACCAGGGTGGCGCCGATCGGGATCCCTCCCGCCAGACCCTTGCCGAGGCAGAGGATGTCCGGGCGGATTCCCTCCGGTTCCACGGCCAGGAAGGTCCCGGTGCGGCCGGCTCCGGTCTGGATCTCATCCAGGATAAGGAGAGCGCCGTGTTTTTCGCAGATCCGGCGGGCCTCTCGCAGAAAGCCGGGTTCCGGAAGGCGGATCCCCGCTTCGCCCTGGATGGGTTCCACGATCAGGGCGGCGGTGTTGTCGTCCACCAGCTTCGTCAGGGATTCCGGCCGGCCGTACTCCCCGTGCTCGAATTCCCATAGGAGAGGTTCGAAGGGGCGGCGGTAGCGGGAATCATGGGTCGCGGAGAGCGCCCCCAGGGTTTTGCCGTGATAGCCCCCGCGGCAGGCCGCGAAGCGGCGCCGTCCGGTGACCGCGGCGGCGAACTTGATGGCCGTTTCCACCGCTTCCGCCCCGGAGCTGGAAAAATGCACCCGGACCAGCCCGTTTCCGCAGCGTTTGACCAGAGCGGCCGCGGCCCTCGCCCGGACGTCATTGTTGAAGCTGCCGTGCAGGTTGGCCAGTTTTCCGATCTGGAGGGTGAGCGCCTCCGTGAGGGCGGGGTGACCGTACCCGAAGAGGCTGACACCGAAGTTGGACATCAGGTCCAGGTAATGTTCTCCGGACTCCGTTATCAATTCGGCTCCCTTTCCCCGGGTGAAGACCAGCCCCCGGTCGGGATAGCTCTCGATGACATATTTTCTGTGCAGATAGCGGTAATCGATCATGCTGCGCTCCTTGCGCGAATAATGGTGCCCTTCCCCTCCAGCGCGGAGAAAACGGGCCGTTCGATGCGGCCGTCGCCCCAGAAGATCTCCTCCACCCCGTTCTCGAGGGCGAGAGCGGCTCCCATGATTTTCTTTTTCATGCGTCCCCGGGCGAAGCGGCCGAAATCCTGAATTATATTTCCATCGATCTCCGGGATCCGGCTGCTGGGGTCATCGGCGTCCCGAAGCAGCCCCGGGGCCTCGAACAGGGCGACCATTCTCCGGCAGCCCAGCGCGCCGGCCATGACCGCCGCGGCGGTGTCGTTGTCGGTATTGACGATGCGAAGGTCATGGCTGAGGGCCGGGGCGCATATCACCGGGAGATAGCCGGCGTCCAGCAGCAGGCGGACGAGATCCGCGTTCACAGAGTTCACGCGGCCGCTGAGGTTGCCGCGCAGCAGCCGGATCCGGCCGCCCTTTTTTTCGAGGATCTCCGCTTTGCGGCGGGCGCGCCACAGTCCGCCGTCGGCTCCGCTCAGGCCCACGGCGTTCACCCCCCGGCGCTGCAGGGTCTCCACGATGCGTTTGTTGGCCAGCCCGGCATAGGCCATGAGAAAGATGTCGAGGGATTCGTCGTCCGTGTACACGCTGGTCACCCCGGAGGGGGACTCCACGGTCCGGACTTCGACTCCCAGGCGGGCGGCCAGCCGGTCCCGGCGCGCGGAGGCCCCGTGGACCAGGACCAGCGGCTCCGTGCGGCGAAGCTCGCTCACGTCGCGGCCGATCTCTTCCCAGTCGATAGCGCGGCCTCCTCCGGCTTTGATGATCAGCATGATTCCTCCTTCCGGTCGGGAGCGCCGGATTCATGGTTCGGCCCTCTTCGACGGCGTTCCTCGAACTTTCGGACATCTCCCCGGGTGGCTTTTCCGGAGATCGGGGTCCCGACGACCAGGTTTCTGCGGTTGCCGATCAGCTGCGGGGGGAGGGGCTCGTATTTCTCCGGCCCCAGATGCAGAACAGCGTCCAGATGGATGCCGGCCTTATGGGCGAAACCGCTGCGGGGATTGGTGAGCAGGTGGATGGGCATATCCATCCGGCAGGCCCGGGAAACCCGGCACTCCGCCGCCGTCAGCGACGTGAGGTGGTAGCGCGCGGTCAGCCCGGGGTCGATGAGATGCAGGTTGATCAGGAGGGAGCTCAAGGGGGTGATCCCGGTCCGCTCTCCGATACCCAGCAGGGAGGTGTCCACCCAGTTGGCGCCGGCCGCGACCGCGATCAGGGCGTTGCTCACCGCATGTCCCAGGTCGTTATGAAAGTGCACTTCGATATCGATCCGGAAACGCTTCCGGGCCGCGCGGATCCGTTCCTCCACTTCCCAGCCCAGCGCCCGCCCCAGAGTATCGGACAGGCAGATCCGGGAGGCGCCCGCGTCCGCCGCCAGGGAGATGACCTCATCGCTCGCGGCCGGGGGCTGATCGAAAAATGATTCGATCCCCACCCGGGTTTCCAGCCCTTCCCGATGGGCCGTGGCCAGGTTGTCCCGAAGGCGCGCCAGGTACTCCGAGCGGCTCAGCCGCATGGCGGCCAAACGGTCCGGGTCCACGGAGCAGAGGAGGTTGACGCCGTCCACCCC
>Ga0180432_10008903_pt1 | contig 12361 bp, 8 predicted proteins | sample SS_ome_10_FD_132414 | JGI IMG/M metagenome (GOLD analysis project Ga0180432, IMG submission 132414) | Hypersaline lake sediment archaeal communities from the Salton Sea, California, USA - SS_1_MS_2 metaG | ecosystem: Environmental > Aquatic > Non-marine Saline and Alkaline > Hypersaline >...
CTTAAGTCAAAATAATCACTTTTTTTTCATTTTTTTTAATGATGTAGAGGATAGGCCGTTTCTTGCGATGAGTCTTTGACTTATGTCAATTATTGCGTCCTTTCTTCATGAAACGCCGATGTGATGTTTTTTCTCGGGTTTGGGGAAGGCGGTGGAACATATGCTACCAACCCATAATGTCTGTAATTCTGAAGATTATGGGTGATCAGCTACCGAGAAGAAGGTGTTGTGGATTGCGTTTACAGAGCTCTTAACATCTCGATTTCTCACGAGAAAGTAAAGCGCCACCCGGGAAGGCCCAAAGGAGATCATCTCAACATTGATATTACATCCGGCCACAGCCGTAAAACATCGGGCTGCAATGCCTTTGCGCTTAAATATTCCTTCCCCGACGATACTTATCAGTGACATATCTTCTATTTTCTCCAGTCTCCGAAAAGGCCTGGGTCTCAAAGACTTCAGCGCCACGTGTCCAGCCTCCAGGTCCTTGAGCGCCAGCAGTAGACTGATACAGGTTTGAGAGGTGACTACAGATTTAATGTTGATACCGCTTTCGGTTAATTGGCCTGCAACGAGTGCCAGGATTCCGGGTCGTGCCCCTACCCCCGACGAGTGCACCTTAAGAATGCCAATATCTGTGTCATGGGCCACACTTTTTATGACGTTTTTGGACCCGGGACTGCCGGGGGTTATGAGACTGCCAGGGGCATCCGGGTTTAGGGTGTTTTTGATGGCAATGTTCAGTTTGGCTGTTCTGAGGGGCTCCACCGTACGGGGGTGAAGGATCTTGGCACCAAAGTAGGAGAGCTCAGCGGCTTCGTCATATGAAAGGGTCGGGATGAGTTGTGCCTGTGGAACAAACTTGGGATCAGCGCTCAGATAGCCGGCAACATCCTTCCAGATTTCCAGCATATCTGCTTGCATGGCGCCCGCCAGAACCGCGGCCGAATAGTCGCTCCCGCCGCGGCCAAATGTGGTAATGTCTCCTTCTTCACTCACCCCGAAAAAGCCGGGAATGAATAGAATCATTTTTTCTTTCAACAGAGGCCCTAAGTGCATCTGAAGATTACGTCTGGTTTTACGCAAGTTGACTGTGGCGTCGCCAAACTTACCATCTGTGATCAGGCCCACTTTGTGGGGCATGCGGTAGGCAGCCTTGACTCCACGACAACGAAGGGCGTTGACAAGCAATTCTACGGTAAAGCGTTCACCAAAACTGCTGATAACATCCCGTATTCTCGGCGTAATCTCTCTGGTGAAATTAAGACCATAGTAAAGCCGCTCAATTTCACCCAACGTGCTACTGAGATCACGGACAAACTTCCTATAAAATTTGTCCACAGAAATCAGATGGCGAGCAATGAGAACATGTTTGCTTTTCAGTCTGCTGATGATTCCAGGAATATGTCCTTCATCCTCAAGTGCTTTGGACATTCCGTCAATGAGAATGTCTGTGACGCCATTCAAAGCTGAGACCACAAAGATATTGCCACGTCCTCGTTTTCCGATGAGTTTAAGAATGTGGGCGATGTTCTTTTTCCCTTTCAGACAGCCCCCACCAATCTTGATCACCTTCATGTATTTTCCTTTAACCCTTTTTTTCGAATCATTCGGTTTTCCGTTATTCATCTTCATGGATTGATAAAAGCAAGCCGCTTACACGGCTGCCATTGACTCACGGTTTGGCCCCTGATTCAAGTCATATCGAGCTATGGTTGGAAGAGAATGACCCAGTTTCAAGCCAACTATCACCCAATCTCCAAATGTTGAGCGCAATTCGGCTTCACACTCACGTAATGTTTTGCCCAAAAAGATGACGCCCTTACATGATGGAATACGACCCGAATAGGTCCCGCCTTCACGTTTATCATACTCTGCCTGATAAGGCATTTTCAACATAACCTGTTAGCATAATGCGCAACATTTACTTGTTCCCCCGTGATTTGATTATATGTAAAATGCTTTGGGAGGCGTTTTATTTCTTTCTTATATCCTTTAAATAAATTGCCTTTGAGGGGCCATCGCCCACCGCTCTTTCTTCGATCTGGAATAGCTTTGTTGCGCCCACAAGTTCACCTAACTTTTTGTATCCATAGTTTCGCGGGTCAAACTCTGATGCCTGCTTGGCAATGTTACTGCCCACGGATGCAAGATGGGCCCAACCACTATCGTCCGAAGATGCTTCAACAGCGTTTCTTAATAAATTAACCAGCTTTGTGTCTTTCTTAAGTTCGCTGGTTGGTTTGTGACTAATTTGCTCGCTATAGTCATCTTTGGACCTCAGCACTTCAGTGAATATAAATTTATCACATGCGGAAACGAATGCTTTAGGCGTTTTTCTTTCCCCAAATCCATAAACAAAAAGACCGGCTTCTCTTATCCTTGATGCTAACTTAGTGAAATCACTGTCGCTGGATACGATACAAAAACCGTCGAATTTGCCCGTGTAAAGCAAATCCATTGCGTCAATTATCAATGCGCTATCGGTGGCATTTTTTCCCGAAGTATATCCAAATTGCTGTATGGGTTGAATTGAATACAGCAATAGGACTTCCTTCCACCCTTTAAGGCCAGGCACCGTCCAGTCACCGTAAATCCTTTTAACATTTGCTGTTCCATATTTTGCAATTTCCGATAGTAGCCCCTCAACAATAGAAGGCTGAGCATTATCCGCATCTATTAATACAGCCAATTTTACAATTTTTTCATCTGACATATTTTTCTCCTAAAAGTACCGGGCCATAGATCCATCCTTCTGTTTATCTCGATAGCTTCAATTCGTTCAAGTGGTTTATTCTCCCTTTCTCTTCCTTTTGGAACAATATCCACTATTTCTTGCGTTTTAATATTGGCTTTAATTGATGGGACATTTAAAGGTAAAGAAACCATCTTTTCTGGAACCGACGCGAAAGTTCGCCCGTCTTTCCTTCGAATTAGCACTTTGCCAGTATTTTCAGCCTGTTCAAGAACTATGGCGGCTTTTGACGGCCTTCTGAATATGTATAACCTTGCATTTTAGACCTCCATAGTTTCAACTTTGAGATTTTGAGCAGCTTTCTTCAGCTTCCGATCCAAAATCAATACCGGTGTTTTATGTGTAATAGCACATTATAAATTTCTCGGGTATCCTAAAATAGTTATCCCTTTTTTTGTGAGTTCATTTAATGCATTATTGGCAATCCATTGAGCGCTTTTTGAATTTATTTTCTTTATTTCTTTTGCTGTTGTGATCGCTTTTTTATTTAGACTTATATTCCTTCTAATCAAACCTGATGTTCGACTTCATTCCTCATAATGAAAACGTGGGCATTCTACTCGCCCAGAGTTGTCGAAGGTGATTCCCTCTTTTGTCAGCAAGTCCCGCTTCATTTCCAGACCGCCCTGGTAGCCACCGAGGGTACGATCGGATCGGATAGCACGATGGCACGGCACGATGAGAGGAAAGGGATTGTTTGCCAGCGCGTTACCTACGGCGCGTGCTCCGCCGGGCACCCCCAGATGCGCGGCGATAAGCTTGTACGTGCTGACGCGGCCTCGCGGGATGGCATGCTCAGCGCGGAGAACGCGTCGCTGAAACTCACCACACAAGTCGAGATCTGCAATGTGGAGAGAGAAGTCGATCGGCTCCCCATCCAATAGCCTGCATATGTCGGAGGCCACGGCATGGATTTCCGCACAAGAAGACTCTCGTAAGGCCGGATAAAGCTCTGAAGCCTGCTCTATGGCTGGCTCAAGAGGCTTTGAAAGCAGGATCCGTGCAATCCTGACTGCACGCCTGGCAGTGCCCCAAATGATGACCGTCGAACCATGTGGTGTGCTTGGGATTGTTTTCTTGTTCATAGCTTGTGCATTTTTCTTCGTATATCGGGTCGAACAAGTGATTAACCGATTTACCGTCTAAATATCAAATTAATCCGATCAGAATTCGAGAATAAAAAAACGGAACCGAGCAGATACCTGCAAAACCCACAGGGTGTTAATGAGGCAAACAGTCCTCTTGATTTTTGAAATTTACTATGGCCGGGAAGGGCAGGGGGACTATATCTTCAAGCCCACGAGAAATCCTTCTTTGATCGCGTCCAGGGCGTTCCGGGGCTCTTTGGCGTCTCCGACCGTGTAGACCTCGGGAACAAGTGATTCAATTTCACTGACAAGGCTGTTCTCGGGTTTTGAACCGGCCGCGATGATGATGGAATTGGCATGGAGGAAATCCGGACCATCCACCTTTTCCACTTCCAGGCCATCCTCCTTTATGCCTACAGCCTTTGTGTCTGTCATGATGTTGACACCGAGACGTCTTAATTCGCCCATTACTGTCCACCGTGTTGTAAGCCCGATATCGTTTCCGACTTTTTGGGTCATTTCCACGACTGTGACTTCCTTGTTCCCCTTGTTCAACAACTCAGTAAGGGTCTCAATCGACTCTGCCCGGCTGGTCATGAGAAAATGAAGGATGTCCGGGGAGAGGGTTCCCTGATTGGCCAAATAAAGTGCAGTTTCTAATCCCACGGCATTTCCACCGACTACGACTACCTTTTCCCCGACCCCAACACGCCCGGCCAAGATATCCCAAGCCTGGACCACGTTTTTGCCGTCAATACCAGGGATATCCGGTAGGATTGGGTTTGCCCCTGAAGCCACCACCACGGCATCAGGGGACATCTCCTTTATGAATGGAATATCTGCCTCCTTATTGAGCCGGATCTTTACATCCCGGGCCTTTAGATTGTTGATCAGGTCTGTGGCTGTTGTGAACATCTCCTCTTTTCCTGGTGTATGCCGGTTAAGGAGCAACTGCCCGCCTAATTCATCTCCTTTTTCAACCAGTGTGACTTTGTGGCCTCTTTCCGCTGCCGTAATTGCAGCCTTCATGCCGGCAGGGCCTCCGCCGACAACCAGGATCTTTTTGGGTTCAGCCGTGGGGACCGACTTCAATTCCCCTTCTTTTCCGGCCCTTGGGTTGACCAGGCAGGTGGCAGGCTGGAGCCGAAAAATGCTGTCAAAACATCCCTGGTTGCATGCTGTGCAGTGATAGATCAAGTCGGATTTTCCATTTTTGGCCTTTTTGGGGAGATCTGGGTCTGCCAGAAGTCCCCTCGCGATGGTAACCAGATCTGCCTGGCCATTTCTCAAAACCGCTTCGCCAATGTAGGGGTCATTAATCCGGTTGCTGGCCAATACCGGGACCGAAACGGCGGATTTGATGCCCTGTGCCAGGTACACATATGCCTGACGGGGAACATTCATGGTTAATTGTGGAATGCGGGTCTCGTGCCAACCCCCTGTGACATTAAAGAGATCGATCCCCGCCTTTTCAGCTTCAGAAGCAAAAAGCCTTGATTCCTTATTGGTATTTCCGCCTTGCATAAAATCATTGCCTGCGAGACGCATGAGTATCGGGAAATCCGGGCCAACCGCCTTTCTTACCTTTTCAACCGCTTCAAGGCCAAAACGCATCCGGTTTTCCATGGAGCCGCCGTACTTGTCTTCACGCAGATTAGTTATGGGTGAAAGGAACTGGCTGATCAGATATCCCGCGCTGCCGAGGATCTCCACTGCATCAAAGCCAGCTTCTTGGGCACGAACTGCCGCTTCAGCAAAATTGTCCTGAACCCCGGGAATCTCATCCAGTTCAAGGGCCCTTGGTGTTTCACCTGTAAATTTAGATCTTACAGCCGAGGATGAAAAGGGTTTACGGCCTCCAATGGCGGCGGAGTGGGTGTAGCGGCCCGCTTGATAGAGCTGGGCAGCGATTTTTGCGCCATTTTTTTTGACAGCATCGGTCAACAGCTTGAGGCCCGGTATGAAACGGTCATCATTGATACATATCATGCTTGCCATGCCCCCCAGTTCATCTATGGGGCATCCGCCCACGATTATAAGCCCCACTCCACCTTTGGCCCTCAATGCATAAAAGTCGATCAGACGGTCTGTGACTTCACCTTCCGGGGTATATCCCAGGTGCATGGCCGTCATGACAATTCGATTTTTGAGCGCCATGGTGTTAATCTTTATGGGTGAAAATAGGTAAGGGAATTCCATTTGCTGACTCCTTTTGTAAGTGCTTAGGTTCAAAGTTCATTGGTTCACGCCTGCGCTGGCGCGGCTTGATATGCACTCTTAAAACGATCTCACTGGATTCTACTCCAGGCGTTTCTACCCAACGGTAGCGGAAAGCCAGGTCTGGGCCAGGGGTTCAAGGTTAACTGATAATTGAGGTATTGAGGGGTGGCACATTGCGCGTAACTGCTGCCGTTCATAGGTTCATCAACTATGTCAAGCAATATGAAAAATGCGTCCAGCGGTGAAAAAACCTGAAAGAAAATCTCAAACCCGATGGCGCGGATTATAGAGAAAATGGGGCAAAGGGGCAAGAGAATAAAATGCTCAAGAATAAAAGCGATCCTCCTCCTCTTCTTCCTTTCTATAAGCCCTTTTCCTCATTATTACCCTTATGAAGGCGTATATGGTCATCAGGGCTGCAACGGAGAAAAGGATTTCATAGAGATGGTAGCTTATATAGGTAAACCAGGTCACTCTTTGTCTGAGGGAACGATGCCATTTTTTCTCCAACTCCCCTAAAGGAATTGAAAGTGCTTTCAGGATAGCAGAATCAACATCTTCCCCCTGTTTCATATAGTTTAGAACGGTTAGGATTCCCTCCTTGCCGGATTTACTGATGATATAGGTTACAAAGCTTTTGCTTTCCTCGTAGGCAAGGGACAGAGATTCGTTATCAGGGGGAAAACCGCTTTCTAACATTTGCAAGGGGATTAATCTGTCCCTGAAGGTCGCCTTGTTTAAAAGAGACCGTCTTTGATCCATTAGGATATCACTTATGCCGTCGCTCGCCCATTGAGCAATCCCTTCATCCAGCCATCTCGGCAGAACAACCCCTCTGATATGATGGTGAACCAGAAGATGACAGAGTTCGTGTTTTAGTATGTTGCCGAGGTTCAATGGGTTAATGTTCATTTTAGAGTGGTCAACCACAATCAGGTTCCTTGCAGGAACTGCGAAGGCCACCGTAAGGGGACTTTCAGCCATCCTCTGGAACTTATCTCTGTCCTTGACAAGGATGATGGATGCTTTAAGATCCAATTTCCACCCAAAGATACGTTCAAGATCGGCCTTTGTCCCGGGATACATATCCGCCACTTCCACTGCAGCGTATTTCAGTGGCTGGTCATAGAACACTTCGAAATCCTTGTCTTTAAGAACATTAAACGTTACACCGCAAAGCGGTTTTACGAAAAGGACAAATAAAATTAAATGAAAAGAAAAAATCTTTATTTTCAAAAACTTAGCTCCATTTTGTTCCACAGTTGGGGTAATTTTATAAGTTCAGCTATCAGCTATTTGAAAAGAGACCCCCGCGGTCCTGTCATTTGCTGATGGCTCTTTCAAAACGCTAAACTGTTACGGGTAATGGAATAGTGGATTTCCATATCATCCCATTCCAAAGTATCACGATTGATGAAATAAGCAAACCGTGGGGAGAAAAAATATCAATATCAAAACATCAAAACAATTCATTGATCATAATATTCATATAAAAATAAAAGGTTACCATAATAGAGGAAACAACTTTAGAGATATTTGGAACCCAAAAAAATAAGCAAAAGGTGTTGACTTCATCATTTGACCATGGTAGCCTCAAAAAAAATGAATGAAAGTTCATTCATTTTTTCTTTGCAAATGTTCATAAGCTTGTTAGGCGTGTAGGACGGAATTGATCAAGGAGGTCTTTGTATGGAAAAAAAGATAAAGCGGGCCGGTGTGATTGGCGCTGGCGTAATGGGAGCGACCATTGCTGCCCAGTTGGCCAATGTGGGTATCGAGACGTTTCTTTTGGATATCGTTCCCCCTGAAATGACAGAAGATGATAAGAAGAAGGGGCTTACTAAGGAAAGTAAGGCATTCAGGGATAAATTCAGTCAGAATGGATTAAATATCGCGCTGAAATCAAAACCGGCATCCTTCTACATACCGGAAAATGCCAAGTTGATTACTGTTGGGAATCTTGAGGATAACTTGGAGTGGCTAAGTGATGTTGATTGGATCATCGAGGTGGTTGTAGAAAGGCTGGACATCAAAAAGATCGTGTTTGAAAAGATAGAAACGGTTTTAAGGCCTGGGACGATTATTACCTCAAACACCTCTGGAATTTCGGCAAAGGCCATGTGTGAAGACCGTTCTGAAAATTTCCGGAAGCATTTTGCCATTACCCATTTCTTTAACCCCCCGAGATATATGAAGCTCTTGGAGATCATACCGAATCCTGACACTCTGCCCGACGTGATTGAGACCCTGGCCGATAGATGTGAGAAGGTGCTGGGGAAGGGCGTTGTTTATGCCAAGGACACACCCAACTTTGTGGCCAACCGAATCGGCACCTACCACATGTTTTGCGTTGTCAATGCCATGGTGGACATGGGCTTGACCATTGAGGCCGTGGATAAACTCACCGGTCCTGTGATCGGAAATGCCAAAAGCGCTTCTTTCAGGACAGCGGATCTTGTTGGCCTTGATACGCTGCTTCATGTGGCAGGTAATGTGTATGAAGGTGCTCCAGACGATGAAAAGCGGGACGTGTTCAAACCGCCCGGCTTTATAAACCAGATGGTCAAAAAGAAGCTTTTAGGCGAAAAGACCAAACAGGGCTTTTATAAGAAGTCAAAGGATAGTGAAGGGAAAAAAGTGATCCTTTCTCTGGATTATAATACCCTGAAATACAGTCCTCAGGAAAGGGTGAAACTGGCGTCTTTGGAGACGGCAAAAAATCTTTCGGGCACATCTCAAAAGGTGAAATCTCTCTACTATGCTAAAGACCTTGCCGGGAAATTTACCTTTGGCCATGTAAGCGACATGCTGATTTATGCGGCCAATCGCATCCCAGAAATTGCTGATGATATTGTCAATATAGATAATGCCATGAAGTGGGGCTTTGGCCGTAAAATGGGCCCCTTTGAAATGTGGGATGCTGTGGGAGTCGGTAAGTCCGTGACAATGATGAAGGAGGCGGGATACGACATCCCTTCCTGGGTTCAGGAGCTGTTGGATAGCGGGAAGGAGTCCTTTTATAAGAAGGCGGCCGGCGTGCTGTACTATTATGATATTCCTTCCAGGGACTACAGGGAAGTGCCTGTTACGCCGGGAATCATTCTCTTGCCTTCGCTCAAGGATCGGGGAAAACAGGTGGCCGGAAACACAGGGGCCTCATTAATAGACATTGAAGATGGTGTCGCCTGCCTGGAATTTCATTCCAAGATGAATGCCATTGGGGACGATATTATAAGTATGATAGTGCAATCCGCAGATATTGTGAATAGAGACTTTGAAGGACTGGTGATTGCCAATCACGCCACGAACTTCTCTGTTGGCGCAAACCTTGCCATGGTCCTGTTTGCGGCCCAGGAAGAGGAATGGGATGACCTGGATTGGGCCATCCAGGCATTGCAGGACGCATTGATGAAGCTCAAGTACTTAGATAAACCTGTGGTCGCTGCGCCAGCCGGGATGGCCCTGGGCGGGGGCTGTGAAATATGCCTTGCCGCGGATCGTGTTCGATTTGCTGCCGAAACCTATATGGGCCTGGTTGAAGTTGGCGTTGGTGTGATTCCCGCAGGCGGGGGATGTAAGGAATTGCTTATCCGCAATACAGAACACCTGTTCGAGGTTCAGAGGGGTGGGGTTTACCCGAAACAGATCGAGTTCATGCCTTTTATTGCCAGGGCCTTTGAGACGATCGCCATGGCAAGGGTGTCGACCTCCGGACCCGAAGCCATCAAACTTGGCTATCTGAGACCGACTGACAAATTAACGGTCAATCGGGATTATTTGATCGAGGATGCCAAAAAGACGGTCCTGGCTATGAATCTGGAGGGCTATACCCCGCCTCGCCCAAGGGAGGACATTCGAGTTCCCGGTGAAAACACCTTTGCCATGCTGAAGCTTGCTTTGTGGACATTACACGAACAGGGCTATGCCTTAGACCATGATGTCACTGTGAATACGAAAGTGGCCTATGTACTTTGCGGTGGAAATGTGCTTGAGAACACCAAGGTGAGTGAGCAGTACCTCCTGGATCTTGAAAGGGAGGCGTTTTTAAGCCTGTGCGGTGACCCCAAGACCCAGGCCAGGATTGAACACATGTTGACAACAGGGAAGCCACTTAGGAATTAAGGGAGGAAAATACCATGAAAGAAGCCGTGATTGTTGCCGCCTGCAGAACAGCAGTCGGAAAGGCCCCTCGCGGAGTTTTAAAGGATACCAGGCCGGAGTATATGGGATGTGCCGTGCTGGGGGATCTGCTGAAAAGGGCAGGGGATCTGAATCCCCTGCTTATTGATGATGTGATTATCGGATGCACCTTTCCCGAGGCTACCCAGGGCCTTAACCTTGGCCGTGTTCTGGTCATGTCCATGGGATGGCCGGACCGGGTTCCTGGAATGACGGTCAATAGATTCTGTTCTTCTGGGCTCCAGGCCATTGCCATTGGAGCTGAAAAGATCATGTGTGGGTTTGCCGATGTTGTCATCTCCGGTGGGGTGGAGAGCATGAGCCAGATCCCAATGGGGGGGAGCATGATGTACCCAAACCCCGCATTGGTGGACACGAGACCGGGTGCATTTACCGGGATGGGGTTGACCGCCGAAAATGTGGCCGAGCGCTTTCATGTGGGAAGGGAGGAACAGGATGAATTCGGTGCCAGAAGCCAACAGAAGGCTGAGGCGGCCATCAGAGCCGGGAGATTTAAGAGCCAGATTGTTCCCTTGACCCTAAAGCGACAAAAACAACTGCCAAATGGACATTTCGAATATGAAGATTTCATTTTCGATACGGATGAAGGCATGCGTCCCGGTACCACCAAGGAGAGCATTTCTAATATCCGTCCGGCCTTCAAACCCAATGGAACCGTAACGGCTGGTAACTCATCTCAGACGAGTGATGCGGCAGCAGGTGTTGTGCTCATGTCAAAGGAAAAGGCCAAAGAGCTTGGCCTGAAACCTATGGCCACTTTTCGTTACCACGCCGTTGAGGGCTGTGAACCGGAGTATATGGGTGTGGGTCCATCTGTGGCCATTCCCAGGGTACTCAAGATGGCCGGTATGAGCCTTGATCAGATGGAGCTGATTGAACTCAATGAGGCCTTTGCAGCTCAGGCCATTTATTGCATCAAGGAACTGGGGATCAATGAAGAGATAACCAACGTGAACGGAGGCGCCATTGCGCTGGGCCATCCGCTGGGCTGTACCGGTGCCAAACTTACCACGCAACTGATATATGAAATGCAGGAAAGAAAACTTCGCTGGGGTCTGGTGTCCATGTGTATCGGCTTTGGGATGGGCGCCGCAGGCATCTTTGAAATAGAAGACTATTAGTGAATTGACTATTGCCAATTGAAAAAATCAGGATTCGAAAATCGAAAAAGGAGTTAAAAAATGGCGGGCGAAAAACTTTTTAAGGGTGGGGAGTTTTTGATTGTTGATGCATTACCGGAAGATGTTTTTACACCTGAGGATTTTAATAAGGAACAGAAAATGTTCGCAAAATCCGCTGAAGAATTTGGCATAGGTGAAATTGTGGACAAAAGTGATGATCTGAAGGAACTAAACCCTGAATTGGTAAGGCGCCTGTTAAAAAAGGCCGGAGATTTGGGTTTCCTCGGGGCTGATATGCCTGAGATTTATGGGGGATCAGAACTGGACAAGGTCAGCGCAAGCCTGGTGACCGAGTGGATCAGTCAGGGAATAACCAGTTTTGCGGTGGCATATGCAGCTCATACCGGTATTGGGAGTCTCCCAATTGTTTTTTTTGGAACACCGGAACAAAAGAAAAAATATGTCCCAAAACTGGCATCTGGAGAGATGGTAGGCGCATTTGCACTTACAGAACCGGGGCACGGCACGGATGCCTTGACTTCGGACACAACGGCTGTTCTGTCAGAGGATGGCAAACATTATATTGTAAATGGCCAAAAACAGTTTATTACGAATGCCGGTTTTGCTGATGTCTTTATTACATTTGCTCAGGTTGATGGAGAAAAATTCTCAAGCTTTATTATCGAGAGAAACTGGGACGGTATTTCCTTTGACGAGGAAGAGAAAAAAATGGGTGTTCATGGCACGTCGACCCGGGCGGTCATATTTCAAGATGTCAAGGTGCCCGTTGAGAATGTCTTGGGTGAGATAGGCCGGGGCCATGTTGTGGCCCTTAATACCCTGAGCATTGGCCGCTACAAGATTAGCCCGTTTGCTGTGGGTTCGGCCAAAATACTGATTTCTGAAGGTGTGAAATATGCCAAAAACAGAGTCCAGTTTGGAAGACCCATCTGTGAGTTTGGCTTAATAAAGCACAA
>Ga0180432_10008904_pt1 | contig 12360 bp, 9 predicted proteins | sample SS_ome_10_FD_132414 | JGI IMG/M metagenome (GOLD analysis project Ga0180432, IMG submission 132414) | Hypersaline lake sediment archaeal communities from the Salton Sea, California, USA - SS_1_MS_2 metaG | ecosystem: Environmental > Aquatic > Non-marine Saline and Alkaline > Hypersaline >...
CCGGCCAGGCGCGGATCGTGGGTGGTTTCACCGGAGCCGACCCGGGCCGGCGTATCCAGCTCTCCCAGGATGCGGTTCTGCCCCTGGTCGTTGAAAAGGATGTTGATGGCCAGAAAGCCGGCCAGAATCACGGCGGTCGAGATGAGACGAAAGCGCATCACGAACCTCCCAGGAGTCTGATGACAGCGGCCTTGACCGTCGCGTACGCCGGTTCCTGCTCCCAGCTCTGACGCGTGACCGAGATGCCGTCGGGACGACGTTCCACCAGTTCCCAGAGACCGGTGGAGGTCATATCGAGGGTGAAATCGACCTCGTGTTCCGTCTGATTGTGGACGACGAACTGATAGCGGCGACGATTGGTATCGGATATCTCCATGCGGAAGGAACGAACGACATGCTCCCCGAATTCAAAGGTTTCCACCCGCATGTCGCTGCTCACGGTCCAGGGACTGCCGGGGCGCAGCCCGGGGGCTTCCCAGACCCGCCGGACACATCCGCCCGCTATCCCGATCGCCAGCAGCAGCCCGATGATCGTTCCCCACCGCCATGCGCGCATATCATGACCTCCCCGGCCTCGCTCCGGTCCCGGGCCCCCGTCATCTGCCCGGCATCTCCGGTCCTGTCCTTTCTCAGTCTCACGATGACATCCGACAGTGTCAAGGTCCCTCGGCAAGCCGGTCGTTGACACCCCGAAAGCCGCCCGATTAGCTTCTGAGATGTGAACCCTTCACTACTTGGAGGACCGATGTTGCGAGCGCTTGCCCTCCTCTGTCTTCTGATCACTATTCCGACGGTCGACCATCCTATCCCGACGGGGAGGAATACCGTGATGACCGAGCAGAACTCACGAGGCGCCTGGCGGGACGAGCAAGGCCGCCTGCACATCGACCCGCACCGGCTCGAACAGAACCTTCTCACCCTCGGCGAGATCGGCCGCGATCCGGTCACGGGCGGCGTGAACCGCACCGCCTTTTCACCGGCCGAAATGGAAGCCCGGCAGTGGTTCGTGAACCGTCTCGAAGAGGCCGGTTGCACCGTCCGCCTCGACGCGATCGGGAATATCATCGGCCGTCTCGAGGGGCGGAATCCGGCCGCGGCACCGATCGTGATCGGCTCCCATCTCGACAGTGTTCCTCAGGGAGGGCGTTTCGACGGAGCCCTCGGCGTCATGATCGGACTGGAGATCGTGCACTGTCTGCGCGACCTCGGAACCGTTCTCGACCACCCGCTCGAGATCGTCTCTTTCAGCGATGAGGAGGGCGGACTGTTGGGCAGTCGCGGCTGGATCGGTACTGTGACCGACGAGGACCTGGAACAGATCTACAGCGGCCGCCCGCTGCACGAGGCCCTGCGCGAACTCGGACTGGATCCCGGGCAGGTAGACGAAGCCCGACGGGAGCCGGGCGAGATCGCCGCCTACCTGGAGATCCATATCGAACAGGGTCGGGTTCTCGAACGGGAAGGCCTGCAGGTCGGTATAGTGGAGGGGATCGTGGCCCTGGACGAATACGAGATCATCGTGCGCGGCACGGCCAACCATGCCGGAACGACCCGGTTGGCCGATCGCGATGATCCGATGGCGGCCGCAGCCCGGATGATGGCGGCAGTCCGCGAGGAGGTCGTGGCTCAGGGCGGCGATCTGGTGGCGACAATCGGCGTAGTCGGAGTCGAGCCGGGCGCTCCCAACGTCATCCCCTCCGAGGTGCGATTCACGATCGATATCCGCGATCCCTCCCGGCTCGTCCTCGAACGCGCGGTGGCGAACCTGCAACGCACTTTCACAACCTTCGCCGCCGAGGAAGGGGTCACCGTCGAGTGGAAAACGCTTCACGCGATTCCAGCTGCGCCCGCCGATCCGGTCGTCATGACAGCCCTGCGTGAAGCGGTCGAAAGTTATGCCTATCCCTGGCGGATCATGGCCTCGGGCGCCGGTCACGACGCCCAGTCGGTCGCCGACATCGCGCCGATGGGGATGCTCTTTGCACCGAGCGTCGGCGGACTGAGCCACACTCCGGCGGAATTCACCCGAACCGTCGATGCCGCCTGCTGTGCCGATGTGCTCCTCGGGGCCCTTATGCTTCTCGACGAACGGCTGCGGTGATGCGGGTCGCTCTGGCACTCTCGGGCGGAGCGGCCTACGGCGCGGCTCACATCGGGGTTCTGCGGGCCCTGGAAGAAACAGGCTTTGAGATCGCCGGTCTGGCCGGTACCAGTGCCGGCTCGCTGGTGGGCACTCTGTACGCCTTCGGGGTGGATACTGACGAACTCGAGGACCTGGCCCGCGAGATTTCGTGGCCCGATCTGGTTCGCCTGGTGCCCCCCGGACTCGGCCTGCTCTCCCTGAGCCGGCTCCGCTCGTGGCTGACTGAACGACTCGGCGAGGTGGAGTTGACCGATGCACCGATCCCGCTACGGATCGTCGCCACCGACCTGGCCGCGGGCGAGGCGGTCATCTTCTCGTCCGGGCCGGTCGATCTGGCGGTAGCGGCGAGCTGTGCCGTACCCGGGCTCTTCCGTCCGATCGAGCATGAGGGTCGCGTGCTCGTCGACGGCGGGATCGTGAGCAACCTGCCAGTCAGCCTGGCCCGCGGACTCGAGGTCGGGCCGGTCGTGGCCTCGGACCTGCTCACTCCCGGTTCCCACCCCACCCCCGATCACATCTTCGACGTCATGATCAGGTCGATGACCCTCATGGTCAGCCTGGCGCTCTCCGGCGAGCGCGAGAAGGCCGATCTGCTGATCACCCCACACACCCACACCTACAACTCGGCCGACCTGCGTCACTCTGATGAATTGATTTCCGAAGGCTATTCGGCAGCCATGGAGGTGCTCCGAAAGACCGATGTCAGAGGGTAAAGAGCAGAATGATGCAGGCCATCAGTCCCGTCAGGCCGAGGATATAGAACACCGTCCCCAACCGGCGCACCCGGCGCACTCGCCGTTCATCTTCGGATCCAGACACGGGCTGACCTCACCTTACCGCGCATACGGAACGATATTCGTAGCATGGAGTCCACCGGTATGTAAATGGAATAGCCTGCACAGCCGTTATCTGAACGAACGGAATTCCGATTCCCGACCGGTGGGTGGACGTGCTGGTGAGGAGGATGGCGGACAGATGACAAACTCGATGTCAAAGACAGATTTCCGCAGACATTCCGTATTGGCCTGTATCGTCACGATGGCCTTGAGTTCGACTCTGGTTCCGACCCCGGGGCTCCCGGCGGTCGAGGCTCAGATCGTCGCCCCCGGCAGCCCGACCGGCCGTCTTCTTCAACCGCAGCCGCACTCGCCGGCAGCCGCCCCGACGCTCGACGATCGCTGGCCGCTCATGTTCACCTGGCGACGCAACAAGGTCAACTGGTGGGATCTGCAGTGGCAGGTAACCGAACTGCCGAGCACGACCCTGTACTACTACGCCGAGGCCGAACCGATCGCCCGCCTGGCGGCCCGCATGATGGTGGTGAACGACAGCCTGCTTCAAGCGGTCTTCAATTACGACCTGCAGCAGTTCACCCGTGACAAGACGATTCCCACGGTCATCTACACCTCGCATCACACCTTCGAACAGACCAATACCATTCCCCAGCCCATCGCCGAGGGATTGCTCGGTTTCACCGAATTCATCAAGGGTCGGGTGGTTTTCCCTTATCAGGGCAACAACCAGGACTTCCGCCACGTGCTCGAGCACGAGAACACCCACATCCACATGATCCACAAGCTCAAGCATTTATATAAAGAGAAGGGGGTGAACGATCTCTCGCGCCTGCTGCCTACTCTCTGGTTCAGCGAGGGTCTGGCCGAGTACGAATCGATCGGCCGCGATCCGGTGACCGGTGAGTACCGGCTCGATATCGAGACCGAGATGTACGTTCGGGACGCTCTTCTGAACGACAGTTTCCCGACTGTCCGGGAAATGCGCCTGTATCCCGACTGGCGCAAAGCATACAAGTTCGGTCATGCCCTGGTGCAGTACCTCAGCGCCCAGCGGGGACCGGGGCACCTGCACGAGATGCTCTCCCTGTGGCACCACCAGTATCCCAACCGGAACTCCTACAGTCTCTTCCGGCGCCGCTCCGACGCCAGTTGGGATCCCCTGAATCCCGGCCTGGCTCTGATCGACCCGCCTTTCATCAACGTCGCCGGCACCGACTACCCGGTCGAGCTGACGACAACGGGCTGGCGCGCCCGGCTCGACGGAACCCTGATCGATTCGATCGCCGGCCGGGCGGTAACCGACCTGGCGTCCGAGGCCGAAAACATCGAACTGGGGGGAACCTGGTACCGGCTCGTCGAAACCGATGCCGGCCGACCGGCTGCCTACCGGCCCGACACCGGGTTGCTGTTTTCTTTCAACGGCGAGTCGATCGAGGAGAACGTCCACAGGGCCCGTCGCCAGTACGAGCGGGAAGCCTACCGTCTGCTGAGCTTCGATCGGCTCATGGAGTGGTGGTTCGAAACCACCGTCGCCGATCTGACCGAACGCTGGCAGGCCGACTCCCGGGCCTATTGGGAACCGTGGATGGAGGGACGGTTCCGGGTCAGGGATCTGGAAACGATCGGCGACTCGGCGCCCGAACTGTGGCCGACAATCTCCGACGACGGGCGACTGGTTCTTTCCAAGACCCTGCACGACGAACTCTACTTCACCATCCAGGTCATCGATCTTGAGAGCGGCCGTCAGATACGGCTGGCACGAGAAAACACACCCGAGATCGAGAGCATCCATATCCTCACCGAGGGAGGCGATATCCGGCACCTCGGAGACAATCTCTACCGGGTCATCTATACCGCCCAGCTGCGGGACCGTGACGTGGTCTACGCCGAGGATATCGAACGCGCCCCCGACGGAGAGTTGCACCTGCGGTCGAGGCGGAAGCTCATCTTCGATCCCGAGCCGTACGGGATCGTGGCTTTGACCGGCGTACGTTTTACCGATTCGAGTTCGACGATCATTTTCTCGGGACTCGGGCTTGACGGCTATCAGGACCTCTACCTGGCCGACATCGACTCCGGCCGGCTCGGGCGGCGACTGACCCACGATCTGGCCAGCGACCGCATGCCGGTCGTCCACGACGACCGGGTGGTTTTCGCCTCCGATCGGGCCAGCCCGCCGACGACTTTCGCCTACCACCTGTTCACCCTCGACCTCGATACGGACGAACTGGTTCAGCTCACCGACGGCACAGGCAACGAATTGAGTCCGGCTTTCTCGCCCGACGGTTCACAGCTCTTTTTCCAGTCCGATTACACCGGGGTCAACAACCTGTACCGCTGGCGCCCCGAAGGCGACCCCGAACCCGTCACCGACGTCACCCTGGGTGCATTTACACCGGCGCCGGTGAGTTCGGAACTGCTCATTTTCTCGGGATTCGATGACGAGGAGTACCGGCTCTACCTGCTGCCCCTGACAGACCTGCCGAATCCGGGCGGGCAGACACCCGACCCTTCGGTCAGATCGGGCAGTCTGCCGCGCAGCGCGATCCGGCTGGAAGCCGTGAACCGGACCTGGGAACCGGAGCGGTCCGCAACCGCCGATATCCTGGCTGCAGAAGGACTCGAGAGCGATACCTACCGGCCGGCCTACAGCATCGACCAGTTCTATGCCTACAGCGAGTTCGGCGGCTACCGCGGCTACAACGCCAGCCAGTTCGGGACCACCGTGAGCTTCAGCGACATCCTCGGCAACCATCAGCTCGGAGCGGCGGTCTGGGACGGACCCCGCAGCGGGATCACAGATCTGTCGTGGATCGCCAGCTACTGGAACCAGAAGAACCGGATCAAGATGGGCGCGGCGGTGTACCGCACCGACGGGATCTACTACAACTGGGCCCGGCAGCAGTTCTACTTCAGGGAGCGAGCCGGCGTCACGGCCCAGATCAACCTGCCCTTCAATCAGTTCAGCGACCTCGACCTGCTGGCCGGGGTAGCCACCGAGCGACGCCACCAGGGGACGATTCTGGGCAGCGTGGAATACGATCAGTTCGAATTCGGTATCGGCTACACCCGCGATCTCTCGACCTGGAGCCCGCAGGGGCCGCACAAGGGCTGGGTTTTCAGCGCTTATTACAACTACATTTTCAACACCGAGGGCGGGCTGACGACCTTCAACCGCTACCTGCTGGCCGATCTGCGCGGCTACTTCCCCCTGCATCGTTACATCGTCGCCGCCGGCCGGGTGGCGGGCGGTCACAGCACCGGCCTGGAACCTGAAATCTTCTTCCTCGGCGGGGGTTTTTTCCTGCGCGGCTTCTGGAACCTGTACGACATGTACGGTTCCTCCTACACCCTGTACAACACCGAGCTGCGCCTGCAGCTGCTGGAACTGATGCAGATCAAGCCGATCCGCATGTTCGAACAGCGCGGCTGGCCGGTGCAGCTGGTGTTCTTCGCAGAAGGGGCCGAAGCCCGCTGGGATGGCGAGAAGGTCGGACCACTCGGCTCGAGGGGTACCAGTTTGCGGCTCACTCTGGCCCTGCCTTTCGTGGTCGAATACGCCTGGTACCGGAAGAATCCCTGGTCGGGGGGTGGCGAGCGGAACCGCGAGCTGCTGTTTACCCTCCTCTTTTAATGATGCTCTTTCGAGAAAAGCACTATTTCACAACGAAGAGATACATCACATAGAGAGCGAAAAGAGCCAGGAGCACCCCCCCCTCCCACCGCTCCATTCTCCGCCTGGTTGCCAGCAGCAGCCAGGCGACGGCCCCGATACCGGTCATGAGGGCCAGATCGAGTATGACCGGCCCGGGATCGACCGCGATCGGCCGGACCAGGGCAGTCAGTCCCAGAATGGCGAGAACGTTGAAGATACTCGATCCGACCAGGTTGCCGAGCACCAGATCGGCTTCCTGACGGAGTGCCGCGATCAAAGCGCTCACCAGTTCGGGCAGGCTGGTACCGAAGGCCACGATCGTCAGACCGATGATCCGATCCGTAATTCCCCAGGCGAGAGCGACCTCGCGGGCGCCGTTCACCAGCCAGCGCGCTCCCAGGGTCAGAGTCACGATCCCCATGATCACCTGCAGTACAGCCAGACCCGGCCGCCCCGAACGCAGAGGCACCGGGACCGCCAACTCTTCGGGACGGTCGCCCTCGCGGCGGTCGCGGTAGAGGACGACCAGATAGATGCAGAGCAGTCCGAAGAGGACACCACCCTCCCAGCGCCCGATAGCGCCGTTGGCGAGTATCCCGAACAGGAGCAATCCGGCTCCGAGCATGACCGGTATCTCCCGGCGAAGCAGGGAACCGTTGGTCGCCAGGGGGTAAAGCAGACCGGTCAGTCCCAGAATCAGAGCGATATTGAGAATGTTCGAGCCGACGACGTTACCGAGCACCATATCGTGGGTATTCGCCAGGGCGGCGACCAGCGAGGCGGCCAGTTCCGGGCTGGAGGTGCCGAAAGCCACCACCGTGAGCCCGATGATGAGCGGACGCACGCCGAGAGTGGCGGCCAGACGGACCGATCCTCGGATCAGCAGCTCACCGCCGATCCAGAGCAGGGCAATACCGCCGATCACCAGCATTGCGGTCATGCGGTCCTTCCGTTCAGCTCATGAGCCCGAGCGGGGGTGGGGATGATGGTGCAGGATAGCGGCCGGTTATTCGTAGCGCAACGCTTCCACCGGGTCGAGCCGGGCGGCCCGACGAGCGGGATAAACCCCGAAAAAGATGCCGATGAAGGCACTGAAGGCGATCGCCAGTCCGGCGACCTGCAGGTTGATGACGGCCGTGAAGGGCTCGCCGGAGAGGTTGGAGATGAGCAGCGCCAGTCCCTGTCCCAGGATCCAGCCGCCACCCAGACCGAGCAGCCCGCCCGCCACGGCCAGGACCACGGCCTCGAGCAGGAACTGCACCAGAATATCGTTGCGGCGAGCGCCGACCGCCTTGCGGATGCCCACCTCGCGGGTGCGTTCGGTGACCGAGACGAGCATGATGTTCATGATCCCGATCCCCCCCACCAGCAGCGAAATACCGGCGATGCCGCCGAAGACGAGCTGCATGATCAGGATGACCTGGTTGAGTTCTTCCATCGCCTGGTCGGCGGTCTCGATCTCGAAATCGCGGCCGTAGCGGTGGTAGCGGCGCAGAACCCGGCGCAGATCGGCCACGACCTGGTCGATATCGCTCCCGATTTCGGCCCGGATCATCAGGATGTCGATACGGTCACGGCCGGTGATCCGCTTTTTCAGGGTGGTGATCGGCATCACCGCCATGTCGTCGAAATCTTCTTCCATGACCCGCTTCGACTGCATCACACCGATGATATCGAAGCGTTCGCCCCGGAACTTCACTTCCTGACCAATCGGATCCTCATCGCCGAAGAGATCGGTAGCCAGATCGGGTCCCAGGATCATGACCTTGCGCCAGCGCTCGAGATCGGTGCGGTTGATCCAGCGGCCGCGGTCGACTTCCCAGGCCATGGCCTCGGCGAAACCGAGGGTGGCACCGTTGACCTGGGCATCGACCGATACCTTGCCGTGGCGGAACTGCCCGCCGCTACGCTCGTGCGGGGTGACGCTACGCACATGGGGCACCTCGGTCAGGATCCGGTCGATATCCTCCATCTCGAGGTGATCGTCGTGAATCCGGCGGATCCAGCGGCCTTCATCGTCGCGGTAGAAACGGCGCGGATTGGTCAGCATGACCAGGGACGAGCCGCCGAGCTGATCGAGCTGTTCGGTGACAGAGGAGCGCAGACCCTCGGCCAGAGCCACGATACCGGTCACCGAGGCCACTCCGATCAGAAGCCCCAGCAGGGTCAGAAAGCTGCGCAGCTTGTTGGCCTGGAGCTGCGTCAAGCCGACGCGGACTGGTTCGAGGACGTTCATCAAAGCCGGCGAACCTCAGGTGATCCGGTTGCGCATGATACGCCCGGAGCGCTCTTCGTCGGGCGCGTGACCGGAACGCTGTTCCCATTCGATCTGAGCGTCGGGGTGCACCTCGGCACCAGCCTCGAGACCGGAGAGGATCTCGATACGGGTATTGCTCTCCAAACCCGCTTCGACCTCGCGTTCGACCCACTCCTCACCCTGCCTGAGGTAGACGATCCGCCGCTCGACCACATTGGTCAGCTCTCCGGCTTCGTCGACGCGATAGACACTGGCCACGCCTTCGACCGGCAGGTACAGAACATCGGAGCGGGAGTCGATGATGATATCCACATCGGCACTCATCCCGTGGCGCAGCTGAGGAAAGGTACCCAGGATTTCGACCTCGGCTTCGAAACTGACCACCGAGGATCCCGAACGGATGGCGCCGGTCGGCGCTACGTGCCGCAGCCGGCCGGGGAAGGTCTGACCGGGCAGAGCGTCGACCGTGACCTCGGCCTCGAGCCCGGAACGCATGTCGCCGATGTCGATTTCGGAGATCTGGATGGTCACGATCAGACGGTCGGGATCGCCGACCCGGAAAAGGATGGTCCCCTGGTTCGACGAGACGGCCGAGGTGACCAGTTCGCCCTCTTCGACCGGACGCTCGGTGATGATACCATGGATGGGCGAATAGATCTCGTAATCCTCGAGCAGGAAGGAATCGGGTGTGGCCTGCACGGCCCGGGCCTGGGCCCGTACTTCACGCTCCAGGATCTGCAGTTCGAGGCGCTGCTGAGCCAGGCTGATCTCGGCCAGTTTAAAAGAATATTCGGCTCGCTCCATCTCGTCGCGGGCGATGATGCCGTCGGCATAGTTCTGACGCTTGGTATCGAGCTGGCGCCGTTGTTCGGCCAGATCCATTTCGGCCCGGGTGACCGAGGCGCGCTTGCCGGAAAGCTGCAGGGCCTTGTTGGGGTCGGGTTCGATGATCGCCAGAAGTTCCCCCTCGCCGGCGGCCTGCCCCACGTCGCTGAGCAGGGTAATGATCCGCCCGGCGACCTGTGATTTGACCTCGATCAGCTGATCCATCTCGATCGTGCCGCTCTCAGCCAGGCGACGCACGATATCACCCCTGGCAGCAGTCAGCGGTTCAAACACTTCCCCCGTCATATCGCGCCCGCGGGCGGCGTTGGCGACCACGATCACGATCAGCAGCAGGAGAGGCAGAACGATCCAGCGTTTCTTACGGCGTTTCTTCGGCATCGGTATTCCTCTACAAACCCGGGTTCGCCCGGCAATCATGTCTCCATGATACGTCGGGCGAGGCAATCCGGTTACTCTGTTACAGGGGTTCGATCTCCCAACACAAGATCTACGATTTCCCCCAGGCTCTTTATCACCCGACAATCCACCTCCCGCCCCTCGTACGCATCGAGGGGATCGTAGAGGATTCCTTCGATGCCGGCTCGTTGCGCGCCGACGATATCGGCACTGTAGTAATCACCAATATGCACCATTTCCCCGGGCTCGAGCCCCAGCTCGCGCAAAGCATGCAGGAAGATTCCCGGATCGGGTTTGGTACTGGCCACCTCCGCGGAATCGACCAGCAGATCGAACAGATCAAGCCATCCTTGATGTTCGACCATCTGCCGCAGGCGCCCGTCATTGTTGGAGACACAGGCCAGCAGAAGGGGTGAGCTCGACAGGGTGGTGAGGGTCTCGGCGGCCAGCGGAGCCGGTTCGGTCCATAGCCCCACTCCCTGCCTGTGCTCGCTCAGCAGGCGCAGCAGGACCTCTTCCAGACCGGTCCCGGGTACCCCGATTTCGGTGAAGAAGCGGGTGTAGTAGGTCTGCCAGACGCCGTCGTCGAGGCCGCCGTCCAGGACCAGACCGTCGAACCAGGGACGGAGCCGGGCCTCGACGCGTTCGATATCAGCCCGGGCGACTTCCACCCCTACCTCACGCACCGCCTCGGTGTAGAAGGAGTAGCGCGGGAAGACAAGGGTGTGTCCCAGATCGAATGATACCGCCCGCAGGGTCATGTTCGCCTCAGATCGGATTCAGTATGGAAAGCGGCCCGCACCGCCGTCCACTCCGCCGTGTGGACGACACCCTGAAAAGTATGCATCCGAAGCTTCGTGACTACCGGGAATCCGCCCGGCCGAGCAGACAGTGCGGTCCGGGGATCGCCTCAAGGGCGGCGTCGAGCAGATCCACGACCGTATATCCGGTTTGAAAAGCAGCCTGAAAGGCTGTCCGTGTTGCCAGCCGCCAGCGTTCGGCCACCTCCGGCTCGGAGCGACTCAGAGCCAGAAAATCGGCCGGAATAGGTGCCAGCAGCCAGGGCTCGCCACCAAGCCGGGGTTCACCGGTCCCGGCGGGCACCGGCGAGCCGGATGCGGTTTCGGTGAGCTCGTACAGCACCGGTACAGCTCCGGGATCGGCCACGCAAGGTTCGGGGATTTCACCCCGGGCCAGAGCGGTGACCCGCGGCGAGCGAAGATCCCAGCAGGCCTGGAACCGATCGGTCGGAACATTGCCGTGCAGCGGGCTGAAACTCTCGTCTCCATAGAAGGACTCGAGATAGGCAACCGCCGCAGCACCGAGGTAGTGCAGATTGAAACGGCCGTTGACCGCCATGAGAGGATCGAAGGTCCAGTAGACCCTTGCGAAACCGTGATCGAGCGCCCACTGCCGTTGATAGAATTTGAGTCGCCGTCCGATTCCCCGGTCGCGCCGGTCGGGCCTGACGGCTGTCATCTGCGAGTACAGGATGAGTTCGCCGGCGATGACACCCGGGAAGGAATAGATGAAGCCCGCCAGAGTCTCTTCCTCGAAAGCTCCGGCCACCAGGCCGCCGGCATGATTGACCGCCACCAGGGTCGGGACCGGCACCAGGCTGTCGCCGCTCTCGCCCCAGGTCGCAATGATGATTTCCTGGGCCTGACGCAGTTCCGCGATCGTTCGCAGCGGTCTGGTGACAAACTCGGACGACATGATGCGTTGACCTTACCATCGGCCGTCTGAACCCGCAAGATGGCGACGCGGGCAGTCAAACAATCCTGGCCCGAGGGTGACGGGGGGGCGATCTTGTGTCAACCGGAGTGAACCGCCAGACCGAACGACAAGGACGCCACCCATGACCCGGAACCGACCCGATCCGCGCCGGCTCTGTGAAATTGCCACTGAGACCGCCCGCATCTGCGGCGCCTATCTGCTCGAGTCCTGGCGCGCTCCCCGGGGCGAGTACGAAGAGAAATCACCGGGCGATCTGGTGTCGGAGGTCGACCGCCATTCCCAGCAGTTGGCTGAATCGATTCTGCTCGAACGCTCGCCCGGATCCCGCTTCTTCGCCGAAGAGGACGCCGAAGCCCGCACCGCCCGGGCCGGGGAAGAGGAGCTTCTCTGGATCGTCGATCCGCTCGACGGGACCGCCAATTTCCTGCACCGGTTCCCGATTTTCTCGGTCTCGATCGCCGCCGCAGCCGGCAGCGAACTGCTGGCCGGTGTGGTCTACAATCCCGTGACCGACGAGTTGTTTTCCGCCGCC
>Ga0180432_10008905_pt1 | contig 12360 bp, 7 predicted proteins | sample SS_ome_10_FD_132414 | JGI IMG/M metagenome (GOLD analysis project Ga0180432, IMG submission 132414) | Hypersaline lake sediment archaeal communities from the Salton Sea, California, USA - SS_1_MS_2 metaG | ecosystem: Environmental > Aquatic > Non-marine Saline and Alkaline > Hypersaline >...
GAGCTTATCGAGGAACGTGGCGGGCGCGTACTGCTGGACCGGAGAGTTGTGAGCATCCGCCGGCAGCCTGAGGGAACGTTCACTATCACGACCGAAAGCGCTGAAGGGAGGCGGAGTTCCAGGCCGACGCCGTCATCTCGGGTATGCCTCTGGGGGAACTGGTGCGTATGTTTGAGCCGGTGGCGGAGACCGGTGCCATAGAAGCCGCGGGGAAACTGCGCTACCGGGCGTTCATGTGTGCGAACCTCATCGTGCGTCAGGAGACGCCATTCTCGGGCCAATGGATATACGTTCACGATCCGCAAGTGCGGGTGGCAAGGGTGCAGAACTTCAAGAATTGGTCGCCGCAGATGGTGCCTGATCCCGCCTGCGCTTGCATCGGGGCTGAGTACTTCGTATGGCAGGAAGATGAGTTGTGGCATCAGCCGGATGCGGAAGTGATCGAGCTGGCCACGAGCGAATTGGCACAGATCGGGATCATTGATCCGGCGAGAGTCGTTGATGGGATCGTCGTGCGCTCTTCTCATGCGTACCCGGTCTATGATGCGGGCTACCAGGACCACGTGCGCTGCATGAGGGAGTGGCTTCAGAGGATCGAAAACCTGTGGGTGATCGGGAGAAACGGCCAGCACCGTTACAACAACATGGATCATTCGATGATGACGGGGCTGCTGTCGGCGGAGAACGTGCTGGGAGCCGACCATGACGTATGGGACATCAACGTAGAGCAGGACTATCTGGAGGACAGGCAAGCTAGGGAGTGATGTGGCGATGATGATTACGGCACGTACGACGGCATCTGCAATGGTGATTGCAGTGCTGGTGTTGGTAGTCACAAGTGCTGCAATCGGAGGTACTGCGAGCATCCTGGAGCCGATCACGCCGACGAGCGTGGAGGTACACAGTTCGGAAGATGTGGTGACGGCGGTGGATAGCTCGGGACGAGTGATGACGGTGTATTGGGGTAAGGGGACGGATGGGAAGTGGAACCTGCACAGTGCGCTCGGGACTGACGCACAGGCGCATCATGCGAAGCTCACGCGGGGGGAGATTTCGGCGACTGTGCGGATGATTCCACGGGCGCTGGTGGCTGAAGGGGGAGTGTTTCATCTGCTGACAAGTGTGGGTTCGAAGGTGTACCACTATAGCTGGAATGGGAGTTGGCACGGTCCGGAGATGGTGTCGAAGAGCGGCTCCAATGGAGCAGACATCTGTCTCACAAGTCAGGGCTCGCTGCTGGTTGGGATTGCGTCGGGCAAGGCTCATGTTTGTCAGAAAGTGGGGCAGTCCTGGGAGGATACGAGGCTGGACGTGTTGATGTATGACCCGAAGGCGCCATCGCTGTACAGGGATCTGAATGGCACGGTGCGGATGCTGGGGCTGTACCGGTCGGGGGTGCCGAGGGTGATGACGCTGCAGGCGGGGATGAATCCGTCGGTGTTGGAGAGCTGGGAGGTGAGCCCCGCTGAGGACGGTGACGGGTGGACGAGTCCGTCAGATATGAGACATCGGCAGCATGCGCTGGACCCGGTCAGCAATCGGGTGTTCGCCGTGTGGCAAAATGGCAATGAGCCGGTGACGGTGGGGTCGTGTGCGGTCGGCGCGACGAGTGCGGGGCAGTGGCAGGTCAGCGAGATTGCGACTCCGGAAGGGCAGAAGCACGTGGATCACCGGCTAGTGTCGAACGGCTATGGCGGTGTGGGGTTGGTGTGCCTGTACACGAAGGCCGGGGATCGGACGCTGAACTTCCACTGGCTGACAGCAGCAGGACCGGGGTCGGCGATCGAGCTGGTGCGGCCAGGTACGCAGACTGAGGCGGCGGTGTTCGAGAGCATGGCCGGGGACAGTCTGGCCTGCTGCATAGATAGGCAAGGGACAGCCCATGTGCGGCTGATGGCGGTGAAGCGGGGCGAGACGCCGGCACATATGCGGAGGATCTACGCGGCGGCAGTGACCGGCGGGCCGACTGCATCAGGTGGGCAGACGACGACAGGTGGGCATACTACAGGCGGCGGGGAGGTCCCGAAGGCAGACTTCACGCTGGCTTTGACGAAGCCCGTTGGTGCGGACGAGCGCTACCGCATAGGCTATAGCTCGGTATATGTGGAGGCGATTGTGACCAACCAGGGGGCCGAGTACTACGGCGACCTGAACGTGACGGCGGTGATTGACGGCGCGCAGGCACACTACCGGTTTGAGGACAGAAGCGGGCACCAGAAACCGCTTTTCAAGCGTGGTGAGAGCCAACGGATCACACTGGCCAAGGCACGCTATGAGAAGGACTACGTTGCGGGCTACCAGCCGTCTGAGGTGTCACGCATCCACGGCAGGGGGACCGTACGGACGGTGAAGCTGGGCGGCGGGCTGGGGCGCAAGTACCTGACCGTGGTGGTGGATCCGGACAACGCGGTGGATGAACTGGATGAGGGGAACAATATAGTGCGGGGCGAGTATGTGGTTAGTGACGGGCGGGAGACCGAGGACCGGGAGAAGGTCGGCGGGGAGTGGCTGTTCGGGTTCAATGACCTGTCGGTGGTGATGAGCCGGCCACGGGACAATGCGGAGATCTGGACCGACAGCTTCGCACAGCGCGAGACGGAATTCGAGGCGATGGTGCTGAACCGGCGCGAAGCGGGGTTCTTCCTGAACGTCCCGCTGACCGTGTATCTTGACGGTGCGGTGATGTCTCAGAAGATAATTGATTTGATTGACCGCAATACCAAGGTGACGCCGGAGGAGCTCGCATGGCTCAAGGCAGAGACTGGTGAGGCAGGGAAGAGCGCTTCCGGGGTGCATTTTGATATGCCGCTGGATTTGAGCAATGTTGCTCCGGGGGCGCATACGCTGAAGCTGGTTGTTGACCCGGAGAACACGTTCGCTGACCTGCAGCGAAGTGACAACGAGGTGTCGCTGACTTTCAACGTGCTGCCACCGGGCGGTACGGTGAAGGTACGGACGCTGGATCAGTGGACGAATCAGCCGATACGAGATGTGGGCGTGGTATGTCCAGGGCTGTTTGCCGGACGTACGAACACGGCGGGTGAGATTACGGTTCGTGACATACCGGCGGGTCACTACAATGCCGACAGTATCTATGCCTATAAGCGCTGGGGTGATCCGGAGTACGTACAGAGGTCGCCGAAGTCCAGCTTCGATACTGCAGCGGGGCAGACGACCACAGTAGAGATCGTGTTGGAGCGGCCGGTGACGCTGGTCGGGGACGTGTTGGATGCTGCAACCGGCGAGGCAGTCACCGGAGAACGAGTATTTGTGGAGGTGAAAGGGTTCCGGCACCCGGATTTGGCCAGCGGCTCCAGCTACCGTATTAGTGGTATACCGCCAGGGACGCAGACAGTGGTGGCTGGCGCGTATGGCTATGTGACCCAGGAGATTTCCCGGGAGATGCACGGACAAGGGGAGACAGGGGAATGCAGGGTTGATGTGACGCTGCAGCGTGCGCCCCGAGCGACCATCTCCGGAACGGTGACAGATGACAAGGGGCACAAGCTGAATGGTGCCGGCGTGTGGCTCAACGGTGCCCCTCGGGGTGCGACTACCGACAACGATGGGCACTACGAGATGACCGAGGTGGCGTGCGACCGTGATTATGGGCTGTGGGGGCAAAAGAAGGGGTACGGAAGCGATTCGGTGATGGTCGGCGGTCTGACCGGAGGCAGCACACGGACGCAGAATTTGCAGTTGCCGAAGGTGACCAACCATTACAAGGAGGTGGGGGTGGAATGCTGCGCGTGGGCGGAGTTCGAGCAGTTCCCGGGCTTGTCAATCGGGCCGGCGCAAGTAAACAGCTATGAAGTGAGCGCCAAGCACGGGAATTTCCGGGTGGACATGGGAGTGCTATACCGCACCGTTGCCGGCAGGCAAGGTGAGTACATTGACCAGGTGGTGGTCTGTACCGATGGGCATGCTTTCTGGCAATCTAACGTACAGTCTAGCTACGATTTCATGGATATGTTCAGCGCGGGAATCAAGCAGACGAAGGCAGCGTTCGGTGGGCTTACCGGAGCCGCCAAGACCGCCAAGAAGGCCTACGGGTACTTTGCCAAAGGTGTGAAGGTCATCAACAAGGTGTACGACTACCTGAAGGGCGACCTGGACCCCAACGAGGAGTACAACGGACAGGTGTATGGCGATTACACATCCAACACGGGGGCGGAACTGGAGCGAGCAGCATTGATTCCGCTGCCCTCGACGGAGGTGGATGTGGGACTCGGTTTTGAAGGCGGCAAGACGGTTGTGCGGGTGGATCGGGTGGTGGTCAGCGATGCGAGCGGGAACTCGGTGACGGTGCACAAGCAGTGGTACTCGCCAGCGATGTGGGCCTATAGAATTGGCGAGAATATGGACCTGGATAGCCTGGAGGTGACCGTGTACCTGCAGGTGCTCAATGACCGCCTGAGCGTGGGGCCGCTGTGGGCGACCTCGCGCAACGTAATTACATGGAAGCCGAATGTCAAGAACTCTCTGGAGATGCATCCTGAGAACTATACCGTGGTGCCGTAAGCACTAGCGGATTTGTACTGGAGCGCCGGTTTCTGATGATTGATAGACGGCCTCGAAGAGGGCGACGGTCTTGCGGCCCTCATAGCCGTCGCACTGTACCGGCTTGCCCTCAGTGATAGCGGCGACCATGTCCTCGATGATGTTGGTTGGAAGGTCCTCCGGTGCCGCAAAGTCATCAGGACGCAACTCGACCTCGTCGGGGGCGGTGGCATTCTCAGGCAGAACGTAGTCGGGTTGACCGTCGGCGCCCACATCCGGCTTGGCAGCAGCCACGAAGCGCGTGATTTCCTGCTCCTGCCAACTGATCGTCCCGGTGGTACCGGTTATCTCAATGGCAGTGCCGAGGTCGGGGAAGCTGCAGGTGCTGGTCATGACTACTCCTACAGCGCCGGAGGCGAACTTGAGCATGCCGGCGGTGGCGTCTTCGGTCTCGATGTTGTGGCCGTAGGTTCCGTAGGTCCCGAAGACCGTCTCGACCGGTCCGAGCCACCATTGCAGCAGGTCCACGTAATGGACGGCCTGATTCGCCAGCGAGCCACGTTCGGTGACCAGGCGACTGCGCCAGCCCGCGGGGAAGCCCCCGTCATAGTAGCTCTGGGCGCGGAACCATTTGACCCGCAGGTCACCGATGATAATTTTGCCGAGGGCACCGGACTGGAGCGCGTCGCGCACCTGATGATTCACCTTGTTGTAGCGGCTGCCGAAGTCCACGGCGTAGATGAGTTCAGTGCTCTCAGCAGTTGCGAGAAGTGTGTCACATGCAGCGACGGTGATGTCCATCGGCTTGGTGCTGAAGGTATGCTTGCCCGCCTCGAGGGCCAGTTGCGAGAATTCGGCGTGCATGCCGCTGGGAGTGAAGACGCCGACGACATCAATGTCATCACGGGCGAGCATCTGCTCATAGTCGCGGATGTACTCGCAGCCGAGCTCCTCGCTGAGTTTCTGGCCGCGCTCTTCCCAGATATCGCAGACTGCGACAAGTTCAGCGCCCTCGGTATCAGGAACGAGTTTGGCACGGGCACCGCCCATGCCCAGACCGACAATCCCAAAACGCAGTGTCTCTGCCATTGTGATCACCTGTATGTAGTCTGATATTGACCATGTGCTCGAGTGTTCTCAGTTGAGTTGCTCGTCGAGCGGGAAATCGGGGTCATGAGCGCGCTCTTCGGCGAAGATGCGTTCGGCCTCGGCGACAATCTCCGGATGCTGGGCGGCGACGTCGTTAGCCTCGGCAACATTGCTGTCGAGATCGAACAGCTCGGTCTGCCGCGTCAGGCCATAGCGGACTGCTTTCCACTTGCCGATACGCACAGCTTGACGGAATTCCTTCATCATGAACTCCCAGGCCATGGTGCCATGGGCGTGCTGCTCCCCCATGATGGCGGGAAGGACGCAGACGCCCTCGATTTGCTCCGGTGCGTCAAAGCCGGCCAGCTCGCCCATCGTCGGCATGAAGTCCCAGAATGCCCAGGGCGCATCGCTGACTGCGCCGGCAGGAATCGTACCCGGCCAGCGGGCGATCATCGGAACACGGATGCCGCCGTCATACATGTCGCGTTTGTAGCCGCGCAGCGGGCCCCAGCTGTTAAAGAATGAGGGATGGCAACCGCCCTCAGCATGGGGACCATTGTCGCTGGTGAAGAAAACGAGGGTGTTGTCATCAATGCCGAGCTCCTGCAGTAACTCGAAGATGCGGCCACAGTCGCGGTCCATGCGGCTGATCATAGCGGCGTAGCCCTTCTGCGGGCTGGGCCAGTCCTCATCCGCGTAGGGGCCGTAGTCGGGCACTTCCATGCCATCGCCGGTATCTCTGCCGAGTTCGTTGTTGGCATGGGGAATGGTGTAGGCCAGATAGAGGAAGAACGGCTCGTGGCTGTGAGCCGTGATGAACTGGAGGGCGTGCTCCGTGAAGAGGTCGTGTGAGTACTGCTCTTTGGCGCCATTGGTATTGCCCTCGAGGACGAACTTGTCCTCATTCAGCCAGAGATACTCCGGGTAGTAATTGTGCGCGCGGCCCTGATTGAGATAGCCAAACCAGTAGTCGAAGCCCTGCCTGTTGGGCACTCCGGAGGTATCCGGCTCGCCCAGGCCCCACTTGCCGACGATGCCCGTCGCGTAGCCCGCTTCTTTGAACAGCTCGGCGACCGTAGTATCTTCGGGCCGGAGTGGAATCCGGGCATTCGTGCGCACTCTGGCATGGCACGTATCGCGGCCGGTCATCAGGCAGCAGCGCGAAGGGGCGCATACTGTACTGCCCGCATAGCAGTCGGTGAAGCGGATGCCCTCCGCCGCCATCTGGTCGAGATATGGTGTCTGAATCGCCTGTTGGCCATAACAGCCCAGATCCCCGTACCCGAGATCATCGGTCAATATGAAGATCACGTTCGGCTTGCGTGCTGACTCTGATGCCATAATGCACGAACACTCCTCGCTTGATCGTTGTGATGTAAAGGTTCGAGGCGAGTGGGGCGCAGACCTTCATTGATTTGTGGAAATAGCGGCTGGGGAATGGGCCTGGATGGGAGGGCATGGCGGCTTCGGCGTTGAACCTCAAATTCGAGATGAGAGATAAGCGCGCTGCAGGCAGTTGTGAAATCCGACGGGATGGGTGATGACATGGCGAGAAAGCAGCCGGTGAAATCTGTGGCAAGAACGTGGGCATCGCAGGCGGACTTCGAGCTGTGCACGCGGGGGCCTGGGATTGACAACTCCCGCAGTGGCGTGTGCCTAGCGCGGACGATGATGCTCCAGGACGAGCGCGGCATGACCCATATCAACAATACGGAGATACTGAGCGAAAAGGTCTCGGCGCGGAAGGACTTTGTGCTTGCGGTGGGGGATGTCGCCGACGGGAAGCTGTACTTCTACCGCCGGGGCGACAGACACCCTTACGAGAGCGATGGTGAGAGGATGCACGTCAGTGTTAACGGTCGGCGCTTGAAGCCGGTGAGGGAGCTGGCTTCGACGGGTTGGAGCTACGTGAATGTGCCGGCGGAAGTGCTGCAGAAGGGCCTCAACACGTTTGTGTTCTCAGGTGGCGGGCGACTGTTGGTGGAGAATAGCAGCTACCCTAACCGGTCGGCGCGCAGCGTGGATGGCGGCGCGACGTGGGATTATGAGCACCTCGGGGAGCAGGGGATGAATGACGGCGAGTACCTGGTGCGGCTGCGGCTGGAGCGCTATCCGGCGGTGGTCGCACTGATGTCGGAGGTCATTGACCTGGCTGCGCTTGCTGCCGACGAGGGCATCTATCCGCAGGTGAAGTGGGCGCGAGTGCGCTTGCGGGCGGAGGCGGATAAGCCGAAGGGAACCATGATTCGGCTTGAAGCACGCAGCTCCGCCAACGGCGAGGATTGGTGCCCATGGGATTCAGCAACTAAGGTCACCAGGAATGAAAAGCTGCCGCGTTACTTCCAGTGGCGGGCAATGATGGGGAGCAAACCGGGAGATGTGACGCCGCTGCTGAAGAAGGTGACGCTCGAAGGTGAGGTCGAAGTGGCGCGGGCCACCTTGGCCGATTCAGTGCGTGTCACGGAGTTGACGGAGGTCAGCCGCATCGTCGGCTCCTATGGATTTGCCTATCAAAAACCATTCGACCGTCTGGAGCGCCTGCGGAAGCAGTACAATCTGCGCAAGGTCATCGCGGGACAGAAGACGGAGCTGGACAGGTTGGTGGCATTGCGCAACTGGTGCCGATACACGGCGCCGAAGGGCTGGGACACGGGGCGGACGCAATGGTGCCCGCCGTGGGATGCTCTGGTGATCCTGGAGACCAACCAGGACCCCCGCGCGTTGTGCATGTGCACCCACTACTCGACGCTGTTCGTGCAGACGGCGGCAGCGCTCGGCTACACGGCCCGTCATGTCATTCTCGACCATCACTGCGTGGCGGAGGTCTGGTCGAACGAGTTGCGTAAATGGATCCTGATGGACACCGGTAACAATCATGATCCCAGCTACAACTGCCACTTCGAGCATAAGGGGATCCCCATCAACGCGCTGGAATTGCGTCGCTTGTGGAAGGCAAAGCGAGGCAACGAAATACAGATTGTCTTCTGCGGCCAGGAGAGCATTTCCGGGGACATGATTGACCCGAAGAAGCATGGATTTGCTGATTTCAAGCTCTATCGGCGCTTCTGCATCGCCCTGCGCAATAACCATCTGCAAACGCCCTTCCCCGGCGAGCTGACGCACGGGCACGGCGAGTACTTCTGTGACGCGTATCTGTGGTATGAGGACACGGCGGTGCCCGAGGAATCGCCGGAATACGGCCTCACCAGCGACCGGCCCGGCGACTACTACTGGCCGCTGAATGAGGTGGCCATAGAGCCGATCGCCGGCGACGATGAGCAGTCCCTGACGGTGGAGTTGAGGACGGTGACGCCGAACTTAGAGAAGTTCATGGTCAAGGTGGGGCAGGGGAAGTGGCGGGAAGAGAGCAGTGGTTTCACCTGGAAGTTGAAGCCCGGGCGAAACGTGCTGCAGGCCAAGGCCGTCAACAGCTTCGGCGTTCAGGGGCCGGTGAGCCGGGCGGTTGTGGAGATGTAGCGTCGCTCGCCGGGATGCACGGTGGCGAAATAGAAGTGGAGGGCAGACATGGACCAGCTTGCGGACAATTTTCACCACGTGAGCATCTACAATGCACCGGCGGGCAAGTCGGCACTGTACGCCAGCCTGGTTGACCTGGGCGGCGGGGAGGTGCTGTGCGCCTTCCGGACCAGTACGATGGATGATAGCCCGAAGATGCCGGAGGGGAACCCGTGGACGAATCTCGATGACGAGATCGTCTGCATCAAGTCGTTCGACGGGTGCCGCACGTGGAATGCTGACACGCTACGACCCATCTTTGCAGATCCGGAGATGTATGACTATCTGGACGTGACCTCGGCACCGCTGTTGAGTGACGGGCGGATTCTACTGCCCTTCTACCAGGTGACGCCGGATCACAATGAGGGCGATCCGGCAACGTGGAAGGCGCCACTATATTTGGTGCGCAGCAGTGACCGAGGCCACACATGGAGCCGGCCCGAACGGCTTGACACCCGGCCTCTGCAAAGCGCTGCCTCCTTCGGGGGGATTATCAGGCTGCAGGACGGTAATCTGTTGTTGTCATGCTACGGGGATGCGAGCTATGCCAAGCCGGGTGTAGCGCCGGGTATGGGAGCGGCGGGCATGTTCCGCTCCAGCGACGAAGGTGAAACCTGGGGTGACTTCGCCTACGTGGCCTACGAAAAAGAGGCAGAGAAAGGAGATGGCTGTCGCGGGGTGAATGAGACCTCGACGACCCAGCTTGGAGACGGGCGTCTACTAGCGGTCTCGCGCAGCTACTATGATGACGAGAACTACCCGCTGTATCAGTCTGTGTCTGAGGACAACGGCTACACCTGGGAAACGAGGCGGATCGGGTTGCACGGTCTGTGTCCGTGCCTGCGCTGGGTGGCACAAGGCCCGGCAGGTGGTACGGCGGTGCTGGCATACCACGACCGTTACCTCGACCACGAGCAGCGCGGGGGCATATATCTGGCATTTAGCCACGACTGCGGCGAGACCTGGGGCTACCAGATTTACGTGGATGGCGGCGCCTATCCGTGCCTGTCGATGCCGGCCTCGGGGGAGATGTTCCTCGCCTGGTATGGCGAGCAGCACACGGAGTTGAAGGGCGCGTTCTTCGATGTCCCATTCCCGACAGGCATACGGGCAGATGTGGGCACGGGGTCTGTGACACTGCGATGGGATGGGCTGGCCGATGACACGCATACATACCGCGTGCATAGAAGTGCGCATGCGGAAGCTGCATCCGACGCCGACACGGCAATCGCGGAAGTGACATCAGCCCACATGTACACGGCTGCCGCTGTCGAGCCCGGGGCGTCCTGCTACTATGTCGTCACCGCCTGGGACAAAGATGAGCAGGTGGGCAAGTCCTGGCAGGTGGCGGTGAGCGTTTGATACGACGATTGGGCGGCTATTGCTTCGTGGCGTATAATGCGGTGATTTCGTCACCACTCAGGGCGCGGTTGTAAATGCGCACTGCCGCGATGGCTCCATTGAAGTAGTCATGTGCCCCGAAGCCGATTTTCAGCGGCCGATCATTGGAGATGTCGTAGTCAGCGGCAGAGAATTGGGTGGATTGCGCGACCAGCTCTCCATCCACGTACAGTCTCAGTTGGTCTGCGGCTCGGATGGCGGCAACATGTCGCCAGCCCGGCTCAAGCGGGTAGTCATGCGTTGCGCTCTTCCCGGCCTCCATGGACAGCACGTGTCCAGATGGCAGGGTGCCGGCGTAGAGTTTGCCGCCGCAGACGGCCATCGTCCAGGTGCGGTGGTAGGTGACGTCGGGAGTGAAGTCAAGCCGGCCGACGAGAGTCCACTGATCGTCCCCGTCGTAGCGATAGACTTCGGCCAGCGGCAGCGTGCCGGCATAAAGCTTGCCGTTGTACACAGCCATGCCCATGACTTCCTTCTCTTCTCCGAGGCGTCCGCAGTTGTCCCATTCTGTGCCACCCGCATAGCGGTAAACGGAGCCGCTGGGCCATGTACCGACGTACATGTCGCCCTCGTAGACGGCGAATGAGTATGTCTGGGTGTTGTCCTCCTGCTGGCCCCAGGACTCCCATTGCTCGCCGCCGAGGTAGCGCCAGACACCTGCGCTGCCGTTTCCGGCAGTGAAGAGGCCACCGTTGTACACACCCAGAGACATTGCTCGCTGATCAGCGGGAGTGCCACAGTAAGTCCACGTGGATTCCCCGTCGTAGACGTATACCCCGGGGCTGCGCAAGGGCAAAGCGTACAGCCGGCCCTGGTATTCGGTCAGGCTATGGACATCATCTGCCTCGCCCAATTGGCCGCAGTCAACCCAGCGCTTGTTGCCTTCATAGCGGTACACGTGCCCGCTTGGCGTCTCGTTGGGAGAATCAGGAAGCGCAGAGCCTCCGGCCCGATAGAAACCCATACCGACGTACAGATGGCCTTTGTGAACCGCCAGCGACATCGCCGCGTTGCTGGAATCAGGGCTGCCACAGTTTTCCCACTCTGTGCCACCTGCATAGCGATAAACGGTGCCGGCTTCACCGGCTTCGGTCTCAAAGGTGCCCACGTAGAGGTCGCCTTCGAAGACACACATTGAGTAGTCTAGCACCGCGTTGCCGGGCCGACCGCAGTCGGTCCATTCGGCATCAATCTGGTCATTGTCTATGCCGAAGTGGAGGTTACGGTAGTTGCTTTGGCTGGACGTGACGCCGGCGTGGTTCTTGATGTTGAGGTTGAGCCCCTTGCGCAAAGAGGGGTCATATTTGCTGACGATGTCGCCGAGCACGTCGTCGAGTTCAGCCTCGGTCTTCACCCAGGCGGAGATAGATACGTCGCCTGTCCCAAACCGCAGTGACGGGCTGTCGGGGACCTCGATGAAGCTACTGCGGCCTTTAAGTGTGGCCGCACTGGCGGGACTGCCGGCGGGCCCAGCAGTGTCGAAAGCAACACCATGCGCCTGCCCGTCGTTGCCGTTGCCAGATGAATCTTTGGAGTCGCCGGCGAGCTTCCAATAGCCGACCAGTCCGGCTTCGTGGTCCACCGTAGAATCTCCCTGTGTGGTTGCAGCCAGTGCCAGTAACAGCACGATGGCGGCTACCAGGCCGAAGTTTGCGATGGCAACGCTTGTCATGATCACAGCTATCACTCTCCTGTACGGGATGGGCTGAAGACATCGTCGAAAGAGTTCATTCGCCGTGGCCGGACGAAATCCCTCTTCGCGTACTTGGGCACTGAAAAAGGCGTAGCACGAGAGTTGTGTGATGCTGCAGAAGAGAAGCTGTTGGCAATAGAGTCAGAATACGCTCAAGA
>Ga0180432_10008906_pt1 | contig 12360 bp, 10 predicted proteins | sample SS_ome_10_FD_132414 | JGI IMG/M metagenome (GOLD analysis project Ga0180432, IMG submission 132414) | Hypersaline lake sediment archaeal communities from the Salton Sea, California, USA - SS_1_MS_2 metaG | ecosystem: Environmental > Aquatic > Non-marine Saline and Alkaline > Hypersaline >...
AGGCAGCAGCAGAAGAGGATAATTATAAACAGCTTAATATCTATCAATTTGTGTAATATGTGCTAAGAGAGGGAACTATGCCACATTTCAAGTATGAGGGTAAGACAGCGTCGGGAGCCCTTGTCGAGGGCACGTTAGAGGCGAAAAGTGCTGAAGAACTAACTGCATTTCTCCGGCGTCAGCGGATTGCCGTTACGAAGATAAAGAAGAAGCCCAAGGGGATGGGAAATATTGTCATTGGGTCGGGGGTTAAGAACGTGGAAATATCACGTTTTACGCGGCAATTTGCTGTGATGATAGAGGCTGGACTCCCGTTGGTCCAATGTCTCGATATTCTTGCCGAGCAAACACCGAACAAGATATTTAGCAAAGCAATAGCCAAGATACGCGACTCGGTTTCCTCAGGCTCGACTCTCGCCTCGGCGATGGGCAAACACAAAAAGATATTTAACGAGCTTTATGTTAATATGGTCGAGGCGGGCGAGATGGGCGGCGCACTGGAGACAATTCTCAAGCGCCTTGCGGACTACCGCGAAAAGGCGGATAAACTGGTCCGAAAAGTCAAAGGCGCGATGATATATCCTATTATAATCTCTGTTGTGGCAATCGGAATGACATGGGCTATGTTAACTTTCATCGTGCCCGTGTTTGCCGGTATGTTCAGTGAATTGGGCGCAGAACTCCCAAAACCAACACAGGTAGTTCTTGGTATCTCGGCTTTTCTACAAAAATATTTGGTTCATATGCTTGCTGGAGGTGTGGGTTTCATTGTACTTTTTATTATTCTCAACAAGAAGAAGACGACGAAGTATTACATAGATTTCGTAATGCTCAAATCGCCGATCATAGGCAATCTCCTCCGCAAGCAGGCGGTGTCGCGTTTCTGCCGCACACTCGGCACCTTGTTACAGAGCGGTGTTAACCTAATTGATGCGTTGAACATCACCGCGAAGACCGCGGGAAATCTCGTGCTAACCAAAGCCATACGTAAAGCTATGATTGCTATATCCGAGGGTGAGACCATTACATCTCCTCTTTCAGAGACGAAGGTGTTCCCGCCTATGGTTATCCAGATGATAGGCGTGGGCGAGAAGACCGGTAATATGGACGAGATGCTTTCTAAAATAGCGGACTTCTACGATGAGGAGGTGGATGCCGCTGTAGCTGCGTTAACCAGTATGATAGAGCCGATAGTCATCGTTGTTATGGGTGCGGTTATCGGTTCCATTCTTATCGCTATGTATCTCCCAATGTTCGATATTATCGGCCAGATTTCGGCGTAATCCAGCGAACAAAACTGAAGGTATGGGCGAGGCGTATGACCAAATGGGATTTCACGTGCCTCGCCTCTTTCATTAGATTATAAAGAGGAAGAAATATGGTCACAGATGACGTTGGCCACCATCTCCACTCGAGCCCAGTTAATGTCAGCACCGATTTCAGAAACAAGATCCGATGGCTTCTGGTTGCTCGCATCGGGATGTTCGTCCTTATTGCTACCGCCGTTGTTTTCCTCTTTTCCACCAAAGGCTTCCTTTTCAAGCTGCTCTTCGCCTATGGCGTGATAACGCTTGGATATTTACTATCGCTGACGTGGTGGGCGAAAACGCGACGAGAGGTCAGCTTTAAGTTCCTCTGCGGTGTTCAATTATTCTTCGAGCTTTTAGTGGAGGCCGGGGTCGTTCATTATTCGGGTGGAGCTGCCTCGCCGTTCATCATACTTTTCGGACTTTCTATTATTACATCTGCATTCATCTTCGAGCTGGTGGGAACACTGATAACGGCCACCGGCGCTGTTTTGCTCTATGGTGCAGTTGTTATTCTGGAATACAAAGGATTGCTTGAGTTCTCGACAACCTTTCCGATGGTAGAGGTTCTCTACGAGGACGGCGAATTGCTGTTCTTCACGGCGTACGTTTATTCTTGTTTCCGTTACCTCATAGCTTTTTTAATCGGATATCTTTCCGGCCGTCTTAGAACGAGAGTCGGTGAGCTGCACAAAGCTGGCGAGGCCTTGCGCCGCGTTCAGATGGACACCGACGACATTCTAATGCATATGCGAAGCGGCCTCATCACGCTCGACCCTGATGGGAGAGTGGTCTATTTTAATCAGGCGGCCGGCGAGATATTGGATGTGGACCAGAGAAATGTCCGCGGGCGCTTCCTAACCGACATCTTGCCGCCGAATGCCAGGTCATTTAGTATGAAGCTTTCCGAACTACTCGATATGGGCGGCAGTCGTGTTAGAACGGGCGAATTCGAACTCGAAAAGCCCAATGAAGAAAACCGCAATATGCGTCTTGCGTGTAGTTTCCTCGTCAGCCCCGACGGCAGTTTGCGCGGGATAATCGCCCTATTCGAGGATATAACCGACCAGAAAAGACGTGAGGAGTATCTTAAAGAGGTCGAGAAGATGGCCGCTATCGGAGAGCTATCGGCGAGCCTGGCCCACGAAATTCGCAACCCACTCGCGGCTATCAGGGCATCGGTGGAGACACTCGCAACTGGTGAGCCGTCATCAGATAAAGAGAAAGAGCAACGCTTGATGGGTCTCATAGTTAAGGAGACCGACCGACTGACGCGCGTCCTCGACGAATTCCTGGTCTTCGCGCGGCTCAAGGAGCTGCCCGCCGACCACGTTACTTACAACCGTATCGACCTAGTCGATATCGTGAGCGAGGTAATCGAGATGCTGGAGGGATATCCCGGCTTTTCCAACGGCATCTCGATAGACAATAAACTCGATGGTCACCTATGGGCATTCGGGCGCGAAGGACAGCTCAAGGATGTATTCTACAATATCCTTATCAACGCCAGCGAGTCTATCGGCAACAAAGGCGGAACAGTAACAATCGAGAAGGCGCGCGAACGCGAGGGCTTCTATGCAGCAAAGAGATTGGTGGGTATAAGTTTTACAGATACCGGAGCTGGTATTCCAGAAAAGGCAATTTCACATATCTTCACCCCGTTCTACAGCAATAAACCGCGAGGAACAGGGCTTGGACTCGCCATTGCACAGGGCATAGTCAATAGACACCGCGGCATTATCGAGGCGGAGAATGTCCAAAATGGCGGCGCGAGGTTTACTGTATATCTCCTCAAGGCACCCGAACCTATTGAAGAATAAAATTAAGCGAAGCATAGTGTTAATCTATTCCTGTGTAGATAAGATAATCTCAAATTGTCATCGCGAGGAGGGCACAACCTGATGAAGCAATCTCACTATCCTAAGTAAAGTTGCTATCCTTTTGTTCAAAATAACTGGATTGCTTCGGCCCACGGCCTCGCAATGACATTTTTTTAAAAAATTAATCTTTTTTCTGCAACTTCAATTATCAAAATCTAAATGGACCTTTTTGGTAAAGATAGCGATTCATCGCGCGAGTCCTACACTCTCGCCGACCGTATGCGTCCTCGCTCGCTCGACGAGATAGTTGGTCAAGAAAAGCTGCTCGGTAACGGGACGCCACTTCGCGCAGCGATAGAATCGGGACAGATAGGCAGTATGGTCTTCTGGGGACCGCCCGGCTGCGGGAAAACAACGCTCGCCAGAGTTATCGCTGCAGAAACGGGTATGAGATTTTTGCCATATTCCGCCGTGCTTTCGGGCATAAAGGAGATTAAGCAAGTCATCGCCGCCGCAGAGCAAAGGCTGGTATCCACCGGCAAACGAAGCATACTATTCGTTGACGAGGTGCACCGTTTCAATAAGGCCCAGCAAGACGCGTTCCTGCCATTCGTCGAGCGAGGTAGCATAATATTTATCGGGGCGACGACCGAAAACCCGAGCTTCGAGATAATCTCACCGCTCCTCTCGCGCGTGTCGGTATTTATACTCGAGCCGCTGGCACCGGAGGATATCGCTGGCTTGTTACAGCGCGCTATAGACGACTCTGAACGCGGCCTGGGCAAAAAAGGCATATCAGTCGAGAACGGGGTTTTGGAGAAAATCGCCGGCCTATCATCCGGAGACGCCCGCTTCGCACTGACCGTCCTTGAGTTCGCCGCGAAAACGGCCGATAACGGACGAATAACCGATGAACTGGTCGGAAAAGTTCTCCAGCGCGAGCGGTTACTCTACGACAAGTCCGGCGAGGAGCACTACAATCTCATCTCCGCGCTGCACAAGTGTATCCGCGATTCGGACCCGGACGGCGCGGTCTATTGGCTCGCGCGGATGCTCGAGGGCGGTGAAGACCCTCTATACTGTGCCCGGCGGCTTACGAGAATGGCATGCGAAGATGTCGGACTGGCAGACCCAAACGCTATGCGGCTGGCAGTCGCTGCGAAGGACACTTATCATTTTATGGGTAGCCCGGAGGGCGAAATCGCCCTGTTCGAGCTGGCGATATACCTCGCCTGCGCGCCAAAATCAAACAGCGTCGAGAAGGCACAGCTCGCCGCAGTGCAAGACATAAAAGACGGCAAAACCGGCCAGGTGCCGCTGGTTATCCGCAACGCACCAACCGGCCTGATGAAAAAGCTCGGTTACGGCAAAAACTACAAATACGCCCATAATTTCAACGACCATCTAACAACGCAGCAGCATTTCCCCGATGGTATGGAACCGCCTAAATATTATATTCCAACAGAACAAGGAATAGAAGCGAAAATCAAAACACGCCTAAAAGATATAAAGAAAAAGCTGGAGGATAGAAAAAAATCACCGGATAATTAATAGAAAAGACGTCTCGTCTTGCATCCGTAGCCCACAACTTCAGTCGTGGGTTATGAGTGGCAATTCAAAAGTTGCCACGACTCAGGCTGGCGCGAGGGTAGGTTTTTGGTAGAGTGGAAAGGAGTCCGTGCGGTCGGAAATAATATATTCCCATACATTACCGACCCTTGCACGGAGCGTGACAGCCCGTAGCACTGCGAAATTTAATTATTAACAAAGCTATAATCATTATGCCTAAAAAAGAACACGACCCCGTCTATCTCGTAATCATCGCACTAGGAATAGGCCTCGGCTTCTCCGTCGGAATTGCCAGCAAAAAAATTGTGTGGGGATTAATCGGAGGTGCCATCGTCGGCCTGATTGGATGTTTGGTATATCTCTTCATCAAACGCTCCAGAAGACCCAAGAAACACAAAACAGCGAAGGACGAATTCAAGATGAAGTAAGTTGATAAATCCTATGGCAGAAGCAACTCTTAATGCAGATTTGTCCTTATTGATAGGTTGAGCATCATGCTCAACTGGTAAATTCCTGGGCACGAAGAAAGATTACCCCAATATCGCATTTATCTGTGCCAAAAGTTGGGTGTCGGTGAATTCGTTCACCCTTATCGCCGACGAGGGGCAGGTCGTGGCACAGCTTCCGCAACCCTTACACAAAACTGGATTCACCTGCATAACGCCGAGCACTTCATCAAATTTATGCGCGCCGTATTCGCAAACGTCCTCGCACGTCCTACATCCGGCGCATAGTTCTGCGCTAACGATAGCCACAATCGGCGCGACCGTGAGCTTATCCTTCGACAGAATCGCCATGGCCGATGATGCCGCCGCCTTTGCTTGAGCGACGGTATCCGGGATATCTTTCGGCCCTTGGCAGGTTCCTGATAAGAATATGCCGTCACTGGAGGTGTCAACCGGCCGTAGCTTCGGATGCGCCTCGAGAAAGAATCCGTCCTGAGATTGCGGCAGTTTGAATATCCGGCTTATCTCTGTTACATCGGCGCGCGGCGTTATTCCAGTTCCTAATATAACGAGGTCGGCCTCGAGCTCGATTGGCTCGCCGAGGAGGGTATCCTCCGTTCTAACAATCAAAGTGCCTCTTCTGCGGAATATCTCGGAGACATTGCCTCTTCGAAATATCACACCCTCTTTCTTAACGCGATTGTAGAACTCCTCGTAGCCCTTGCCGAAGGCGCGGAAATCAATGTATAGCGAGGTTATTTCGGCATCTGGGATTTTCTCGTGTATCAGGTGCGCGTGTTTAGCAAGATACATACAACAGACGCGCGAGCAGTATTCGTTACCGACAGTTTCGTCCCGCGAGCCGACACAATGAACCAGCACTATCTTTTTAGGGACTTTGCCACCGATAATAATCTCACCGCCAGTTGGGCCGGATGGCGAAACGAGGCGTTCGAACTCGAGGCCAGTTATGACGTTATCGTAATCTTCATATCCCAGTTCCGGTTTTAATTCGGGGTCGAACTGGTCGAATCCGGTGGCCATTATTACAGACCCAATCTCGAGTTCAATTTCCTTTTCATTCGGCTCAAAACTAATAGCATCGGCATCACAAACCGTCTTACAAATACCACAACTATCATTAAAGAAATGCATACAACTTCTTTCATCGAGCATAGGCACTTTGGGAACCGCCTGTGGAAACGGAGTGTATATCGAAGCTTTTTTCCTCAGGCCCATATCAAATTGGGATATAGACGGTATCGGTTTTATATCGGTATTATCTTCTACACGGATAGCGTCGGTTGGACATATTTCAGCACATGCGCCACACGCAACACATACCTCGCTTCTCTCATCGAATGGAGTACCAATTATTCTTCTATTGCCTCGTCCACTGAATCCGAGAGCACCGATTTGCATAACCTCGTTGCAAACACGAACACATAATCCGCACATAATACATTTTTTATTCTTATTATCCGTTCTCTCACGATACGAAGTATCGGTTACACCGTATCGTTCTGCCAGCTCTCGCATTTCTTCGGCCTCCGGTGCCGATGCAAGCATAAGCTGAAGAATGAACTTCCGTGCCCGTTGCACCATTTCCGAGTCTGTCCGGACCTCACCCTCCCAAGCGGGATAAGTACAGGCTGTCTTAAGACTCGATTTACCTTTCCAGATTGTTTCCACTACGCAAATTCTACAGGCTCCCGAGGGAGAAAGCGTTCTATGGTTACATAATGTAGGTATTTCTATCCCGAGTTCGCGGGCTACTTCGAGAACAGTTCTCTCTGGGTCGGGCTCGACCTCGATACCGTTTATTATAAGTTTACTCATTTCACTCATATTTTAGATTCTTCTTTTTCAAACGAATCGAAAAGTTGCTGGACATCAGAAGGGTCCACATGATAGTAATTATCGTCTATTGTTACTACAGGACCTAATGCACAGCACCCGAGGCAGTTAACAGTTTCGAGAGTGTATTTCAAATCCGGTGTGGTTTCGCCAGATTTTATTCTAAATCTTCGCTCAATTTCCTCTAAAACTCTGGGAGCACCTTTCGCATGGCAGGCGGTGCCCATACATATTTTAACAATATGTTCACCGCGTGGCTTAAGACTAAATGCTGTATAGAAAGTCGCGACCTGAAATACTTTCGATAGCGGGACATCAAGTGCTTCACTAACATATTTTAATGCATTTTCAGGCAGATAATTCAACTCGGCATTGATATCCAGTAGAATTTGGACTAATGCACTTTCATCATTGTTATATCTTTTGATAGTATCATCTAAAAGAACGAGATTCTCTTTCTCAAGTTGTTCTTTTATCGAATGGATTTCTCTTTTTTGAGGAATGTATCTGACAAGACAATTATCGGAACATTGGTCGCAGCCGGTGCATTTTTCCGTATCAACGTGTCTATCCTTGAGTTTGATTTTCGCCTTAAAATTACCGACGAAGCCCTCGATGCTTTCGACCTCGGAATAGGTGAGCAGGTTTATATTCTCGTGCCGGGAGATGTCAACCATCTTCGGCGTAAGGATACATGCGGAACAGTCGAGTGTCGGGAAGGTTTTGTCGAGCTGTGCCATATGCCCGCCGACGGATGAGTCTCTCTCGACGAGGTGCACCTTGAATCCGGAGTTGGCGATATCCAGCGCAGCCTGAATTCCAGCGATTCCGCCGCCGATAACCAGCGCCTCTGGCGTAACCCCAACATCAAATTCGGTAAGCGGCTCGAGCTTTTCCACCTTCGCCACCGCAGACTTGACGAGTGAAATCGCTTTGCGAGTGGCTTCCTCTCTATCCTCATGCACCCAAGAGCACTGTTCGCGTATATTAGCGATTTCGAGGCAGTATCGGTTCATCCCGACTGCCGCGACTACGCCCATAAAGGTCAGCTTGTGCAGCGACGGCGAGCAGCATGCCACCACGACTCGGTCGAGATTATATTCGGAAATCGAGTCCTTGATGAGGCTCTGCCCCGGCTCGGAGCACATATAGGGATAGTCCTTCGCACACACGACGCCCGGAACATCAGCGATTGCCTTCACAACCCGCCCGATATCAACCGTCCGCGCGATGTTTATCCCACAATGACATATGAATACGCCGATATTTTTCATAATATCATAGAAATACGATGTTCATTATTCCTACAATTCGGGCTGTCACGCCTCGTGCTATGTCCTCATAAGGTTTTTTGAATATATTATTATCGGACGCACGAGTTCCTCTCCGCACTCCAACAACCCACTCTCGCGCCAGCCCTGAATTTACGCATATTCTTGTTCCCCACAATTAACACTGTAGGTTATAAAAGTCCTTTAGTTTCTACCCCTATGCTCTCATCTCCACAACCTTCTCCTGCAGCGCTGGGACGACCTTGAATAGATCGTCCACGATACCGTAATGTGCAGCGGTGAATATCGGTGCTTTTGGGTCCTTGTTGACGGCGATAATCGTATCGGAGGCCTTCATTCCGGTGACATGCTGGAACGCACCGCTGATTCCGAGGGCGATATAGAGCTTTGGTTTCACGGTCTTACCGGATGAGCCGACCTGCCGGTCTTTCGGCAGCCACCCGGCGTCAACGATGGGCCTCGAGCATGCGACGACTGCGCCGATTCTACTGGCGAACTCCTCGATTATCTTGAGGTTTTCCTCTTCTTTGATTCCGCGGCCAATTGCGACGATTTTCTCCGCCTGTGTGATATCTATCTCTCCCGCGGCGGCCTCGACAAATTTGATAAACTGTTTCTCCTCGAATTCCTTATCGAACGTGAATTGTATCTTTTCGATTTCCGCGGATTTGCCGCCCTCCTCGACAGCAACGGAACCGGGAAGGAGCGCGACAATCCCGCCGCTGGCGGCATCGAACGAGTATTCTGCGTTTATCTTGCCGCCATAGACCGGATTTGTTGAGAGAACCTTTGTTCCCTCGACGCGGAAATCGGAGCATCCGGTTATTATTGGCACGTCGCTCGCCACCGCCAATGATGGCGCCAAATCGAACGATTGCGATGTGTGCCCAAAGACCGCAAGCAGAGGCTCTCTTTCTTTAAACAAAGACGACAGTGCCTCTTGATAGTATTCTGAGTTGAAGTATCCGAGCTTCTCGTTCTCGACATAGATAACCTTGTCGGCGGTGGTTTTGAGCGCCTCGGCGAGATTATCCGCTCCGTGTCCGAGCAGCACCGCGTGGACAGAGCCACCAATCGTGCTCGCCACCTCGCGTGCCTTCGTGAGTATCTCGAATGTAATGTCCCGAAGTTCGCCTTCGCGGTGTTCAGCTATTACGAAGATATCGTTTGCCATAATTTCTCCTTATAATTCCGTCATTGCGAGGGAGCGAAGCGACCGAAGCAATCTCGGTCACTTAACGGAATTGCTTCGCTACGCTCGCAATGACTGAGTTTTACCTTACATCCCATTTTATAATATTGGGCGAGACAAGCCTCGCCCCTGTTCCTTTATAACAGGCCTTTAGATTTTAGGATTTCACACAGTTTCTCGGAGACCTCGCCTGCGCTACCTTCGATAATCTCCGCCATCTTCCCAGGAGGAGGATAGTATATCTTGTCGAGTTCGACCTTCTTGCCGGCGATTTCCGCGGAGTCGACAACGCGAATCTCCTTCGAGGATGCGCGCTTGATTCCGAGAATCGAGGCGTATCGTGGCTCGTTAATGCCGGTCTGGATTGTAACGACCGCGGGGTATTTTACATTGTATTGCGCCATCAGGCCGCCCTCGAGCTCGCGATTGGCGATAGTCGAGTCCTCCTTCGCCTCCATCTCGATTGTCATCGAGATGTGCGGTATTCCTAATATCTCGGCGAGAAGCACACCGACTTGACTGAAGCCATCATCGCTAGCGACACAACCGGTGAAAACGACGTCGTATTCCAAATCCTTAATCTCGTTTGCAATGAGCGAGGCTATTGTGAACGGGTCGAGTTCGGTTATGTTCTTCGGCGTGATTCGTATCCCGCTCGTGGCACCCTTGGCGAGTGCCATTCGGATAACCTCGTCGCTCTTTTCCGGTCCGACCGAGACGATTGTTATGTCGCCGTCGAACTCTTCTTGAAGTAAAAGTGCCTGTTCGAGCGCATAGTTGTCCGCCTCGTTAATCGAGAATACGAGGTTTTCCTCGTCGAGCCGCCGGCTGTCCGGGGCGATTTTCAGCGTCGCCTCGGATGTCTCCGGCACACGTTTTACACAAACTATGCTGTTCATTTGACCTCCCTTATAATTTATTAATTGAGATTGCTGATTTTTATTAAAAAATGGTTGCCAAACGTGTCATTGCGAGGGAGCGTAGCGACCGAAGCAATCTTGCTCAAATAACGGGATTGCTTCGCCTGCAGCTCGCAATGACAGTTTCAGATTTTTCTATTATTGTCAAAAATATCGCCATTTTTCAGCAATCTCTATTGATTATTAATTGCTTCTGCAACTATCGAGCAAATATCCATCACCAGCAGCTTCTCATCCAGCCCCGCGGTTTTGACTGCATCGGAGAGTGTTAGGAAGCAGAATGGGCAGCTTGTGGCTAAGATTTCCGCACCATAGTATTCTGCATCTTTGACTCGCTCTTCTGCCGTCCGCTCTTTGTCCGATTCGACTTCAACCCACATCCTTCCACCACCACCCTCACAGCAAAAACTCCGCTCCCGTGACCGGTCGAACTCTAATAATTCATTTAGTGCAGTATTTTGCAAAACTAATCTGGGAGCGTCATAAACGCTGTTCTGTTTGCCGAGAAAACATGGGTCGTGGAATATAATATTTTTATCTAATTTAGTATGGATATTTAATTTCCCCTGCTCGATTAATTCGCACAGCAGCTCGGTATAATGAATGATTTCGATATTGAGATTTTCATAATCATTCTTAAATGTATTATAACAATGTGGAGATATAGTAACGATTCTATTAAATTTATATTTTGAAAATGATTCTACATTTTCCTCGACAAGCATCTCGAATAGGCCTTCTTCGCCCATTCGTTTAATCTCGTTGCCGCAGCACGATTCCGCGGTTCCGAGTATTGCGAAATCTACATCGGCGGAATTTAATATTTTTACCAGCGCTCCTGCGGATTTCTGCACTTCCGGGTCGTATGCCGGTGTGCATCCGACGAATAGTAGTATCTCTGTGGATTCGCCTTCCTGGAGTATTCTGACATTCTCTTCGCCAATCCATTCTGTTCGCTTCTCGCGCGCGCGGCCCCATGGGTTACCGTGTTTGAGCGTGCTTTCCAATGCGTCTCTGACTGCAGGTTCTATTTTCCCCCGCTCGATTTGATAACCACGTAGCGATATAATAAAGTCCATTATCTTTACGCCCTTCGGGCAGCGGTCAGAGCAGGTTCTGCAAGTGGTGCAAGACCAGATATCCGGCGATTTGACTGGCTTCTTTTGTTCGAGTAGGTTTTGGTATATAATTCTGCGTGTATTCAGTGTGGTGCGAATGGATACGGGACATCCCGCCGCGCAGCGTCCGCACTGCACGCAGCCGAGAAGACCGTGTTGGTCTATTAGAGCTTTAGTCATTTTATTCTTGTTTCAACATTTCCGCCGGGCAAATCTTGTCCCAATGATTTAATTTCTCTGGTCAAGAAATAATTCAACACTGTGCGCAACGCTATAATTGCCGCGAGCTTGCCGATATCGTCCCAAGTCGGCGCGATTGCACTTTTTAAAATACTCGCGCCAATTAAAAAAGCAAGTCCTAATGATAGGGTATGACCGAGTTCGAGTCGGCTTTCGAGTACCGGGTTATAATCCGACAATTTTCTTATACGATTCTTTACATAATAATATACCGCGCGTATCATCCCGGTAACAATCACGAGAACCGCCAATACCTGCGCTATATATGTAGCGTATCGTGCAATAGTGTTAATTATTATCTCTACCATTTATAACTACCTCTTTTTTCTTGAATATAGAACATTCCTCGACATTGCTTGTTTCTCTTTCTTCGCACTTTTGATGGTCATAATCTACTATAGAAATTTTTATCTTCTCGTCCCTTTCTTTGCCGATATGAATAACACTTCCGGGTGGCAACCCTGCCTTTTTAGAACTATTCCCGGAAAAACGCGGCGTTCGATACCTCCATTTTTATTATATAAGGTTGCTGATCTTTATTAAAAAATGGTTGACAAACGTGTCATTGCGAGGGAGCGTAGTGACCGAAGCAATCTCGC
>Ga0180432_10008908_pt1 | contig 12356 bp, 6 predicted proteins | sample SS_ome_10_FD_132414 | JGI IMG/M metagenome (GOLD analysis project Ga0180432, IMG submission 132414) | Hypersaline lake sediment archaeal communities from the Salton Sea, California, USA - SS_1_MS_2 metaG | ecosystem: Environmental > Aquatic > Non-marine Saline and Alkaline > Hypersaline >...
CGTTTGGTTGTGGCAGCAACTATCAGCCGGGCGGCGTATTCATCCGTCCCTCCGGGACTTTGCGGGGATGGGCTTGCGGGGCTATCCCAGCCATGAATGGCTGGGCTATTTTCGTTTCGTCCCTCCGGGACTTTGCGGGGATGGTCCCGGGGGCTATCCCAGCCATGAATGGCTGGGCTATTTTCGTTTCGTCCCTCCGGGACGATGGGGGCGCGGTGGGTGCCCGTCGTGGGCGCCGGGTGGGTGCCCGTTGCGGGCGCTGGGTGGGTGGGCCCGTTCGGTGCCACGATTAGACACCGGACGGGCCCCCGACTACTCGTGCCGCGGCGTGCCCAGGGCGGCCTGGAACCCGGCGAAGTCCCGCAGGTCGACGTCGCCGTCGCTCTCGAAGTCGAAGGTCTGGCAGCCGTCGGCGTAGGGGCCGGCGTTCGGTCCGGTCAGGCATCCGTCCCAGGCGGAGAAGTCCGCCAGATCGACGTCGCCGTCGCCGTCGAAGTCTCCGGGGACGGGCGGCCCGGGGTACTCGTGGGCGCCCAGATCGACGATGGGCGGCGTGCCGGCTCCGGTGTCGACGGTATCGGCGTCGTCGACGAAGCGGGCCCGGCCGGCCAGGTCGACCGGGGGCAGGGCCTGCTGGCCGTCCAGGTGGGCGTCGATGTCCGCGCCGTTGTCGCCGGCGTCGATACACCGCGTGCCGGCCGAGAGCCGCAGGTCGTCGTCGGCCGTGCCGGCGATCCCGTCCGCCCCGTCCGGATCCGCGAAGAGGGGATCGTCCAGCGGGTCGTCACCGATGTTGCCGACCCCGCCCAGCGATCCGGTCCAGCCCTGCACGCAGGAGTGGTTGACCAGGGCCTGCTCGACGAAGATCTGGGCGGCCTGGCTCTGGCTGCCGCCGGCGGTGTTGTCCCAGAGCACACAGTTGGTCAGCACCGGGGTGCTGGCCTGGGTGCCGTAGACCGCGGCCGCCGCGTACTTGGCCGTGTTGCCGGCGAAGGTGCAGTTGCTCAGCGTCGGGCTGCTGGCGTCGTTGAACACGGCGGCGCCGAAGTCCGCGGAGTTGCCGCTGAAGAGGCAGTTGACCAGCGAGGGCTCGGCGTTCTTGTTGAAGATCCCCCCGCCGAAGTCCGCGGCGTTGCCCGCGATCCGGCAGCCGAAGAAGCGGACTTCTCCGCCTTGGTTGAGGATGCCGCCGCCGGAGTTGTGCGGCCAGGTCTGGGCGTCGGCGTTGCCCCCGCTGATCACGAAGCCGTCGACAACCGCCGTGCGCGAGGTGCCGACGGAGGTCACCACGTGGTAGCAGTTCTCCGCCGGGGTGCCGCCGGTGTGGTCGTCCGCGTTGAGATCACCGCTGAGCGTGGTGAGGTGCCTGGCCGGATCACGCTGGGCGAGTTCGGTCTCCGCGCCGCTGAAACCGCCGTAGAGCGTTACCCCGCTCACCAGCCGGAAGGTGGCCTCGCGATCGCCGCCGGGCCCCGCGGGGGTGTAGACGGCGGACGCCACCCAGATCTGTTCGGCGATGGTCCCCGGAGCGGCGGCGGTGGCCAGGGCCTGGTGGAGGTTGTGGTAGGCGTCGGTCCAGGTCGTCCCGTAGTCCTGGCCGCCGGCTGCCGCGTTCACGTACAGCACCAGGGCCTCGCACTCGTCGGGGATGCCGTTGGTGTCGGCGTCGGGGCTGGTGCCGGCGTCGATGTCGCACTCGTCCAGCAGGTCGTTGCCGTTGCAGTCCTCGGCGGTGCCGGCGGCCACCTCGCAGGGGTCGTAGAGGCCGTTCGTGTTGCAGTCCGCCGCCTGACAGTCGTCCGGGATCCGGTCGTGGTCGCAGTCCGTGCTCTGCCCGCCGTCGATGTCGCACTCGTCCGGCACGCCGTTGGTGTTGCAGTCCTCGCTCGCTCCGTCCTCGAGGTCGCACTCGTCCGGAATGCCGTTGGTGTTGCAGTCCTGGCTGGTGCCCGACTCGATGTCGTAGAAGTCCGGGAAGCCGTTGGTGTTGCAGTCCGTGGCCGTGTAGTCGATGTACGACGCCCCGTAGCCGATGGCCGAGCAGCCGTACTCGATGTTCATGTAGCCGTCCTCGCCCCAGCCCGGGCCCCAGGAGTTGCGGATGATCCACACGCCGTTGCTGCCCTGGGTGTCATCCCAGCCCACCAGCACGACCCCGTGGTTCACGGTGCCCTCCTGGCAGTCGTTGAACACGCCGCCGGTGTAGGCGTGGAACGCGGAGTTCACGTACACCGCCACGCTGAGCGGGCCGTGGTCCAGCAGGGCCTGCTTGAGCGACGACACCTTGGGCACGCTGCCCGACGACCCCACGTAGGCCCAGCCGTCGATGGTGCAGGCGTGCGGATAGGGACAACCGCAGGGAGGTTCGGCGCCCTGGTAGGGGAACTGGGTTTCCAGCACGGCGCCGCTGCCGCCGCAGGGATCGGACTTGTACTCATGGTACTTGTGGGCCCACCAGCCGCCCCCGCAGCCCCAGCCATCCGAGTTGCAGCTCACCAGCCACTGCTCCGACAGGTCCACCTCGACGCCGTCCTGGAGCAGGATGGCGCACTCCAGCGCCCCGACGGTGGCGAAGGCCCAGCAGCTTCCGCAGCCTCCCTGGTTGCGCACCTGGGGACAACTGCCGTCCTGGCACCAGTTGAAAGCCGCGGGCAGCCCCGGCGCCGGGATGGAGGGATCGAACCTGGCGCCGCTCTGCCAGTCGGGTGGCACCACCAGCCCGCACAGCTCGGCCAGGGGACGGTCGGTGGCGCTGTTCCGGCCGACGGTGAACGTCCAGCCCTCCTGCCCGGCGCGGCGTTGCAGGGCTTCGAGGTCGTTGGCGGAGAGCTGGGCCCGGGCTGCGCCGGGCGGCAGGCACGCCGCCAGCAGGGCGGCCAGCACCCAGCGTCTCGATCCGTCGGCCGGCCGCGGCGCTGCCGTCGCCGGGCGGTTGGGCGTGTTGATTCCGATCCCCCGTGGTGATGCCATGAGCGTCCTTTCGGCGTGTGCCTCGTCTCGCCCGGTTGCCGAGGAGCAGGCCGGGCGTTTTCTCACCCCGAATCGCGCCGGCGGGTGTGGGCCGGGGTCCCGGCGGCCGAAGGCCGCTCGCTGGCGACCCGCCGCCGAGGACGCCGCCGCTGCCCCGCAGCTCTGCCGGCGGGCGATTCCTTCATGTGATTGTAACCAGGGCCGGGGGGCGGGCCAAACGAGCGAGTCAACAACAAAATACACGTGAAGGCGGCAGGCGTTCCCCCGGGGCGAACGACCGCACAAAAACGCCCTGCCAGCGCTCGGCCGCCGGGGACGCCACGGCCGGGCCGGCGGAGAACGCCGATTCCGGTTTGCCCGGCCGGTGGCCTGCCGGTCTAATACCGTCATGCGGGCAGGGACCTGCCGCGGGTGGAGGCGGCAACGCCGGGCGCGCGGGAGGGTCTGCCGGTAACCGGGCTGGACAGTTTCAGGGATTGCCGCTGGGGGTCCGTTCGCCGGAATCCGCACCACCGGGCGGGCCGACACCGGCAGGTACGCTGGAGAAGCGCCAATGAGCAACGATTCCTCGGTATCTCGTCGCGAGTTTTTCCGTGCCGGCGCCGCCGCCGCGGCCGCCGCCGCCGCGCTCCCCGCCGTCGCCGGGGAGGAGCGGAACGACGGCCCCAACGCGGGCCCGGTGGAGCTGCCCACCCGCAAGCTCGGCCGGACCGGCGTGGACGTCACCATCCTGAGCCAGGGGGCGGGCTTCGCCATCAACAACCGGCACATGAACGTCATGCACTCGATGGGCGTCCGCTGCATCGACACCGCCAAGTACTACCTCAAGGGGGCCTCCGAGCGGGCCATCGGCGACTGGTTCAAGAAAACCGGACACCGCAAGGAGTACTTCCTGGTCACCAAGGACGTGCCGCTCGAGCCGGGCGACATGGCCGGGATGATCGACGAGCGCCTGGAGAACCTCCAGACCGACTACATCGATCTGTTCTTCCTGCACGGCATGGGCGACTCGGACCACTACCACGGCCTGGACGACGTCAAGTGGTTCAGCGACCCGGCGTGGCTGAAGGCCGTCGAGAAGATCCGCGCTTCGGGCAAGTGCCGGTTCTTCGGCTTCAGCACGCACACCCGTCCGATCGAGGTCCGGACCGGCATGCTGGCCGGAGCCGCCAGGGGCGGATGGGTGGACGCCATCATGGTGGGCACCGACCCGGTGGTCATGAAGGAGAACGCGGAGTTCAACAAGGCCATCGACGCCTGCCACCGGGCGGGCATCGGCCTGATCTCCATGAAGGAGAACCTGGGCAAGGAGCACGAGATGCAGGAGAAGGCCGGCAAGGCGCTGCCGGGCTTCAAGGACAAGGGCCTGTCGCCCTACACGGCGATCCTCAGCGCCATGTGGACGGACGAGCGGTTCGCCTGTGTCTGTTCGCACATGGACAACCTGGAGAAGCTGCGGGAGAACGCCACCGCCTGCCGCAACTTCAAGCCCCTCGGCGGGGACGAGCTGGCGGCGGTGGACGACCTGATCCGCCGCTCGAAACGGACCTTCTGCGTGGCCTGCGACGGGAGCTGTCAGCGAGCGGCGGGCACCCGGGCGGACCTCAACACCCTGGCCCGCTACGTGACCTACGCGGAGGCGGACGGCCGGGTGTACGAGGCCCGCGAGCTGCTGGCTGCCATGCCGCCGGAGGCCCGCGACTGCACCGGCGCCGACCTCAAGGCGGCCCGCCGGGCGTGCAAGTGCAACGTCGACTTCGCCGCGGTCGTCAAACGGGCGGAGGAGCTGCTCGCCTGAGGCGTGGTGCGGTCGGTTGCGGGCCGGCGCACCGCGGGCCTGCAACCGGCTCGGGCGGATCGGGAACATGGCCACGTTTCTTGGACGCCGTTACGTACGGCCCGCCGGGGCCGTCGGGTCCCGCGAGAAGGTCCTGGGGATCGCCCTGCTGCTTCTGGCCGCCGGGATCGCGGTGGGCTTCGTTCTGCACGCCCGCACACCGGGAGCACCGCTGTTCGCTTCCGGCCAGGCGGCCGAGTCCGCAGTGGACGAATCCCGCGAGGCAACCGTCGCCCGGCAGATGCTGCCCGCTCTGGACGACCTGGGGTGGCGTGCGGCGGGCGAGGCCCAGGCGTTGCGGCCCGACGACGATGCCCTGGGCGATCTGGGTTCAGCGGCAGTGGCCTACGGGGCGGGGCAGGTCTACCTCCGGACGTACAACTCCGCGGGCGGCGACGGGGTGACCCTGCGGATCGCGGTCTGCGATGCGCGCACTCCGGCGCAGGCCTTTGGCCTGTGCGGGGCCAGGCGCCCGCGGCAGTGGGAAGGGCTCCCCGGCGCGCGGGACGGATGGCTCGACGGCAGCGGGATGCAGGCGGGCTTCTGGCAGGGGCGCTACTACACCGAGTTGCGGGCCGCTGCTCCCGACCCGACCGCCGACCCGGGCCTGGCGTCCGTGGCCGGGGCCGTCGGCGGCACGCAACTCGACTACGGCGGCCCCTTCCGCGTGGCCGGCTTCCTGCCGACCGAAGGCCGCGTGCCGGGCAGCCTGCGCTACGTCCACCGTTCGGCGCTCGGCCGGCAGGGGCTGGACGAGGTCTTCCTGGTCGACCTGGAGGATGGCCTCACCGCCTGGGCCATGGAGGCCCGCGACACCGCCGCTGCCCACTCGGTCCTCGAAACGCTCAGGACGCAACGGTCGGCCTCGGGTGGCGCCGGGGGCCGGGCGGAACCGGGCCCGGGCGGCGCCGCCGGCCGCACACCCCGGTACGTGGGTCCGATCACGCTGCTGCCCGGCGACGACGGCTCGATGGCGGTCTTCGCCGCGGGTCGTCTGGTTCAGGGGTTCCAGGGCGCCGGCGAGGATGCCGTGCTCGCCGCGGCGGAACGGGCGTACGCCAGCGCCGTTCCGGAAGCGGCCGCCACGGCGGCTGCTCCTGAGGCGGAGGCAACCTCGGAAGCGGAGAACCCCTTCCCCACGCCGGCCGAGCCCGGCTGGCGGGTCCCCACCAACGTCGCCCGTTTCAGCCCTGAAAACCTGTACGTGAAGATCGACGGGCGGGCCGAGCTCTACCTCCAGTTCCAGGTGGTGGGCCTGACGTTCGGTACCTACGCCCACCAGACCGACCCCGACCTGACCATCGATGTGTACTGGTACGACATGGGTACACCGGCCAACGCCCTGGGGGTCTACCAGGCCGAGGCCACTCCGGGCGCCGAGGCCGTGGACGTCGGCCAGGAGGGATACGTCTCCGGTGGGGCGGTCTTCTTCCGGGCGGGCGGCAGTTATTTCCAGGTCTTGCCCATGAGCGCCGGGGTGGAACCGGCCACCACCGTGGACATCGCCGCGCGGCTGGCGGAGCAGGTCCGCTCAACGGCGGATGATCTCTGGGCCGAAACCCTGCTGCCCTCCGTGGGACGCATCGACGGCACGTTCACCTACCTGGCCCAGGATGCGTTCAGCCTGGGTTTCCTGGACGACGTGTACACGGCCGACTACCTCTTCGATGGAGATCGGTTCACCCTGTTCCTCCACCGGGCCGCGGACGACTCGGCCGCCGAGGCCCTGTTTCAACGTTACCTCAACTTCTTCCAGGACTTCGGGCGCTTGTCCTGGCAGGAGGAGGGCCCCCGCCTGATCGCGGCGGGGGACGTTGGCGGGGTGGTGGACGTGGTCTTCGTCACCGGCCGCTTCCTTGCGGGGGTCACTGGGGCTGAAGATCCCGGCCCCGCCCGGCGGGTTGCCGAGGCGTTTCACGACGAGGTTTCCGCCCACTGATCCGCGCGGCGGGCCGCGAGGGCCGGGCCGATAACCGGCACCAGCCCGCCGCCCCACGCCGCTCGCCTCGCAGGATGTTGCCCTGCGAACTCGCGGGCTCGCCAGGTCGACACCCAACGCCCCAAACGAGCGACCTGCTCCAGGATGCCCCAGGCCCCCTTGATCAGCACGCCACAGTTGTTTAGACTAACTCTGTGAATATGGGCGGAGGAGGAAGTTTTTCCACCTCCGTGGATGACTGAGCCGTGGTTCTGGGAGAGAGAGCCGCCTGCGGGTGGTGTCTCTCTTCTTTTTTGGTTGGGCCGGCGGGGATTTTAGTTCAGGATGCCATGCGCGGCGGCAGGGTCTGCGGCAACCGGAGGCGGGCGAGGAAGCCTGGCCGCCACCGCGCGGTTCGGCACGAGAACCTCAGTCTCCGCGGGCCCGACCACGGACGACGCTTCCAGTGCAGCTATCGGTGGCCAACCACTTCCACCTGGATCGAGTCCAACCTGTCGACAGAGACGCCGCCCGGCGCTCTTCTTTTCTGACCACTTCGCACGTTGCGGAGGTGGGCGATTCTTGAATCGGGGTTTGCGAGGAACAAGAGGAGGAATGGAGATGAGGACGACCATTGCTATCGTGTTGACTCTGGCGCTGTTCGTGCCGGCCGCTACCGCCCAGGTCATGATTCCGGACAGCAGCGGCGATCGGATCATGCTCTTTGACGCCTACGACGGTTCGCTGATCAATGCCGACTGGCTCACCGATGCCGCCGCCTCCGGCTGGGAGTTCAGCACGCCCAAGGAGGCCGTCATGGTGGGTGGGCAGCTCTGGGTCGCCGACCGGATCGAGGACGCCGTCTTCCAGTTCGATGCCGACCTCAGCTACGTCGGCACCATCACCGGCGGCAACGGCAAGACCATGGACAACGTCCGCAGCCTGGGCACCGACGGCAGCACCGTCTACGTGACCAACTCGGCGGGTGACTTCGACGACGCCGTCATCAAGTTCGACACCACGGGCAGCTACCTGGGCTTCTTCCCGGTGGAGAGCACCAGCATCTTCGACGCCGAGCCGTTCGAGGGTGACCTGCTGATCACCGACGCCGACAACGACCGCGTCGATCGCTACGGCGTGGACGGCGGGTTCCTGTCGACCTTCGCCGACGGTCTGGGCTTCGCGGAGCAGGTCGCGATCCTGGATGACGGCAGCGTCATCGTGGCCAACGCCATCGACAGCGCCGGCATCGAGGGCCTGTGGCACTACAACGCCGACGGTTCGCTGCGGGCGTTCGTGGACACGGACGAGATCGGCGGCCCGACGCTGCGTGGCGGGGAGCTGCTGGGCAACGGCAGCTACATCCTGTCGACGGGCGACGGCATCTGGACCGCCACGCCGGACGGCGGCGGCTTCATCTTCAACCAGGTGTTCGCCGATGCCAGCGGCCAGTACGTGACCTTCGTGCCCGAGCCGGGCGCCCTGGCCCTGCTCGTGGTGGGCGGGCTGGCCGTCCTGCGCCGTCGCGCGTAGGGATTCGACGCACGATCAAGCTGAACGCGTTGCGGGCTGCCCCTCGGGGGCAGCCCGTTGCTTTTCTCACGCGCTCAACACGGCCCGCGTGGGTTCGCCTTGACGGTTGGGGGGCGAGGTCAGGCAGGCTGGCGTACGAATCCCCCGATCCCCTCGGCTACACGGTTGGGCTGACACCGGCGGAACACCGCCGATGGGGTGGGTGGCCGTCAGAGAGCCGGAGCGCTGGTGACGCTGTTCCAGCAATCCTGCGGCCTGGCGCGCGCCGCGTCGATCCCGAGCCGCCTGGCCAGTTCACAAACCGCTTTGTAGGCATCCGTGCCTCGGGCCCTCCATCTTTGCCCGGAAGCGCTCGCGGCGATCGCGACGAACCCGCCCTCCACGCGGTTCAGCGTGATGGCGAAGCCCGCGTCCGCAATGACGTCGAGCACAGCCCAGTTCACCGTAGCGAGATGTACAGCACCGTCGCGCATGTTCCTTCTCAACATCCTCCGCAAGAGGACCTGCTTCCGGAAGGACCTTTCATTGTCCGAATCGCGGTCCCGGATGCAAGCACGAAAACCCAAGATCGATTCAGGGGTGTCCCGCTGGCCCAACGGTTTGAAGGTGTCCTCGTGGCGCGCTTCATCCAGCTTGCCAGCTTGGCCGGTCGATGACAGTGCCCCGGTTGGCCATCCTGCGCGACGTACCCGATGACACCCGTCTCGGTAGGCCGAATGGAGTGTTCTCACAGACTGCCGTGCCGGGAGTGTCTCGCTATCGGGTCGGGGGTTTTCTCGTGGCCGGCAGGTGGCCCGCAGAAGGAAGAACAGGCGGCGATGGGATTCGAACCCATGAATACGGGTTTTGCAAACCCGCGCCTTAGTCCACTTGGCTACGCCGCCGTCGCCCGGTGTGGCGAAGCCGCGGGTCGCTGCTGACCCGCATTCCCGTCGAAGCCTCGCGGGGCTCCGCCAGCCGGCAGGGCGCCAGTATACCCAACCGGCTTGGGGCCACAAGCACCACCGCGATTCTTGACTCGGCGGCGCGGTGGCGTATCGTGAGGCCAGCGTTCATACCCTACCTTCCGTGGTTGCCCCGGCGGGCTATTCCCGGGGGCGGCCCGAGCCGACCCAGAGGTCCGTCGATCCTGCATGCAAGGGCTGATACCGTGAAACTGATTCGCAGAGTGTTCCCGGCCGTGTTGCTCCCCGTGGCCCTGGCTTCCGGGTGCGGGGAAGGCTGGAGCTGGGACCTGGGCGCGGAAGGGGCTCCCCCGGAGCCGGTGGCCGGCAGCGAGGACAGGAGTTCCTCAGCCGCCGTCAGCGAAACCGTGGGCCAGTACGCCTGGATCGAGGGGCTGCGGAAGATGAACGTGCGGGGATACGGCCTCGTGCTGGGCCTGGGCGAGGCGGGATCCACGACCTGCCCGCGGCAGGCCCGCAGCCGCATCCTCGATCAACTCCAGAAACGCCCCGAGTTCAGCGGCCCGGGGGCCCGCACCCACGAGTGGACTCCCGGGCGGCTGATCGATCATCCGGACACGGCCGTCGTGACCATCGAGGGCGAGATCCCTGCGGGAGCCGTGGCGGGCTCGCGGTTCGACGTCCAGGTCGCGGCGCTATCGGGGACCGAAACGACCTCGCTGCGGGGCGGGTTCCTGTTCCCCGCCGACCTGCTGATCCACCGCATGCTGTCCCCCTCGGCCGCCCTGACCGGGCGCCCCCTGGCCGAGGCCAAGGGGCCGGTCTTCCTGAACCCGTTCTCGGACCGGGGCTCCGCCGCCACGCGCAGCGCCGAGCGCGTGGGACGCATCCTCGGGGGCGGGAGGGTCACCACCGACCGCCGGCTGCGCCTGGTCCTTTTCGGTCCCTCGTACTCGAAGGCCCAGGCCATCGCTTCGGCGATCAACAGCCGCTTCCCCGCCGACCGCAAGGTGGCCGATCCGATCTCACCCTCTTACATCAAGCTCACCGTGCCCCAGGAGCACGCCCGGGATCCCGCCCATTTTCTGAAGGTGGTGCAGCACCTGGGGATCGGGGGTCAGGCCAGCCTGCCTGGCGTGCGGGCCCGGGCGCTGGCCGAGGAGATCGTCCGAGCCGACGCCGACCGCGAGGCCATCGCCCTCGCCTGGGAAGGCATCGGGCGGACCGCGTTGCCCAGCATCAGCAGCCTGTACGCCCACGAAGACGGCGGCGTGCGTTTCTTCGCCGCCCTGGCGGGCCTGCGCCTGGGGGACAGCCTGGCGGTCGAGGTGCTCGCCGAGCGAGCGGCCGACGAGCAGAGCGAGCACCGTTTTGCGGCGATTCGAGCCCTGGGGCAGGCCTACGAGATCCCGCGGGCCGCCGTGCCGCTTCGGGCCCTGGTGAGTGATGACGATCTGCCCGTGCGGATCGCAGCCTACGACGCCTTGACCGAACGGGTCGACCCGGATCTGGGGACGCGGCTGATCGGCCGGGGCAACTTCGCCATGGACCTGGTGCCCTCGGACGCCGAGCCGATGATCCACGTGAAGCGCAGCGGCTCGCGGCGCATCGCCATCTTCGGCCGGGACCTCCGCTGTGAGCCGCCGCTGTTCTACCACCACCCTTCGGGAGCCCTCACCCTCAACGCCGCCGCGGGCGACAGCGCCATCACCGTGCTGCGGACCTGGCCTTCGGGCACCGGCCCGCCGCTCGAGGCCAGCTTCGACGTCGCGGAACTGGTCGAGTTGCTGGGGTCCCCGCCGCCCCGCGGTTCCCGTGACGAGGCAACCGGCGCGGGCGTCGAGTACGGCATGGTTGTTCAGGCCCTGTACGAGCTGTGCGAGACGGGGGCCATCCGGGCCCGGTTCATGCTCGAGCAGCCCAGCGTGACCGATCTGTTCGGCCCGCTTCGCCCGACCGGGCGCCCCGAGTCGGAGCTGGAGTGACCCCGACACCGGCGGGCCCGGCCGGGTGTTGACGCATCGCCGCTCGCCCGGCGGGGCGGCTTCAGCTCTGCAGCTCCGGGCGGTCCCGGTATTGCTCCAGGGCGTCGGGATTGGCCAGGGCGTCGACGTTCCTGACGGGCCGGCCGTGGATCACGTTGCGGACGGCCAGCTCCACGATCTTGCCGCTGATGGTCCGCGGGATGTCCGTCACCGGAACGATCCGGGCGGGCACGTGCCGCGGCGTGCAGTTGGCCCGGATGTGTTTGCGGATCCGGTCCACCAGGGCGTCGTCAAGAGCGACGCCGTCCCGCAGCTTGACGAAGAGAATGACCCGCACGTCGTTGTCCCAGTCCTGGCCGACCACCAGGCTCTCCACCACTTCGGGCAGGGCCTCGACCTGGCGGTAGATCTCGGCGGTGCCGATCCGCACGCCTCCGGGGTTGAGCACCGCGTCGGAGCGGCCGTAGATGATCATCCCCTGGCGCTCGGTCAGCTCCACGTAATCGCCGTGCCGCCAGATGTTGGGGTACACGTCGAAGTAGGCGTCGTGGTACTTCTCGCCGTCGGGGTCGTTCCAGAAGTGGACCGGCATCGAGGGGAAGGGGGCGGTGCAGACCAGCTCGCCCTTCTCACCGCGGACGGGCCGGCCGCCGTCGTCGAACACCTCCACCCTCATGCCCAGCCCGCGGGTCTGCAGCTCGCCGCGGTGCACCGGGCCGATCGGGTTGCCCAGGGCAAAGCAGGAGATGATGTCCGTCCCGCCCGAGATGGACGACAGGCAGAGGTCCTCCTTGATCTTCCGGTAGACGAACTCGAAGCTCTCCGGGGCCAGCGGCGAGCCGGTCGAGAGCATGGCCCGCAGCGGCGTCAGGTCGTGCGTGCGGATCGGCTCCAGCCCGGCCTTCTCGACGCTGGCGATGTACTTGGCGCTGGTGCCGAAGACGGTCATGCCCTCGTCCCGGGCCAGGTCGAACAGCGCGTTGCCGTCGGGATGGAAGGGGGAGCCGTCGTAGAGCAGCACGGTGGCGCCCACCGCCAGGCTGCTGACCAGCCAGTTCCACATCATCCAGCCGCAGGTGGTGAAGTAGAAGATGCGGTCGTCGCGCTTCAGGTCGGTGTGGAGCATCAGCTCCTTGAGGTGCTGGATCAGGGTCCCGCCGGCGCCGTGGACGATGCACTTGGGCATGCCGGTTGTTCCCGAGGAGTAC
>Ga0180432_10008914_pt1 | contig 12352 bp, 7 predicted proteins | sample SS_ome_10_FD_132414 | JGI IMG/M metagenome (GOLD analysis project Ga0180432, IMG submission 132414) | Hypersaline lake sediment archaeal communities from the Salton Sea, California, USA - SS_1_MS_2 metaG | ecosystem: Environmental > Aquatic > Non-marine Saline and Alkaline > Hypersaline >...
GGATGGTCATCGTCTGGAGCAGCTGGATCGGGCGGATTCGCCAGGCTTGCCTGATCTGATAGACCGTCTCAGTGAGCGACTCATCCTTACCTTTACCAACATCAACCGCTTCTCTGGGGTCACCAACTGGGCTATGCTCAAACGCTATGTTGAGCAGGAGGGCGATACGGTGGCCCACATGCGGCGCATCAAGGAGGTTGCTCTGGCCTGTCGTGAAAGCCTGGCTGTTGGTGATCTGGACGAGTTCGCCCGCTTGCTGGCTGTAGAATGGGAGAATCGCAAAGCCCTGGCTCAGGGGGTCACCACGCCGGAGATCGATGCGATGATCGCCGCCGCTGAGGCCAAGGGGGCTCGTGCCAGCAAGCTCTGCGGCGCTGGGGGGGGCGGTTGTATGATCACCTACGCTGAGCCAGAGGACGTGCCGGCCGTGAGCGCGACGCTGGTGGACGCTGGGGCCACATTGATGCCCTTCCATATCGTGCGAGAAGGCGTCTGCCTTCAGTTCGACGAATAAAGGTGTGCGGGCGATGTCAACTCGGTGTGGAGGGGAGCGAGGTCGTAGCGAATTCAGCCCTTTCGGAGCCCCGGAGTTGGAGTTGAAGGTCATTATCCTGGCCGCGGGGAAGGAGACTGCTGAACGCAGTGATCGGAGTTCCGCCGATACTGAGCCGATCGTCTTACAGACCCTCGGCGACCGTAAAATCATAGATTACGTCGTCCAGAATGGACTGCAGGTCGTGTCGCCTGACAATCTGTACATCGTCGTCGGGTACAAAGGGGAGGGGGTGCGGGCACATCTTGAGGAGGACAGCGAGGGCGACTCTTGTCCCTACCACTTCGTTGTCCAGGAGGAACTGCTTGGTACGGGCCATGCCGTCCTACAACTCTATCCCTTGCTCGGAGATTTCCAGGGGGATGTGCTTATCCTCTATGGTGACACGCCGCTCTTCCGCCCGGCTTCCATCCGGGGGCTGCTTAACCGTCATCGCCTGCGGCAGGCCCATCTGACGTTGCTCACCGCTGTCGTAGACCGTCCCCTTCCCTATGGCCGCATCATCCGCGACGCCTCTGGGCGGATCATAGATATCATTGAGGAGACCGAGGCGTCGCCGGAGGTTCGTCAGATTCGGGAGTTGAACGTAGGGGCTTATGTCGTCCGTGCCCAGTCTATCTTCTCTGTCCTGCGAACGCTACCTCCTTCTCCCCTGGACGGTGAATACCGCCTCACCGATTGCGCTCATCGCCTCATTCGCTCTGGTCTGCGGGTGGAGAGTTACCAGATCTATGACCAGGATGAGGCGTTGGGCATCAACACCTGCGACGACCTGGTCCAGGCTGAGTTTATTCTGCAGAAGAGACTCTACCGTCCCCGTCGCCGTGAGGAACAGAATCTGATCGCTTTTGGCACCGGCGGCTGGCGGGCGATCATTGGCGAGGGCTTTACTTTGCATAATGTCCGACGGCTGGCTCAGGCCCTGGCCAACGAGGTCACTCGCCAGGGCCAGGAAAATCGTGGCGTCCTCATCGGCTTCGATCGCCGTTTTCTGTCCGACCGGGCCGCCGAGGCTGCGGCCGAGGTTTTCGCAGGCAATAACATCTCCGTAGTGCTGCTTCCTGAGGATGCGCCTACGCCGCTCATCACCTATGCCACGGTGGCCCAGGGGGCGGCCTATGGCCTTGCTTTCACAGCCAGCCACAACCCGCCTGAGTGGAACGGGCTCAAGGTCTTCCGTAGTGATGGGTCCCTTCTGCTTGACGACGAGACGCATCGGATCGAGGTCGAGACAAATAGTATGATCTCCGAGGACGTGGTCAAAATCGACCTGGACTTAGCTCTGGATGCGGGCGTCGTCCGCCGGCACGATTTCACCAACGACTACGTGGATGCCGTGGAGTCGCTCATCGATTTGGAGGCCATCCGTGACGCTGGTCTGAAGGTTATCGTAGATCCAATGTACGGCGTGGGTCAGCTGACGATGGGTATCATTCTGACTGAGGCTCGCTGCCGGGTGACGTTCATCCACGGGCGGCGTAATCCCCTCTTTGGTGGACGTTCCCCGGCGCCTAACCTGGACCGGTTGCGCCTGCTGATCACTCACATCCGGGACGATGGCTACGATCTGGGTCTGGCTACCGATGGAGATGCGGACCGCATCGCCATCGTCGACGAGCAGGGCGAGTATATCACGGTGAACGATATCTTGCTCCTGTTGTATTGGTACCTCCATCACGTACGCGGCGAACGAGGGGGCGTGGTGCGTAACATCGCCACGACTCATTTACTGGACCGGCTGGCGTCCCATTTCGGCGAGGCCTGCTACGAGGTGCCAGTCGGCTTCAAACACGTCGCTGCGGCCATGGTCGAGCACAACGCGTTACTTGGGGGTGAGTCGAGCGGCGGCTTCACGATCCGGGGACATATCCTGGGCAAGGATGGCATCTTTGGCTCGGCGCTGATCGTGGAGATGCTGGCAAGCACCGGTCAGAGGATCTCACAACTGCGGAGGCAGGTCTACGAGATCACGGGTCGTCTCTATGGGGCTGAGGAGAACATCCCGGCTACGTCGGAGATGCGCGTTGTGATTCCCCAACGGCTGCGCGAGGTTCCGACTGATCACATCGGTCCTTATCCGGTGACGCACATCTCCCATCTGGACGGCACGAAGTTCTTCTTGCAGGACGACAATTGGGCTTTGCTGCGCTTCTCTGGTACTGAGCCTGTGTTGCGTCTCTTCGCCGAAGCCGATTCGCCGGAGAAGGCCCAGGAACTGATCCGCTTGCTGAAACAGTTCGTTCAGGCTGAGCAAGTTTCGCCGACGTGATACAACGCGATTGAATCGCTGTGAACGGCATCGACGTCCAGTATCCACTTCCCATCAGCCAATGTCTAAGGAGTCTCGTGTGATGGAATTCCTACGTTTGCTTCCTCAGCCCAAGCAGCTTTCACGGCTTGAGGGCTCGTTCTCCCTTGATACCGACACTTACATCTTCATCCCGGCCCAGGCCAGCGATGCGGCTTTCTTCTCCGCCCGCCAGCTTCAGGATGAGTTATGCCATGCCGCTTGCCCACGGGTCCCTATCGTCAAGGTCTTTGCTTTGCCCCATTCCGGGTCCCCTATGAAGCGCATCCTGATGATCTGCGGAAAGGAGCAAGCGGCTGCCTTCGGTGTTGAGCCACCTCAGATCAGTATGGTGCTCCAGGAACGAGAGGATCAAGAGCCTATCGCAGGACAGGCCTATTCCCTTACTATCACGGCGACGGACATCACGCTCTACGCCACGACGCCGACCGGTTTGTTCTATGCTGTCCAGACGTTGCGTCAGTTGGTGCGCCTGCACGGTCGAACCTTGCCAGCATTGGTGATCCAAGACTGGCCTGCACTCTGCTATCGGGGTGTCATGCTCGATGTATCGCGCCGCAAGGTTCCGACTTTGGACACGCTCAAGCAACTGGCCGAGGAGCTTAGTCACTACAAGCTTAACGTGCTACAGCTCTATACCGAGCATACCTTCCAGTTTCCCACCCATCCCAAGATTGGGGCTGGCTGCGGCTCCCTCAGCAGCCAGGACATTCTGGAATTGGACCGTTTCTGCCGCGCCCGCCATGTCGAGCTGATGCCTAACTTGCAGTCCTTCGGTCACGCCCGCAACACGTTGCTCATCCCTGAGTACCAGCACCTGGCGGAGACGGACCTGCTATGGACCCTGAGCCCCGCCTTTGAGGAGACGTATACGTTGTTGGACGATCTCTACGCCGACATGCTGCCCGCCTTCACCTCCAAGACGTTCAACCTGGACTGCGATGAGACCTGGGACCTGGGACAGGGGGCCAGCGAGGCCCTTGCAGACGAGATTGGGGTGGGGCGGGTCTACCTCAACCACATCCTGCGCGTGCGGGAGTTAGCCGCTCGCTACGGGCGGCGCATCCAGGTGTGGGGGGACATCCTGCTCCATCATCCACAGCTCATCGGCGAGGTGCCCGACGACGTGGTCTTGCTCGACTGGCACTATGACCCTGCGGACGAGTATCCCTCCGTGGAAACGTTTGCTGAGGCCGGGCGGCGGTTTTGGGTCTGTCCCGGCGTCGGCTCCTGGAACAGCCTCTTTCCTCGTCTATATGGGGCGAACGTTAACATCCGCAATCTGGTGCGCGATGGCGTTGCCGCCGGTGCCGAAGGGGTGCTCAACACGGATTGGGGCGATTACGGTCATTATCAGTTCCTGGGCTTGAGTTGGTACGGCTACGTCTTTGGCGCCGCTCAGGGCTGGAGCGGCGGCACGACGGAGGACGAAGAGTTCGAGGCGGCTTTCGGCTCGCACTTCCTCGGTCCGGAACAGGAGGCGGTCATGGAGGTGCTCCACAAGCTGGCGCGCACCAATGACCTACCCGGCGTCCATCGCCCCAATCGCTCCCACACCGTCCTGGCCTTGTTCGACGAACCGCTGACTGGTGGGACGGTGGAGGGTGAGGACGCGTTGCCCGCTGAGACGCTGGTTGAGATGGAAACGCTGGCCTGTGAGGCCGCTGCGGCTCTCGACCAGCTGGCCCCCGACCATCCTCGGGAGTTGACGTTGCGCGAGATGGCCTCGGCCGCCCGTCTGACTGCCTACGCAGCCCGCAAGGTGGCGCTGTCGCAGGAGATCCGTCAGGGACTGCGTGACCCGGACCTAGATGCAGATCGCGTCTACGAGTACATCATGGCCCTCAAGGTGCTCGACGTGGAGTTGGAGGGGCTGCGGGCGGAGTTCGAATCGCTCTGGCTGGCCCGCGCCCGCCGTAGCGAGATGCATGTCGCCCTGGGCTACTATGCTGGGCTGCGGGTTCGCTACCAGGCCGCCATCCGCTGGCTGGAAGAGCAGCGTCAGGCGCTTGTGGAGGGGAAGCCCGTGGACGTTGATCTGGACACTTACGACGCTGGCGACTATCGCACCCTGTGGCAAACCTGGCCTGATTGAAGAATCAAGAATCCCTCTGCTGGCCCACTGAAAGGAGCCCTCATGTCCCAACCTATCGAAGCCGTCATTGTTGGTGCGGGTAACCGTGGCTACTATGCTTACGGCCCATATGCCTTACGACATCCCGACGAGATTCGCTTCACCGCCGTCGTCGAGCCGCACCCGGAGCGGCGTCAGCGCTTCGCTGAGGCTCACGGTGTTCCAGAGGAGCGCCAGTTCCGCACATGGGAGGAACTGTACGCCCAGGGTCAGATCGCCCAGGCGCTGGTCAACTGCACGCTGGACCGTATGCACTTGGACTCCACGCTTCCGGCGCTTGAGCTTGGTTACGAGGTGTTGTTGGAGAAGCCGATGGCCAACACGCTGGAGGAGAACGTCCGTCTGGTTCAGACGGCGGAGCAGTATGATCGCCTCTTGATGATCTGCCACGTGCTGCGCTACACGACTTTCTTCTCCACTCTGCACGATATCGTCGCCTCCGGGCGACTGGGTGACGTGGTCACCGTCGAGCATCGGGAGAATGTGGTCTACTGGCATATGGCTCACAGCTTCGTGCGTGGTAATTGGCGCAGCAGCCAGGTCGAGAGCCCCATGATCCTGGCCAAGTGCTGCCACGATATGGATATTCTGTTCTGGAACATGGGACCGGTGACGCGACTCAACTCCTTTGGCTCGCTGATCCACTATCGACGGGAGAACGCACCGCCGGGAGCGCCGGAGCGCTGCACCGATGGGTGTCCCGTCGCCGACGACTGTCCGTGGTATGCTCCTCGGCTGTATCTGCAGGAGTACACTGGCTGGCCCACCTCCGTCATCTCCGAGGATACCAGTCTGGAGGCCCGGCGACGGGCGCTGGAGGAGGGGCCGTACGGTCGCTGTGTCTATCGCTGCGACAACGACGTGGTAGATCACCAGACGGTCAACATGGAGTTTGAGAGCGGAGCGACCGGGGTGCTTTTCATGCATGGACACTCTTACGAAGAGGGCCGCACGATGCGCTACGACGGTACGCGGGCCACGCTGCGGGGTAAATTCTCTCACAGCACGGGTGATAGCATTGAGATCCATGACCATCTCACCGGTCGTGTCGAGCAGATAGAACTCGAAAGGGGGGACAGCGGCCATGGTGGCGGGGATGAGGGGGTTATGTCGGCATTTGTCCGGGCTGTGCATACTGGGCACGCTGGGCACGCGTCGCAAAATCCAGCCGGCGCGCTGACCAGCGCGCGTGAATCGTTGGAGAGCCATCTGATGGCCTTCGCCGCTGACGACGCTCGGGTGAGCGAATCGCTTGTCACCATGGATGAATTCCGCCGCCGGGCCGAGGGAGTGACCGCTCAGGCCCGTGGGAGGGGGGTTCCTCCCACTCCTATGTGGCGAGGCAGGCGGAAGCCCTATTGAATGAAGGTAATGATTCACCTTGTGCTCGCAGCGGATGAAAATCCGCTGCTGGAAGCAGGATCAAACCCGTTTTAGCCTCTGCAAAGCTGCTGGGCAGAATGCACGCAGGATGCGGATTGTCATCCTGCGGGAGCAGGTGAATAATTACGAATGGAGGTTGGCGTCTATTGAGCTCGGGAGACCTGCGAGCGGAGCCTGGTGATACGTGCTGTGGCCTCAGCTCGTGCTTCTTTCAACTGCTTGAGGGAAGGGCTCCCCGCGTCCATGCTGTCGAGGATGATCTTCTCAGCAGCGACGAATTCGTCTCCGATGTCCGCGAGCTCTGTCGCGATTTCAAGCGGGATGGTCGTGACCCCGTTGAGGTCTCCGTGGAGCAGGTCGTCTGGATAGATGACAAGTCCCCCTACGTGGATGGGGACGTGCACGTCAGGGATGTGGCAGTATCCATGTGCGCAGATGGTGCCTCCTGTGAAAACGGGGAAGTTGAGCGCCTGTACCTGTTCCAGGTCCCGTCCGCCCCCGCTGGTGATCAGGCCCACAGCTCCAAACGCCTGATAAGTCGTGCACATGACCTCTCCGAACGTGGCCGCAGCGGGCGGTTCGTCTAAGTCCTGAAAGACGACCACCGGTGGTCCCGAGAGCTCCCCGAATCGCTCCACCTGGCTCTCGATGCTGGCATAGGCGTCTGCCCCGCGAGGCGGGGCGGCGGAGCGGAATGTGGCCGTCGCTGCAAAGCCCACCATTGGACCCATCTCGGGGAAGCAGGCCCGAATGCGAGCATCCATGTACCCACTGTTTCGTGGCCGTACCTCGAAGAGCTCGATCAGATTGCAGATCGTCGGGGTGTCGAACGTGCCCAGCTTGTTCAGGACCTGTGGACTCACGTGCACGCGAATTGCAGACATAGATATCTCCTTATCTTGTTCATTGTCATATACGCTTCAGTTTCCATTGCCCCTGCCGAAAGCGCAGTCCCATCAACGTCGCCTGCAGGATCCATCCCAGGATCAGTGCCAGCCACACCCCTGTCGCTTTGAGGTTCGCTATTCTCGAGAGCAGGTATGCCAGGGGGACCTGTATCAACCATAGGGCGAGGAGATTGATCACCATGGGGGACAGTGTGTCGCCCGCGCCGCCCTGGGCCCCATCGAACACGTAGTTCAGCGCCAGCGCCAGGTAGCCCAAGCTGAGCATTCGCAGTGTCTGTACGCCGGCCGATATCGTCTCGGCGTCGTGGCTGAACAGCGTCATGACGAACGGGGCGAAGAGGGCCACCAATCCAAGCACACATACGCCCGTCAGCGTCGTCGCACGAGCGATGAGGCCCACCGAGCGAGCTGCCCGTTCGGGCTGTGCCGCGCCTAAGTTCTGGCCTACCATCGCTGGCGCCGCGCGCGAGAGCCCTAGACAGGGAATGATGGCGAAGTCGGAAATTCGCTTGGCGATCACCCAGGCTGCCAACGTCGGCGCGCCGTACGAGGAGACGAGGCGGGTCAGATATGAAAGGGCCAGGTTAGGCGTGCCACGCTGGAGGACGGCGGGCAGCGCGACGCGCAGGATGCGGCCCATCATCGGCAGGTCAAGTCGCAGATTGCGTAGGTCCAGCCGCACGGGCGCTCGTCCCGTGACCAGCAACCCCAGTCCCCACACCATTCCCACTGTGTTTGAGCCGACCAGCGCCAGCGCGGCTCCTTCCAGCCCCATCCGGTGCACCAGCGCCGGCTCGGCGAAGAGCAACGTTCCCGTGCTGAGCAGTGCCATGCCCATCATCACCTGGGGGGCGCCAGCGGCGGTGAGCATAAACCCCACGCTGGGCACCATCTCCATCGCGATGAGACCAGCGAAGAGGACACGTGCGTAACGCACAGCCAGCGGTAGCGTCACAGCATCGGCGCCAGCGAGCGTCAGCAACGGGCGGGCAAGCAGGATGCCGATGATGCCCAGACTACCGGCGGACAGGACCATCAGGACGACCGCCTGCAGAGCTGCCAGGTCTGCCTGCTTCTGGTCTTTGGCCCCGAGATAGCGGGCCACCACGGCTCCGCTGGCAACACTCAACGCCATCAAGACGCTGATCATCGTGACGCGTGTCGACATGACCAGCCCCGCGGCGGCCTGCGCGTCCCGGCCCACTTGGCCCAACCAAACCGTGTCGTAGACGTTGGGAAACATAAAAAGCACCTGGCTGATGATGCCGGGCCAGGTCAGACCCCAGATGTGTCCAGCCAGGTTGCCTTGGGTGATATCGCGCTGATGCCAGAGTTTCATATCGGGGGCTCTGTCCGCTGGTTCGTCAGCTACCGTCTTAGAGATAGGGTTGCAGTAGATTCAGGATATCGTTCAGCGGCGCCACGTCGCCCTCGTCGAACTGGGCCAGTTCGTGCGAGTCTATGTCTAGCACGGCGATCACTCTATCTCCCTTGAGCACGGGCAGGACGATCTCGCTCCTGGAACGCGGGTCGCAGGCGACGTGGCCGGGAAATTGCTCCACGTCCGACACGACCACCGGCTCTTGAGTCTGTGCACTGTGCACGCATACGCCGCGACCGCGCAGTACCTGGCAGGCCACGGGGCCTTGATAGGGCCCTACGTGTAGCTCGTTCTCACTAGCCACGAAGTAGAACCCTGTCCAGGAATGATGGCTCATCTTGTGGTGCAGCACGGCGCATATCGTTGCCATAGCTGCCACCAGGTCGGGCGACTTGCCCTCGATCAGGTCCTTCAACTGGATATGGATGCGCTGGTAGCGTCTTACCCTTCTTGGGGCGATCAATTTGTGCCCTTTCCTCCGTTTGCGCTTGCCCCCTCTGGCCCTTGGGCCTTCGCCAGTCGCTCTTGTACGCGCTCCAGCGACTCGCGAGCGATCGTGCCGTTCGGCAGGCCCAGCGTCTCCAGGACGGTCAGGCTCTCGGCGAACAACCGTTCCGCAGCCTCCAGGTCGCCATCCTCTTCGGCCATCATGCCCAGGCTGTGGAGTGTGGAGGCTAAGCCAGCCCGATTGCCGATCTGCCGTTCGACGTCGATCGTTTCCTGGTAGAAGCGGCGAGCCTCAATGGCCTTTCCCTGCGCCTGGGCCAGGATTCCCAGTTGATGGAGGGTCTTCGCCACCCCGGTCCGGTCGTCGAGTTGCCGCTTGATCTCAAGCGATTCCTCGTACAGGCGCTGCGCCTCTGAGGCATTCCCCTGTGTCTGGGCCAGCATGCCCAGTTGGTGGAGCGAGCGGGCGACCCCGGCCCGGTCGCCCAGTTGTTGGCTAAGCTCAAGAGACCGCTGAAGGAGGCGGCGCGCCTCTCCGGTATCTCCCTCCATTTGTGCCAGGACCCCCAGTTGTTGCAGCGTCTGGGCTGCCCCGGCCCGGTCGCCGAGTTGCTGCCGTATATCGAGGGATTGGTGATATCGCCGGTTGGCCTGGGCGATGTCTCCTCGCGCCTGGGCCAGCACGCCCAGCTGGTGCAGTGTCTGGGCGGCGCTGGACTGGTCACTAAGTTGTTGGCTGATGTCGAGCGATTTCTGGTAGAGTTGGCGTGCTCCCTCAAGGTCGCCTTGTTCTTGAGCCAGCCGCCCCATCTGATGGAGCGCCTGGGCCACCCTGGCCTGGTCCCCCAGTTGCTGCACAATTTCAAGGGACTCTTGATAGGAACGACAGGCCTCGGCTGCCTCGCCCTGGTACTGGGCCATCCGCCCCAGTTGATAGAGCGCCTGGGCAGCGCCGGACCGGTCGCCGAGGGTGCGCATAATCCCGAGTGCCTTTCTATAGACACGGCGGCCCTCGTCGTAGTCCTCCTGTCGTTGGAGCAGGCCGCCCAGGTTGTGCAGCACCGCGGCCTGTTCACGCTGCGCGTCCAACTGCTCGAACCGTTCAGCAGCTTGCTTGTACAGGCGGCGTGCCTCAGCAAAGTCCCCTCGCGCCTGAGCCAGAATCCCCAGATTATGGGCCAGGTCTGCCTCGCCCCGCCGGTCTTCGCCCCGCCGCGCTGCCTCGAGCCCTCTCTCTAATACCCGTCGTCGGTCAGCTTGGTGACCGCTGCGCTCGAACAGGTCATCCAAGTCATAGGCCAGGCTCACCGACTCATCCCACAGCCCCTGGGCCAGGCAGTGTTCCTGGGCCATCAGCAGATTGGCCCGTTCCGCGATCGCTGTCGCCACGGCCTGCGAGGCGGTTTCGGGGTTGGTCAGTTGTCGCCCCCCCCAGTTGGCCAGCCGGGTGAAGTAGCGGGCGTGCTGCGTGGCCCAGTGGTCCCACTCCCCGGCCTGCTGTGCCAGCGCTTGCCCGTATTGGCGCAGCAGCGGGTGTAGTGTGTAACGTAAGCCTTCTGCCCCTTCAGACTTGTCGACCAGCCTCGTCGTCCTGCGTATCAGCGCCAGCCCCTCCAGTCGCTTCAATGCTGCCACGGTATGGGCGTCCTTCCGAGACGAAGGGAGGCGAGTCGCCCCTGTTGTCTGACTGTGCCTGCCTGCCACAGCGGCCGCGGCCTGGGGAGTGAATCCGCTGGGAGCGAAGGTGCTCAGCGCGTGGAGGAACGCCTGATCGGTCCTGTTTAGCCCGTCGTAGCTCAGCGCAAAGGCCAGCGGGACACCATCTTCCGGCCTCTCAGCTGTGGGAAGCGCCGAAAAGGTGGAGGCGCCGGCGGTTTTCTCCAGCCATTGCCGCGCCTCGGCTGCGTCCCATCCTCTGGTGTGCATACAGCGTCCAGCGATATCTAGCGCCAGGGGTAGGTGGCCCAGTCGCCTGGCCAACCTGTGGTAGGGCTCCGCCTGGGCTTCCACCTTTTCCGCGTCTACCAACCGGCCCAGCAGGGCCAGCGCCTCCTCCAGTCCCATCGCGTCTACCCGCAGCGGGGGACCCAGCCGAGCCAGCGCGGGAGAGGTGCGGCGGCTGGTGACCATGGTGATCGGCCCTGGCACGCCGGGCAACAGGTGGTCCAATTCCTCCGCTGAGCATTCCTCGGCATTATTGAGGATCAGTAACACCCGTTTGTCACGCAGGGCGGTGCGTACCATGCCTGCCAATGTGTGGGGGCGTTCCCCAATCTGTGCCGCCTGGTCATGGTAGCCGTAGAGACCGGCTATGTGGCGCAGCACGTTACACGCCCCACGCTTGTCTTGCATATCGATCCACACGACGCCATCGGGGAAGCGGGCCTGCCACCGACGCGCGGCGTGGATCGCCAGCGCCGATTTGCCGATGCCGCTCCGTTCTTCCGCGCTCACGAGGCTGAGAGTGGCTGGGCCGCCGGGACGCAGTAACTCGTCCAGCCGGTCCAATAGCTGCTGTCGTCCGGTGAAGGTGGGTAGGTCCGGGGGAAGGACGAATGGGGGAGTTGCTTCATGGGGGGAGGAAGGATAGACTCGTACGTAGTCGGAGCCAAAGTGAATCCAGGCGGTGATCCCCTCAGTTGCTTCGAGGCCGGGTGCAGGCCGCACCGGCGCAGGTACAGCGGCTGATCTGCGACTGCGCATCAGCCCACCCACGACCAAGCCCATGCCTATCCCTGCCACGATAGCGAGGAGAAACCCCAGCCGAGGGTCGCGTGTCGCTAGCGTAGCCGCCGCGCCGATGGCGATGCCAGCGACGGCTCCGCTGGCGATACTGGCCACGGCCGTCCGGGTGAGAGTCTTCTGTGGAGCTTCCCGTGGCCTGGGTGTATTCGTGTGTTCCTTGGCCTGTGCCATTTTCTGCCTCGAACAGGTAGACAACCAAAACGCCCGTACCAGCCTCGGCGGCGGACGGGCTGCAAGCCAGCAGATCGTGACCCCCGCCCAGGCCACGCCCCGAGCCCCTCGGGGGGCCAGAGGCATTCAGCATTGTAGCATGGGCGGGCGGGTGGGGCAAGTTGAAGAGAGCGCGAGTTACTTGACTTGGGAGCGGATGTGTGATATAATGATTCGTACCTGTACGTACAGGTTGGTATGAGTAGGTTCACCTTCCGACGTTTGCTGTCATTTGGCCCACATTTCACCATATAACACCGATGAAAGTCAAACTCGACCGTGA
>Ga0180432_10008915_pt1 | contig 12352 bp, 14 predicted proteins | sample SS_ome_10_FD_132414 | JGI IMG/M metagenome (GOLD analysis project Ga0180432, IMG submission 132414) | Hypersaline lake sediment archaeal communities from the Salton Sea, California, USA - SS_1_MS_2 metaG | ecosystem: Environmental > Aquatic > Non-marine Saline and Alkaline > Hypersaline >...
AATTGTGCGGCGATGCGCTTCCGCTCGGAGATCATCCGGGCGTATACCCTCTCCCGGACGCTCTCCACATAATCCAGGCGTTTGATCCGGACGTCCACAAGCTCGATTCCATACTGCGGGATGATCTTGCGGGACTCGGCCAGGATGGTTCGGGTGATCTCCTCACGGCCGCGGGTGACCTCCTTCTTTATCTCCTTCTCCCGCTCCTCCGTGACCTCCTCCAGGGCCTCCTTCTCGGGGACCTCCCACGTGGCGCTTCGGACAAGCTCGACCAGTTCGCTGCTGGAGACCTGATCGCGGACCACCGAATCTATGATGTCGTCCAGGCGGGACTGGGCGCCTGCTTCCGTGTCCACGTTCTCCAGAAATTTCCTTGCATCCGAGATGCGCCACCGGGCCGTTGTGTCCACCCAGATGAACTCCCTTCCCTTCGTGGGAATCTGGTTCGGATCCCCGTCCCAGATGAGGAGGCGTTTTTCGAAACGCCGAACCTTCTGTATAAAAGGAATTTTGATATGCAGTCCGGCCTGGGTTACGGTTTCCCCGACGGGCCGGCCGAACTGCACGATCACCGCCTGCCGCCCCTCTTCCAGCGTATAAAACCCGCTCAGGATCGCAATGGCGATGATCGTTGCCAATACAATGGTCGCTATCTTGAATGTCCTTTTCATTTTTTACCTCCTTCAGGAATCGCTCCCCCCAAACCGGACTCCAAAGAGAGCCACGGCACCAGGGCCTTCTGTTCGGCATCCACGATATAGAGCCCTTTCTGCTCCGCCAGGAAGCCGCCCATGGCCTCGAGGTACAGGCGACGGCGTGTGACCTCCGGGGCCTCTTCGTATTCCGCGAGGATGGCCTGAAAACGGTCGGCCTCGCCTCTGGCCCGGTTGACCCGCTCGAGCGCATAGCCTTCGGCCTCGCTTATGCTCTGGGTCGCCACTCCCCGGGCCCTGGGTATCTCCCGGTTGGCCTGTTCCTGGGCCTGATTGATCGTGCGTTCCTTGTCCTGGCGGGACTCGTTCACCTCGTTGAAGGCCGGCTTCACGGTATCCGGGGGGGTTACGTCCTGGAGCTCCACGGTCACCAGACGAACACCGGTTTCATAATCCGTTAAGATTTTCTGGATCTCCTCCTTTGCCTCGATGGAGACGCCCACCCTGCCCACCGTGAGCACATCGCTCCCGAGCCGGTTCCCGACCACCCGGCGCATGACCGCCTCGGTGACATCACGGATCGTCTTGCTGGTGTCCCGTACATGAAAAAGATACCGGATCGGATCCTCAATGCGATACTGGACGATCCACTGGACATCGATGACGTTGAGATCCCCGGTCAGCATGAGGGATTCGGCCTTGTCGTAAGGCTTTTCCACATACCTCGTCCGCTCACCGGCGGCCAGGGTGCGAAAACCGAATTCCTCCTTGAGCACGCGGGCCGTAGGCACCGTTTGCACCGTTTCAATTCCATAGGGCAGTTTGAAATGCAGGCCGGGCTCGGCTTTTCGTACAACCCTCCCGAAGCGCTGTACGATCCCCGTCTCTTCCGGCTGGACCGTGAACCAGGCCGTCCAGACCAGGATCAGCACCGCCGCAATGGCGATCAAGATAACGATCGGGCCTCCTTTGAAGCCCTTCCATTGCTGCCGGACCTTCGCAATGACCTCCTCGAAAGAGGGGGGCTGTCCCTGGGGACGAAAATCTCCTCCAACCATAAAGCACCTCCTTCCGCCACGAAAGACATCGTGGCGCGTTTAATGTTGAAATATCCCGTAAACTTCTCCTGCCGGCTGTCACCTACCGGTACCTGCCGTTATTGATCATTTATTTCTCCATTTCATCCTCTTTAAGCTTGCGCCTTTTTCAGCGCCAGCTCACCCAGGAACTCGAAAACATCCATACCTTGGAGATCGGGGTGTTCCTCTCCTCGGGCACATTTGATGACCCATGCGAGGTCTGAATCACTCTTCGGAGAAAAGGCGCCTTTCTTCAGACCTAATGAAAGGCTTTCTTCGTCCAAAAGGATGATATGTTCAAAGGCAAGAACAGCGCCGCCGTTGACCATTGGCCTGGCAAAGACCTGTAAACCCTGCTCCAGCATCCCAAGAGACACAGCCTGGAAATCCAGTAGTTCAAAAAAGAGATCGAGCGCCTCCTGTATCTGTGCAATGGATTTTTGCTCCAGTCCCCGGCGCGCATCCTCCAGCAGCACCGCCAGGTCATCCCTGGTATAAGTGAGATCCAGGCGTGTCAGTGCATTTGAGTGTATTCTCTTAAGAGACTCTCTGCCCTTACTCACGAGCACATCATGATGATTCATAATCTTCCTGATATTTCTAATGCTAAACATTTCCTGCCAGCGCGGGCTTTTGCGAAGGCCAACGTCGGCGACGGTAGTGTGGTAGATGGGCAATTCATTGTCGAAAACCAAGACTTCCATGATCTCGCCCTCCAAAGGACGTGTGTAGAGATGAAGATCCCTGAACTTCTTGTGCACAAGATCCGTCATATGGAGAAGTTCCTGGGTTAGGGCCTTGTCCACCCACAACTTTCCGGGCGGCTCTTTAATTGTCGAAACGAGTTTTTGCAAAAGCCTGTCGAGCTTGATTTTGGCTTTTAGATTCTCTTTGAAGGACATGGCGGCAATCTCCTGGTAAGGAAGTTTATAAGGGAAAAAATCTCCCTTGGACATCTATTAGATCAAGCAGATCAAGGCCCGGCGTTCACATACGACTTGAAGTCTGCATATGCCTTACGGTTCAGCCCGAGATTGCTCCTGTATGAGAGAGCTCCCACTCCGGCGGGGTCAGGCCCGCGAGAACCATAAGGCTGAGCGGTTTCCACACGCGGTAGCGGTTCCAGCGGCTGTCCTTGACGTTGACGACGCTGACAAGCGGGTTGGATGGGTTGATCAGATACAGTCGCATAGTCTTAGGTTCCCTCCTCGCAGCTAACCGGTGTTGAAGGTGGTGTCATCCAGATAGGCTGAGAACGCCTTCAGGCTCTTACGAACCGCTCTTTTGGCAAAAATTCCAACCGCTGTATAATGGAAGTCCAATCTTCCCAGATGCCTGAAAATATATTTCCACGAATAAAAACGCCCCATTGCCCTGAGGGTCTCAATCTGCAGGGTACGCGGCGACATGAGCCGGGGGTTGAAAACGAGATGCTGGACATCATACTTACTCCAATGATAGGATGCATAATATAACGGGGTTCAATAGTGCAGGCTGATCGTCAGCTCGAGTGTTCCCCCGTCGTACCACAAACTGGCGTCAGAGAACGAGGGCGCGCTGAGCGTGGCTTTGGCGCCGCTTGAAAAACCGTAGCCTTCCGTTGGGAGCCCCAGCCAGTTGGTGTCAAGCTTGCCGTTCCTGTTTTCATCATGAATGACGACAAGCGCATACGTTCCCCGCGGGATGCCTACAAAGTCGCAACGCGCCTGCGCATCCCGGATTTCTATTGCCATCATACTGGTTGCGTACCGCAGGTACTCGATCGGGAAACCGGCCGGAGAGTCGAAAAGCGCGCAGGCTATGGTTCCCGTGCTGTTCCTTATATTCAGAATGTTTATGTGAATGCCGGGGCAGGAGGTTGATTGGGCAAAGGCGGCCTCGGGATGACTCGCAAACACCAGCACTGCAAACAATAGAACGCAGCGAATTCTCATGAAGGCGCCCTTCTCCGCAGCCTTGACCGTGAAGACCGCCGCCGACTTCCAACAATCGATTAAGCCATTCATGATCTTGCTCAACGCCCGAACCAGCCCCGCCTGAGCGGGTCGCAGAGGAACCCCGCCGAAGCGACGCATCTTCTTTGCCCTGCGGGCCGCGTCGCTCTCACCTCTCGCCATTCCTCCCCGTGCTTCTCCACTCCCTCCGCAGTACCAGTGCTAATGAGGGCGGGCGCACGGGGCATCGTAACTAAGGCGAGTAAAGTCACTGTTCTCAGGATTTGCTGAACTCGGCCGCAGCCTTCTTGTAGGCGTTACCCAAATCCTCCAGGGCTGCATCGATCCCTGATTTTATCTGCTCCCACGCTTTTCCGCTGGAAGAACTCAGCTCCTTCAACTTTTCAGACGCCTCATCATGCTTTTGACGCAATGCCGTCAGCTGTTGTTCGGCTTTCGCCTTCGCATCCCCTTCCAGTCTCTCCGCCTTTGCCTGCAGTCGATCAATTTTCTTTTCGTATTCAGCGAGTTTGCTTTCCCTCTGTTCCCGAAAGGCCTGTATCTGCTCCTGAGTGTAGGCCTTGGTTGCGTCATAAGCTTCTTTGGTTTCCTTCTTGACATCTTCCTTGGATACGGTTGCGGGCTTGCTCTGGGTTTCTTCCTTCTCACCGCAACCCGGCAAGGCCCCTAGGGCGAGCAGCAGCATTATTGCCAATAACCCGCTTGCGAACATAACGTTTTTCATTTGGAAAACCTCCTTTTCAGTTATTCTTGCTCTGCCCGTTATCACTATGGTGTAACAACTATATTTACCGGCCCTCGCACAAAGCCACGCGCTTGCGCGTGGGGCTCCCCAATTGAAACAAAATAAGGAATGAAAAATATCCAGACCTTACCTATTTAGGCGGCTCCTTCATCACATCCTTCGCACCTTTGACTGAAGTTGCCAGGCCATCCCTTACGGCCTTAGATGCCTGTGTCCCCATTTCATCACCAGCTTCAATAGCCCCGGAGACTGCTTTTTTGGTTGCCTCACTGATATCGGCGCCGGCCTTGGCTGCTGCCTTGATGGCGCCCTCAGTGGCTGCAACAGCAGTCTTGGCCACATCCGCCCCCGCATCTGAACCCGCTTTCACAATTCCATAGACAGTGGACTTTATGGTCATGGATACGTCTCCACCGACTTCGGTTGCGGCCTCGATTGCCCCTGCCGCAATCTCTCCCACTCTTTTTTCAAGGGCAACCGTGAAATCGTCCACTCCCTCAATAGTCACTTTCACCAGATCAGCACTCGTCTCCACAATGGCTTGCGCCTTCTTACCAGTGCCCTTGAGGGCTCCTATAACCGCCTTCTTAGTAACTCTGCCAATCGCTGTTAATGAGCTTTCCACCATTTCGAACCTCCATCCTTGGTTTCTCGTTGAAAGAAAATTCTCATCCTTCATACTCTGACAAGAATTGCAGAAACGACCAGCGTCTAGAAATGCCACCGTCGATATCTCTTAAGGGAGGGCTATTCTTTTTCAGACCCGCCGGCATCTCTATTTTCCAACTCTAGAATCTTTTCCTTCAATTTATGGATCTCCTTGTTCATGCTCCTCCCATGAAGGGATTTCTTCGCCAGCTTTGGCAAGGCCAAAACCGCCACAATGGCGCCACCAATGAGAGAGGAATAAAAAATCAAGGCTGTAATAGATATCTGAAATTTCCAGGTGAAAAACTTGAAATCCAAAGGCATACTGTTTTGTATAGCCGTGATGATGATCACCAGTAGAAGCAAAAAGGTGATGATTAACGAAACGTACATGATCAGCCTCCCTCAAATCCGTCGCAAAGCCTCCGGAATAACCGTTAGGGCTAAGAATAGACGGATAACATGCCGATAATATGGTATTTCGTATTTTGCAGCCATTTAATGCCGCCCATATGGTTTCGCTTATTGCTGTGTTTTTTCCTCCTCCGCTTTACCTGCTTCTTCTTCTCGCATCCTTTTTTCCATCTTGGCCAGAAGCTCGGCTGTGTTTTTTTTGAACTCTTTAGTTCCGCCGGTCCTTTGAAATGCCATGATTGCAATGATCAACGCAACAAGGGCAATGACAAAATTTAAAATTCCCATAATGAACCCTCCTTCTTTAGTTAAGTCTTTGTTTGTCTATGGAAGGCTCTTGCCTCCCGGGTACCTCCACCATCTCAGAGTTTACTTCCATATTCAGTCCGTCCCAAGCTCCCCGGGCCACCGCCGTATTCAACCATCAACAGGCAGGAATGACGGTTCACAGGTGAGCGGCCCCCTTTATCCGCCGTTTCCGGTTTCCTCATACATGCAAATTACCCTTTCTTATACACATTTGCATATTATATTGACCCTATCTACCCAGCCTGGATGAATCAATAAGGTGAATCATGTATTCTGTAACCAAAGGGACCCCATTTTTTCTAAGGTTGAGCGGTTCAGGGTTCACCCGCCTCAGGCGTGGTTCAGCGTTCCGGGTTGAAAAACGCCAAACCATCTCCTGTTACGGGATTCCGTCTTCCCCCGTGGTGATAGCGCCTACACTCTCTCGGACGATTGCTTCACCGATCCAAGTGCCGCCCCATAATATCGTCATATTGGACAGGAGATAGCTTACCCTCAAAGGTATCCCTGATATCCTGACGAATGACTTTCTGCAACAAATCATAATTGTCCTTGTCTATCATCTTAATCGTCCATAAATAATGCGGGGAGGGGGACCTCCCGTAAATATCCTCCAGTTTCTTAAACAGATGGCGAAGGATTGGCGTATCAATGGAGCCATTTAACCTTGGCATCAGGTACTCCGCCTTTGCCGAACTTGGCATGTTGCAGTAATAAACATAGACTTTGAGAGCGAGATCGAGAACCTTTGCAGCATGACCATACGATGAAGGTTCCCCGCTTTTCGCCAACCTGATGGTTTTGACAAACCACTGGCAGAAGTCTCTGTGCATCTTACTGAAGTCTTGATCCGAACTGATTCTGTCAAGACCGTCAAATAATTCTGTCAGTTTCTCTTTGATAAGGTCGGCTGACCGCTCTTGGAACAATGGCATCATGGCAGTAAACCCAACTGCCATATCCATCATGTTCTGCTTCTTTGCTTCTTCCGCCTGTTCCAGAGCATCCATCCCGTCACCTCTTCTCTTGAGCCTTTATCTTCTTCAAACACTCGGTCATAACCTGTGAGAGACATTAATACACGTCCTCCGGTGGCATGTCGGCCGCCGAGGGTTTATCCTTTTTAGGCTTTTCAGCCACCATCGCCTCCGTGGTCATGAGAAGGCCGGCCACGGACGCCGCATTTTGAAGCGCAAATCGCGTTACTTTGGTCGGATCCAGAATGCCGGCCTTTATAAGATCTTCATACGCCCCTGTTTCGGCATTGAATCCAAAACTCCCTTCACCGTCCCTGATGTGCTGAACCACCACGGAGCCCTCAAAACCGGCATTATTGGCAATTTGCCTCACCGGCTCTTCAAGAGCACGTTTAATAAGGTTAGCCCCAAGTTGCTCTTCGCCGGGGAACCGGGCCTTTTTAAGAACCTTCAGGGCACGCATATAGGCGACACCGCCACCGGGGACAATGCCTTCCTCTACCGCTGCGCGAGTCGCATTGAGGGCATCCTCGACCCTGTCCTTCTTCTCCTTCATTTCAGTCTCCGTGGCAGCGCCCACATTGATAACGGCCACGCCCCCAATCAACTTTGCCAGGCGTTCCTGAAGCTTTTCCCTGTCATAGTCGCTGGTCGTCTCTTCGATTTGCGCCCTGATCTGTTTCACGCGGCCATCCAGAGCCTTGCGATCGCCGCCACCATCCACAAGGGTCGTATTCTCCTTGTCTATCGTAATGCGTTTGGCGGTGCCCAGATCTTCCAGGGTAATGCTTTCCAGCTTGACGCCCAGGTCCTCGCTGACCACCCGGCCCCCGGTCAGGATGGCGATATCTTCCAGCATGGCCTTTCGCCTGTCGCCAAAGCCGGGCGCCTTGACCGCCGCACAATGCAGGGACCCTCTCAACTTATTAACCACCAGGGTGGCCAGAGCCTCTCCTTCCACATCCTCTGCAACGATCAAGAGAGGTTTACCGCCTCTTGCAACCTGCTCTAAAATTGGAAGCACGTCTTTCATGACACTGATTTTCTTCTCGTTTAAAAGGATATAGGGCTCCTCAAGATCAACTTCCATCCTCTCAGGATCCGTCACAAAATACGGGCTCAGGTACCCCCTATCGAACTGCATCCCCTCAACAAGGTTCAGAGTGGTTTCCATGACCTTGGCTTCCTCTACGGTAATCACACCGTCCTTGCCCACCTTTTCCATTGCATCGGCGATAATGTCCCCGATAGTGCGGTCATTGTTTGCCGATATAGTCCCGACCTGAGAGATTTCTTTTCTATCTTTTGTGGGTTTGGACATCTTTTTCAGTTCTTCAACCACCATACCAACGGCCTTATCAATGCCCCGTTTGATGGACATGGGGTTGCTGCCCGCGGCCAGAAGCTTAACCCCCTCACGATAGATGGCCTGTGCCAGGATTGTCGCCGTGGTCGTGCCGTCCCCGGCTACATCGGATGTCCTGGAAGCCACCTCCTTGACCATCTGTGCACCTATGTTTTCAAACCTGTCCTCCAGTTCAATCTCCTTGGCAACGGTCACCCCATCCTTGCTGATCTTGGGGGAACCCCAGGATTTTTCAAGAAGGACATTTCGCCCTTTCGGTCCAAGGGTCACCTTCACCGCGTCTGCCAGGGTGTCAACACCTCTCAGTATCTTCTCTCGTGCCTTTGCACCGTATTTAATCTCTTTTGCCGCCATTGCTTAAGTCCTCCTTATTTCTCTAGGATACCCAGGATATCATCCTCTCTCATAATGAGATGTTCCACCCCATCGATCTTGATTTCATTTCCCGCATATTTACCAAAAAGTACGCGATCATCCTTTTTGACTTCCAGGGGAAGCCGTTTCCCGTTTTCATCCCATTTTCCGGGACCAACCGCGACGACCTTCCCCTCTTGCGGTTTTTCCTTCGCCGTGTCAGGAATGATGATCCCGCCGGCGGTCTTCTCCTTCTCCTCAATTCCGATAACAAGCACCCTGTCGTTTAATGGTTTTATTTTCATTTCTATCCTCCGATTCAAAAAGGTTATGGGAAACTGAGCGGCGTGCGCCATTGCTCCGCAGGGCTTTTGCCCAGCATCTTTCTAAGCCCCCCTCCCTGTACACTTTCCTTCTGCGAATTCATCACCCGGTTCTTTTTCCCCATTGGATGGGATATTCCCCCCTTCATACTTGCAAAAATTGATATTCACGAAAAGAATCCTTAGCGCAGTTTTGCGTGCGTCAATCCTAAAATCACTAAGCTACCGCGCACATGCAGTCAATTAGTTCGCTTACTCCAACAATTGCTATGCCGGATGCAATATCAGACATGCCATAGGGAATGACCAGGTCCCTATTGTGGAAAATCGCACCGCAAGTATAAACGACATTGGGGACATACCCCTCGCGCTCTTCCTCACGCGGTGCAAGCAACGGCTCTTCAAGACTGCCGATGACTCTTTCCGGGTTTTCAAGATCGAGCAGCATGGCGCCGATGCAATACTGCCGCATGGGTCCGACACCGTGGGTCAGCACGATCCAGCCTTTATCGGTCTCCAAGGGGGATCCGCAATTGCCGATCTGAATAAATTCCCAGGAACGTGTGGGCTCCTGGATGATTTTGGACTCCTGCCAGAAATGGATATTGTCTGAAAACATGATATGATTATTTTCACCGTCCTGGCGGGAAAGCATAACGTAGCTGCCGTCAATTTTCCGCGGAAAAAGAGCCATGCCCTTGTTTTGTATCGCTTGGCCGTTGAGGGTTATCACTTTGAACTTGATAAAATCCTTTGTTTCAATTAGCTGCGGGAGGATTTTAAAGCCGTTATAAGCCGTGTAGGTCGCATAATAAGTCACTTCACCGTTGTCATCAAAAAATTGCACGAACCGGGCGTCTTCAATGCCTCTGCTTTCGTTATTCGAAACGGGAAAGATGACTCGTTCGGATATTTTGTGATCGGGGTGGAAACCCACCTCATAATTAGAATTGGCAAGCCAGTACATGATTTCGAAAGTTCCGTTTTGGCGCTCGTCAGAGAAAATGGGGCTTGCGCGAAGCGCTCCGATTTTTTCCTTTAATTCATTATAGGTGAAATCTCCCGGCAACTGGTCAAGAATATGAGCTGTTACCTCATTGCAGGCCTCCATTTCATTGAGCTTCAGCTGGAAGAGATGCCGGTCGTAAACTGGATTTAAACGGACGTCAGCCCTCTGGACATAATCGCTGCTCGGGTCGAAGATAAACGTGTTATTCCGGTCAAGGACCCCGCTTCGAAATACAATGGAGGACACATGGCCTTCGCCGATTGCCCGCAGGCTCATGATAAAGCGCAAGCTGCCTTCGTCCAGATCGCCTTGATCAGGATGGAGGACGATTGAAGGGTTAAAAAGAGCAGCCGATTCTATGGAGTACTCCATGGTAAAATAGGCCCCGATGAGAGCCCTTTGAACATCGCTGAGCATTGTTTCCCGTGGAAGATAATCCTTCACCTCATTCAAGTGCTGCTCAAAAACATGTCCGATGTCTTTGTGCCGCCCGGAAAAGTCAACCATTATTTGTGCAATTAGATTGTCGGCCGCCTTGTCCGGCAAGTTCATTATCCGCTGAATTATTTTAGGGATGCGATACCTCTTATCGGGAAGATGAAGACGGGTGATTACGCGTGATGTATCCCCCACGATCTTATTTGCTTTTCTTTCAACTTTCAGCCTTTGATGTTTTTTTGCTTGCATATCATTGAGTCCTTAATGTCGATCGAAATTTTGGCTCTGCATCAAACGTCTGTTCATCAGGAAAGATTTCCACCTCCCGTCTATCCTCGAAGTTGATTTTCCGGTCTGCGATCAGCCGGCAATAATCATCTACAACGGCGGACGGGAAACCGAAAGGCAAACTGATACCAGATCATCGATCAAGGCCGTACCGGCGCACATGACCGTATCCGCGCCGCCCCAGTATATTTTTACCGTACCGTCATCTTCAGGAACAGCGCCGCAGGTAAAGACAACATTGGGCACATATCCATTTACCTCCCAAGGGTCCTCAGGCTGCAATATCCACTGATCGGAAACCCCGATGATGTTGGCCGGATCACCAAGGTCATGCAGTGCCGCGCCAAGTCGATACACTGTTCCGGACATGGTCTTAAAGACGCCATGGTAAATATGAAGCCAGCCTTTGTCGGTTTTGAAGGGCGGCGCACCGGGGCCGATTTTCATTTCATCCCAATGATAGGCCACCGGCTTCATAATCACCCGGGAATCGCCCCAGTGAACCAGGTCTGGAGAATAGGAAATCCAGATCGACCAGGAAGACATTTCGGAATGCGGCCGGTCCAAGCGCACATACCGATCGCCGAACTTTTCAGGGAAAATGACCACGTTGCGGAGATCGGCCTGGGTTATAAGCGCAATGCGTTCCACTTTTTCAAAATCCCGGGTGCGCGCCAGGGCAATCCGCACGCCGTGACGGGAATAAGCGCTATAGGTCAGCAGATACTCTCCGTCTACACGACAAATTCTGAGGTCCTCGACCCCGAACGCTTCATATTCGGCAAAAACATTGTCTTTTGAAGGTATAAGAAAGGGTTTGGGATGAACCGTAAATGAAAAACCATCCTCGCTGTCGGCCCTGCCGATGATGGAGCGCCCGTTTAGCAGATGCGACCTGAAAAGCATAATGTAGCGATCGTTGTGTTTGACGATGCCCGCATTGTGAACTGTAGCTACTGGATACGGCACATCCTTTCTTGTCAGTATGGGGTTTTTTTTAAAACGGGTTATTATTGGATTGTGAATTTTCATCGTGGTCTTTCCCATAAAATCATTCAAAAATTTTGGGCTGCCGGTAGCAGCTATCTGTTTCAGCTTTTTCGAGGCCATTCTACAGTCTTTCAGAGTCAAGGATCCTTTCATAGGCTTCTATGTATTCATTGATCATGCGCTCGACTGTGAAATGACGTTCAACACGGCGTCGGCAGTATGCGCGGTCAATCTCTTTAATACGTGCAACAGTCTCAATGGCCTCGTCTACGTTGTTGACCAAAAAACCGCTTTTGCCGTTTTCGATAATTTCAGGCATGCTGCCCCGATCAAAGGCGATCACGGGCGTACCGCAGGCCATGGATTCGATAACGGACAGACCGAAAGGCTCATCAAACTGTATGGGGTGTAAGAGCGCGCAGGCCTTGCCGAGCAGCCGGTTGCGCTCAGCGGGCCCGGCGCTGCCGGCATAAACCACCTTGTCATTGTCTATGTGCGGGGCGACATATTGGTCATAGTAAGCCCGGTCCTGGATAATACCCGCCAATATCAGCTTTTTATTGCAGGCCCTGGCAATTTCAATGGCCTCTCTGGCGCCCTTGTCATGGTGAATGCGCCCGAAAAAAAGCAGATAGTCATCCGGCTCAAACTGGAAATCAAACTGCTTGATATCTATACCGTGATAGATAGTTTTGATATAGTCAAGTTCAGGCGACCGGTCAGCGTTGCTGATGGAAACATAGAATACTTTGCTGTTGTATTTTTTGTAAACCGGCAGAATCCCGGGGGATGAAAAGCCGTGAA
>Ga0180432_10008918_pt1 | contig 12350 bp, 5 predicted proteins | sample SS_ome_10_FD_132414 | JGI IMG/M metagenome (GOLD analysis project Ga0180432, IMG submission 132414) | Hypersaline lake sediment archaeal communities from the Salton Sea, California, USA - SS_1_MS_2 metaG | ecosystem: Environmental > Aquatic > Non-marine Saline and Alkaline > Hypersaline >...
CCTCGACGCCGAGGCCGACGCCGTTGCCGGCGTGGCGGAGGAAGCGGGACTTCTCGGCGTGGACGCCCTTGCCGTCGAGATAGAACTGCTTCTGCCCGCGGTCGTAGGTGACGACGAGGTGCCGCCAGGCGCCGTCGGCGAGCTTGATGTTCTTGGTGTGCATCAGGTTGCCGTTGGTGGACCAGATCTCGTAGGCGTAGGTCTTGGCGATGATGCCCTTCTTGTAGCCGGCGCCGGTCGGGTCGGCGCGGACCCACAGGGCGAGGGTGCCCCGGTCGGTGTTGTGGGGGCCCTTGGGATCGACGCGGAGGCGGGCCCCGTCGGCGTAGTCGCTGAGGTCGACGAGGTCGTCGCGGCCGTCGAGGCGGACGGCCCGCCCGCGCACGCCGGCGACGCGTCGAATGCCCGGGTGCAGGTCGTCCCAGGCGAGCCCGTCGATCCGCGAGGGAGAGAGGTCCTTGACCGCCGGGCCGTCGAGCACGTCGAAGGTGTAATAGCCGATGAGCCCGGGGAGGGTCTTGAAGTCGAAGGCCGCTTCGGCCGGGGCGTCCATGGCGTTGGCGGCCTTGGTCCGGTCGCGGAGGTTGCGGACGGTGAGCTTGTGCTCCCCCGCGGTCAGCGGCCCGGCCGGGGTCAGGCGGACCGTCCGCCCGTCGGGCTCGAGCGCGGCGGCCTTCACCGCCGCGCCGTCCACCGCGTAGTTGGACGCGGTCTCGGCGGCGGCCTTGGCCACCGGCTCGCTGAAGGCCACCAGGAGGCTGCCGGGGTCGTTGAACGCCCAGGCGCCGGTGACCCGCGGCGGGTTCTTGTCCGGCCCGAGGCACTTGAAGGTCCCCGTGACGGTCCGGCTGGGCTTGAAGCCGTCCCGGAAGCCGGTCACCTTCAGCGTCGCCGACTCGGTCAGCCCAATGGGGCCCTTGGCCTCGGGCGAGTCCGCCGCCGGCTCGCCCCCGTCCAGCGTGTAGCGGTAGGCGGCGCCGGCCCAGGACCCGCGGACCTCGACGGCCAGCGACCCGGTGAACGTCCCCCCGGCGGGTGCGAGGCTCGGGGCGGCCACCGCGCCCATGGACGCCCGCATGTTCTTCTCGATCCCCTCGGCCGAGAGGGCGCGATTGTAGACGTAGTATTCGTCCCGGTCGGTCGCGCTACGGCCGCCCTCGGCCGAGACGCAGCAGATGCTCATCGCGGCGTTGCAGAAGGTCCCCGGGTGCCAGGGGGCGCCGTACCACGCCTCGTCAGTGCTGGGCTTGCCGTTGCACCTCACGTCGCCGCTGGCTTTCTTCCCGTCCAGCCAGATCTCCAGCCGGCGCTCGTCGGTGTCCCACACCAGCGCCACGTGCCGCCACCGGCGCGTCCACTCATACGGGGCCTGCACCGTGTAGCGCTTCTGCCGCATCGCCAGGTACGTCGCCTCCAGGAAGCCGTCGGTGAGGCCCTTCACGGCCTTGTACCGGCGCAGGCTGATGAAGCTGTCGGATTCGGGCTTGAAGGGCTTCCAGGGGCGGGGCTTCTTGAGGAACCAGCGGGTGTAGATGGCCTGGGGGGACCAGATGTGCCCGGCGAGGCCCTCGCCCTGGTGCCCGCGCATCGCCGTCGGGCCGACCCGCCAGGTCTCCTTGGGGTCGCCCTTGAACCGCGGGGTGTAGGGGACCTCCGTCTTCCGACGGCTCCGGCGCATCCAGAAGCACATCGTCCCCCGCCTGTAGTGGATGTTGTTCTTCGTCTCGTAGGCGAACTTGCTCCACCGGTGGCGGGGGTAGGGCAGGGCGTTCATGCCGAAGACGGCCCGGCCCTTGACCCCGCCGGCGTGGTACCAGATGCCCTCGTTCCAGAACCGCTTGTTGCCGACGCAGCGGTCGAAGTGGTGGTACTCCTTCTCCGAGGCGTCGCCGCAGGAGTAGTAGGCCAGCAGCCCGTCGGCGTTGAGCGGCGGGCGGTCGAGCGTCTTGGCGTCGCGCAGCAGCGTGGTGCGGAGGCGGTCGGGGAAGTTGACCGGCTCGTCGCCCTCGACGGTCACGGCCGGGCGGACGACGGCCTCGTCGCCCCAGGCCGTGTTGCCGATCGCGAAGACGAGCTGCTTGCTCTCCCCCGCCGCCAGGGCGAAGTCCTGCTTGGCCGGGCTCGCCTCGAGCCCCGCCGGGAGCTTCGCGAAGCTGACGGTCCCCCGGCACTCCCCGGCCGCGCCGGAGAGGTTGATCAGGAACGTCAGCGTCTGGCCCTTCCGCAGGGCGAAGCGGGGCACGGGGTCCATGTCCACGTCCAGGGCGACCGACGCCGGGGGCGCGGCCAGGCAGGCCAGGACGACGAGGGCGTTTCGAAGACGGCGCATCGCAGGTCTCCTTGCGCGCCCGCGGGGGCGCGGGCGTCCGGGCACGATCCCACCGCGCACGCGCAGACGGCGGAAAATCGCCGGACAGCTAAACCGCCCCTCGCACCGGGTCGATGAACGGCCGGGGGAGGAGCCAGGGCCCGGCTCCCGTGTCTGCCGGGACCTGTAAACATAAGGGCCCGGGCGAACACCCGTCCGGGCCCGCTTCTTGCGCGGAGAACATCCCTGGGATGTTTTTCGCGCTCACTTGCCCTTCCCGCAGCACTTCTTGTACTTCTTCCCGCTGCCGCAGGGGCACGGGTCGTTCCGTCCCACCTCGCCGTCGGCCTTGAGCTGGTACTTCTGCGGGTCCTTCTTCCGCTGCTCCTTGGCCTTCTTGAGGACGGCCTCCTCGGCCTCGATCTCGTCGGTGCTCATCCCCCGACGGGCCAGCTCGGCCAGCCGGGCCTTCTTCTGCTTCTTCGTGTACCGGTCCTCGACGGGCTCGGGCGCCATCACGCGTTCCTCCCGCAGCACTTCTTGAATTTCTTCCCGCTCCCGCACGGGCAGGGGTCGTTGCGCCCGACCTTGGGCGTCTCGCGGACGATCTGCTCGATCTTCCTCGGCTCGGCGGCGGCCTGCTGGGCCGCCATGTCCTGGGCCAGGTGATCGTACCCGCTCAGTTGCTCGTGCACCATCTGCGAGACCTGGTAGACGCTCTCCATCTCCGCCTCGGTCGTCAGCCGGGCCTTGAACACGATGTCGGTGACCTTCTCCCGGATGCCCTTGAGCATCTCCTGGAACTGCCGGAACCCCTCCTTCTTGTAGACGATCTTGGGGTCCTGCTCGGCGAAGCCCCGCAGGCCGATGCCGCCCTTGAGGTGGTCCATGGCCAGCAGGTGGTCCTTCCAGCTCGTGTCGTAGATCTGGAGCAGGACGAAGCGCTCCAGCTCGGTCAACTCGCGGCGGAGGAAGGCCCGCCCGGCGTCGAGGAGGACGTCGCGGACGTGGCGGCCTTCGAAGTCGGCCTCGGCGAGGTCGGTGTCGAATCGCTCTCGGGCCCAGCGGCGCGCGGCCTCCGGGCCGCCGTCGCGACCCTCCGGGCCGGTGAGGAACGCGTCCACCGCCGCTTCCAGCGCCCCGCCGGTCTGGAACCGCTCGCTCAGGGCCACCAGCTCGTCCCGCACCTCCTCGGCGCCCTTGCCGGCGACGTCCTCGGGGGTCCACCGGGCCTGGAGCTTGCGGTTCGCCCAGTCGGCCAGGGCCTTGCGGGCGTAGACGTTGTCGAACCCCGCCTGGCCGATCGTCACGTCCATGGCGTACTCGACGGGGTACTCGATCTGCCGGCGGAGATAGACGGCCTCCACCGCCGTGCGAAGACGGGCCTCCGCCGCCGGCGGGTCGGACTCCGGCAGCTCCGAGGGGGTCAGCTCCACGGCGAACTTGCTCCGCGCCCACTCCGCCAGCGCCGCCGACGGCAGGTCCTCGCGCAGGTACCGCAGCAGGGGCGAGAGGTCGGCCTCGTCGATGCGGGCCACGGCCGCCTCGGTCAGGGCCCGCTCCATCTCCGGCGGGTCCATCTTCCGGAGCTGGTTCTGCGAGAGGTTGACCCCGAAGCGGCTCATCGCCCAGGAGCTCAGCCCGCGCAGGTCCCACTCCCGGCGGTCCAGCGACGGGTCGGCGTACTCGCCCAGGGTCATGCTGATCGTGCCGGCCGCCTCGTCCCGCGCCCGGTCGCGGAGACGGGCCTCGATCAGCTCGTACTCCTCCGCCGTCCGCCCCGGCACCTGGTCGGGGCGAATGCTGACCTCCAGGTTCGCCCGCGCCCACTCGGCGATGCAGCGCTGGGGGTAGTCGCCGGAAAAGTAGTCGGCCACGGCGTCGGCGATCGCCCCGTGGATCATCTCCAGGATCGTCTCGGGGATGTCCCGCCCCTCCAGCACCTGCTGCCGGCGCCCGTAGAAGTGCTTCCGCTGGTGGTCCATCACCTCGTCCATCTCCAGCAGGTGCTTGCGGACGTCGAAGTTGCGCTGCTCGACCTTCTTCTGGGCGCGCTCGATGCCCTTGGTGATGCGGCGGTGCTCGATGGGCTCGCCCTCCTCCATGCCCAGCCATCCGAGCACCTTGATGGTCCATTCGCCGGCGAAGATGGCCAGCAGCTCGTCGCGCAGGCTGAGGAAGAACCGGCTGGACCCGGGGTCGCCCTGCCGCCCGGACCGCCCGCGGAGCTGGTTGTCGATCCGACGGGCCTCGTGGCGCTCGGTGCCGACGATGTGCAGGCCGCAGGGGCAGTCGGCGCGGCAGTCGGTGCGCCCCCGCAGGGGAAAGTCGGGGTCGACCTTGGGCTTGAAGCAGTGGGCGCAGCCCGTCGCCGGGTCGTACTCCGGGCAGTGGATGCAGCACTTGGTCGTCCCGGGGGGAAAGAGGTCCTGGGCCTCCACGCCCAGCTCGGCCAGGCGCTCGGGCGTCGGGACCTTGCACTTGGGGTACACCACGCCCGGGCCGAGCTTGATGTCCGTGCCGCGCCCCGCCATGTTCGTCGCGATCGTGACGTTGCCCAACGTCTCCTTGCCGCCCCGCTTCCTCGGGTGGCGGCGCCCGGCGAGGTCGACGATCTCGGCCTCGCGCGCGGCGTTCTCGGGCCGTCCGTTGAGCACCTCGTGGTCCACCCCCTGCCGCCCGAGCATGGTCGAGAGCTTCTCCGACTTCTCGATGCTCGTCGTGCCGACCAGCACCGGCCGGCCCCGGTTCGCGTAGCCGGCGATCTCCTCCACCAGGGCGCCGTACTTCTCCTCCACGCTGCGGTAGATGCGGTCCTCGTAGTCCACGCGATTGACCGGGCGGTGCGTGGGCACCGAGACCACGTCGCAGTCGTAGATCTTCATGAACTCCTCGGCCTCGGTCATGGCCGTGCCCGTCATCCCCGCCAGCCGCCGGTACAGCTTGAAGAGGTTCTGCAGCGTGATGGTGGCGAGGGTCTGGTTCTCCTCCTTGACGGGGACGTGCTCCTTGGCCTCGACGGCCTGGTGGAGCCCGTCGGCCCACTCGCGGCCCTCCATGAGCCGGCCGGTGAACTCGTCCACGATGACCACCTCGCCGTCGCGGACGATGTAGTCCTTGTCCCGCTCGTACACCACGTGCGCCCGCAGCGACTGGTCCAGCAGGTGCGGCCACTCCATGTTGCCCCCGACGTAGAAGCTGCCCACCCCCGCCGCCTCCTGGGCCGCGCTCACCCCCTCGTGCGTCAGGTGCGCCGACTTCTTGTCCAGCTCCACCTCGTAGTACTTCGTCAACTCCGCCACCTCGGCCTCCGCCCGCTCGCGCTCCTGCTCGGCGCGCCGGAGCCGCTTGCCGGCCTGCTCCTTGCGCGCGGCCTCGCCCTTGGCCAGCTCGCCCTCCAGGGCCTTGATGGTCCTCTGGGCGGCCTCGAGGCGCCGACTGGCCTGCTCGTGGGGCCGGTGGCGCCGGATGATCTCGCGCGCCACCGCGTCGGCCTTGCGGTAGCGGTCCACGTCCCCGAACGCCGGGCCCGAGATGATCAGCGGCGTCCGCGCCTCGTCGATGAGGATGTTGTCCACCTCGTCCACGATGGCGTAGTCCTGGCGGTCCTGGAGGACCTGCTCGGCAACGGTGAGCTTCATGTTGTCGCGGAGGTAGTCGAAGCCGAACTCGCTGTTGGTCCCGTAGATGACGTGGCAGGCGTACTCGATCTGCCGGCGGGCCGGGTCCATCGGCTGCTGGATCGCCCCGACGCTGAGGTCCAGCAGGTCGAAGATGGGGGCGGCGAAGTCCCGGTCGCGCTGCACCAGGTAGTCGTTCACCGTCACCACGTGCACCTTCATCCCCGACAGGGCCGCCAGGTAGATCGCCGGGTAGCAGGCGATGGTCTTGCCCTCCCCGGTGGCCTCCTCGGCGACCCAGCCCTCGTGGAGGAGCTGCCCGGCGACGAGCTGGACGTCGAACTGGCGGTGGTTCCGCGCCAGCCAGGAGGCCAGCCGGACCGTGGCGAAGGCCTCCGGGAGGATGTCCTCGACGGCCGCCCTGTCGGCGAGCCGGCGGCGGAAGGCCGCCGTCCGCTCCCGCAGCCAGTCCCGCGCCGCGACCGGGGCGACCTCCAGGCGCTCGGCGGCGGCGACCAGGGCCTCGGCGTCGGCCCCGGCCCCGTCCGCGGCGGCCCGCACCAGGTCGGCGTACTCCGACCGCAGGCGGTCGTCCCAGGCGGCGATCTGATCCTGCACCACCTTCAGCCGGGCGCGAACGATCCGCTCGTTCCGGCTGCCGCCGATCAGCCTCAGGAAGATCTTACCCAGCGCGGCAAACATGAGTCTCTACGAGCCTTCGGCATCCGGCCACCAAGCCGATCGGCCATTATATCGAATATTCGACCGGCGCGCCGAGTCCGTCAAGCCCGTCGCGGTTGGGCACCGCGCAGCGTATGATGGGATCAGGAGGCCGGATGGCCGGGCGCGGACCGATACGGCTGGGTCTGATGGGTTGCGGGGCGTTCGGGCGTTTCTGCCTGGGATGCTTCGCGGCGATGGAGGAGGTGCGGATCGAGGCGGTCTCTCGGGCCCGGCGGCCGGAGGCGCGCGAGCTGGCCGCGCGCCTGGGGGCGCGGGTGCACGCCGAGCACCGGCTGCTGCTGGCCGATCCGGCGGTGGAGCTGGTCCACGTGGCCACGCCGCCGAACACCCACGGCGAGCTGGCGGTCGCCGCGGCCGAGGCGGGCAAGCACGTCCTGTGCGAGAAGCCCCTCGCCCTGGACCTCGCCGCCGCCGACGCGGTCGTCGCCGCCGCCGGGGCCGCCGGCGTCCTGGCCGCGACCAACTTCGTCCTCCGTCACAACCGCATCACCGACGCGGTGAAGGCCATCGCCGACTCGGGCGTGCTGGGCGCGGCCCTGGCCGGGCGCGTGACCAACCTGGCCGGCGACGAGGGGCTGGGCCCGGACCACTGGTTCTGGGACCGGTCGGTCTCCGGCGGCATCTTCGTGGAGCACGGGGTGCACTTCTTCGACCTGTACCGCCACTGGCTGGGGCCGGGCGAGGTCGTCGCCGCGCGGACGGAGAAGCGACCCGGGACCGACCGGGAGGACCGGGTCACCTGCCTGGTGCGTCACGCGTGCGGCTGTCTGGTCAGCCACTACCACAGCTTCGACCGCCCCGCCCCGCTGGCCCGGGCGGGCCACCGCCTCGTCTTCGAGCTGGGCGAGGTCCGCGTGGACGGGTGGATCCCGCTGTCGCTGACGGTGGAAGCCCTCGTCGATACGGCCGGGCAGGAGGCGCTGGGCGGCCTGTGCCCGGATGCGGACATCGAGGTCGTCGAGCGGCTGGACGGGCGGGGAGCAGTCCTGGTCCGCGGGAAGCCGCGGGAGGTCGACCGCCGCATCCGCCTGACCTGGACGCCGCAGGCGGACAAGCAGTCGGTCTACGCCGACAGCGTGCGGGCCCTGCTGGCGGATCAGATCGCGGCGATCCGCGATCCGTCGCACCGGCGGCGGGTGGTCGAGTCCGACGGCCGCGAGGCCGTGGCCCTGGCGCAGACGGCCGCGCAACTGGCCGGGCGGGCCGGCGGGTAGCCGAGCCGAGGGCGATCAACTCGGCTCCAGGGTGAAGGCGAGGGTCATCTCCGCCGCCGGCGCCTCGGGGATGAAGGCGACGCGGCGGACCAACTCCCCGGCCCGCGATTCGGCGCTCTCGCGGCTGAGCTCGGCGACGGCGAACCGCCCCGGCGCGTCGGCCGTCAGGCGGAGTGTCCCGTCGGCCTCCGAGGCGATCGTCACGGACCGGCCGGCGTCGTCGGCCTCCGCCGGGAGCGTCGTGATGAACGCCTCGGTGACGCTCTCCGGCCGGCGGGCGAAGGCGAAGGCGTCGGCGAGGCGGACGCGCGTCCCGCCGGGGGCCAGCTCGATCGTCCGCGTCAGGCGCTTCAGGTGCGCCGGCCCGTACGCCCGGGCCATCTCGATGCGGACGGTCTTGGCCCCGTCGCCGTCGAGGCCCTCGACGGCGAGCGTGCCGGCGTGCTCGGCCCCGACCGCCTGGCGGCGCCCGTCCACCACCGGCACCGAATGGCCGAGGGAGTTGCAGAAGATGCTCTCGTACCGCCGCTCGCTGAACGTCCGACGGGAGTAGATCGGCGCGCCCAGGTCGGTCAGGAAGAACGTCCGCCCCCGGTGCAGCAGGAAGCTGCCCACGTCGTTGTGGTTGTGGTGCTCCTGGTTGTGCCCGGCCTTGGCGCCGAGTGTCAGACCGCCCGCGCGGAGCTTGACCACGCCCAGGGCCGGCAGCAGGGCGTCGCGGCGGTCGTCCGGCGGCCGGTGCCGGCGATCGTCCGACACCAGCAGGTCGCTCAGCGTCGAGGCGCGCAGCGCGCCGTCGGACGTCAGCTCGCACAGCCCGAACAGCTCCGGGATGTCCTGGAAGCGGTTGATCCGGACGGCCGTGGCGGCGGAGAGGTAACCGGCGTGGGCGTCGGCGAAGGTCAACTCCTGGCCCGGGGCGACGTGGACGGCCAGCGGGTAGCGGCAGATGCGCTCGATGCGCTCCCCGGCCATGAGATTCAGCCGACCACCCGTGAAATCGTGCAGCCCGGCGGCGAAGTCCGCGTACCACCCGAAGCCGAACCGCCAGTAGCTCGGGCCCTCGCTGCACCCGCCGTCGTCGGTGAAGCCGCTGAGGAAGACCGGCAGCGCGGCCAGGGCCTCCCCCAGCGTCCGCGTCAGCCGGTCGGGGTCGTCCTCGATCAGCATGGCCGCCAGGCCGACGGCCCCGTTGCAGACGGCGTTCCAGTTGTTGGTGTGGGTCTTCCACCAGAAGTCCCGGGTGTCGTCGAGGTACGGCCGGAGGACGCGGCGTCGGACCTCCTCGATGACGCGGGCGGCGACCTCGGCGTCCAGGGCCTCGCCCAGGAGCCTGACGATCCGCGCGTAGCGGAACGCGCACATGGCGACGCGGAGGTCGATGGGCCGGTCGGCGGCCTCGTGGGCCGGCATCACCCACGAGCTGGCCTCGCATTCCGCCCACAGCAGGTCCTGCAACTGCGTGAGGCGGTCCATCCCCAGCCAGCAGGCGATGGCGGCCTCCTCGATCCGCCGATCGCGCCAGCGGGTCAGCGCCTCGTACCGGCGGCGGTTGCCCGTGCGGGCGAAGTCGCGGAAGCGGCTGTGGGGGAGGACGCCGATGGGCCCCTCGTCGGCCAGGTCGCGCTCGATCCGCTGGAGGAGCCCCTGGGCCTCGGCCGTCGCCCGCGCCCGCCGGCGGACCGCCTCGTCATGGAGCTGCGGCAGTGCCGGCCGGCCGAGGGACTCGCGGACGATGCGGGAAAGCTCCTCCTCCGTCACGTCGCCCAACATGAAGACACTCCTTGCGCTTGCATCCCCGGCCGGCGAATCACGGGGCCGGGCGGGTCGTCGGGGCGGTCGCGGCGGGCCTGCCGGAGCGGCAGGCCCGGCGGATGAGCCCGGCGGCCGCGATCAGCACGATCAGCGCCAGCAGCACCAGCAGCCACCGGCCCCGGCGCCGCACCCCGCGAGCGCCCTCGGGGTACGTCGGCCGGCGGGTGAAGAACCGGCTCTGCGCCCGCGTCAGGCGCATCCGCGCGTTCACCGCCCACCCGCTGCCCTCCAGGACCGCGCTGAGGTCGCGCCGCCGCAGCTTCAGGAAGGCGACGATGGACGTGGGAACGATCACCGCCAGCACCGCGCCGCCGACGCCGATGAGGATCTCCCACCAGTGCAGCCCGGCGAGGGTCTTGGTGAAATAGGCCACGGCGGAGGCCAGGGCGGCCACGGCCACGCCCCCGCCCATCAGCAGCCCCCCGGCCATCAGGCCCCGCCCGCCGGCGGACGGCTCGCCGGGCTTCTCGACCCGGCTGATCGCCCCCGTCGTCGTCGTGTCCAGCTTCTTCTCCGCCTGCGTCGTCAGCGACTCGATCTTGCCCGTGATCAGCGCCGCGATCCGCCGGAACGGCGCCACCAGCGCCTCGCCCACGCTGATGGGGTTCTCGATGATCCGCCCCACGCGGGCGTCCCACTCCCGCCCGCGGACGTCCTCGAACACCCCGCGCTTGCCCACGCACAGGTTGCCCTTGCCCCCGCTGGTGACGGGGACGGCGACCTCGTAGACCGTCTCGCCCTCCTTGCTCATGACCTCCACGTACAGGACGAACATGTCGGAGTGGGCGGCGACGGCGGCGTGGGCGGCCCGGTCGGCGACGCGGACGGCGAGGTTGAACCGCCGCCCGTCCATCACCAGCGTGCCCATTTCGAACATCGCCCGCCGCTCCATGTCGTACAGGGCGGGGAAGCTCACGAAGTTGTTCGCCAGGTTCGTCAGGTGCGCCTGGTAAAGCAGCAGCTTCTCGGTCAACCGGATGTTGTCCATCGCGAACGCCGTGCGCGCGCTGGCCGCGATCAGCTCCCGCACCTCCTCGGCGCAGCGTCCCTCGAGGTGGCGGGCGAGCGCCTCGACGCCCAGCGGGGCGACCTCGGCGCCCTCCCGCGCGTTCGTCCACGCCTCGTGGGCCGCGAAGAACGCCTTCACCCGCTGCCACTGCTCCAGCGACAGCGACGCGACCGGCCCGCCCAGGGCCGCCGCCGCGGCCTCGACGCGGAAGGTCTCCAGCTCCGACGCGTAACGCGGGTTCGTCGCCTCCGCGAAGATCAGCGTCCGGTCCGCCCGCGGCGGGGCCAGCGGGGCCTTCAGCAGCATCGCGTCGATGGCGCCGGGGTCGGCGAAGTCCATCTCGGCCAACTCCGCCTCCGTCGGCCCGACGCGCCCGGCGACGCGCCCGTCGTAGGCCAACGCGTCGCACTGGGCGAAATACTGGTCCAGCTTCGGTCGCAAGGCGGCGAAGGCCGCGAAGGCCTTCGGCGTCTCCGCCCCCAGCGGCATCACCTCGGTCCGCTCCTCGCCCGCGGGGACCTCCCCGCGCCGCAGCCACGCCAGGTGCGCCTCGGCCTTGGCCACGAACGTCTCGAGCTGCATCCGCCCCACGCCTTCCCGGCCGCTGGGATGGGCCGCGCCGCCCACCGTGGCGATCACGTCGGCGATGAATTGCCGCAGGTCCTCGCCCTCGGCGGCCTCCGGGAGCACCACCCCGGCCTCGCTGATCGGGGTGCCCTCCACCTCCCGCTTGACCTGCCGCACCTGCTCCAGGGTGATCTCCCCGGCGTCGGGGCGCCCGAGGCGGGCGAGCATCTTGGCGGCGGCCCCGCGGATGGCGGCCCCCTCGGGCCGCTCGGCGTTGACGGCGTCCAGCCGCAGGGCCCGGCTGCCGGCGGCGACGCCGGCGTAGTCCGTCAGGTGCAGCAGCAGCCAACTGATCGCGTCGGTCAGCTCCCGGCACATGATCCGCCCGTTGCGGTCGGAGTCGACCAGCGCCAGGAAGGTCGGATCCCCGTTAAGCCCCGCCACCGGCGCGCCGGTCGCCACCCAGTGGGCCTCGTCCAGGTCCACCACCCGCCGCAGGTCCGCCGCGGTGGCGATGACGACGTGATAGGAGCGCCCGTAGCGCCTGAAGGTCATGTTCCCGGCCGCGGACATGCGGGGGGCCTTTCCGCGCCCGCCGGTCGCCCCCGGCGGGCCGCGGGGCATGCTACGGCGGCGGCGGCAAGGCTGTCAACCCTCGCGGGCGCCCCGCGTTGCGCGCCAGCGCTCCGGCGGCGTCACCGTCCCCCCCTACCGCTGCCGCCGGCTCAACTCTTCTTCTCGCCGGCGGCGGCCCGCCCGCGGTACTTCGTGATCAGGTTCTTCAGCCTCAGGCGCTGCGGGTGGTCCGGCTCGAGGTCCAGCACCATCTGCCACTGCACCACCGCCTCCTGGTACCGGCGGGCCTCCTCGTAGGCGTTGCCCAGCTTCAGGTGCAGCGACGCCGTCTGCGGGCTGGCCGCCACCGCCTTGGCCAGGTACTCGATGTAGCGGTCGAGCTTCCCGGCCTGGTTGTGCTGCTCGGCGACCTTCAGGTACGCCTCCACCCGCGTGGGCTCGTAGGCCTCCTTGTCCAGCTTGATGGCCTCCTCGAGGTGGGCGAGGTACTCGTCGTA
>Ga0180432_10008921_pt1 | contig 12347 bp, 3 predicted proteins | sample SS_ome_10_FD_132414 | JGI IMG/M metagenome (GOLD analysis project Ga0180432, IMG submission 132414) | Hypersaline lake sediment archaeal communities from the Salton Sea, California, USA - SS_1_MS_2 metaG | ecosystem: Environmental > Aquatic > Non-marine Saline and Alkaline > Hypersaline >...
GCTCCATACCACGCCTTTAGCGGTGGTAGGCGGGTCGACCTCATCTACACGCCAGTAGTAGGTCTTGCCTGCCTCAAGCGCGGTCACGCAGATCTCAGTCATGGGTAGCGGAGCTTCTCCGGTGGCTTCGGCGACAGCGTTAGGATCGTCGCCAAAGTAGAAGGAGTGCAGCTTCGCGGCGAGGCCGGCTGTCCAGCTAAAACATACGCTTCCGTCGGCAGAAAGATCCACGTTTTCGGCCCCATCAGCGGGGCTGGGATCGTAGGCCTCCAACGGCGGTACCGTGAAGCTCCATACATCGCCCACGTGTACGACATTGGGATCGGCTTCGACTGCATCGACGCGCCAGTACCACGTTGCGCCGGCAAGACCGTCCGGAACTGGCGAGTCCGGCACCCCAACACTGAGACTAGTTTCCGTCAGGTTACCGGCAAACGCTGCTTCTGCGCCCGCGACCACGTCGTCCATGTTGTCACTGATGTAAACGTCGTGCGACGCTGCGCTGAGCCCGGCTGTCCATTGAAGCAAAGCAAATGCCTGCTCGAGTACAGCACCATCCGCCGGATCCGGCTCCGAAGCTCGCCCGTTCAAACTCGAGAATGTCCAGACGTCGCCAACATGTTTGGTGCCGTCTTCTTCGATAGAGTCAATCCGCCAAGAGTAGGTATTGCCGACTCTAAGCCCGCCGAGCAGTGCAGTATCAAAGCTGCTCTCTGTCGTGATACCCATAGGCGAGAGGTCTGTGCCGACGCCGAAGTATATCTCACTGGCAACGGCGGTTGCTCCCGGTGTCCAACTGAGAACTACATCCAAAGGCACCTCTACGGCCCCATCGGCCGGATCGGGATCAGTGGCTTCACCGATTATGGTCGTGAAGCTCCAGACCGGGCCTTGGTGCTTCGTGCCGTTGGCCTCGATCTCATCAACTCTCAAACAGTAAGTTGTGCTGACCGCAAGCTTTCCGGGCATGTAGGTGATACCTGATGTGGTGCCCACAAACTTGAGTGAACCCTCGGTGCCGAAATACACATCACGTGCAATCGTGCTGTTTCCGGGCTCCCAACTGAAAACAATATCATCCTGCGCCAGATCCACGGTGCCATCGGCCGGCAAGGGCTTCTGAGCAGTTTCAGTTACGCCCACTATGCGCAGCAGAGGCGCGTTAGCGGCTGACCCATCGTAAGACTCGGCAGCTCGAATGCCTTCGGACGGATTATCCGGATCGTCCTGGATGGTAAAGACCATGGCATTGCCGCTGGCCCAATCATCAAGGCCGATCAGCTCCTCGACGAGAGCAGTAATATCCGCACTCTGGTTCTTCGCGCCTGCCGTAGCCCAGGGATCAATCGCCCACGGGGCAACCGCATTTGTGAGGGTCCTCTGCGAGATATTCATGGCCTCGTCCGCGAATGCCTCGGCATCGCCGGCCAGTTGAGCACCGATAAGCACGTTAACCAGCTCTGTGCCATTGTCACGTGGTGCATCTCCATCAGTTGTGAACTCGATGGACGCCTCGGTGATCTGGGCGCTCGCGGGAATTCCGACATCCACGAATCGCAGGCCCACAATCTGGGGATCGTCCACGGGGAAGTCCTCATAGGGGAACTCCAGATCGCTGCTGGTCAGATCCATGCTGTTGTCATTGAGGTGTTCTTCGGCGTCATCGTCGCCGGCAGCGATTCTTACTTCTGCCGAGGCGTTGCTGGGCGCAGTCGCAAAGCTCCAGACTTCGCCGGGGCCCACCACGACATCGTTGGCATCGACCGCATCGACGGCCCAGTAGTAAGTGGTGTCCCACTCAAGGGCCACGGCCTCGGTTTCGGCGGCATCGCCTGCCAGGCTGGCAAGTAATGCCCCTCCGGCGCGATTGCTGACGTCGTCGAAATCATCACTTAAGTACACATTCTGCCCAGCCGCGTCAACTCCGGGATTCCAGCTAAGAACAATGGGGCTCGCCACGACTACCTCCCATGCATTGAGAGTGCCGACGTTGCCTCTCCAGTCGTCCTCGATTTTGAGCACCCAGCCGCCCGCGGTATTTCGACCGTCGAAGTCCCGCAGCCTGCCTTCGGGCTTAAAGATTCCAGTAAACGACCCGGAACCGTCTCTTATCGACTTGGACGCCTCGTCGTCGATAATAGTGTTCTTAAAGTTGCTCTGCTCGAAGCCGACGTCGCTGAACAGCTCGACCTGTTTGCCATCGGGTGACTTCAGGTAAACGTTCAGGTCGGCGTTGTTGCCGGGCATCCTGATGTCAAGCTTGACGTTGAGGTCCAGGATCGTGACGGAATCGGCGATATTCAGAATCGACGTAGTCCTGCCCAAAGTATTGCTGGGCGTGGTCGGCTGCAAGTCCTGGATCGTCTTCGGCACGTCTTCACTGACATAAGTGGTGATCACAGGCGTAGTGGACATTCCCGTGGCACCATCAGCAGGATTAGCCGACCAGGCCGAGACCAGCGGCTCACTCAATATCGTGTAGTTGCCGTCGGTGGCGATGAACAGGTCATCTCTTTCGAGAACGATCGTACCGTCATCGATCAACTGCTGCATGTCTTCTTCGCTGACGTCGGCACTGTTGATTCGCAGTGTGCCGCCGGCAAAAATGATCTTGGTGTCGGTAATCTTGATGGCAGAGAGTTCCTCGGCCTGAAGCAGACCGCCGTTCATGAAGATCCTCACCTGGCCGGTGTCCTCGCCGCCGTCTTTACCTAATCTGAGCCGGTCGCCGGTAATCATCTTACCGCCGTTGATCGTCAGATGTGCGGTGCCGTCGAGGTTATCGCTCACATTCAAATAATCACTGCAGTAGAAGGTCCCGCCGTTCAGGGTGAATGTGGCCGTCCCGTTGTTGTCGTCGTTGATCGTGGCGGTGCCGTTGACGGTGACAGTGCCGCCGTCCATTATCACCTCGCTGGTCCCAGGGTCACCCTCGTCGTTGTTCATCAGGAACTCATTCATGGTGATCGTCGGGTTACCGCTGATGTGCAGGTAGCCAGAGTTGCCTCCATCGTTGACGACCTGAAGGTCATCGCAACTTACCGTAGCGTTGCCGCTGATGGTCATGCCCGCTTCAATCCCCTGCTGATTGTGGGGGATGTAGATCGTGTCCGCAACGGTGACGACTGCATCCTCGCCGATATTGCAGACTGCCGGGCCGTCCTCGCCAACGTCAAGATCGTCGCCGACATTGAGCGTAGCGGTTCCGTTTACGTCCAGGACGGCGGATGCGTTGGGGTCGTCCGCCAGGTAGAACTCGTCGGGGGCATTAACCGTCGCGTTGCCGGTTATGATCATGTGACCCACTGTTCCGGCGTCGTCGGCGATGGTAATATCGTCGCCCACGTTCAAGACCGCGTTGTCGGTTATGGTCACGGTAGCCTCGCCGGTCTTGTCGGGAAGGTAACCGTCGTCGTCAAAGCTGACGACCGCGTCGCCGCCGATAGTGATGGTTCCGATACCTTCATCGACCTTGAAATCATCCGTAAGGTTGACTGTCGCGCTCCCGCTAATGTCCAGGTAGCCCACACCATCGGCACTGTCTGCGACGGTTATACCGTCAGCGGTTATCGTCGAGCTGCCGCTGATATTGATGTAGCCCTCGCCCGAGTCGGTAACGATAGTGTCGGCGACATCAACAATGGAGTCAATGATGTTAATCGTACCGGTTGAGCCAGAGTCATCGGCGGCGTAAAGGTCATCACCGTTGTCGCCGGCCAATATGGTCAGAGTACTTCCGCCAAGGACGTTCAACTCACCCATCAGATCTTTACCGACTGACAATCTGCCGGTTACGGTGAGCGAGCTGGCATTGTCCAGCGTAAGCACGGCGGTCGTCGACTCGTCGCCGTTTTCAATGTGCAGCCTGTCTCCACGCGTGACCGCGCCGCCATCGAGGATGTCGATCATGAGGGTGTCGAGGTTAATGTCCCGGTCACCGGTCTCCTCATTGGGCCAGGTCCACGTAGAGCCGGCTACGGTCCAGTTGGCTGGCGTCTCCCAGAGCCCGTCTTCAGCGCTGCCGTTCCAGACGTATATTGCTCCCGGTCCATCGCCCGACCAGAGTCTTACGTTGTCAAACTCGACTCCTACAGGCGTATCTGCGGGAGGGCTATCCTTATCGAGCTCCAGATTGAGCAGGCGAATCTCCAGGGGCTGTCCCACAAGGGCCTCATCGTTCGGATCGTAGGTGTATGCAACGGTAGAAGTGGCCCACGCCTTGTATTCCGGCCACAACGTGTCATTATCCTCGGCAATAACGGTTTCGCCGGCCAGGAGCTGGATGCTATAGCCTCCGTTGTAGTAATAGTACGAGTTTCCTACCTCCACGGTCAGCGTGTAGTCCGTGTCGGCCGCGAACGTTTCGGTCAATACCTGCGCCACGCCCTTGGCTACACCTCCGGGCAGGTACTCGGTGAACAGCACATTCTCGCCCTCGGGCGCCATCACCGGGTCGAAGTCATTGAGTGTGACGTTCCATACGCCGCTGCCCTCGACGTCGGTGGCCTCGCCACCTACCAGGGTCCAGCCGGGAACGTCGCCCCAGGTCCAACCATCTTCGTCCAATACCGGATCCTCGAAGCCCGGATTGACGACTGGGATGGTCAGGGCCGAAGCGCTTCCCGCCACCAAAAGAACAAGGGTTAACAAAAACAGTTTTCTACACATAATTGTTCTCCTTATTAGAGTTTAATAAAATGGCCTGAATCAATGACAGTCTTTATCCGTGTATAAGATCGTGTCTTTACAATATCTGCCCAGGATATGCATTTACGATCTAATAACGTTGTTCCACCTCCTTTCGTCAAAAATGACAATTGACTTATCTATAGATAAAGACTGCAAAGTCAAAGCTCCACTAAATACGCCGATTGCCCGGACAGTCCTCTTCCTCATCTGGTTTCTATGAGGAACCAGCGGAGACTATCCTTGCTCTCGGAAAAACACAACTCCTCACGAACTCGCAAATCTCATTGCGAGCATTTATTGTCCGACAATATGAACCTTCGCTATCGGCGCCTTTTTATACCTGACGCGGATAGCTCAGGTCCATAAAAATCCATGTCTAAAATATCAATCGGCTCCCAATCGTCACGGAGCAAGCCGATACAGCCGGAAGTCGTCGAAGAAAACCGTGCCCGATCCTCCGGCGGCGGCCTGGCCGCTCTGGGCGCCAAGACCGACCGCGATCTTATCGATGTTGGTCAGGTTAATACCTTTATCTGCGAATTCCTGCAGCGGGATTACCCACTCAGTCCATACGTCGGTCGTCGCCGCGGCCGGATCAGGATGGGCCACAACCGCCGGCGCGCCTGTGGCGTTTGCAACAGACACATACATAGGCTCGGCCGCGTTGCTGGCGATCCCGATGTCCTGGCTCGTCCACAGTCCGGTTACGTTGCCGGTGGTGCTGACGTTGGAGAACTTCGCCTCACACGTCGCTCCGGCATTATGGCTGGTTAGCGCCAGACCTATGTAGACGGTCGTATCCATCACAATCCTCTGCGATATAGCGCCCCCCATAGGCATCCAGGTCGAGCCGTTGGTCGAATGGGAAGCCGTGAAGTAACCCGCGACGTCACGCTCGATCTTCACCCAATGCGGGGCGGTAATTCCTGTTTCCTGCCCTGCAGCGCCGACGTTGTCGGCGCCCGCAGTGTCACGGTACTCGAAAACAGCACCCTGGGCGGGTGTGATAAATGCCATCGCATGTGCAGAATCGGAACTGAGTGTCTCGCGAATCATCACGCCGGCCTTTGCCCACTCGCTGGTGTTGGTAACGCTGTTTACGCGTGCGATAATAGAGCCGGCGCCGCTGAGCATCTTGTAGGCATAATGGAACTCATCGGAAGAACCGGTGATATCCGTCCCGGAGCCGGTCATAGTGACTGTCCCGACCGGGCCCTCCGTAAAGCTGCCGACGGACGCCGGATTGCCTCTGAACCAGATCGACAAAGCTCCGACGTCGTGTAAGGTCCAGTTGCGCAGAGAACTCACGGTCTGCACCGCCTCGGAGTTCATCACACCAGCCGTGTTCGTGTAAAACAGCGGCATGGACTGGCCGCCGCTTTGGACAATCGTTGTCTCGGCATAAGGTGGAAACAGGTTGCCGGCCTGAGCGCCGTTGCTTGGCACGCCATAGCCGTCGATCCATTTATCGAATATCCGGTTGCCGGCTTCACCCTGGGGAGGATCGATATCGTCGTAACTCTCGAAATCTTCCACGATGAGGTAGTCAGCCACCGAGAAGCCCCAGATGCTGCCTGCACTGACCGAACCGTCGGCGTTGATCTCGTCGATTCGCCAGTAATAAGGGCCGGTGCCCCACGGCAGACCTTCGGGCGGGCTGTAGCTGGTCCCTGCCTGGCGGCCGCGGTAGACGTCGGCCGTCGATGTATCGGCCAGGTCCAGCGCATCCCTATCGGTGCCGAAGTATACATCGTGCTGCGATGCGTTATCTCCGGCCGACCAGCTAAGCGGCTGCTTGCCCTGCTCGACGTCGATTACCTGGTTATTGGCGGGCTTCGGATTCCAGGCAACCAGCGGATCGCCTCGCATCAGCTCGACCACCTCATCCGGCGTCAGAGCCTTATTGAAGAAACGGCAGTCATCCACCATGCCCGTATAAAAGTTGCTGGGAGTGGAATCATCCCATTCTTGTCCTATCGACCAGCGTGTCTCCGTGGTCACATCGATGGTGCTTGAAATATTGCCGACCTCCACTCCATCGGTGTATATATATGCATTCGATCCGTTCTTAACGAACGTAATCATATGCCACTTGTTGTCATTGACAGCAGGTGGAGACTGTGTTTCGGGACCATCATCCACATATACGTTCCCATCTTTGACGCCAAACAGGAAAACGTGACCACTAGCATTATCATTAGATGCAATCACATTTCCCTCGCTGCTCTGTGTGGTTTTGATCCATATGCTAACGGTAAAATCTGTGCTCGTCAGGTCATCAGCCACGGGGTCAAGCGAAACATAATCGTTGCCGTCCAGGTCCAGGCCGAGGTCTATGGCGCCCTCCACCGATTTCGGGTCGCCGCCGAGTGTTCCGTCGTTGCCGTAGCCCGACCAGTCGATGACGGTGTTGCCGCTAATGTAATCAAACTTCCACCAGCCTATCATATCGGGATCTGTGATGACGATATCAGGCAAGGTTCTGAAACTCCAAACGTCTCCCTTGACCAGCTCCGGCGGATTAAATTCATCCACTCGCCAGTAGTACATCTTGTCCTTTTCCAGAGTTCCCGGGCTATAGGTCATAGCTCCCAGAGGAGGGGCTCCGACGGCATTGGTTACGGTGTCGAGATCATCGCCGAAGTAGACGGAGTGCAATTTCGCACCGAAGCCGGGCGTCCAGCTAAGTGTGGCATCATCCGAATCGATGCCTTTGCTCCCGTCGCGCGGGGAAGGATCATACGCCTTCTTGGACGGAATCCAGAAGCTCCAGACCGGGCCTTCGTATTTCGTCGCGCCGTCGGCCTCGACCTCATCGACTGCCCAGTAGTAGGTCGTACCCGGGGCAAGACCGTCGGGATAGGCAAATCCTATGAAGCCAACGGTAAGGAACGGCAGTGGCTGGTTGCCCCGGAACGCGGCGGGGGTGCGATCATTGACATCGTCAAAATTATCACTCATGTACACATCGTGGGTGGCCGCGGTATCTCCCGCTGTCCAGCGGAGGCTCGCCCACGTATCCTCATACAGGATGCCGTCAGGAGGGCTGGGATCAAAAGCATACTTACTCGTAAATTCTATATGCAGCAACGGCGCGTTGGCCGACTCCCCGTCGAAAGCTTCGGCACATCGAATGCCTTTCGAGGGATTATCAGGGTTGTCGCCGATTATCAGCACCAGGGCATTGCCGCCCTTCCAACCGTCCTGGTTCACTATTTCCTCAATGACAGCGGCGACGTTCGAGGTCTGGTCCTTTTGACTTGTTGCAGTCCAGGCAACAGGTTCCCATACAGCCTTTGTTGTCGTCCTGGGCCTGTTGGCAATCTCAGAGTCAGTTCCGGCAAACGTAGCAGCATCGGGACTCAGCTCACCTTCGATGATGAGACTAACAAAGTCTGAGCCGTTTTTTGTCTCATCAGCCTCGAACTCAATATACGCTTCAATGATCTCGGCGCCCTTGGGAATAGTAATATCTTCCCAGCGCATAGCTACTATCATCGGATCGCTGGGGGGCGTACCTTCATCTTCATAAGGCATCTCTATGTCGGTGCTGTCCACACCTTCGGCATCTCCGGCCGGATCCTTCTCTTCGTTATCGTCGGAACTCTTATTGACTCGGCGTTCGATCACAGTGCCGCCAAAGACCACATTTGTGCCAACCAGAGCCAGCACCAAAGCAAGAGAAGTCAAAATGAAAAATTTTCTACACATCGTCAATCGTCATCCTTCTTCAAAGATGCGGTAGACGGCATAAATCTACAACAATTCATGCCATCTACCACGCAAACCTTAATTGTCTTTTCAATAAATTTCCGGTCGTTACGGAGCGGCTTTGTACAGACGAATATCGTCGAAGTACATCATACCCCTGCCGGACCCGCCGCCGGCAATACCGAAACCAATCGCGATGCTGTTCACATTGGTCAGAGTAACGCCCAGGTCGGCAAATTCCTGTAAGGGGATGATCCATTCCTCGTAGGCGTCTACCTGTGTCGCATTGGTATTGTCATGAGAGATTGCAATACCGTTGAGAGCAACGTACATCGGCTCTACAGCATTCGTAGACTCTCCTCTGAACCACAGCGACAATCGCTCGACGCCCTGGCGGGTAAAGTCACGCGCGGCGCCTGTCAACGCCAAAGTCGCCACTGAGGATTTGTCATTGTTCCCGTAGAGGTACGGCATCGCCTGGGCGCCGCTGTGAACGTAAGCAGCCCTGGTCTCACAATAAGGAGGAATGTCGTTACCAACGAGCGCTCCGTTTGTCATCGGCGTTGCGTAACCGTCTACCCATGACCCGAATATGGTATTGCTCTCAGGATCGGGCGGATCAATGTCATTGTAGGATTCGAAGTCGTCCACGTTGAGAAAGTCGCCTACCGAGAAGGTCCAGACCATACCTTCGCTGACCGTTCCGTCGGCCTTGACCTCATCGATGCGCCAGTAGTACGGACCCGTACCCCAGGCAAGAGCCTCAGGGGGAGTATAACTGGTGGTATTCTGCCGCCCTCGATAGATCGTGGCATCGGAGGTATCGGCAGCGCCGACGGCTAATTCGTCGGTTCCGAAATAGACATCGTGCCGCGTGGCGTCCTGACCGGGTGACCAGCTAATCGGAGGCACGTGCTCGACGTCCGGTACTGTGCCGCTTATCGGCTGCGGGCTGTGCGCAAGCTCTACGTCGCCTTTGAAGACCTCGGCGATTTCTTCGGCCGTCAGCGGCCTGATCCAGAAGCGGGCGTCATCTATCAGACCGGCGTATTCGTCGCTCGGGCTGCTGTCCCACTCCATGCCTATGGACCAGCGTGTTTCCTCGGCCATGTCGTCATCGGCCTCATCCTCCTTGCGAAGGACTCCATCGACATATATCCGCGACTTGAAGCTGTCACTGACGTACGTTACCATATGCCACTGTTTGTCGGCAATTTTAGGGGGGTACTCTGCTTCGGCTCCAGCGTCCTGCCACAAATTCCCATTCATGATGCCAAAAAGGAATTCGTGACTGCTGTCAGTGTTGGACCCAAGCAATATGTGATCATCCGAAAGCACTTCACCATCTGTCTTGATCCACATGCTGAACGTCCAATTGTAGGTTGTCATCATGGAAGCTATGCTGTTAATAGAGACATAATCATCATCTCCATCCAACTCCAGCCCGCCGCCTATGACCCCGGCTGTCCACAGCGCACCATCATCACCATTGTCATGGCCGATTATAGCATGATTTCCATATCCGGACGAATCGTACGCGATAATGCCCTGACCCTCGTCGAACTTCCACCAGCCGATAAGAGTAGGATCCTCACGTGTCTTAAAACTCCAGATTTCGCCCGGGTGCTTAGTAGTACCGTCGGCCTCGACCTCATCAACACGCCAATAGTAAGTTGTGTCGTTCTGCAGAGCTACGGGATTATATACTTGACGCGACTGATTGCCCATGAATGTGCCTCCCGTACCAGCGACGACGTCCGCTAGTTTGGTGCCGAAGTACACGTCGTGTGAAACCGCAGTGAGGCCGGAACCCCAACTCAGGACCACGTCGGGCAGCGCCATTTTGTCACCAGCAGGTGGGTTGGGGCTATGGGCGGCAACATCCACCGCCGTAAAGCTCCAGACATCGCCCGTTTGAATGGTGATGCCGTCAGCCTCTACCTCATCGACCCGCCAGTAGTAGGTGGTTCCCGGTGTCAGACCGGCAGCGTGCCAGTACGCCGCGTAGGGTACACTGTCCACAAGGTCAGCGGGTCCCAGGTCGGCAGTGGTGCCCAGGTACACATCGTGAGTTGCGACAGAAGCCCCTTTTGTCCACCGCAGAAGCGGTGCGCGCCCACTGACACCTCCATCAGCGGGGTTCGGATCCGACGCGGTATTGGGCGTATATTCTATATGCAGCAGCGGCGCAAAAGGCACATCCCCATTGAAAGCCTCGGCTTCTCGAGTTCCCTGGGAGGGATTGTCTGGGTTGTCTTTGAGGATGATCACTATCGCATTGCCTGCGGCCCAGCCGTCCTGGTCAACGATCTCCTGGATGACTTGCGAGATATTGGGTGTACGCTCTGCCGGACCTGATCCCTGGTTCTTCCCCCAGACCGGTACATTCCATACCTCCGAGGCCGTCGCTGCGGGCCTGGCGCTTATGTTGGGGTTAGCTGAACTAAAATCAACCGGATCGGGACTTAGCTCGCCCGTGACGATAAGAGACACGGGGGGGGCATGGTATTCATTATCCTTATCATCGACGCTGAACTGCACGTATGCATTGGTGATTACAGAGCCGGCAGGAACATCTACGCCTCTAAACCGGACACCAACAATTTGTAGGCTGGTTGCCGAGGCGGCACCTTCATGGCCCAATTCCAGGTCGCTGCTGCCTCTATCCATACCGCCACCTGAGGCTTCCTCTTCGGCATCATCGTTGCCGGCGGAAACCCTGACCTCGACGGTCAAGACGCCGAACGCTGTGTTTGCACCGGCCAGGACCAGCACCAAAATAAAAGATGTTATAAAAGCCAATTTCTTACACATGAGAATCATCCTTTCAAAGAAGTTTTAGATAGAACACATCCACAGAAATGCGTACATTCCTCTACGAGGCTTCATCAGCCTGGTGAAAAGCCCGGCAATGTCACTCTACCTCCTTTCTTCGAATTACCCTCTTGGGGGGTAATTCAAAACCACCGATTCAACCCGTCATCCGTGACCGCTTGTTCTTCGACCGGCCGGCAACCTGCCTGCCGGTGCTGATAGACCGGATATCAATTAGAACCGATCTTCTTTATCGCCTGTATAATAGCTTAACGGAATGTTGTCTCCCGTTGTTTCTTCTATAGAAGTTACGTGCCCGTCAACCCACAGAACGTTGGTTCTTCCACCCGTCCTGTACGGATCCGAGTATCTGACGTTGTGTCTGAATATCTGCCGATAGCTGTACGAGCGGCTGCCTCCCTGGCGATAGGAGGTTAGATTCATAGCGCCGGGGTTGTTGTTGTTATGAAGGCAATCGCTGGTGCCGCCGTCCGGTCTCGGCTCGGCGTGGTCGAGACAATAAATAAATTCCGAAGGGCGGTATATAGTCTCTACATTTCGGTTTCTGGCTCTGGAATGATGATTAAGGCCGAACGCCGCATGCTGAATTACGTAATCAGGGTTGGTGCTTTTCTCGCTTCCACTATAATTGTATATCAGTCTGGTGCCGGCTGTATTTTGGAAGCTCGGACAGCCGAATATCTTCGTCTGGTCCTTGATGTAGTCTCTGTAGTAAATGCCCCAGTAAGTACCGCTGGAACCGGGTTTACGATAAGTAAAGCCGTCGCTCTCGAACCACTGATGTTGATTGGAACTTGACGTATGGGGAATCTTACGGTCGTAGTCGTCAAGATACATCTGCACGGCCAGGCCCACGCTCCGCAAATTCGACCGGCAGGTCGTTTCGCGCGCAATCTCCTTGATTTTCCGCATAGCCGGCATCAGAATCGCCAGCAACACTGAAATAATGGCGATCACTACCAGCAGTTCTATCAGGGTAAAGGCCTTGCGTTTCCCCATCCGAGTTCCCTCTTCATACTTAACCATGTCGATATTTCCCAAGTAGCTCACCAGTATCTGCAATATCTACTCTTGATCTTATCGTACCATTTACCCCACTTTACCACGTAACA
>Ga0180432_10008922_pt1 | contig 12347 bp, 11 predicted proteins | sample SS_ome_10_FD_132414 | JGI IMG/M metagenome (GOLD analysis project Ga0180432, IMG submission 132414) | Hypersaline lake sediment archaeal communities from the Salton Sea, California, USA - SS_1_MS_2 metaG | ecosystem: Environmental > Aquatic > Non-marine Saline and Alkaline > Hypersaline >...
AGGTCAGACTGAACTCGTCGGTGAAACTGTCGGAGTCCAGCAAGGCCCGGGTGGCCGGGTTGTCGGCGGCCGGTGAGCAGTACATCGACTTCGACGGCGGCAACGGGGAGGCGCCGTTCCTCGCCAACGGCAGCAACTTCACGCTGGGCCGCACCGAGGTGCCGGTCACGATGGCCGAACTGCTCGCCGATGCCGACGGGATGCTCAAACAGGTCGATACCGACAAGCTGGAGATCATCAAGGCCGAACTCGGCACGAGCAAGGACGGCCCGCAGAAGCTGAGCGATATCGTCGAGGGTGGCACCTTTCTGCTCTCCACGCTGGACGGGGTTCTGCCGGAGACCACCAGACTGCTCAACACCAGCCGGATCACCCTGCAGTTGGTGGCGGACAAGGACGCCGGGATGCGGGTTGCGACCGCGAACCTCAATGAAGTGTTAGCCGGGGTGGACCGGATGACCGGCGGATTCCGCACCTTGACCGAGCAGGCCCCGAAGACCTTCGCCGCCACCGACGACCTGTTCGCCGACAATTCCGACACGATGGTGCAGTTGCTCGGCGATCTCACGACCACCACGGAGCTGCTGTATCTGCGGGTGCCGGCGATCAACGCGCTGTTCCCCTCCTACCGCGGTTCGGCGCTGGACTCGCTGAGCAGCATCTTCCACGACGGGGGGGTTTGGGTGAGCGCCGATATCTACCCGCGCTATACCTGCGATTACGGCACGCCCCGGCGCCCGCCGGCCTCGGCCGACTACCCCGAGCCCTTCATGTACAACTACTGCCGCGACGATGATGTCGCGGTGCTGATCAGGGGTGCCAAGAACGCACCGCGGCCGGCCGGCGACGACACCGCCGGGCCACCGATGGGCGCTGATCTCGGCAAGCAGACCGATCCCTCCCCGGAGGGCAGATACTCGATCCCCACGCCCTATGGTGGCCCGACCCTGCCGATCGAGCCGCCCGGCTGATGCCGGCGAGGGGAGATGGACCAAGATGCCAGTCATGACCGATGAAGGAGCCGAGGCCACCCGCTCCGATGGGAGCGACGACGCTGCGCCGCCCGTCGAGGAGACCGTTGAGCTGACCGAGTCCACCAGGGACGCCGGGCGCGATGCCGAGGCCTCGGTGCCGGACGATCTGGTGACAGCGCACCGCCGCCGACCCGATATCCGGACCGCCGCGGTCGGCGTCGTGGTTGTCGTTCTGATCGCCGCCACCGGGTTCCTCGGCTGGCAGGTGTGGCAGCAGCATCAACTCGAGGCGGCCAGTGCGGAAGCGCAACGCGCGGCGGTCAGCTACGCCCAGGTGCTGACCAGTATCGACTCCGACACGGTGGACGAGAACTTCGCCGAGGTCCTCGACGGCGCGACCGGCGAGTTCAAGGACATGTACTCGCAGTCCAGCGAGGAACTCCGTCAGCTGTTGATCGAGAACAGAGCTACCGCCCGAGGCGTGGTGGTGGAGTCGGCGGTGCAGTCGGCGTCCAGGGACAAGGCCGTGGTGCTGCTGTTCGTCGACCAGTCCGTGTCCAACACCAAACTTCCCGACCCGCGGATCGATCGGAGCCGGATGATGATGACCCTGGAGAAGCTCGACGGGCGCTGGCGGGCGAGCAAAGTCGAACTTCCTTAAGGAACACGAACATGGGGCGGAAAGCAGTAAGGCGGGAATACCCATGCGGATGACCGGATTAGCCGGTGCGGTGATCGCCGTGGCGGCATCGGTAACCGTCGCGCCGACCGCGTCGGCCTCGGCGGCCGGGTTCTGCGACCAGATCGGCGGTCAGTGGAACGGGCAGTACTGTCATGCCACGGTGGTCTCCGAGCGCAAGGCGGTCCGGGAGATCAATATCGCGATTCCGGCGGAGATCGACTCGGCCATTGGTGCGGTGATCGGAAACTATCTCGGGACCCTGATGAACAACTGGCGGACGGCCGCCGCGCAGATGTACCAAAACAGCTGGGGCGATGCCAATTTCGAGACCTTCCAGCACGGCGCCATCCGCACTGTGGTGTTCCGCGAAACCTATAATTCGGAGAGTACGGCCCGGCTGGACGGACCGGCTATCAAAGACGCCTACCGCACCTTCTCCTTCGACCAGAGCAGCGGCCGTCAGCTCCAACTCTCGGATGTGGTGGATCCCGCGGCGATCCCATCGCTGGGGGCGCCGTTCATCCAGACCGCCCTCGATGCTGCGCTGCCGCCGCATCAGCCCAACACCTATCCGTTCATCCCGGAGCGGTGGACGCCGGACAAGGTGTATTCCGGCGGGTACCGGGCCTGGGCGTTGACCCCGGACGAGCTGATCCTCTACATGCCGGACTATCCGGTTGCCCGGGATACCCCTATCGACTTCACCCCGGGTAACTACCTGTGGTCGATGAGCGGGGGTACGGTGCAACCGCGCATCCCGCTGAGCGCGCTGGCGCCGGCGTTGCGACCGGGGATCTAGACCCCGCCGCTATCCCGCCGTCAGTAGCATGGCGCGATGGACGTCGATGCTTTCGTGATGGCCCACCAGGCCAGCTGGAAGCGATTGGATTTTCTGGTCAGGCGTCGCCGCCGGCTGACGGGTCCGGAGGTGGATGAACTCGTCGATCTCTATCAGCGGGTATCGACCCATCTGTCGATGGTGCGCTCGGCATCCACCGATTCGGTGCTCATCGGCCGGCTTTCCGCGCTCGTTGCCCGCGCCCGCTCGGCCGTCACCGGTGCGCACGCACCGCTGTGGCGGGAATTCCTCCGATTCTGGACCGTCTCCTTTCCGGTCGTGGCCTACCGGGCCCGGTGGTGGTGGCTGGTCACCGCGGCGGCTTTCTGCGCAGTGGCCGGGGTGATCGTCATGTGGGTGACCGGCAATCCGGAGGTGCGGTCGCTGCTGGGTACGCCGGCCGAGATCGAACAACTCGTCAATCAGGATTTCGCGAACTACTACAGCGAGAACCCGGCCGGGTCATTCGCGCTGCGGGTGTGGGTGAACAACTCCTGGGTGGCCGCGCAATGCATAGCCTTCGCGGTGCTGCTCGGCATTCCGATTCCGTGGGTGCTGTTCCAGAATGCCGCCAACCTCGGCGTCACAGCCGGCCTGATGATCGACGCGGGGAAAGCCGATGTCCTGTTCGGGTTGCTGACCCCGCACGGGCTGCTGGAGCTGACCGCGGTGTTCCTGGCCGCCGCGGCGGGGATGCGGCTGGGCTGGACGGTCATCTCGCCGGGCAACCGGCCCCGCGGTCAGGCGCTTGCCGAACAGGGCCGCGCGGTGGTCTCGGTGGCCGTCGGTCTGGCGGTCGTGCTGCTGTTCAGCGGACTTATCGAAGCGCTCGTCACCCCCTCGTCGCTGCCGACAGCCGCGAGGGTCGGCATCGGGGTGTTCGCCGAGATCGCATTCCTGAGCTACATCATCTATTTCGGCCGTCGCGCGGTGCGTACCGGGGAGACCGGCGACCTCGCCGACGCCCCCGACGTTGTCCCGACCGGCTGAGTTTCGGCCCCCGTTTACAACCGGCCGGTGGCCTTCATCGTCAGATACCGGTCGGTGACCGCCGGGGCCAGCTCGTCGGGCTGGGCATCAACCACCTCAACCCCGCCCAGCCGCAGCCGGGAGGCGATCGCGCGGCGATCGTTGCGGGCCCGCTCGGCGGCGGCCGCGTCGTAGACCTCGGCGGCGTCGGCGCGGCCGGCGGCGAGCTCGGCGACCCGCGGATCGGATATCGCGGCGACGATCACCTGATGGCGTCCGGACAACTGCGATAGCACCGGTAACAGCCCCTCCTCCAGGGCTGAGGAGTTCAGGTCGGTCAGCAGTACCACCAAGGCGCCCCGCCGAGCCCGGCGGCGAACCGCCGCCACCATGGCTGCGGCGTCCGACTCGACGAGTGCGGGCTGCACCGGCGCCATGGCCCCGACCAGGTGTGCCAGCAGGTCGCTCCGGGCGGCGCCGAACACCGCGGCCCGGGTCACCCGGTCATGGGCCAGGAAATCGACGTGGTCCCCGGCGCGCGATGCCAGAGCGGCGAGGAGCAATGCGGCATCCAGCGACCAGTCCAGCCGTGGCCAGCCACCCGGGTCGCTCGCGGTCGGATCCACCCCCACCCGGCCCGCCGAGGTCCGGCCGGTGTCGACGACGATGACGACCCGCCGATCCCGTTCCGGTCGCCAGGTGCGCACCACCACATCGGACCGCCGCGCCGTCGCGCGCCAGTCGATGGAGCGAACGTCATCGCCGACGACGTATTCACGCAGCGAGTCGAACTCGGTTCCCCGGCCCCGCACCAAAGCCGGCAGCAGCCCGTCGATCTCGCGCAGCCGGGCCAGCCGGGAAGGCAGATGCTTGCGGGACAGGAACGGCGGCAGCACCCGGATCGTGCCCGGTACGTCGATCAGGCGTTGCCGTCCGGCGAGCCCGAGTGGACCGATCGACCGCACTGCCACTGCCGCGCAGACCTGGTCCCCACGGCGAACCGGTCGGAGGCAGGTGGCCACGGACGCCGTTTCACCGGCGGCCAGGTTCAGCGGATGCATGCGGGGTTCGGCGCCGGTGCTCGGTGGCCACGCGTCCCGGATGACACCCCGAACCCTGCGGGGGCCGTCATTGCGGATCCGCAGTACGGTTTCCACCGGTTCGCCGAGCCGGGCCGAGGGAGCCCCGGAGCGATGCACCCGCAGCTCATCCGGGGCGCCTGCACGGGCCAGGTCCGCCGCGACGAAGAGGCTCAGGGCGACGGCGAAGACCACGAAAGCCGTTGCCGGCCAGGGTGCGACCGCGATCGGCAGGACCGCGATCAGCGCGACCACGGCCGTGCGGCCGGTGAGAACCACTAGCGGGGCACCGGAACCGAGGAGAGGATGCCGTCGAGGACACCGTCGGGTGTCGCACCTTCCAGTTCGGCCTCCGGGCGCAACCCGATCCGGTGCCGCAGCGTCGGCCGCGCCATCGCCTTGACATCGTCGGGGGTGACATAGCCGCGCCCGGTGAGCCAGGCCCAGGATCGGGCCGCCGCCAACAGTGCGGTGGCTCCACGAGGTGAGACGCCCAGCTGTAGTGACGAGGAGTTCCGGGTGGCGGTGACGATATCGACGATATAGGCGAGAACCTCGTCGGCGACGAGCACCCGACGGACGGCCTCCCGGCCGGCGGCGAGGTCAGCCGGCCCGGCGACCGGCCGGATGGCCCCGAGGTCACGCGGGTCGAAACCGTGTGCGTGCCGGCCCAGGATCGCGATCTCCTGATCCCGATTCGGCAGCGGCACATTCAGTTTGAGCAGGAAACGGTCGAGTTGGGCCTCGGGAAGCTGATAGGTGCCCTCGTACTCGATCGGGTTCTGAGTGGCTGCGACGATGAACGGATCCGGCAGTGGGCGCGGCTCGCCGTCGACGCTGACCTGTCGCTCCTCCATGGCCTCCAGCAGCGCCGCCTGGGTCTTCGGCGGCGTCCGGTTGATCTCGTCGGCGAGCAGCAGGTTGGTGAACACCGGCCCCTCCCGGAAAGTGAACGCCGCGGTGCGCGCGTCGTAGACCAGCGACCCGGTGATATCGCCGGGCATCAGGTCGGGGGTGAATTGCACCCGTTTGAAGTCCAGTTGCAGAGCGGCTGCCAATGCCCGGATCAGTAGTGTCTTGGCCACCCCGGGAACCCCTTCGAGCAGAACGTGACCGCGGCACAGCAAAGCGATGACCAGGCCGCTGACGAGGGCATCCTGCCCGACAACGGCTTTGGCTATTTCGCTGCGGAGGGCCAGCAGGGCGGCACGGGCAGGGTCGTACCCTGCTCCGGTGGGTGATGCAGAACGGGTCACGACTGACTGACCTGCCTTTCGATATCGTCGAGCGCCTGGGCGAGGTGGAACAGAGCCGAATCGGTGTCCGGCGGTGGGCCAAACAGGATGCGCTGTACGGCGTGGTCATCAGTGCCTGACCGTCGGCTGACCGCCGTGACAACCGCAGTCTGGGATGGGTTGTGCCCCAGGCCGATTCGGGGGGTCACCCGTTGCAGCACCGCGGCGCGCAACGCTGCTGCCGCCTGACCCCTGGCCCGGCGGGACCGATAGAGGCGGGCGCGTCCCTGGACCGTTTCCGATGCCCGCACGACCACCGGAAGCTGTTCTGCAACAAGCGGTCCCAGCCGCCTTCCCTGCCAGAACCCGAGTAGGACGACGACAAGGCAGAGCTGTGCGACCACCCAGAAGACGGCATCCGGCAACAGGTCGCCGATCTCCGCTCCGTCCGACCTCTCGCCCTGCAGGCTTTGGGGGGCGTACCAGATCAGCCGTGACCGGTCGCCGGTGAGATTCATCGCCAGCGCCGCGTTGCCCTCCTTCAGCAACGAACCGTTGGTCATGAAGTCGGCGGTCCCGACCACTGTGACGGCGCGGCCATCCGCGGAGTAGCGCACCAGCACGCCGCCGTAGCATCGGGTTACCGGATCATCGCCGGCCGGTCCGTAGGTATCGCCGGTCTCCAACTGGGCCGAGCCGGCCCGGTTCGCCTCGCGTAGAGCGCAGTTCGGCTCCGACTCCGGCCGGCTGGACCTGCTCAGCGTGACCCCGGACGCCAAGACCTCCCGGCTGCTGACGTTGGGCTCAACCACCAGGAGGTCGCCGGGTACCGAGGCGAGGCGGTCGAGCAGGGCCTGCCCGCGAGTGTTGGACGTCTCGGCCACCAGCACCAGAGCGTCGGGTCGGGCTGCCCGTTCCACGTCATCCACGGTTTCGGCAACCACCACCTCGACGCCCTGCTGCCGCAGCAGGGCCACCAGTGCGTGGGCGCCGTTGGGGGAGGTGGCCTCGGGATCCATCCGGCCGCCGAGTCGCGGCGCGGTGAGCCACGCCGTGATCACGGCGAATCCGATGATGGCAAGCAGCCCGAGGGCGACCCAGCGGCCGGGCCGCCGACGCCGGACCGTCATCGCGCGGACACTTCGTTACCAGTGGCGCGGTTGCGGACCTGGTGCCGTACCCGATCATCAAGCTCGGCGATCATCCGGTAGTCAGGCTCTGCGCCTGGCCGCTCGCCATAGGTGACGTCATCGAAAATAGCTGCCGCCGAGGATATTTCGGCGGAAACACCGGGCAGGACGCGGCCGGTCTCATTGGCGAGTTCGCCGGCGGTTCGACCGGGAACGGGGCTGAGGGCACCGTCCTCCTCGAGCTGGCGGCCGATAGCGCGCAGTCGCTGCCTGATGGCGGTCGCCCAGTCCGCACGGATGGCGGCCTGCTCGGCACGGGCGCGGTATTCCGCCGCGCTCAGCGTCCCGCCTCCGTAGAACCGACGATCACCGGGGCGGCCCATGGTGCGGCGGGCGATTCGCACCGCGACGGTCATCGCGGCCAGGGCGAGGATGCCCAGAAGCACGATGGTGAACCACCCGCCGGGCAGTTCCGCTCCGGCGTTCACCATCCGGTACATCAGGTCGTTGAACCATTCGGCGATCCGATCGCTCAGCGAGGCTCGCGGATAGATCGGTTTGGCGAGTTCACGTTGGGCGGCCTCGTGCGCCGCCTCACGGTCGATGTCGATGGCGGGCATGTCGGTGCGGTCTCAGCGGGGGAGCCAGAGGGCGTCGGCGTCGGCTCCGTGGCCCGACGCGCTCTGCAAGACGAAGTCGAACGCCTCCGCCCGGATCCGGGCATCGACATAAAGCAGAGCGGCGACTCCGGCGGTGAACGGGGTGGTGATGATCTGGCCGATCGCCGCCCCGACCGTCGCGATTGTCGTCTGTAGCAGGGCCGGGGCCTCAGGCCCGTCGGCGACGGAGACGAGCTGGCTGACGAATTCGAAGGGGACCGCGACGGCGCCCGCCACCAGGATCGCGACGATCGAGGCGAGCAGCCGGATCCCGAAGAGACGCCAGAACTGTGGCCGGGCCAGCGCCACCGACCGGGTGATCGCGGCGGTCACGGATCGACGTTCGAGCACGATGGCCATCGGCGCCAGTGACAACAGGGTGAAGAACACAACCAGAGCGGCGATCAGCAGCAGTACCAGTGGAAATCCCACCAGGGCGGCCACGGCCCCGTTGGTGGTCTCGGCCACCGCGACGATGGCCATGACGACCGACACCACCAGCATCACCACGGCGAGGACTTCCAGCAGGGTCAGCACGATCAGGGTCGCCATCCGCCCCCGCACCCGCTGCCAGGCCTCGCCGACCGTGATCGGGCGACCCAGGACGGCACGGGCCACGACTACGGTCAGCATTCCGGACAGCAGGATGGTGGCCAGCGCCGCCGCCATCGCACCGGTAAGGATCCCGGCCAGCATCCCGATGTCGGAGCGGGCCATCGGCGCGAAGTACTCCACGAGAAACCCGAGCACCGAGGTGATCAGCACGACCGCGGTTGTCATGCCCAGCGTCGCCCTGGGGTTGGCGCGAACATAAGCCACCGCACCATTGAAGATGTCGCTCAGCGATAACGGGCGCAACGGGATGACCCCCGGTTTCCACGGGGTGGGCGCCGGGTAGCGGCCGGGGGCCGGTTGGCCGGGTGGCGGATGGCCGAAACCGGCCGGCTGATAGCCCGGATAGCCCGGATAGCCCGGATAGCCCGGGTAGCCCGGTGGCGGATATCCGCCGGGTTGCGGCGGCGGAGGCCCGTACCCGCCGAAAGGGGGTCGATCAGGCCAGCCGGCCGGCGGCCCGATCGGACCGGGAGGCGGTGCGGTCACCGGTCGGCGCCACCGGTGTCATTGCTCACCGAACCATCCTGTCGATCGGCCCGGTATTTCTCAAACCCGGTATTTCTCAAACCCGTCGCCGCCCGACCATCGGCCGCGCGTAGCGTAGGTCGCTATGTCGGAAATGAAGAATCGGCTGCGGGCTGACCTCACCGAGTCGATGAAGAACCAGGACAAGCTGCGTACCGCGACGTTGCGCATGGTGCTGTCGGCCATTCAGACCGAGGAGGTGTCCGGCAAGCAGGCCCGCGAGCTCAATGACGATGAGGTGCTCAAGGTCCTGGCCCGCGAGTCGCGGAAACGCACCGAGGCCGCCGAGATCTACACCCAGAACGGTCGCGGCGTTCTGGCGGCCGAAGAACACGCCGAGGGCCGGATCATCGACGAGTATCTGCCGACGCCGCTGACCGATGCCGAGGTGGGAGACGTGGCGGACACCGCCATAGCCCAGGTCGCCGAGCAGATCGGCGAGCGGCCGTCGGTCAAGCAGATGGGTTTGGTGATGAAGGCGGCCACCGCGATCGCCGGGGGTAAGGCAGACGGATCCCGGTTGTCGGCGGCGGTGAAGGACCGGCTCTAATCGTCTCGCCCCAGCGGCCGCCGCAAGGAGCTGTCCCCGGCCCGCCAGCATCGCATCAGGTGAGCCGCCAACCGGTTCTCGATGACGCCGAAGGCCCGGATGCCGAAGACCACGTCGGCTTCCCGATCCGGCTCGCGCCTGACGAGGTTCTCGATCACTTCGGTGCGGACCGCTTCTTCGCGCATCGGGTCGGCGGCGCTCTGCCCTCGGTAGAACGCTCGGCACGGCTCCGGGGCGTCCAGTCGATCCAGTGCGTCCAGCATCCGGCGCGATCCGCGGGCCGAGTTGAACACGGTTGCCGCGAAATGTCCCACCGCCGCCCCGCGATGGCGCCGGTGCAGACCGAACAGCGACATCAAGTTCACCACCGCGAGCGACTCGGCGGGTAACAGGTCGACATATGCGAGGTAGCCCGGGTCCAGATGGGCGGCGACCATCAGATCCGCGTAGAGCTGCCGATGCCCGAGGGTTCCGCGGCGGGCCACGAACCCGTTGAACGCGGCGGCCCCGGCCTGGCCGGTCAGGCCGGGAACGGTCCAGCTGTGCGGATCACCGTCTTTGAGGTGATGAAGCGAGCGGTGCACGAAAAACTCCCGCAGCTGCTCCCAGGTACCCCGGGCGCGCAGGTACCCCGCGGTGCCGGTACCGACAGCCGCGTCTGCCGCCAACCGACCCATCTCCGCGGTGGCGGTGCCGTCGAGCCCACCGGCCGCGTCGGCCGCCTCACGGCGGACCGCGGTGAGGAACGCGTCCTCGAGGCGGGCCCGGAGGTGCAGAAGACCCGGGTTCCACTCCCACTCGGGATCGACTCCGGCGAACCCGCGGTAGTGCAGTTCGTAACAGGCGTAGAGAGCAAGTTGGACGTCGATACCGTAGGGATCGCAGTCCGCGATCGGCGCCCCGATCCGGTCGAACCGGGCGCGCGGCACGCGCTCTGTCAGAAGATTGATCACGGCCATCGACAGCGGCCCTCGGGCTGTGGGAAGCGCAGGATCGAGGGCGGCTGAGGCGAGGGTCACCCCGGTGTTCTTCCCGTCCGGGCCGGTGGCTAAACAACGGGTGCACAGCGCCCCCACGCCGTCGCGTCGACCGGTACGGTAGCGACGAGACCGGTGGAAACGAGGTGTTCGTGATGGACGCAGATGTGATCGTCGTCGGTGCCGGGCTGGCCGGGCTCGTCGCGACCCACGAACTGACCAGCCGCGGCAAGAAGGTCGCGCTGGTCGACCAGGAGAACCCCGCCAATCTCGGCGGTCAGGCGTTCTGGTCGTTCGGCGGACTGTTCCTGGTCGACAGCCCCGAGCAGCGTCGGATGGGTGTCAAAGACTCCTTCGAACTCGCCTGGAGCGACTGGCGCGGCAGCGCGGGTTTCGATCGGCTCGATGATGAGGACGCGTTCGCGGTCCAGTGGGCCCGCGCCTACGTCGAATTCGCCGCCGGGGAGAAGCGATCATGGCTGCGTAGTCACGGGATGACTTTTTTGCCCACGGTCGGTTGGGCGGAGCGCGGCGACCTGCGCGCCGACGGCCACGGTAATTCGGTGCCCCGGTTCCACGTCGCCTGGGGCACCGGGACCGGTGTGGTCAAACCCTTCGTGGACTCCGCACTCGCCGCGAACGGCCGCGGTCTGGTCGGCCTGCACCACCGTCACCGCGTCGACGAACTGCTCATGACCGACGGTGCGGTCACCGGAGTGCGGGGTGCGGTGCTGGCACCCGACGATGCTCCGCGGGGAGCGCCCTCGAACCGGGACACCGTCGGCGACTTCGAGTTACGGGCCCAGGCCGTCATCATCACCACCGGCGGCATCGGCGGGAACCATGACATCGTCCGGCGTTCCTGGCCGGCCCGGATGGGCACGCCGCCGCGCTCGATGATCACCGGGGTACCCGCTTACGTGGATGGCCGGATGCTCGATATCGCCGGCGAAAGCGGGGTCCGGTTGGTCAACCGGGACCGCATGTGGCATTACAACGAGGGGGTGCAGAACTGGGATCCGATCTGGCCACTGCACGCCATCCGCATCCTGCCCGGGCCGTCGTCGATGTGGTTCGACGCTCTCGGCCGCCGGTTGCCGGCCCCCTATCTGCCCGGCTACGACACTCTTGGCACACTGCGCTACCTCAGAACGAATCCCGATATCGCCGACTACGACCACAGCTGGTTCATCCTGACTCAGAAGATCATCGAGAAGGAGTTCGCGCTCTCCGGCTCCGAACAGAACCCCGATATCACCAACTTCGACCGGTCCGGGATGTTGCGCGAGCGTCTGATGAGTAAGGGCGCCCCCGCCCCGGTGGAGGCCTTCAAATCCCGCGGTGCGGACTTCGTGGTGGCCGACACCCTCGAAGAGCTCGTGGACATGATGAACAAGCTCACCGATGAGCCGTTGCTGGAACCGCAGGCAATTCGTGCCCAGATCGAGGCCCGGGACCGTCAGATGGCTAACCCGTACTCCAAAGACGCTCAGGTACAAGGTATCCGGAATTCCCGCCGCTATCTGGCTGACCGGATCGTCCGCACCGCCGCTCCGCACCGGATCCTCGATCCGGACGCCGGTCCGCTGATCGGAGTCAAATTGCACACCCTGACCCGCAAGACCCTGGGCGGTATCCAGACCGATCTGTTCTCCCGTGCGATCGGGACCGACGGCAACCCGGTCGACGGTCTGTAGGCCGCCGGGGAGGTCGCCGGATTCGGCGGCGGCGGGCTGCACGGCTACAACGCCCTGGAGGGCACTTTCCTGGGTGGTTGCCTGTTCTCCGGCCGGGCCGCCGGGCGGCACGCGGCTGGGGCGCTGTGAGAGTGGGCGAGCCGGGATGACCTCGGCGGGGCGAACCCCGGTCAAGGCGCTGATGGTGGTGACCTACCTGGCGATGATCGTGGTGAACTACCTGGCCAACTCGCTCCCGCTGAACGGTCAGCGCACCGGTGACGTGTCGAACGCCTATCCGAATCTGTTCACCCCGGCCGGTCTGACGTTTTCCATCTGGGGCGTGATCTACCTTTTCCTCGGCGCCCATGTCCTCTACCAACTCGGGCTGTTCCGGGATGGGCCGGAGTCGGGGCAGCAGACGGCCGTGCTCAACAA
>Ga0180432_10008923_pt1 | contig 12346 bp, 5 predicted proteins | sample SS_ome_10_FD_132414 | JGI IMG/M metagenome (GOLD analysis project Ga0180432, IMG submission 132414) | Hypersaline lake sediment archaeal communities from the Salton Sea, California, USA - SS_1_MS_2 metaG | ecosystem: Environmental > Aquatic > Non-marine Saline and Alkaline > Hypersaline >...
GCAGCGCTACGAGCGGGGCAAGATCGTCTCTTCTCTCGACGTGGTGGGCGAGACGGACAAAAAGGGAACGAAGTCCACATTCCACCCCGACCCGCAGGTCTTCTCGGAGATACACTTCGATTACGACACGCTGGCCGCGCGGATGCGGGAACTCGCCTTTCTGAACAAGGGCCTGAGCATCACGATCCGCGAAGAGAACGGGAAGAAGCGGGAGAACGAGTACCACTTCGAAGGCGGCCTGGTGGCGTACGTGCAGATGCTGAACCGGAGCAAGGAGTGCCTGCACGACCCGGTCTACGTTTCCAAAGAGCGAGAGACGACCACCGTCGAAATCGCGCTTCAGTACAACGACACCTATCAGGAGACGATTTTCTCGTACGCGAACTCGATCAACACCGTCGAAGGAGGCACGCATCTCTCCGGGTTCAAGACGGCCCTGACGCGGACCTTGAACAACTACGCCCAGAAGGCGGGGCTGATCAAGGGAAACAGCACGGGCTTGTCCGGGGAGGATGTAAGGGAAGGGCTGACTGCGGTGGTGAACGTGAAGCTCCTGGAACCGCAGTTCGAGGGGCAGACCAAGACGAAGCTCGGGAACAGCGAACTCCGTGGAATCGTGGAGTCGGTGGTCGGCGAGTGGCTCGGGGAGTATCTCGAAGAGAACCCCGCCGTCGCGAAGAGGGTCCTGGACAAGTCGATCTCCGCATCGCGGGCGCGGGAGGCGGCGCGCCGGGCGCGGGAGCTGACGCGGAGAAAGAGCGCGCTGGAGAGCGGCAACCTGCCGGGCAAGCTGGCCGACTGCTCGCTTCGCGAGCCGGAGCGGTGCGAGCTGTTTATCGTCGAGGGTGAGTCGGCGGGCGGCTCGGCGAAACAAGGTCGGGACCGGACGTTCCAGGCCATTCTGCCGATCAAGGGGAAGATCTTGAACGTGGAGAAAGCCCGGCTCGATCGGATCTTGGCGAACGAAGAGATCCGCACGATCATCACCGCCCTCGGCACGGGCATCGGCAAGGACGAGTTCGACGAAGAGAAGGCCCGGTACGGACGGGTGATCATCATGACCGACGCCGACGTGGACGGCGCGCACATCCGCACGCTCTTGTTGACCTTCTTCTTCCGCCACATGCGGCCGCTCATCGAGAACGGCTCGGTCTACATCGCCCAGCCGCCGCTCTATCGGATCCGCAAGGGAAAGAAGGAGTGGTATGCGTATACCGAGGCGGAGCGCGAGAGGATCCTCGGGAGCATGGAGAGCAGGAAGGGGCTGGCGGTGCAGCGGTACAAAGGTCTGGGTGAGATGAATCCGGACCAGCTGTGGAACACGACGATGGATCCCGGGAAGCGAACCATGCTGCAGGTGAACATCGAAGACGCGGCCGACGCGGACCACATCTTCACGATCTTGATGGGCGAAGAAGTCGCGCCGCGCAGAGAGTTCATCCAGGAGAACGCGGCCTCCGCCGTCAACCTCGATGTGTAGAGTGAAATAGAGGTAGAGAAGCATGCCGGAAGAGACCGTACTCCCGATTCGCCTCGAAAAAGAGATGAGGGAATCGTACCTCACCTACTCGATGAGCGTGATCATCCAGCGCGCGCTTCCCGACGCCCGGGACGGCCTGAAGCCGTCGCAGCGGCGAATCCTCGTGGCGATGAACGACCTGAACCTCGCGCCCGGAAGCCAGCACCGGAAGTGCGCGAAGATCGCCGGCGACACATCGGGTAACTACCATCCCCACGGCGAGCAGGTGATCTACCCGACGCTGGTCCGGATGGCGCAGCAGTTCAACATGCGCTACCCGCTGGTGGACGGGCAGGGGAACTTCGGGTCCATCGACGGCGATCCGCCGGCGGCGATGCGTTATACCGAAGCCCGGATGGCGCGGGCGGCGGTGGAGCTGCTGCAAGACCTCGACAAAGACACGGTCGACTTTCGAAGCAACTACGACGAAACGAAGCAGGAGCCGACCGTCCTTCCGGGGCGATTCCCGAACCTGGTTCTGAATGGTTGCTCGGGCATCGCCGTGGGGATGGCGACGAGCGTGCCGCCCCACAACGCCCGCGAGGTGAGCGACGCCCTCACGGTGCTGGTCGACAACCCCGATCTCCCCGACGTGGCGCTCTTCGACTATATCCAGGGCCCGGACTTCCCGACCGGGGGAATCATCCACGGAAGGGAAGGGGTGCGCGACGCGTACTTGACCGGGCACGGGCGGATCATCGTGCGGGCCCGCACCGTCGTGGAGGAAACGAAGGCGGGACGCGAGCGGATCGTCATCACCGAGATTCCGTATCAGGTGAACAAGACGTCTCTGATCGAGAAGATCGCCGGGCTGGTGCGGGATGGCGAGGTGCAAGGAATCGCCGACATCCGGGACGAATCGGACCGGAAGGGGATGCGGATCGTTGTCGACCTGAAGAAGGACGCGCCCACGCGGGTGATCTTGAACCAGCTCTTTCAGCGAACGCAGATGCAGGACACGTTCGGCGTTTCCCTTCTGGCGCTCGTGAACGACCGGCCCGTCGTTCTCTCGCTGAAGCAGGCCCTCGCCGAGTACATCGCCCATCGCCGAACCGTGGTGCGGCGGAGAACGGCGTTCGATCTGCGCAAGGCGGAGGAGCGGGCGCATATTCTCGAAGGGCTCCGGATCGCCCTCGACCACATCGACGCCGTGATCGACCTGATCCGCTCTTCCTCGGATGTGGAGAGCGCACGCACCGGGCTCATGGAGCAGTTCGCGCTGAGCCGGGAGCAAGCGCAGGCGATTCTCGACATGCGCCTGCAGAGGCTGACCGGCCTGGAGCGGAAGAAGGTCGAGGAGGAGTACCTCGACCTGATCAAGACGATCGAGAAGCTGAAGGGGATCCTGGCGAGCGATGCGCGGGTGCGTGAAATCCTGAAGGAAGAGATTGCGGAGATGCGCGAGGTGTACGGCGACGATCGCCGGACGGACATCATCGACGACGTGGTCTCCTTCGACACGGAGGACCTGATCGCCGACGAGGATATGGTGATCACCATCTCCCACGCCGGGTACATCAAGAGGCTGCCGGTCGGGACGTACCGCCAGCAGAGGCGCGGAGGACGGGGCATCACCGGGGCGGCGCTGAAAGACCAGGACTTCGTGGAGCAACTTTTCGTCGCATCCACGCATTCCTATCTTCTCCTCTTCACCGACGAGGGACGGTGCTACTGGATCAAGGTGCACCAGATTCCCCAGGCGGGAAGAACGGCGCGCGGGAAGGCGATCGTCAACCTGGTGCAGCTGCGGGAAGGCGAGAAGATCACCGCGGTCGTCCCGGTGCGCGAATTCCGCGACGACCAGTTCCTTCTGCTCGCGACCAAGCGGGGCTACATCAAGAAGACCCCGCTCGCCGCGTACGGGAACCCGCGGCGCGTCGGCATCCAGGCGATCGACCTGGAGAGCGAAGACCGCCTGATCGAAGCGAAGGTAACCGACGGCGAGCGCCAAATCGTTCTCGCCAAAGCGATGGGGAAGGCGATCCGCTTCGCCGAGGAGGAGGTGCGCCCCATGGGGCGGACGGCGCGGGGCGTGCGCGGCGCCTTCGTCGACCCGGAGGACGAGGTGGTCGGCATGGTGACGCTCGAGCGGGAAGGGTCGCTGATCGTGGTCACCGAGCAAGGCTTCGGGAAGAGAACCACCATCGACGACTACCGGGTTACCCGGCGGGGCGGCAAGGGGATCATCACCGTCAAGGCGAACGAGCGGAACGGCAAGCTCGTGGCGATCCGCGAGGTGATCGACTCCGACGAGCTGATGATCATCACGCGCAACGGTATCGTGATCCGGATGGGCGTGAGCGGTGTGTCGATGATGGGCCGGAACACGCAGGGCGTCCGCATGATCAACCTGGACGAAGGGGACTCGGTGATCGGGGTCGCCCGCCTGGTTACGGAGGAAGAGGAAGAGAAGGATTTGGGCGGCGGCCCCGCCGGAGAGGGTGAGGGGGATTGACGGGCAGGGGGCGGAAGAGCGAAACGGGCGGCTACGGACAGGTTTACCGGAACGAGGCGTGGGCCCGTGACCGAGAAGGCGCGGGCTTTTCTCATGCCCTGGAAGAGGCGGTGCTCGTCGGCGTCGGGCTTCCGGACGACTCCGCCGCGGCCGTCGACAACTCCCTCGACGAGCTGGCCGAACTGGCCCGGACCGCGGGCGCGCACGTGGTGGGGCGCTTCCGGCAAAGGCGCACCCGGCTGGTCGGGGCGACGTACATCGGAAAAGGAAAGCTGGAGCAGCTGGTCACCTTCGTCGAGGAGAGGCGCGCAGGGCTCGTCATCTTCGACAACGACCTCACTCCCGCCCAAGGACGAAACCTCGAGAAAGCGCTCCGCACGAAGGTGGTCGACCGGAGCGAGCTGATCCTTCACATATTCGCGATTCACGCGCGCACGGACACGGCGAAGCTGCAGGTGGAGCTGGCGCAGTTGGAGTACGCGCTTCCCCGCCTGCGGCGTTTGTGGGACCACCTCTCCCGGCTGGGGGGCGGCATCGGCACTCGTGGCCCCGGCGAAACGCAGCTCGAGGTGGACCGGCGGCGCGTTCGGGAGCGGGTCGACCACCTGCGGAAGACGCTGCACAAGCTGGACCGAAGCCGGGCGGTGCAGCGGAAGGCGCGACGGAACATGGCGCGGGCGGCGCTCGTGGGGTACACGAACGCCGGAAAATCGACGCTACTGAACCGGGTCTCCGGCGCGGGCGTGAAGACCGAGGACGAGCTCTTCTCGACCTTGGACACGACGAGCCGGCTGGTGACGCTGGAGGGGGACTACCAGGTGGTGGTGAGTGACACGGTCGGGTTCATTCGCAAGTTGCCCCACCAGCTGGTCGACTCCTTCCGGGCGACGCTCGCGGAGGTGCGCGAGGCGGACCTCTTGATTCATGTGGTGGACGCGGCGAACGAGGACCCGGAAGGGCAGGTCGGGACCGTGCGCGCCGTATTGGAGGAGCTCGGGGCGGCGGAGAAGCCGACGTTGCTCGTGCTGAACAAAGAAGACCGCGTGGAAGATCCTTTGGTGCTCAACCACCTTTCCAACCGGTTCGGGCGGGCGATCGTGATCAGCGCCCTGCGCGGCGACGGCGTGGATGTGCTCCTCGGAGCGCTCCGGGACATCTTGGCGTCGATGCGCCGCGGGGTGGAGCTTCTCTTTCCACCGGGAGCGGGAGCGGACATGGCGATGGTCTACCGGGTGGGGGAGGTGCTCGACCGGCGGATGGAGGGGGAGGGAATCCGGATGACCGCGCGCCTGCCCCTCCCCTGGGTCCACCGATTCGAAAAGAAGGGCTTCCTCCTCGAGCCCTGATGCGAAGCGAGTCTCGCCGCACTCTCTCGGATAGCGCCTGTCGGTACAGTCCATCCCGCGTCCCCTTCCCCGCTGGCCTCGGAGGAGCCGCCTGACGGGAAGAAAGGGATAGATGCCCGCCCCGGATTGTTAAGAAACCGCTTCAGGAACACCCGCGCCAAGCCGATTATCTGTTTGACGTTACGCGCTTTCCCCCTTTGCACGTCGCCGTTGGAGGGCCATCACGTATGGGTACACAGGGAGGTACTCCCGATCTGGGCCAAGATCCGCGGATCAGCCAGTTTGTGGAGAACGTCTCGCAGCTGTATGGCGTCGTCGCCCAGGTCGTGGACGGAGAGGGGACCCTCGTCGCCGGCGCCAGCCCCGCAAGCGGGCTCGGCGGAAAACGCCACGATCGAGCGCTCAGTGTTTGGGGAAGGCCGATGGGGGAAGTGCGGATCTGGGCGGACGAAGAGGCGAAGGCGGAGGGCGTGGCGCGCCTGGTCGCCATGTACGCCGAGAGCCTCCTCGACGCCGAGTACCAATTGGAAAGCCTCGCGGGAGAGGTGACGGAGAAGTACGAGGAAGTCAACCTCCTTTACGACTTAAGCGAAGAGCTGGGCGCGCTCTTCGACGAGACGCGGATCAGCGAGCGCGTGCTTTCCCGGCTCGAGTCGATCCTGCCGGTCGGCTGCGCCGGCGTCCTCGTCCTGGAGGAGGAGGGCTTCCGCCCGCTGGCGATGAAAGGAGGAAAGCCCTCCTGCCCGATGGGTGCGGAAGGCGTCGCGCACATCCCTGCGGACCGGGGAATCCTGGGCGAGGTCGTGCGCACGCGAAAGCCGATTCTGACCTCCGGCCCGGACGCCCTTCCGGAGGATGTCCGGCAATCGGAGACGATACTCCCCACCGACTCGGTCCTGGTGGTGCCTCTTCTCCGGTCGGCGAACCGGCCGGAGGAGGAAGTGATCGGCGCCATCGTGCTGACGGAGCGGTCCGATGGAAACCCCTTCAAGACGGGAGACCAGAAGCTGGTGTCGGCGGTGGCGTCCCAGGCGGCGACGGCGATCAACAACGCCCGGCTCGTGGAAGAGCTGAAAGACGCCACGCGGATGAAGCGCGACCTGGAGCTTGCCAAGGAGATCCAGGCCTCCCTTCTCCCGGAGCGCCCGCCCGTTCTGGAAGGTGTGAAGTTGGCGGGGCGGTGTGTCACCGCCGAAAACGTGGGGGGGGACTACTTCGACTACTTCGTCTCCGACGACGGGTCGGTGGTAATTCTGCTCGGTGACGTTACGGGCCACGACCTGGGAGCCGCGCTTCTGATGAGCACCGCCCGGGCGACGGTCCGGTCGTCGGCGAGCGACTTGGGTCCCCCGGAGAAGATCCTCGATCGCGCCAACCGGCTTCTCTTTCGCGATCTCTCCTCTTCGAGCCTGCTCGTGTCGTTCTTCGTGGCGCGCTACTTCCCGGCGGAGCGGAAGCTTCTCTACGCGAACGGGGGGCACAACCCGCCCATTCTGCTGCGCGCCGACTCTTCCTCCATCGAAACCCTCGACGCGGAGGGGCTCATCTTGGGAGTGGAGGAAGATGTGCGGTTCGAGGCGGGCCGGCGCGATCTCGCTCCGGGTGATGTCGTTCTCTTCTACACAGACGGCCTCACCGAAGGGCGTTCCCGATCCGGCGAGCCGATCGGCGAAGAGAGGGTGGAGAAGTTGTTGATGCAGTCTCGCCGCCGCTCCGCGCAGGAGATCTGCGACCGGCTCTACTCGTTCGCCGTCTCCCACATGGGCGGCGCCCGGCAGAAGGACGACATCACGCTGGTGGTGCTGAAGGTTCCTTAGCCGTCTCGGCGCGGGCGGCACGGCAAAAAACGCGGCCCCGGGGCGTAGGCTCCGGGGCCGATCGCTTCTGCGGCGCAACCTCTTCCCTCTTAGTCGCGCACCTGCACCTCGTCCTCACCGTAGATCGCCTCGCCGTCCACGGTCACGCCGGTCAGGGCGAGCACCGCCGACGGGGGCGACACGAGCGCCTTGATCGCGTCTTCGTCGAACTTGGCGACCAAGTCGCCGCGGGCGTCCGCCTTGGTGAACTCCGCGGCAACCCCGCCGAGCTCGATGGAGAACGTGTCGACCTGATTGTAAGGGATGGCGGCATGGACCGTAACCAATCCCCCCTGGCTGCTATTCAGAAGCAGGGTCTGCGGGGAGACGAGGATGAAGACCTCACCATTTTCCGGTCCGGGGAAAGCCTCACCGAACAGGACGCCGATTCCGAGCAAGACCACCGACAGCGACACGATCCACTTCTTCATTTCTGCTCCTCTCTCTTGTTGCGGGTAGCCGGGTCGCTCCGCGCGGCAGCGGTGCATCCTCCTGCCGCGCACCTCCACTTGCCCCTTCGCAACTCTTGTGCCCGGTTATGGCGAAGAGCGATCCTGATTGAGATCAAGGGGTTGCTTGGGATGGGGCGGTACGGTCGCGCCGAAGAACGCACAAGAAGGAACGAACCTGCGCAGAAGAGGAACGTTTGCGTACGCCCTCGTTCGCGCTAGGGAAGCAAGGCAATCTTCCGAACGAGCGCCGTCTCGCCGATGCGAACCTTGCAGAGGTAGATGCCCGCACCTGCGGGCTCGCCGGTCTCGGTTCTCCCGTCCCAGGCGAAACGCAGGGTCGTCCCCGCCGGATCCCCGGAGTAGATCTTGCGCACCACCCGCCCTGCGGCATCGTACACGGTGACGTCGATCGCCCCGGCGGCGCGGGGAAGGGAGAGCGCGATCTCCGCCTCCTCCCCCGCCCGGAACGGGTTGGGAGAGCTCTGAAAGAGGACGGCCGAGGGAATGCCGGACTCCGCGCCGGTTTGCTCGGTGATGCCGAGCACCTCGGCGAGCTCCCGCGGGTCGGTGCGCGGGTAGAGATCCTCCCTCTCTGTGGAAAAGCTGCCGTGCTCCATGAAGTGGTGGTTGTAGTACGGAACCTCGCAGGAGATGCCTTTCTCCGGGTTGACCACGTCCATGTAGCCCATGTTGATCTCTTCGCCGCAGATCTGGCAGCTGTAGACGCCGCAGGTCAGATAGTGAACGAGGTAGATCCGGTCGGGCAGAGGGCCCTCGGGTAGCGTGTCGATTTGGGCGGCCATGGTTATGGCCATCTCCCTTCCATCGGGCGCGCCGCTCAGGTCTTCGTCGGGGTCGCCCGGGTCGCTCGCGAAGAAAGCCTCCTCGTCGTCGGTCAGCCCGTCGTCGTCGCCGTCCCCCGGCACGGCAAGCCAATGGGCATGCCCGTCTCCGGTCAGCACGGTTCGGAGCAGAACGGGCAGCACGCGGCCGCTGTTTACGGTGCCGTCGTAGACGGAGCTTCCGTGGGCGAGGCTGTGGATCGCCACGAAGGGGATGTCCAACGAGATCCCCTCTAGCGGGTTCACGATGCTCGCGTAGCCCATGTTGAACGCGGCGCCGCACACGGCGCACTGCTCCAGACCGTAGGCGGGATGTTCGATCATGTACGGCCCGTCCGGGATCTCTTCCCGGGGAAGCTGCGCGATCAAGGGAAGGAGGCCTTCGGCGATGCCCGGCCCATCGAGGATGGAGTCGTCGTCGGTGTCCTCGTCGCCGGGATCGGTGCCGAGGGGCGGCTCTTCCGAAGAGAGGAGCCCGTCCTCGTCGGGATCCTCATAAGGGGGGAGAAGGAAGTGCGCCGGATCGACGGGGAAGAGGATCGGCTTGAGCGCGGCCAGGTCGACCCGGCCGGAGTGGACCTCGCCGGAGTAGCCGAGGCCCCCATGCTCCATGTAGTGGAGCGCGATGAGCGGCAGATCGACGGACCGGCCGCGATCGGTGTTGGTGATCCGCACGAACCCCATGTTGATCATGGCGCCGCAGGCGAAGCACATCTCGACCCCGTAGGTGAGATGCTCTTCCACCGCGATGCCCGGCGGCGGGTCGGCAATGATCTGGTGGATCCACTCCGCGGTCTGCGGGCCGTCGAGCGTAGCGTCGCCGTCGGTGTCGGCGTTCCACCAGTCCGTGCCGCGGAGGACCTCCTCGGCGAAGGAGAGGTAGTCCGCGTCCTGATCGTCGCCCGCGGGGATCCAGTGGGGATCGTCGGCGCGCGCTGCGGCGGGCAGGCCGCCGAGTCCGGCGGCGAGGGCGAGGGAGGCGGCGATCCGGGCGGTGGTGCGGCGGCGCCTCCCCTGTGGGGGGCGCGCCACCTGCTCGCGCCCGCCGAAAAGCCGGAGGCAATCGTCGTAGGCGGCGCGGTACTCCGCGAGGAGAACCGCGGTCCGACGGCATCCCGGGCACGCCCAATGGAAGAGAACCCTCTGGTCTTCGGGGGCGAGGCCGTTCGGGGCGTAGGGCCGCCTTACGAACCGTTCCACGCAGCAGGAGGGGTAGCCGAAGAGGGCGCCCTCCAGGCGGATCGCTTCCGCGGAGTGGCGGATGGGGCGCCCCTGGAAGCGCCGGTAGTAGAGAGCGGTGCGGGCCGGATTCCGGGCGAAGACCGACTCGCGCTTCGTCCGCCCGAGGCGGGTGGACCGGCTTACGGCGGCGAGGGAGAGATCATATCCCCGAATCGCCTCTTCCGCTTCCTTTGGAAGAGGACCTTCCCAGCGGCTCAACGGCTTTGCCCCCCGCTGGGTCAGAAGAATCAGATAAGCGAGTTGGAAGTCGAGTTTCGACAGGTACCGCGACGGCATGGTGGCCTCCTTCGGCTCCGGACCCTTCCCTGTTAAGCAACTAAGCACACAGGCGGGGGATCGGCAAGGGCGCCACCTGGCCCCGATCGCAGGGCCGTGAGCGCCATGCTCTTGATGGCCATCAACCGAACGCATGACGGTTCGCATGTCGCCGGATCGGTAATTCTGGTAAAATATCTAGGATTCCGTTGGTTGCAGGGACAACGCAGGCCTCCCCCCCCGGCCCGCCGATTTCGTAAAAACGTAGGAGGTGGTCTTCGTGAGAGTGAGTCGCGGCCCGCTCGGTCCGGCGGTTTTTCTCGTTTGCCTGGTTCTCCTTCTCTGCGCGGCGGACCTTTCCGCGCGCAATCCGATCCGGAGGACCTTTTTCGACACCTATCCGATCGCGGACGGGACGCAGCTCGACGACCTGCCGAGCAACGCCGGCCACTGCGGCGTATGCCACTTCGACTTCGACGGCGGCGGGCCGCGGAATCCGTACGGGCTGGGCGTCGAGATCGGCCTGAACAGCGGTTTGACCAACCAGCAGGCGATCCTGAACATCCAGAACAACGACTCCGACGGGGACGGCTTCACCAACCTGACGGAGATCACCTCGACGATCTTCGCCAACACCCCTACCTTTCCCGGCCTGACGAATGGGAACAAGAGCGGCACCCTGAACGTGCTGGTTCACGATATCGAGCCGTACCTGACGCCCGGTGGCGGCACCGACACGACACCCCCGGTGGTGGCCTTGAGCGCCCCGAACGGGGGCGAAGTCTTCGACGCGGGCGACTTCACGGTGGTTCTCTACTCGGCGAGCGACGAGAACGGCGTTTCACACGTGAACTTCTATCTCTCCGACGACGGCGGCTCCACGTGGAAGCTGGTGGGGAAGAACGAGGACCCCTCCGGGTCGTTCACCTGGTTCGTTCCGAACCGCCCGGGAACGAGCATGCTGCGGGTGACCGCCTTTGACGGCGGCGGCAACGCGGGGAGCGACGAGAGCAACGGCGCGTTCACGATTACGGGAACGCCGGCGGGCTACGTGCCCAGCACCCTCCGCGACGTGGACATGAGCGGCACCCAGCCCTTCGAAGGCGCCGTCTTGGAAGACGCGGGCGGCTGCGGCACCTGCCACGGCGGGTACGATCAGGACGTCGAGCCATGGCATATGTGGAACGGGAGCATGATGGGGCAGGCCTTGCGCGACCCTCTCTTCATGGCGTGCGTGGCCGTGGCCGAGCAGGACGCTCCCTCGGTGGGGGATGTCTGCCTCCGGTGCCACACGCCCGGCGGATGGCAAGAGGGGCGCTCCGTCGACACCGGCGGCGGCCTGATGAACGAGAAGGATCACCAGGGAGTTCAGTGTGATTTCTGCCACCGCCTGGTGGACCATGACTACGCGCCCTTCGTCAGCCCGCCGGAGGACACCGTGGTGCTCGCCACGGTCGACCCTCTTCCCCTGAATCCGGCGAACGGGCAGTTCATCAACGACCCGGCCCCGGTGAGGCGCGGGCCGTTCGCCGACGCCCAGGCGAGCCACGCCTTCTACGAATCGCCGCTCCACCGGGAAGGCGATCTGTGCGGGATTTGCCACGATGTGAGCAACCCGGTCTTCGTGCAGATCGCTCCCGGCGACTACGCGCCCAACGGCTTCGACGAACCGCATCCCGACATGGATCTGCGCAACATGTTCCCTATCGAGAGGACATACAGCGAGTGGACGGTGAGCGAGTACGCCACCACCGGCGTTTATGCGCCGCAGTTCGCGGGGGACAAGCCGGACGGCATCGTCTCCACCTGCCAGGACTGCCACATGCGCGACGTCACGGGCAAGGGGGCGAACGAGCCGAGCGCGCCGACCCGGGACGATCTTCCCCTGCACGACCTGATGGGGGGGAACACGTTCATTCCGGATGTTCTGGAAGACTTCTTCCCGGCGGATGTGGATCCCGTCGCGCTCGCCGACGCGAAGGCGCGGGCGGTCAGCATGCTCCAGCTCGCCACGACGCTCGCGCTGACCCCGGAGGACTTCGGTGTCTCCGTACGGGTCACCAACGAAACGGGTCACAAGCTCCCCTCCGGCTATCCAGAGGGGAGGCGGATCTGGCTGAATGTGGTCGCCGTGGACGGTGCGGGGCAGAAGGTGTTCGAGTCGGGGGCGTACGACTTCGGCACGGGCATTCTCGCCCACGACCCGCAAGAGAAGATCTACGAGATCCAGCCCGGCCTCTCGCCCAGCCTCGCGACGGCCTTGGGTCTCCCGCCGGGCAAGTCGTTCCACTTCGTCTTGAACGACACGGTCTACTCGGACAACCGCATCCCGCCCCGGGGCTTCACGAACGCCGCTTTCCAGCAGGTTCAGTCGCCGCC
>Ga0180432_10008924_pt1 | contig 12343 bp, 11 predicted proteins | sample SS_ome_10_FD_132414 | JGI IMG/M metagenome (GOLD analysis project Ga0180432, IMG submission 132414) | Hypersaline lake sediment archaeal communities from the Salton Sea, California, USA - SS_1_MS_2 metaG | ecosystem: Environmental > Aquatic > Non-marine Saline and Alkaline > Hypersaline >...
CTACATGAGCCGAGGCTACCTTAGCTGAGGCTACATGAGCCGAGGCTACCTTAGCTGAGGCTACATGAGCCGAGGCTACCTTAGCTGAGGCTACATGAGCCGAGGCTACCTTAGCTGAGGCTAAGCTGAGGCTACCTGCATTCAAATACGGTTAATCTCGAATTTAATGTCATTTCGACTCGTCGAATACCTCTCAAAATCATCCATATGTGGTTCATCCCTCCCTTTGTCACCACCATTGCAGTTCTCTTTGTCGTAGTATTGATCTGTACCAGCGGTTCGATAGGCTTCGTTATTGGTCCAGAATTGGTCATAACAGAGACGGAATCCCTCTTCGTGTATGGTCGCCTTATACCAGTAGACCTGGTCTTGGACTTTGCTGCTGATGCTACCATTATCGATGACAAGGCAGCCGTAGTCCTGTGTACAGGAGAGCATAACTTTTTCGAACAGTTGAAACTTAGGGAACATACCTGCATAGTTCTTATACAGTTTCTCGCGATTATTGACCTTCGGCTCCTTGCAGATGAAGATATAATCCACATTCGTGCGCAGGTTGGGTGGAATACCCATTACGTATTGTGCCGTTAATAGCAGTGTGATACGAGCGTGCCGGCCATTCATAAAAATCCACAAGATGTCCTCATTTTTAGTCCAAGAATTGGCATTATACAGACAATCATCCAGAATTAAAAAGGCTCTCGGATCTGCATCCTTGTAATTTGGATCACGTAAACATCGAGCTACCATCTGTCTTTGTCGAGTCAGAAAATCGGATATGAGCTTTGGAGTGAACTTTGTATGAATAAAAATTGCAGGTACATGAGGCGAATACGTCTCATTCAAATCATCTGTCGGCGAGATTACCGTGCCAATAGGAAGATCCTGATTATGCCAGAGATAATCAAGAACTAGCACAGACTTACCTGTTTTGCGTTTACCAAGGAAGATAATGATCTTCCCATCACCAATCCAACGCATGTCGAATTTTTTTATATTGAACTGGATCTTCTGAGGCGCTTTGCTTGTTATTGCCATCCTGTCCCAAATCTATAAGTGTCATACAATCACAAACAAAGTAATATTACAAAAAGAGCGCAATGCAAGGTACGCAGTGGGTAAATATCTCCCATAATTTATATTGGCAATGAATCGCACTAATTCGTTTGGTAAATGCTACCAGCGAATCTTTAACAAAGACAAAGGAAAAGGTTATTTATATTATGAGATCGATAGTGACATGGGGTTGCCTCCAAAGAGATTGGAGGTGACAGACCCTGCCATTTTAAAACAGCTTAGCAAGATTAAAGTGCCACCCACATATTCGAATGTTATTTTGTGTCCCGATCCTCGAAATGATCTTGTCGGTCAAGCGGTCGATGGTAAAGGCAAACTACAATACTTTTACTCTGAGAAATATCAGGCTCAGGCATCCCATGAGAAAAACTGCAATTTGTTATATTTTGGGGATAAAATAACCGAGATTATGACAGATGTCGCTGAAATCCTAGATGCTGTGGACACAGATGCCGACAGTGTGGATGAGAAACTCGCTCTGCATGCATTGGCATTGAGGATTATGACCCTTTGCCACTTCCGTCCTGGAAGTAGCCAAAACATACGTAAAAATGGTACCTATGGTCTAACAACAATCGGTCCGGAGCATTTGGAGTTGAATAGCGCCGGTACCTTGGCCCGTATCACATTCGTCGGGAAGAAAAGTCAGATTAACAGTTGTGTCATCCAAGACCAGGTTGCGGTAGACTTTCTCGAAGCATTAAACAAACATAGGTCCAAATTAACAAAGAAGTATTCGAGAGTCAAGTTGCTTGATCCACCAGGTAACGGACCCTCTGTAACACCTGGTAGTCTCAATGACTTTCTACAAACATATCATCCCAGCATTACCACCAAGACGTGGAGGACATGGTTCGCTAATATAAGCTACATCGAAAACCTCCTAAAGATGGGCATCATTCCACAGACGATCCGCGACCGCAAGATACTGAGCAATCGAGTGGTCAGAACTATTGCGGAGGAATTACACCACACCATGGCTGTAAACAAACGCAATTATTTGATCCCAGAGCTAGAAGCACTCTTTGTTCGTGATCCCGAGCACTGGATCTCTATGAGTGCAACTTATCCTGATGCCAAAAACTTTTTGATGGCTTTCTTGAACGGATATTGCGCTATTTGATAGTCCTGGACCAACCCATGAAGATTTTGGTTTTCCTTTTATAATCACGATTGATTAACCGTGATTATAAGCAAACAATGTTCATAATGCATATCTACTTCCTCTCATAGTAATCCCACTGACCGCCACCGCCGCCAAAAGCAGAGCCAGCGGTAGCGCGGTTCTTGGAGCTTGTGCAACATGTGCCTGTGGCATTCTTGAAATCAAAACTGGTGCAGTTCTCCGTATCCAAACAGCGCTGGGCACACGACTCTGGGGTCATACCAGTGTCACATTTAATGTTGTTACCCGAAATGGCTGCGTCAACAACCTTCTCGAATTTACTGAGGACACCGCCATCTCCTCTCCAATACAAAGCCCCACCAGATATCGAGCTGCATATGCACAGACAAAGACACAGTATCAATCCAATCCCTACAAACAGCATTACGTATTCTATACTATACCGTAACGCAACATTATCTCTCAGGTTGGCAACCTGCGCATCCAGCCTTTGTGGGATCCTAATTGGCGTCGACTGGCCCATACTATCTGGATATTTGTATGTGTACCCAATCACTGTAGGTATTAACAGGGACATTGATACTTAGGACGTACGTAATAGTCCAACTATTACTCTTCCTGTTAACAGGCACTTGCATACCAAGCTCCAATTACATGCCTGTTAACAGGCACTTTGATACTTAAAATTAACAGGGATGTGCCAGTTGAAGGCGTACTGTGCCTGTTGGTACTATTACACAATAGTTCAAGACGGACGTAGCTGCAAAATATCTACCGGATGGGTCTCGGTTACACATACGTTAATACATGTAGGTGGCATCCTTGGGAACGAGAATATCATTTTCAAAAAAGTTTTATGAAATCAAAATCGTTTTTGGACATTTTGGGATTTTTCCGAACGGAAATTCAAAACTTTTCTGAGAGACGGAATTCTGTTCCCAGTTACAGTAATACTCTAATTCCGTCTCCCAGTTACATAACTGTAAAGCACTTGTAGTGGAAGACAGCAAAGCTGAGATAATTGGTATTGAGAAATGGCCTCCAAAAACTTTGAAAATGATGTAAAAAGTCGAAATTGCATCATTTCCAGATTCTGTTCGACCTTGGCTCTGATATAGTGTATGGCATCTCATCAAGTGGATTGCAAGATGGTAACTCTATAGACTTACTATATAGTTAAATTTCAACCAAGATAAGTAATTGCGGATTTCTGGTCCTCGGACCTCAGTAGATGATTTTTCCTATGGGCACTTGCAATTAGAGGCAGACCTGTGCCCTATACCAAATTGCTCACTAATTGCTCAGGTGTATTGAGGAAGTGGGATGTGATTGGAAATTGTGGTAGGAGATGTCTCGAGCTCCCTTACTCCGGAACGTCAGACAGGTGGGTAATACTATACAAAAGGGTTAGAGTGAGGACCGGTTACTCCGACCCAACAGTGGGTGCAAATGGTATGTTTATATCGGTGTCCATGAGGTCACTCTACTCCGCGTCGGAGTAAATCCGGAGTAGGGCCGGAGTAGTAAAATGGTGAATTTACTTTACATTCACTACTCCGGAGCGGAGTAGGGTCGGAGTAGTAAAATGGTGAATTTACTTTACATTCACTACTCCGCTCCGGAGTAGGGTCGGAGTAGTAAAATGGTGAATTTACTTTACATTCACTACTCCGGAGCGGAGTAGGGTCGGAGTAGTAAAATGGCGATTTACTTTACATTCACTACTCCGCCGCGGAGTAGGGCCGGAGTAGTAAAATGGTGAATTTACTTTACATTCACTACTCCGGAGCGGAGTAGGGTCGGAGTAGTAAAATGGCGATTTACTTTACATTCACTACTCCGCGGCGGAGTAAGAGCTTAGGGAGAATCCACTAAGTGTATTACAATACATGGATCCAATGACAGAGTCATGTCCATCATGTCCATCCAATGAGGTCTTGTCTTGTCCGAATGTTTCACTCAGAACTGAAGCAGATCAACTCAAAGTGAATGCAGGTGGAAAGTGGGTTTGTGAGAATTGTGGCAAGGAATTTGTTCGCAAATACAATCTGCAGCGGCACCTATCAGGTAGGTGTGCTGTCCTGAATGCTCCTAATCGGACACCAACCCATGTCCAATCCACAATGTCGGGACCGGTTCAAAGTGATGATGTTCAACATGATGTTGAACGCGATAGTGAGTGCGTTGCGGCTCCAGGCACAGATTTTCCAATGTCATCGGAGTTAACTGCTTTTCGAGCGGAAGGAGGAGAGAGAGCGATTATTTACTCAGCTCACACTCTGTCATCTCAAATAGGTGTTGCACCCTTTCACACTGATCGGGACCAAGAGCCAGGTCCGGACTCTGTATATTCCTCACCCTGGAACCAGCAACAGATCCGACGGGATCCATTCACAGGACTTCCAGTTACGCCTGATCAACCAAGTACACTGGGCAGAACCAAGGCAGGAGCTGGAGCTGGAGGCCCCTTGGCCATTGTCGGTAAAAACGCAGGCGGATTGGTCCCCATACTTCCTGACAGACCACCATATGATGCCGATGATAATACTGATCAGAAGCTGGGCAAATTACGTCAAGAGATTCTGGACAAGCTGCTGGTACTCGAGGGCAAAAAGAAAGTTGGAACCACAGGAGGCCCAACTGGAACCGATAAGGGCAAAGATGAGGATGAGGAGAAGAAGATCGATATTGTCTGCCTGGCGAAGGGTGATTATCTGAAAAAGCTGATCCAACTGCATGACGGAGATGAGGAGAAAGCGATGAATTACATCAAGAATGTTGGCATCGCCACTGATTTCTTGGAGGGCGATTTCCGAATGATTAAAAAGATTTATTTCGATGGGAAAAAGAAGAGTGAGTTTCCAATTCGTGTCAAAGATTTCAAGAGGAACAAGCTGGAGTATCTCGAGGAGAATGGTGAATGGATACTTGACATTAGGGGAGAGATTGTGGGCAAGAGACTATGTGACAATATAGTTAAGACGTTGTTGATAGCCAACAGTCAATTTAACGATGTCATTATCAAGGAGATGGATGAGGAGAAGAAGGCGTTGCTCTTGGATTTGTTTCAGATAAATAAAACCCAAGCGCATATCTTGAAATTGACTGAGCGTAAGACTCAATGCAAGTTGAGCCACCGTGTGGCTGAATTTATTAATTATTGTACAGAGGTCCAGGCAGAGACTGGTAGTCTTGATAATGTTGAAAAAGCGTATGGATCATGATCTATTTGATGATCATGAATATTTCTTTGAACAGGAATGCCAATACATTGGATGAGATTGAATTGCCCACCTGTTTGTACATCTTGCTATCCGACACACCTTGTTCGAAATCATCTGGAAATCCTTGCAGTCGCAAATATTCTCTGGGTGTCAGCCTTCTGCCTATTGATGTCAGATAGAACACACAGTTGCCACCACCCCCAGCCAAAAGACACGGAACAATGTCTTTGCGGGCTCCGGAGCGCCTGTAATGAGAAACATTGAGGTTGACCAACCAGTCATCATCAAGATCGTCAATCACATCATTGTTCAGGAGATCGATGAGTATATTGGCTTTGTGTTGTGTCAGATTGTGCACGCCATCTTTTTGTTGAATCTCTTGAGGTTCGAGGTAGTCGCGAACTGTTGTTTTCAGAGGGATCTTGCTGGGGAATTTGAATCCCCTTGTATTGAATTTGGTCTTTTTGAGGCCAATGATGAATATTCTCTCCCTGTTTTGTGGTACGCCATAGTCTGATGTATTTAGTATGTCGTAAAAAATATCATATTGGCGCAGCTGTTGCAGATACGCTAATATGACCTGAAACGTCTTTCCGCTGTCATGATTTGTCAATCCCTTGACATTTTCCAGGATGAATACATCTGGGTCCATTTTCTGGATGTTTTCATAGCAGGCGAAAAAGACAATACCTCTCTTTTCCGAGAAGCCACCACGTTGACCAAGCGTTGAAAATGTCTGACATGGAAATCCACAAACATATATGGTGACTGGATCACATTTGTAATGCTTGCTGACATTTGAGATCTCTTTGCGGATTGCTGACCAATCTTTCTCCTTGAAAATATCATCAGAGAGTACAGATGGACTGAAGTTGTGGTTGATGTTCTGTCTGGCGTGTGGGTCATTGTCACTACTAAATACATGGGCTAATGGGACATCTGTTACACCAGCTAACAATTCTAGAGCGATTACGGGGCTCTCTCAATTCCAGAACAATCAGTGCCAATGACAAGACATTTGTTGGACAGATTTTGAACCACTCTGGCAAATCTTCGATCAAACAAATACCTATGAAAGTAATTACGCGTAGTGTTAGATTGCATCTGACCCTTATATATACAACCATGATTGTTTTGTTGTCTGGACATGTATAATCAAAACAACAATCAGAATATGAATTCAAAGTCTATCTGCGCGTCTTTCTAAGTGCTCGTGTTCCTGGTTGTCTGGATTTGGTGCGACTCCGCGAGCCTCTAACCTTACTCTTGCCAGTGGAGCTGCCCTGTTGACCTAATTGACCATGACGAGTCACAGTACCGCGACTAGCAGAGGGGCCGCGAACTGTAGAGGGACTGCGCATTGCAGTGGGACTGCGTACTGCAGTCCCGCGACCAGCAGGAGAAACTTGAGCACGGTGTGCTTTACGATCAGTGACAATGGTTTCTCCTAGATTAAATAGACTTTCAGTGATATGTCCCGATGCAGCTGCATCGGCCACAGTGGCGGCAGTAGCAACTGAGTCTAATGCATTGCCCAGCATTTTTAGTTTCTTTGACGATCTTGTTGGAACGAGTGAGTCCAGTGCGACGGCTTGTGCCTCAGAGATTCCATTACCACATTGTTCAAGCAGGATAACCATTGCAAACATCAGAGGAACAACCTGTTGCACTGTATCCACGGCGGTCCCCATCACCGGATCCAGATACTGTCTTACAATAGTTCCTAGATTGGCCCTGTTTGCGATTATGGACAGAATCATGTTCAGGTCCTCCCTTAGACTTTCTGGTTCCTTTATTAATTCCTGAAGTGTGACTGGAAGATCGTAAAACGTATCAGCAAGCTGGGCATAGTTCAGGGTTTGGATAGCATCGATTACTTTGGTTTTGAAAGCGTCTCTTTGATCTGGGGTTCCTGGATACAATGTACCAACAATTTGCGAAAAGACACCGGTGCTATCAAATAGAATATCACGATACACCGTACAAAGAGTTTGATAGATTTTTAGCGAATCCGATCGCTGATCGATGGCAGCAAAGACCTTTTCCATATCATTGCGGACCCCCTCTGGACCATCCTGAAAGCTGATGCTTGAAATACTCTGTGCCCATGGGCTAGCTGTGCTTGATTCTGAGATTCGGTAGACTGTATCCGAGTACTCCCGGATTTTGAACAAAAGGTTCATGAGATCTATGATCGTATCAGGATCAATGCCGTAGAATTGCTCTTCTCCTAGAAAGCCAACGGCCATGCTGACCATTTTTTGCAGTTGTTTGGTCGATAGTAGACTGCCTCTTATCATGCCTCCAGTCTGCTGCTTGACAGCCCAGTACGACGGCGATGCTTCCTTCAATGCTTGTTGCCAACCAGTGCCAGGGTTATTAGCCTGATAATTACGAACATGTTGAATCCATTTGTTGTCGCGACTCCCCATGTATCAATACTATACCATTATCACACAAAATACATCACAAGCGTTTCACAAGCGGTTCACAAGCGTTTCATAGAAACATCAGTCCGAGCAAGGCGCCAAAATAGAGGATAGCGTGCATCAGAATGCCCGCGATGGTGGGGCATCCATTGCTGGCAATGCGCTGACCAAAGAGGGTACCCGTCATCGAATACATTGCTGGACTGGAGAGGAAAAATCCGAGCAGGGCTCCCCAGAGTGAGCGCATGACCTTTTCGCTGGTATCAATGCGTGGATCACCCATCGAGAGGAGAGTGATCAGAAAAAAGACCAGGGTGTGGATCAGGGAACCAGTTGATGTAGGGCAATTGGCTTCACTGTTGAAGAGGGTAACAAAGGGGACAATAGCATTGGTCAGCTTGTACGTTCCTGGTAGGCTGATTGCGGTGAAAAGTGCAGCTGATCCGAGACTGATGAGGACCTTGTCTTGAAGAGTAGCCATATGCGATATTTTGTCTATATTGTATATGAGATTTTACGCGTACAAAGCACGATCGCTCCTTTTAAGGGTGTTTTCACTTCAATGTCAAGGGCAGATGAAGTTTGTGAACTGCGTTGCACAGAGCCGTGTTGAGTTGAGAGCTGTCCTCAAGGTCGGGTTCGCCCATCTCAGAGACGAGCATTTTGAATTCGCGCAGCGAAAGATCGCGCGTGTCCGGATGCTGGTCGAGCAGCCAATCGGTGAGTGTGTACTGATCATCATCACAGTCGTAATCATAATTCGAAGCCATTTTGCTAATAGTTTGTTGTTGTTTTGCTTCGCACGATACATATATACCCATTAGAAAAACATCATTTTTTGTATATAATATATATTCACTCAGCCCTAGAAAATTGATGGAGAGTAATGCATTTTGCTCTCCAGAGACCAGGAAAGTAAAAAGTCAAATGAGCAAAGCACTTATCAAGGGGATTCGTTTTTGTGGGAATTGTGATATTGCGACCATACAGGAGCAACTACAGTCTGGTAACATTCTAAATCTGGCAGTGTCAGGCTGTCGCCATTCTGCAGATGCTCTAACTCTAGTGTCTGTGAAAGGGGATATGTGGGTAAAAGGGGATATGTGGGATTTGTCGAATTACTCCTTTCAGCCGCGGTTCACACACTACAAGCTTACGAACGAGGCTCGGAAAGACCTTTTATGTCAGATCACAAATGGTCCTCTACGAATTGTGTATGATCAATTTGAGATGGACAGAACCACAGTGTCTGAAGTACCTAAGCCTCAGGTAGAAGATGTTGAGATCACGATGTTCAAACCCTCTGCCTCTACTGCTGCAATAGATGCAACTGATGTTGAAATTGTGATGCAGCAAACTGGTGTTTCCGTGGAAGAGGCAACTGATGCACTCAAGAGAAACAAAGGCGATATTGTCGATGCTATCATGTCATTGTGTTGATTGCATTTACAGTCGGTTGCAATGTCATTGCAACCGACTGTATGTTGTTCACACTCACTGTTCAGGAGCATAGTGAGTGTAAAGCACTCTTTGGATTCCACAGCATTCATGAGTCTCACCATATGGCAACACGATCAGAAGGCGTGCGATACATTTTGTGATCTGCATTGACAGAGAATGCCTCATGGAACGCTTGAATATTGCTCAGCGGCATATTAATTCTAAGATGTTCTGGACTGTGAGGGTCGTGGAGCACAAGATCTCGCAAATATTCATCTCGTGCCAAACATTTCCAGATGTTTGCCCAGGATTTGAAGAAGCTTTGTCTGGTTTGTAGATCATGTTGGGCAGAGGATGTGGACCAGGTCCATAGGTCGTTCCACATCTCAGTATAGCTACGTGCAGGAGCGGGAAGTGCATCAAAAGCAACCAAGAGCCCACCGAGGTCGGCGATATTCTCGCCCTGTGTCAGCTCCCCATTCACTTTGTGTCCTCGTACTGCACAGTCATTGAATTGGGCGACAATCTGTTTTGTCCTTTCTTGAAACAGGTGCCGATCACTGTCTGTCCACCACTCACAGAGATTGCCATCTCCATCAAACTTGCTCCCCTGATCATCGAATGCATGTGTGATCTCATGGCCGATAATGGCACCGATGGCTCCATAGTTCTGAGCATTAGAAGCATCTGGATCATAGAAGGGTGGTTGGAGGATTGCTGCTGGAAAGACGATCTCATTCGTCTCGTCCTGGTAAAATGCATTGATGGTCTGAGGAAGAGTATCCCAATGATCAGGATCTGGTGAGGTGTACAAACTCTCCACACTTCCCCAATGTTTATACTCCATGCACACTTGCATGTTATTAATAAGATCATTCGATGATAGATCACTCAGATCAGAATATCTGTGCCAGTGATCTGGATTACCAATCTTGTGCCTCATCTTCTCTAACTTGATAATGGCTGCATCCTTCGTCTCTTGTCCCATCCAGTCAAGATTTATGATGCGTTTTCGGAAAGCTTTGTACAGATTCTGGACCATCTCTTCGACAGCTTTCTTGGATGTTGGTGGGAAGTGTTTTTCCACATAGAACTTCCCAAGTGCACTACCCAGACAAGAGTTCACCAGTCCAATCATGCGTTGCCATCGTGGATGCATCTCTTGGCGCCCGGACATCACTCGTCCATAGAATTCAAAAAAGAGCTCTGGGACGAGTTCAGTGCCGAATTCTGTAACAATGCATAGTCGCAAGTAATTTCCCCATGTCTCAGATGACACATCTTTCGCGATGGCAACAACCTCTTCCAAATACTTTGGCCATTCCACGATGAGTGGCTGATCCTCATTCGGACTGGGTAGCTTGGATCGATCAAAAAACTCTTGCCAATCCCAGGTATCTGGGACACTATCCCCTAGTTCAGAAATATTGTGAATGGGATGATATGTGGCATCAGCCTCGCGACTGATCTCATGGGAGGGGAGTGCCCTGGCAAGCCTGGTCTCAAGTTCAAGAATGGCCTTCGCCATCTTTTTGCGTTGTGATCGTGAGCGACGACGTGGTTGTGATGAATGTAGGTAAGAGAAATGGTTGTCCAACTGGACAAGGAATCTGACATACTTTGTTCGGATCTCTTGCATATCCTTGTCCTGTTTGAGATAGTATTCCTGGTCTCCCATATTGAGTGAACCCTGACACAAGTAAGAGACTGTAAGCTCGGAATCCTTCAGATCCTGACTGGCATACCATCCAACAGGACCGAGTCCCCATTTGACCAATTCGCCACAGACGCCGGCGAGCCCATGCCCACTGTCACAATCTCCAACAATCTTCAGCATTTCAGTCAGACTGTCGCGTTTAACAGCACCTGCTGCGGAGGTAGATTCCCAGAAAGTTTTGAGCAATTGCTCAGTTCTGCTTGTGCAGCTGTTGCCTGAACTTGATATTGTTTGCATGATGTCATGCAACTGTTCAAGGTTTTTCTCCTTGAGCTCATCCCATGCACTCCAACTGGAAAGGTTTGCTGGAATCTTGTTTTGTGAATACCATGCACCATTGACGTATTCATCAAAATCATCCTGAGCCAGAGGACCTTGATGGTGTGGTTGGCTTTGAGAGTGCATAATGTCTACAGCTAATTTCGCCTGACCATTGTGGCATTGAATCAATTTCTATGAAAAAGATTCTCAGTATAGAATGTGGCATATATATAGGTTTCACGAACAAAAACCATTAAAATTATTTATTTTCGCATTTGGAGTGTGAAAAATATATTTTCTCAATATAGAATGTAGGTGAAGTGAATCTGATCCTGCAATCTGCGCCCCTTATAGTTTAATGGTAGAACCCCGGTAAGTATGTGTTCGATTCACAATGAGGGGAGGGTTTGAGAGTGGACTTTCAAACCCGCGTTTGAACCGCGGTTCAAACGCGTTTCGTATGGTGTAATGGTAACACTCTTGGTTCTCAGCCAGGCACTTGGGGTTCGACTCCTCATGCGAAAATATCGATCAAAAATCAAAATCGAATTAGATCGAATCTATGGTGTAATGATAGCACAAGTGGCCTTGACCCGCTTAGTTCTGGTTTGAATCCAGATAGATTCTCCATATTTCGTGTGGTGTAATGGTAACACTCCTGGTCTTCACTCAGGCACTTGGGGTTCGACTCCTCATGCGAAAATACCCGAAGTTAAGTCTTCAACATGCCTGTATGTTAAGGGTAAACGCTCACTCTGATAAGGTGTTCGAGTCCTGGCAGGCATATAGCATCCGTAGTTTAACAGCAGAACACCAGACTCATAACCTGGAGATGCCCGTGCAATTCGGGTCGGATGCCCCACCTAGTCTAATATAGTCCAATGGAAGGACGTCGGTTTGTGGAACCGAAGATCCCTGTTCGACTCAGGGTATTGGACCCAGGCGCATTACAGTCGGTTTCAACGACATTGGGACACTTTGTAAATACCTCTTAATGCTCCTTTAGAACGAGTTCGGCGCAGAAGATTTGCTATACAGCTAAATTAATTTCAAAAATATATTGATTTTA